>Ga0209343_10007703_pt1 | contig 12637 bp, 13 predicted proteins | sample RifCSPlowO2_02_FD_184026 | JGI IMG/M metagenome (GOLD analysis project Ga0209343, IMG submission 184026) | Groundwater microbial communities from Rifle, Colorado - Rifle CSP2_plank lowO2_0.2 (SPAdes) (version 2) | ecosystem: Environmental > Aquatic > Deep subsurface > Groundwater | place... | reverse complement strand
GTATGCATGCAAATCGAGGATCTCACGGCGCAGCAATGTGCTTGCGAGTGAAGAAGCGGAGGACATGAAATGAATCGCTCAATAAACGAGTGGAATCACGATGGCGCGTAGCTTATCACAAAACTTCGCTTGTCCAGCCATGGGCCATGTGAATGCTATAATCCGCATCTCGATATTGCAGGTATGTCATGAGTATTATCCCTTCCGTAAACTTTAAATCCCATCTGGCTGATTTGTTCGCGCAAGCATTGCGCACTGTCGCTCCCGAGGCCGCACAAACCGATATCGTCATCGAGCGCCCCAAACAGGCGGCGCATGGCGATTATGCGTGCAGCCTGGCCATGCAGCTTGCCAAGCCGTTGCGCAAACCTCCGCGCAACATCGCGCAGGCCTTGATCGATGCGCTGCCTGTTTCCGAGGTGGTCGAGAAAGTGGAAATCGCCGGTGCCGGTTTCATCAACGTGTTCATTACCGCCGCCGCAAAGCAGGCAACGGTCAAGGCTGTATTGCAATCGGGCGATGTTTACGGGCGCGGCACATTGGGCGCGGGGCGCAAGGCGCAGGTCGAGTTCGTTTCCGCCAACCCGACCGGCCCGCTGCACGTCGGGCACGGGCGCGGCGCGGCTTACGGCGCGAGCCTGGCGAATGTGCTGGATGCGGCGGGCTACAAGGTGTCGCGCGAATACTATGTGAACGATGCCGGGCGGCAGATGGATATTCTCGCGCTGTCCACCTGGCTGCGTTACATGGAACTGCTCGGCGCGGAGTTGTCGTTCCCGGGCAACGCCTACCAGGGAAGTTATGTGCGCGATATGGCGAAACAGGTCAGCGCGGCGCATGGCAAAAAATACCTGCATCCGGTTGAGGAGGTGTTTGCGCATGCGCCGGATTTTAACGAACAGCCGGATGCGCATCTCGACGCCTTGATCGCCAATGCGAAGCGCCTGCTGGGCGAAGATTACGCCTACATCCATAACCACGCGCTGACCGAACAACTGGGGGATTGCCGCAACGATCTGGCCGAATTCGGCGTACATTTCGACGAGTGGTTTTCCGAACAATCGCTGTTCGACAACGGCCTGGTGGCGCATGTGGTCGAGACGCTCAAGGCTGCCAATCACCTGTACCAGCAGGATGGCGCGTGGTGGTTCCGCTCCACCACGTTCGGCGATGAAAAAGACCGCGTGGTGCAGCGCGACAACGGTTTATACACTTACTTCGCATCGGACATCGCCTATCACCTGAACAAGTACGAGCGCGGCTTCGACCGCATCATCAATGTGTGGGGGGCGGATCATCACGGTTACATCCCGCGCGTCAACGGCGCGCTCAAGGCGCTGGGGCTGGACAGCGACAGGCTGACCGTCGCGCTGGTGCAATTTGCCGTGCTGTACCGCAACGGCCAGAAGGCGGCCATGTCCACGCGCAGCGGCGAATTCGTCACTTTGCGTGATTTGCGCAATGAGGTCGGCAACGACGCGACGCGCTTCTTTTATGTGATGCGCAAGAGCGACCAGCATCTCGATTTCGATCTGGATCTGGCCAAGTCGCAGAGCAATGAGAATCCGGTGTATTACGTGCAGTATGCCCATGCACGCGTATATAGCGTGCTGGCGCAATGGGGGGGCGAGACAGCGCGTCTATGCGAGGCGGATGTCGCGCTACTGGACAGCGATTACGAAAAAATGCTGCTGCAACACTTGATTGACTATCCTCAAATCATCGAAAATGCCGCGCAGGATTTGTCCCCGCACCTGATCGCGTTTTTCCTGAAGGATTTGGCCTCGGATTTTCACAGCTACTATAATGCCTCGCGCTTTCTGGTCGATGACGAAGCGGTCAAATGCGCACGGCTGGCGCTGATTGCCGCCGTGGCGCAAGTGATACGCAATGGTTTGGCGCTTCTCGGCGTAAGCGCGCCGGAAAAAATGTAAAAAACCCCTGCGGTCGTTGCTTTGTGCAAAGGCCTTCGGATACTCTTGATTATGATTGGAATGGGTAAAGTATGAGCAGAAACACAGGCAACAAACCCGTTGCGCCGCGCAAGGGAGGAAGCCCGTTATTGACCGGTATTCTCATCGGCATGGTGATCGGCGTCGCCATGGCCGCCGGATTGGCTTGGTACATCATGAAATCGCCCAGCCCGTTCGTGCAGAAAGAGCCGGTTGCAGGCAAGCCGCCAGTGTCTGCCGCAAAACCGCCGTTACCCGCAGGAAGCACAGTGCCTGAAGGGCAGCCCGCCATGGCGGCATCCGGCGTAGGCGGCAAGCCGCGCTTCGAGTTCTACAAGGTGCTGACCGACAAACAGGATGCGGCTATAGCCGCGCCGGCTGCACCTGCCGACAAGCCTCAACCGCCTAAGCCACAGGCGCAGCCGGAGGATATCAAGCCGCCGGTCGGCCCCTATTTCCTGCAAACCGGATCGTTTGCCAATGCGGATGACGCGGAGAAACACAAGGCGAAGCTTGCCATGCTGGGTATCGAAGCCAGCATTCAAACAGTGAATATCCCGGATAAAGGCGTGTGGCACCGCGTACGCTTGGGGCCGTACAAAAATACGGGCGACGTGGACAATGCGCGCACTTTGTTGAAACAAAATGGGATGGATGCCACTCTAATTCGCCCGTAACAGGCTATTTATTATTAACACAAGGAGCAATTAAGTGAAAAACTCGATCAGGAATTTATTCGTTGCAGCCCTGTTGTTCGTCAGCGGCGCGGCTGTCGCCGCTGTGGAGATGGGCAAGGATTACAAGGTGCTGACTCCGCCGCAGCCCACCAGCACCAAGAAAATCGAAGTGCTCGAATTCTTCTTTTACGGCTGTTCACACTGTTACCACCTGCATCCGCACTTTAGCGCCTGGGTAAAAAACATGCCACAGGATGTGGAGGTGGTTTACGTACCGACTATTTTCCGCGATTCGTGGGAGCCGATGGCACGCACTTTCTATGCGCTCGAATCATTGGGGCAACAATCCCAGTTGCACGATGCGTTGTATAAGGCATGGAATGTGGATAACGACGTGCTGACCGAAGAAGCAAAAATACTCGATTACCTCGCGCCGCGTGGCGTGGATCGCACGAAATTTTCTGCGGCCTACAATTCGTTTTCGATGCAAAGCAAGGTGACACGCGCCAAACAAATGATCCGCAGCTACGGCCTCACCGGTACCCCTACCCTAGTCGTGGACGGGAAATACCTCATCACCGGCGTACAACCTGCAGAATACATTCGCATATTGAACGAAGTGATTGAAATGGTGCGCAAGGAGCGTTCCGCAGCACCGGCCAAGGGCAAAACAAAGCAGTAATGCACTTGTTGAGGGTAGTGTTGACCGGCGCGTCGAGCGGTCTCGGCCTTGCTCTGGCGCGCCATTATCTTGAACGTCACGCAACTCATTCGCTGCGCGAACTTCACATTAACGCGGCTGCGTCAACGCCAGCATCAGCTTGACGAAATTCGCCCGGCTATTCACGCCGAGCTTGGCGTAGATTTCCTTGATTTGCGTACGCACCGTATTAAAACTGACACCCAGATAATTCGCCACACTCTTCGCCGAATAGACTTCCAGCAGGGTGATAGCCACGCGCGCCTCGGCTGGCGTCAGGCCATAAGCGTTTTGCAGCAACTCCGGGCTGATAGTTGAGCAAGGCACCAAGGCAGACGTCCTGCTTGCCTTGAGGAACAAAACCTCGCCCGCGCCTTTAACCGTAACCCGGATGTTTGCCGAGCAAAAATCATCCAAGCCGGTGCGGGCGAGCCCGTCCATCAACGGCCTTGGCAGTATGGCACCCTCCCATTCCGTCCATTCCATGTTCAGCAATTTCCTGAATCCAGCGCCGCAGAAATGCAGCATACCATTCGGATTGGCAATCGCCACCGTGCTTTGATCCGCGTCTTTAACCGTGCGATGCACGGCAAGCGCTTGGTTTACCTTATGCGCCTCCAGCACATGTGGCAAGATTTGCGCTGCCACCCAACTATCTTGTTTCAGAAAATGCCTGTCTTTATCAGCACGCCACATTCCAAATATTTGTGCATGAGGTGAGTCATGATCTACGTGGACTGTGGACATGCCATTCCCATGTTCGTACCGCTTAGCATAATCAAACAGATGCCTTTTTTCCTTGCCCGCGAATAAAGTGGGCGGATGGAAGCGGATCATCTTACCCGGGTTGGCACGCGCAGCCCTGAGTACAGGGTCTGCATGGGCGATCGCAGAATAATCGACAAGCTGCTCTATCGGCTTGTTGTGCATATAGATTTCTTGTATCTGCATTCCCTGCTGCATTAACGGGCCGCTCCCATGCATAGCGGAATCAAATGGCACGAGCGATTTGAGCAGGCCCATGGAGAATTCACGAAACTCATCCACAGGCATCTCCTGTGCAGCGCGATAGAGCTCAATGATCAGATGCACGCCTTTTCCACTCCTTGGCGGTTGTTCGGGAAGTTATCGTGCTGCCGCTCGGGCATTGCGCCGGGTAAGCTTGTCATAACGTATGCCCATTACGATTTTTGTTATTCATACCTCATTTGGGTGATGCTTGGCGTGGCGGGCGGATATTATCATGCCCCTGAAATACATTGTGGTCATGGGAATACGATTAAAAAACATCAGGCTGTGATAAGAAGAACAAAAAGCCTACAGGCTCAAGTTATTCCAAAAAGTTCTGCTGATGAAGAATCACAAGATAATTCGAACCTGCCCCTTTAACCCTGTATCCACATGAGGAGGTATCGCAATGACTGAAACCGGCAATTCGGGCATCCGTGCACTGCTGCAAAAAAGCTTCATCCGCATCCCGCTGAAGCTGGCGCTGTGGCTAATCGTTTTCGCCGCCGTCACATTCGTGGGCGCGCTGGCCTACAACGCCTTCGACGAAGAGTTGAGCGCGGAGGCCAAGGCGCTGCTGGCCGCGCCACCGATGGGGGCAATCGACGACCAGAACGGTTATATCGCTTTCCTCGGCATGGCTGCGCCCAAAGAGCGGGATCAGATGGAGTGGGGCCGGAAAGCGGCAGCGGCATTCACGGCGCAGGCGCAGCCGGGATTTATCCGAACCCCTGAGTGGAAGGAGGCGATCCGGTCGCATGTCAGGATTCCCGAAGCACAGCAACAAGGGTGCAAGCCCGAATCCGCGATTGCCTGGCCGAAGCGAAGAATGGCAGCGCGGCCATCGCCAAGACGCTTGCAGAAGGTGACAACGCCTTGCTGCTTGCTCGCTATCGCAAGGCTCGCGATGGGGTAACCTTTACCGATCTGTATATCGGCGCTAACCCTGCGGCGGATATGCCGGGATATTCGGCGCTCACTGCCGGTGCGTTACTGTCGCTTGCCGAGAATTCGTTACAGCTCCATGCAGGCAACCTCGAAGCGGTGGTTGCCGAGCTCGAGCGCGAAGTGGCCTTTCACCGCCGGATGATTGCCGATGGCCGATCTGTTATCACAGTACTAAGCGGCAGCAATATGCTTGCACGCGATCTGTTGATAATTTCTGAACTGCTTCGATCAGGCGGGGAGCGTTTTGCACCACTTCGCGTGCGCTTGAGCGCATTGACCCGGCCGCAGGTCGGCGTGGGTGCCTTGCGGCCTGCATTTCGGCTCACGGCTCACGAGGTGGTGACCTTTGGGCACCGTATCCGGGCGATTCTGCGCGATAACGGCGGATGGATGTGGAGCGGCGATGATCCCGGCAACAATATGTCGCCATTGCAGAATTGGGCGCTGTCACGCATGGCGCGACCAAATGCAACCGCTAATTTGGTAGCGGCTGTAATGACAGCACAAGCCTCGATTGCCGACACTCAGGCGGCGCAATTCGATCATGAAATTGGAGTGATTCGCTCGGCAGAACAAAAATTGCTGGAACGCCCCTGGTATGCGGAGTTGAGCAACCCAGTCGGCAAAGGATTTGCGGAAGTGGCCGTGATCAATTTTGGAACGTACGCGGCGCGCATGCACGACCTGCAAGCGCTTGAGCGCATGGTGGATCTGCAGATGAAGCTGGCTGTGCGTGGCATCAACGAGACCGCCGCGATCGCCGCATTTGTCGCAGGGGAAGGTGCGAAATCCCATCCCGACCCCTACACCGGGAAAGCCTTTGCGTTTGATCCGGAGAAGCGCATGCTTTCATTTGAGTCGCGGGCAAAGGGCCGCTGGGGTGATGAACTGAAAAAGCGCTACGGCAGGGCAGGTATTGCGCTTTAGTTACCCTTTATCGTGTTCGGCGTTTCCAGCCAACAGCGACTAATCATGACGAGGCACCGGTAGCAGTCTCGTTATAATAAGTCGTGTTTGATCAACTGGTAACAATAACCCGATGTAAAGGAAGCGCTAATGGCTATCAATATTCGCATCGCATCGGCCTTCCTGTGCACCGGCATGTCGTTTGCCGCCTTTCACACTCTGGATCCGGAGCACAGACATGCGCCTCACCACCCGGATCCTCGCAGGACAAGAAGTGCCTGCAGAATGAACTGGCGAAGAAGCACTGAACATAACCTGCACATTGTAATTAGCACATGAAAGCTGTCATAACCGGCGCGTCGAGCGGCCTCGGCCTTGCTCTGGCGCGCCATTACCTTGAACGCGGCGCAACCGTTGCCGCCATCGCCAGGCGCGGCGAGCTGCTGCAAGCCTTGGCCGTAGAATTTCCCAATCAGGTTTATTGTTATGCGCTGGACGTGCGCGATGCGCCTGCCGTGCAGGATGCGGCCAACGATTTCATCGCGCGCGCCGGTTGCCCGGATGTCGTGATCGCCAACGCCGGTGTGAGCGTCGGCACGCTCACCGAATATGCCGAAGACCTAGATGCGTTTCAGCAAGTCATGGATATCAATGTGCTGGGCATGGTGAAAATCTTCCAGCCTTTCATCGCGGCCATGCGCGCGGCGCGGCAAGGCACATTGGTCGGTATCGCCAGCGTGGCCGGTTTTCGCGGCCTGCCGGGCGCGGGCGCCTACTCCGCCTCAAAGGCAGCCACGATTTCCTATCTGGAATCCCTGCGTGTCGAACTGCACGACAGCGGGGTGAAGGTTGTCACGATTTGCCCCGGCTACATTAAGACCGCGATGACGGCCGCCAACCCTTATCCCATGCCCTTCATGCTGGAGACAGATGAAGCGGCAAAACGCATGGTGCGCGCCATCGAACGACAAACCTCTTTTGCCGTGATCCCATGGCAAATGGGCCTGGTTGGATGCTTGCTCAAGCTGTTGCCACGCTGGCTGTATGACCGGCTGTTTGCGCATGCGCCACATAAACCGCGCAACATCATCTAGGTGCGCCTGTACCAGAAATTTCTCGACGGTGTGCCGGAATATCTGGCACGCTATTACTGGTGGGCGTACCTGTGGCGAGGGAGTATCTGGTTTTTCGACCGCCAGCCCGTCATCAACGTCATCCTGTTCGGGCAATACGGCAAGCTGCTGAAAAAGACGCTGGCACAAGCCGAAAGAAACCCTGCTGCAAAAGTACTTCAACTAACCTGTGTGTACGGCAAGCTCACACCCTCGCTGCTGTCAGAAACGAGTGACGAGTTTCACCTGTGCGATGCCGCAAATGGGCAATTGCAATTGGCACGGCGCAAAACTTGGGGCACCGCATCCCGCTGCCATCTGGCGCGCATGAACGCGGAATGCCTCGCCTACCGCAGAGATGCGTTCGATCAAGTAATTGTGTTTTTCCTGTTTCACGAAATGCCTGCTTGGGCGCGCCATAAAGCCTACGCCGAAATCGCGCGCGTGGTGCGCCCGGGCGGCTCGGTGCTGATCACCGAATATGCCGAAATGCCTGTGCGGCACTGGTTGTATCGCTTCGCGCCCTTCCGCTGGCTGCTTGGTCGCATCGAGCCCTTCCTGATGGGGTTCTGGCAGGAAGATGTTGCGGCGAAATTAAGCGGAGCACTCAGGGAGAATGGTAAAGCGTTGGTCGGTGAGCCATGCGTTGAGCATTGTTTGGCAGGGTTTTACCGCATCATGCGGTTCAATCTGGCGAAATACTGAATAGCAAGCGTAGGATGGGTCGAGCAACGCGATACCCATCGCTAATATAAATTGATGCTGGGTATCGCGGAGCCTGTCCTGAGTTTAGCGAAGGGCTCCACCCAACCTACAACAGGCACCATAAAAATCCAGAGTTCGCCCAAATGTAAGGCGCGGGAAAAGTTGCGCAGCGCGGCATATGGTTTATATGTAAGCAAGAAATTTTTCTCGCAACGCCGCAGTTGGGATGAAATCTGGGTTTTTAAATCTTTCGAACAAATACTTTCGACTTGCGGTGCCAGTTATACAGCGACTTCTTCTGTGCGGGCAACGCCGAGACATCGGCTTCGCTGAAGCCGCGCTCGATGAACCAGTGCGCGGTGCGTGTGGTGAGCACGAACAGTTTCTTCAATCCCTGCGTCTTGGCGATACCGATCATATGGTCGAGGATGGCCTGGCCGTAGCCGCGATCGCGGCATTGCGCGTCCACCGCGAGGCAGGCCAGTTCGGCGGCGGCCTCGTCGGGGAAAGGGTATAGCGCGGCGCAGCCGATGATGCGGTGGTCGTGCTCCAGCACCACGAAGCGCGCGATCTCGCGTTCCAGCAGTTCGCGGTTGCGCCGCACCAGGATTCCCGCTTCTTCCAAGGGGCGCAGCAGGTGCAGGATGCCGCCGACATCCTCGATGGTGGCGGGGCGCAGGGTATTGAGCGTGCTTTCCACCACCATCGTGCCGATGCCTTCGTCGCTGAACAGTTCCTGCAATACCGCGCCGTCGGTGTGGCGGCTGATCAGGTGGGTGCGCGCTACGCCGGCCTCGCAGGCGCGTATCGCGCAGGGCAGGAACAGGCCCACGTCGTTCGGCAGCTTGCGTTTGCCGGATAGCACCTCCTGCGCCTGGACAATGGTGAGTTCCTTGAGCAGCTTGCCCTTCTTGTCGTGCACGCCGTCGGTATCCATCAGGAACACCAGCTTGTCGGCATCCAGCGCGATGGCGGTGGCGGTGGCGATGTCTTCCAGCGTGACGTTGAACACCTCGCCGGTGGGCGAATAACCGAGTGGCGAGAGCAGCACCACCTCGCCGAAATCCATGCGGTCGTTCAGTGCCGCGACATCCACCTTGCGCACGCTGCCGGTGTGCATCAGATCCATACCATTGATTACCCCGATGGGTTGCGCGGTGATGAAATTGCCGCCCGCCACGCGGATGTCGGCGTTGGCCATCGGCGAATTTGCCAGTCCCATCGACAGCAGCGCCTCGATCTCCACGCGCACCCGGCCGACGGCCTCCTTCACGCACTGCATGGTTTCCGCGTCGGTCATGCGGACGCCCTGATAATACGTGTCGCCGAGATTGTTTTTCGCCAGATGCTGCTCGATCTGCGGGCGGGCGCCATGTACCAGCACCAGCCGGATGCCGAGCGCGGCCAGCAGGTTGAAATCGTGCGTCAGTTCGACGAATTTTCCGTCGGCGACCACCTCGCCGCCAAACGCGATGACGAAGGTCTTGCCGCGGAATGCGTTGATGTAGGGCGCGACTGAGCGGAACCAGGTAACGAAATCGGCGGATGTGGTGATAATGGGCATGAGCGGCTCCTTTGATCAAAACCTTTGCAAGGCATACATCATGCCGCGCTATGACTCATCTAGCAACTGCCCGGCGATCATAACGGCTGTGTGCGTAGGGTGCGTCCCACGCACCATGGTGCGTGGGACGCACCCTACGAGAAATCCCCCCAGAGGGTTTGCAATGCTGCCAGCCCGGCGACCGCCGCGGTTTCGGTGCGCAGCACGCGCGCGCCCATGCGGATCGATATGAAGCCGCAATGCAACGCGGACTCGCTTTCAGCTTGGGTAAAGCCGCCCTCGGCACCGATCAGTAATACCGCACCTCCTTTCGGTTGCTCCAGACTTTGAAGCGAGGCCGCACCCTGCGGCAGCAGTATAAGTTTCGCGCCGGGTAATTCTTTCATTTGTTGCAGCCACACCATGATGTCCAGCGGCGCGTGTATCTCGGGTAACAGATTGCGCCCGCATTGTTCGCAGGCGGCGATGGCGACCTGCCGCCAGTGTTCGAGTCGCTTGGCGGCGCGCTCGGCGGATAGCCTCGCAACACTGCGCTCCGTGTCGAGCGGCTGGATTTCCGCGACGCCCAACTCGGTGGCTTTCTGGACTACCCAGTCCATTTTCTCGCTGCTCGACAGCGCTTGCGCCAGCATTATCCGCAACGGCGATTCACGGTTGGCGCTGTCGGCGGCGATCCCGCCGACGACCACGCGCTTGCCGGCAATCTCGGCAATCACGCCGTGACACGCATTACCCAAGCCATCGAACATGCCCACGCTGTCCCCCTCGCGCAACCGCAATACCCGCGCGGCATGGTGCGCCGCCTCGGGCGGCAAGCCAAACGAACCTTCAAGCGGCAGTGGCGGCGGGCAGTAGAAGCGTTGCATGGTCAGCTTTCGAATGAATAAGGGCGTCGGCGTGATGATATAATGCCGCGCAAAGTCTTGTCAGGAACATGAAATGGTCAGCCTGCAACCCCCGCTGTGCGATTTTGGCTGGAAAGCCCGCGATTTTGACCTGCCCGGCGTGGATGGCAAACGCTACAACCTCGCCAAAGCACGCGGCAAGAACGGCCTGCTGGTCATGTTCATCTGCAACCATTGCCCCTATGTGAAATCCATCCGCGAACGCATCGTGCGCGACGCGCGCGAACTGCAACAGCACGGCATCAACAGCATCGCCATCATGTCCAACGATCCCGCCGAATATGCAGAAGACTCCTTCGATAACATGAAGCGGGTGGCAAGCCAATACGATTACCCTTTTCCCTATGTGTGGGACGAGACCCAGCAGGTCGCGAAGGATTACGGGGCGGTATGCACGCCGGATTTCTTCGGTTTCAACGCCAACCTGGAACTTCAATACCGTGGTCGGCTGGATGCATCGCGCAAGGAGGCGCTTGCCGATGCGCCGCGCGACCTGTTCGATGCGATGCTGCAAATTGCAAAAACCGGCCAGGGGCCGCGCGAACAGATTGCCAGCATGGGCTGTTCCATTAAATGGAAATGAAAAGCACAAGCGGTAAATGGAAAGGCGCGGCATGACGCGCGGTGCCCCACACGGCATGGGGGCAATGCTCAAGGCGGCAATCGCGGCTGTGAAGCTGGTCGCGGCCGAGGAAATCATGCCGCGTTATCTCAAGGTGGCGCATCAGCGCAAGAGCGACGGCAGCCTGTGCACCGAGGCGGACGTTGCCGCGCAGGCAGGTTTGACCAAAAAACTGCAAGCCATCCTCAACGTGCCTGTGCTGGGCGAAGAAATGCCCGCCACAGAGCAGCACGCGATATGGCAATCCGGCAACGACGGCCTGTGGTGTGTGGACCCGATCGACGGCACGTCCAACTTTGTGCGCGGCTTGCCTTATTTTGCGGTATCCATCGCACTGCTGCGCGAAGGGAAAAGTGTGCTGGGTGTCGTGTACGACCCGGTGGCAGACGAAGTATTTGCCGCCGAATCGGGCAAGGGCGCGTTTCTGAATGGCGAGAAACTGACCGGACGCGAACCGGCTGAGTCGCTGGAGCGGGCGCTGGCCAATGTCGACCTGAAGCGGCTGGGTGCAAAATTGGTCGCACAACTGGCAGCCAACCCTCCCTATTGTTCGCAACGCAATTTTGGCGCCAGCACTCTGGACTGGTGCTACACCGCCGCAGGGCGCTATGACTTGTACTTGCATGGCGGGCAAAAGCTTTGGGATTATGCCGCCGGTGCGTTAATTTTGCGGGAGTCGGGCGGCCATGCCTGCTGTATCGAGAATGATGACTTTGCGCAAGGAGATACCTGGCAGCGTTCGGTGATCGCGGCCAGCAATAAAAAGCTGTTCGACGAATGGAAAAATTGGATACGGGCGCAGTAGGGGCGTAAGCCCTTGCGCACGCACCATTAAGGGGGCATCGTGAAAATATTGATACTCGGCGCGGGGCAGGTCGGCTCTACGGTGGCGGAAAGCCTGGTCAGCGAGGCCAACGACATCACCATTGTGGACTCCGATGGCGACAAGCTGCGCGTATTGCAGGACAGGCTGGACTTGCGCACCCTGACCGGCAATGCGGCGCACCCTTCCACGCTCGAGCAGGCGGGCATAGCCGACACCGACATCCTGCTGGCGGTCACGCAAAGCGACGAAGTCAATCTGGTGGCCTGCAAGCTGGCGGCCAGCCTCTACAACACGCCGACGCGCATCGCACGGATACGCTCTACCGATTATCTGGGGCGCGAGGAGGTGTTCAACGCGGATAATTTCTGCGTGGACTTCTCGATATGCCCGGAGCAAATACTCACCGAGTACATCACCAAGCTGATCGAGTTTCCCGAGGCCTTGCAGGTACTGGAATTTGCGGATGGCAAGGTATCGCTGGTGGCGGTGCGCGCCTTCGAGGGCGGGCCGCTGGTGGGGAAGCCGCTCAGTTTTTTACGCACACATATGCCGCAGATCGAAACGCGCGTGGCGGCCATTTTTCGCAAGGATCGATCCCTCATACCCGAGGGAAATACCGTGGTCGAGGAGGGCGACGAAATCTTTTTCATTGCCGCGACCGGCAATATCCGCAGCGTGCTCAGCGAAATGCGCCGCATGGACAAGCCTGCAG
>Ga0209343_10007702_pt1 | contig 12637 bp, 12 predicted proteins | sample RifCSPlowO2_02_FD_184026 | JGI IMG/M metagenome (GOLD analysis project Ga0209343, IMG submission 184026) | Groundwater microbial communities from Rifle, Colorado - Rifle CSP2_plank lowO2_0.2 (SPAdes) (version 2) | ecosystem: Environmental > Aquatic > Deep subsurface > Groundwater | place... | reverse complement strand
GTCAAATTCCGGTATCTTGGGCTGTAAAAATGAGACAATATTTTCCCGTTTTTTTCTCGTAGGATCCCAGGCGACTTTTTCTGCAATGGGCGCTTGCTGACCTAACGCGGAAAAGGTGATTTGTGAGCCGCGGTCCTCAATGATTGTTCCGTAGACTCTGGTCGGTTGGATATAGTCGGCTTGTTTGAGAGCCGAGTTGAGTGATGTCATGATTTTTTCTTTTTCTTTTGGCGAGAGGTGTTCGGCGTATTGTTCATTCCATGTTCCGCGCCATGTGTACAGACGAGTGCCGGATGTGGGCACGAGAAACAAATTGCTGAAGTTGTTCTCCCCGACGGGAAACGCGTTCAATATCTGCGTTTGAAATTGCGGATAGCCTCCACCTGAAATGATGGCGACTTTCTTGATGGCGATAAGTTTCTGTAGAAGTTTGCCGATTTCAGGATCAAGCGGACACTTGCTTCTTCCCAGAGTGCCGTCAAGGTCAAAGATTATTAGTTTTTTGGAATATGCTACCATTGCAGATAAGTCTTTATGCTAAATCTTAAGCATGGCCAATAATTCAACAAGCTTGATGGTAGCGACGCCAACCACGCTGTCGGCGCCTCCATAATAAATGTATACGACGCCTCCTCGCACAACCAGACCACACGGAAAAACCACATTTTGGATACTGCCGAGACGTTCATAGTCTTCTTCTGGTTCAAAAAAGGGGATTGCCGTGCGCGCCAAAACTATCGTCGGATCCTCAAAATCAAGAAGTATGGCTCCGACGCGATATATTGCGCTCCACGAGACGCCATGATACAGCATAAGCCAGCCCTTTGGGGTTCTTACCGGCGGTGTCGAGATACCAACCTTGAGGCCATCCCACATGCCCTTGCGTGGTGATAACATTTCTATACAGCGCGTGATTTTTTCTCGTGAGAAGTCCAACGAAGCGATAAAATCCGCGCAAATACTTTCGTGTACCCTATGGAAGACAAGATATTTTTCGTTGACGGCCTCGGGGAGAATGGTGGCGTCTTTATTGTCCACATCCATGGGCGTGATAATCTCTGGCGCTCTCCAAGCGCTCCATTTTTTCTTGAGGAATTCATCGCTACCGATGGAGGTTACCGCTACGCGTGGCACTATACCGTCATACGCGGTATATGTCATGAAAATACGTCTATCAATGAGTATGACGCGTGGATCTTCACAGCCGCGAAGCTCAAACTCAAGACGAGGCCGGTAGATTGGTTTGTTTGATCGTTCGTCTATGCTAAATCCGTCGCTTGATGACGCGTATCCAATACTCGAAATATTGTCATCTGATACCGCACGATATAAAATGTGAGTTTTATTTCCTAAATCTATGGCGGCGGGATTGAATGTGCCTCTAGCTTCCCAAAGGACACCAGCTCTAGGGGCGATGATTGGATTGCCTTTAAAGCGGCGCAGTGGAGACTGATTATTCATATTGATATTGAGGCCATTCAATAAAGAATCAAGTGGGATGGTTGCGACGGCGCCATAGGAATCCGCGGCACCATAATAAATTTCAAGGTGTTCACCACGGATGAGCGCGCCTGAAGGGAATATTGTGTGTGGCACCTGTCCGACATGTTCATAATACGCTTCGGGCACCATGAAAGGGCCTTTCGTACTCCCGATGATTTTTTTTGGATCTTGCGCGTCAAGTAATAGCGTTTCAATGCCGAAAACATGGTCTGGCCGGTCATATCGTTGTATATGAGAATAGACAAAGAGCCATCCTTTATCTGTCTTTACTGGCACGGCACCCAATTCAATATGATCATCAAGGCGTCTGCGGATATTCAGTTTGTGCTCGTCAAGATTTTTGTACCATTCATTCCAATAATCGGCCGACCAGATATCTTCCGGCTTATTGAATTCAATGAAGCAAATGTCGGAAGGTTTGCGGTCGGTATTTACGGTGACGAGTGCGGCAAGCTTGCCATTTATTTTTTCCGGGAAAAGAGCCATAGCTTTGGCGTTGAACGGCGTGACCAAGTGTTTCTCCGTGATAGTCTTCAAGTCCTCACTCAGAGCAACGGCAACTTTTATGTTGTCAACTGAAAACGGATATCCACCAAGTCCGGTATAGAAAATGTAATAGGTCTTGCCGATTTTGGTTACGCGCGGATCTTCACAGCCGTAACGATCAAAATCCGCGTCGGGAGAAATCAAGATTGAGCGATTTTCATAGTGGACGCCGTCTTTTGAATCGGCTCGCGCGATGACGGACATGCGTATGTGCGGCTCTTTGAGAAGTTCCGGGTCCGACATGGCCCGATATACAAGCGTAGTTTTGCGTCCTTGAATAATCGGACAAGGATTGAAAGCGGCCGCCGATTCCCATGAATGTTCTCGGAGCGGAGAGAGTATCGGATTATGTAGGAAGCGGGTGACTGTAAACATCGAAATAGTATATCACACGACATTTTCTTGACCGGTATGTTTGCCGTATGTCACCAACCAATCCAACAAAACATCAAGTGGAGTTTGTGCTATGCAGACATGCCTATCGCCACCGCCGTAATAGACGAGCAATTGGCCGTCGCGTACGATGGCGCCAGATGCATAAACAATGCCCGGTTTGCCATCGTTCTCATAGCACATGTCCGGAGTCAGTATCGGTTCCGGCGCGCGATACAAGATTCGCGTCGGGTCGTTGGCATCCAAGATCATCGCGCCAAGTTTGTATTTGTGAAATTCTTTTCTATCCACTGCGTGATACAAAAGCAACCAACCTCGGTTGGTTTTTATCGGCGGTGGACCGGCACCACGCAAGATATTATCCCAAAATCCTTCACGGCCGGGTTGAGGCCCTTGCGGACGGGAGCTCTTGATGTGAGGAAATGTCTCATCCAAATCGTCCACGTATTCAATCATTATTTTCGGAACAATACCATGCAATATGGCGTATTTACCATTGACTTTTTCTGGAAAAAGTACCCAGTTTTTGTGGACTTCGTCGGGAGGCGATATGAGTCTAGGCTTCTTCCAATTCCACCGCTCTTTTTTCAAATCTTTGACGGCGATTGAGGTAAGTCCGATGCGTACCGAACCCCAGCCTTGGAAAGCGGTATAAGTCATGTAAACGCGACTGCCGATTTTCACGGCACGAGGATCTTCGTGGCCACCCCAGCCGCCGCCGGATGTGTATATGGCGGGATTGTATTGAGCGGGACCTGAAGATTTTTTTTCAGAGGGATTTTTTTCTTCAACATGTGGCTGATATACTGGGAAAGGCGAACGCCTATCAAAGTTCATGCCGTCTATGCTTGAGGCGTGTCCGATATTAGAAAGTCCGTTGTTTCCGATTGCCCGATACAGCAGATGAACGCGTCCCTCATCGTCTTCTATCGCCGTCGGATTGAATGTGCCGTTGGTTTCCCATTCTTGATGTGGTCGCGGTGACATTATGGGATTCGCGTGGTGGCGTTTTATCTTATGACTAACAGGAGCGTCGCCTTCCTCCCGTTTTTTTCTTAACAAAATAAGATAACAGACAATTCCGATGACGATTACTATCGCAAGAGACAGTGCGGTGACAAATATGATGTGGTCAGTTGTAATGTTCATTGGTGTTCTGCGTAAAAATATTTAAGACAAATTTAAGTGATTCTACCGTACTTGTCTTCCAGTCTTATTATGTCTTTCTCGTCAAATTCTCCGAATGACAGTTCGAGGATGATCAACTCCATCACGCCACCCATAAGACGATGGTTTATTCCTTTTGGCACAAATTGATCCACTCCGGCTTTGAGCGATACGTGATCATTGTCAACGATGGCGGTGCCGTCGCCTGAGATAACATGCCAGAACTCATCGCGATTACGATGATACTGCAAACTCAATTCTTCGTGGGGTTTGATACTCAAGATTTTCACCATTGACGGTCTGTCGTTGGAAACCCAAAGTTCCTCTCCCCATGGTCGCTCTTCGCGATATGGTTTAGGGGTTTGCATGGCTTTATGTACACCTCATTATACTACAAATATGGGCCTTTAAATTGGTGTTTTATATGTGTATAACTTTTGCGGCTTATTTTAAGCATTTTTTGATATAATGGGCACATGGAAACAGTGGTTCTAATAATTATAGTTTTTGCGATTCTTTTTTACAGTTCTCGTCCGAAATCAGATAAAAAAGAAGTCGGTAAAGGCGATAGAAATAAGGAGGTGAAACGATAAGATGAAGTTCGTATCTAATTTCTTGGCTCCGCGTTGCGAATGAAATATCTACCTACTTTAAGACCACAAAGGAGTACCATTACATCTCAAATCTAAAGGATGGTATCTACGAACTTACTCGGCCGACAAGCGAGCAGTTAACAAGGGTTTAAGAGATGTTGGCATCTGTCCATTTGACATCCTATACCCCCTAGGGGTATCATGTAGGCATGAGACAATATATCAAAACAAAAGCTATTCGCCGATTAAAAATTGTTGAGGGACAAATTAGGGGACTTCAAAATATGGTTGAAGATGAGAAGTACTGTATCGATATTATTACCCAGGCATCTGCTATTAAAGAAGCCCTTACAGGAATTGAGAACTTGGTCCTTGAAAACCATCTTTCTACCCACGTAGTTCACCAGATGAAGCATGGAAGTGAAAAGAAAGCTGTTGATGAGATCCTTAAGGTTTATAAGCTAAAGCGTAAATAAAATATGAATCATCCTACCAAAACCTACAGGGTAAAAGGAATGCACTGCGCTTCGTGCGCTGGTATAATTGAAAAAACTTTCAAGAAAACCGAGGGAGTCCACTCTGCTGAAGTAAACTATGGGACCGAAAAAGCAAAAGTAGCTTTTGATGAATCGAAAACAAGCGCACAGGAGCTTTCAAAAAAAATAGAACCATTGGGCTACTCCCTAGCCCTGAACCAGGAGACTTCACATGAACATGGTGGCCATTCAGCAGAGGAGATGGGTATGTCTGCAGACGAGCATGCGACTCACCTCGGAATCGGTCAATCAAAGAAAGAGAAGCTTGCTGAAGTCGCTGATATGAAGACAAAGGTACTCTCTGCCATTCCTTTGGCAATTTTCGCAGCACTAGTCATGGGATGGGACATTCTGGCTCAATATGGAGTTGTGGGAGAAATGAGTTATACGATCAAAGAATTTATTCACCATCTTTTGCCTATACTGGCGGCATACATACTCTTTGTTGTTGGAAAACCCTATCTCATGGGCTTCTACCGCTTTCTCCGCTATGGCAAGGCTAATATGGATACCCTCATAGGTATCGGAACTACTGCAGCATTTTTATACAGCTTTGCCGTTACCGCTTTTGAGGAAGCGCTTCGACCTTTTATAAATGTTGATTACCAATACTACGACGTTACCATCGTGGTGATCACCTTTATAGCACTCGGCAAATATCTTGAAGCGCGATCGAAAATAAAGACCGGAGATGCTATTGAAAAGCTTCTTAATCTCCAGGCTAAAACAGCACTTGTTGTTCGAGATGGAAAAGAAGTAGAAATTTCAGTGAATGAAGTAAAACATGGAGATCTCATTATTGTTAAGCCAGGAGCAAAGATTCCAGTAGATGGAATTATTACCGAAGGATCCTCATTTATCGATGAGTCTATGATTACCGGAGAGCCGATGCCTGCACAAAAAAAGATCGGAGACAGTGTTGTGTCCGGAACAATCAACACTAGTGGCTCGTTTACATTTAAGGCAACCAAGGTCGGTTCAGAGACTCTTCTCGCTCAGATTATAAAAATGGTTGAGGATGCCCAGGGTAGTAAAGCGCCAATTCAAGCACTGGCAGACAAGATTTCATCTATCTTCGTGCCTATCGTTCTGGTGATTGCATTTCTAACACTCGGAGCATGGCTTATTATTGGGTCCCAGTATCTAGGCTTCTCTCAAGCGCTTTCATTTGGCCTCGTTTCTTTTGTAGGTATTCTCGTTATTGCTTGTCCATGCGCTCTCGGCCTCGCTACTCCAACAGCGATCATAGTAGGAGTTGGTAAGGGAGCCAAGGAAGGCATTCTCATCAAAGATGCAGCAACACTTGAAAAGCTTCATAAGGTAAATACGGTTGTGGTTGATAAGACGGGGACCATTACTAAAGGCAAGCCAACACTTGTAGATATTCAAAACCTTTCTGATTTAAAAGATGATGAACTTGTATCAGTACTTGCTTCGCTTGAGAAAAAATCAGAACATCCAATCGCACACGCAATTGTAAGCTACGCTAAGGAAAAGAATATCTCGGTATCAGAAGTGTCTAATTTTGAAGGTATTCAAGGTAAGGGTCTCAAGGGAACAATTAAGGGTGCTGAATATTTTGTTGGTAACGCAAAGCTTGTAAGTGATCTCGGACTTTCTTTTGATGTAGCCAAGCTCAATGAGTCTACTTCTCAGGGTAAAACGCCAGTCATTCTCGCTAGTAAAGAAAAGGTTCTTGGTTTTGTAATGGTGGCAGATGAAATAAAAGCTGAATCAATAGAAGCGGTGAGAGATCTTCACGCACTGGGAATCAAAGTGATCATGCTCACCGGCGATGATGAAAAAGCGGCAAAATATATCGCATCACTTGTCGGCATCGATGATGTGGTTGCTCATGTGCTGCCACAGGATAAGCTTGAAAAGATAAAAGAATTACAGTTACAAAGAAAGATCGTGGCTATGGCAGGAGATGGTGTGAACGACGCTCCTGCACTTGCACAAGCTGATGTGGGTATTGCCATGGGGACCGGAACTGATGTGGCGATTGAATCAGCAGGTATTACGCTTCTTGGTGGAGATATTTCAAAGCTCGTCAAGGCAATCAAGCTATCGAAAATTACCATGCGTGGAATCAAGCAAAATCTTTTCTGGGCATTTATTTACAACATATTCGGCATACCTCTTGCAGCTGGAGTTTTCTATCCTATTTCTGGATGGTTACTTAATCCTGTATTTGCTGGTTTTGCCATGGCCATGTCGTCGGTGTCAGTCGTATCGAACTCGCTTCGCATCAAAGGTAAAAAACTATAATCAACAAGACCAACAATATGAATCCACAAACTCTTAAAACATATACATTCCACGTCCACGGCATGCACTGCAACGCCTGCGTCCTTATGATCGAAAGCGAGCTAGGTGATCTACCGAATATTACTCATGTTAAATCAAGCCTCAAGAATCACTCGGCAGAGGTCACCGGAGACTTTGGCGATAAGACCCTGGAGCAGATCGCGGAAGAGCTTACTATTCCGCTGAAGTCACACGGTTACACTGTTTCAGTTGAAAAACAGCAGCACAATGCCACATGGGGAGACTTCAAGATCGCTGTCCCGATAGCGCTCGGCTTCGCAGTACTCTTTGTAGTACTACAGAAAATGGGGATCGTGAATCTCGTCAGTGCCGGTAATGTCACCTACGGCACAGCGTTCGTCATTGGCATCATTGCCTCGCTCTCAACGTGCATGGCAGTTGTCGGTGGACTGGTCCTTTCCATGTCTGCCACCTTCGCCAAAGAAGGGGATAAGGTACGGCCTCAACTCATGTTCCATGGCGGCCGAATAGTCTCATTCTTTATTCTTGGAGGCGTTATCGGGACGATCGGTGCCGCATTCACGCTCAACACTTCTGCAACGTTTATCTTGAGCCTGATTATCGGTATCGTCATGCTCATTCTCGGTATCAATCTTCTTGACACCTTCCATTGGGCCAAGAAGCTTCAGCCATCAATGCCGAAGTTCATCGCCAAGCATGCTCACGGTGTCTCAAAATTCAATCACACACTTACGCCGATCCTTGTCGGTGTCGCCACTTTTTTCTTGCCGTGCGGATTCACTCAATCAATGCAACTCTATACGTTAACCACAGGAAGTTTCCTTCAAGGCGGACTCACCATGCTTGCATTTGCACTTGGCACACTACCGGTTCTTGCTCTGATTAGCTTCAGCTCATTCAGCATCCAAAAGAGCTCAAAGGCAGGGATCTTCTTCAAGACGGCCGGACTGATCGTCATCATGTTTGCGCTGTTTAATCTTGTCAATAGCTTGGTGGTGATCGGTGTCATACCGCCGCTGTTCAACTTCTAGTATACTGTTAATCACGTCCTGTAATTATGAAAGCAACTATTATTTCAATTGTCGTGGCAGTGATCCTCATCGGAGGGGCTTTTGTGCTGGCCCGGGGCGGAGACAATGATGCTTCGACTGTTCCGACAAATAACGTCACGATCGTTGATGGAAAACAGATTATAGAAATCAATGCCAAAGGCGGCTATCAGCCAAGAAAAAGTATTGCCAAGGCAGGTATCCCTACAATTATTCGATTCAACACAAAGGGAACTTTTGATTGTTCATCCTCAGTTCGTATTCCGAGCTTGAATATAAGTAAGCTGCTGCCTCAATCAGGAGCAACTGATATAGACATTGGTAGCGGTCAGCTCGGCACGCTCCAGGGATCATGCGGGATGGGGATGTATCCGTTCGAGGTGGAGTTTCAGAGTTAGTTCATCAGGGCCGATTTACATCTTCCGGCTGTCGTAAGCCCAGTGCAGAACAGCCTGTCTTTGGGCGGGACGGCAGGTCAGGTCTTTCGGCCGACAATTCTTCTTGATCTGTGATATATGACGGCTGATGGCTTTCCACCGCTTGATCTGGAGCTCATCTTCGCCTGGCAAGCGTCTACCCATATGGTAGCGGCAATACCACTGGAACCAACCGCGAGGGTCGTGCTTCTCATTGATCCAGCCTTTTTCCTGCCACACCTTGAGTGGCTGACTGGCATGCTTATGAAAAAAGTTGAGCGTGTCATCGTGATGTTCGGGCGACAGCTTGGCGCGAGTGAACCAGCTTTTCGGAAACTCTTTCCTGCAGTCGGTCATGTACTTGCCGCCAAATACGCCAAGTGCGAGCATTTCCCTGGGGGTGAGTTCCGGTTTGAAACTCGGGTCAAAGTTTCGTCCTACCGGCTCGGTGAGGTCGTACTTGTAACCCCTTTGAAATTTGTCGTTCACTGTTATGGTCTTTTTTGTTATGGGTGTTTGTATGGGTGTTTAATTGAGAATCCAAATAGTGTAGTTCAAATATGCGGCGAAACTTACCCAAAGGATATATGGCGCAAGAAGCCAAGCGGCTGGTTTGGAAATTTTATAAAAGGCAACCATCGTGGCGAAGATGGCAAGCCAGAGGAATACAATCTCCACGAGCGCACCACCCGGGCTGTGCAAGCCGAAGAAGATAATCGACCAAAGTGTATTCAAAACCAGTTGGCCGAGGAATATACCAAGAGCGATTTTGACATCTCTGCGATCTAGTCCCTTTTTCCAGACCAGGAATGCGGCGATACCCATAAGCACAAAGAGTGTCGTCCAGACCGGACCAAATATCCACGCTGGAGGATTGATGGCCGGCTTCACGATCCCTGCGTACCAGCCAGCGATCGAGGGTGTGGTAAACACTGAACCGATGATGCCAGCGAGCTCGGAGACTACGATGGCGATGATGAGTTTGAGGGTGTTACTGATTTTCATGACCTTGGGTTCAAGTTTGAACATGAACTAGCAATTGCTTTGCCAAGCCCGTCGCTAGCTCCTAGTATAATTATTTTTTTCACAACTAAATTATACCAAAGTTCGGAATTATTTTCTTGCTCCATATACTGGACGAGTTCTGAGCCATTTAAAAATATAAAACCGCCCCGCAAGATGACACTTGCGACAGGCGGTTATTGCTTAACCTCGACTTAGGGTCAAAAAAATGGTAAATTCATATTACATGGAACGTTCTGATGAACAATTAATTTCCGAGTATCTTGATGGCGATGAAAAGGCGCTAGGTACACTTGTCGAACGGCATCTAACTAATGCCTACAATTTTGCATTGAAACTCGTGAATGATAGTCAGGCCGCAAATGACATAACTCAAGAGGCATTCGTTAAAGCGTGGAAAAATATCCGAGGATTTAAGCAAGAAAGCACTTTTCAGACGTGGCTTTTTGCAATCACCAGAAATGTCGCAATCGACTGGCTTAGACGAAGAAAAGAAGTTGTCTTTTCTGCTTTTGAAAATGAACGAGGAGAAAATATGTTCACTGAAACTCTTGCAGACCAGAGCTTGTTGTCGGATGAACTGTTAGCAAGAGCAGAAGATGTTCGGTTTGTAGAAATACTTTTGGAAGAACTTGATCCTCTCTACCGCGATGTATTGAAACTTCGATATTCAAGCAATATGACATTTGAGGAGATTGGTGAACTTCTTAAGAGGCCACTTCACACAATTAAAAGCCAGTATAGAAGGGCGCTCATTGCATTACGCCGATCTCTTGAAGTAAGGCCGATTTAAATAGAATCTCCTCTCTTTTCTAACAGGATGCACCAAAATGCATCCTGTTTCCGTCTAACTAATATGGAGAAAATACGGCCACCACAGGACTTAAAACGGAATATCCTTTTGGGAATTGCCAAGGAGGAGTTTCGACGCGCAAAAGTTTACTTCACTGTAGCTGCAACAGTATTACCAGTGTCCTTAGTCGCAATGTTTTTGTCCGGCCGGTATCTCTTGAATAGTTTTTATGAATCAGGATTTTATGATTATCTTTCACTACTATTTTCTGGAGATAGCATAGTTTTGTCTTACTGGGAGGAGCTCATGTACTCCCTAGTGGAAACAATGCCGATCGTAGGTACAATTGTATTCCTGATTGCCTCCAGCTTCTTTATTTGGTCTGGGGCTAATACCCTTACGAATCTGCGCCGCTTTGCTTTAACAGCTAATTAATCACATATGGATTTTAGAGACATACACAAATCACAGAAAGTAAGAGGCATCCTGATAGGACTGGGAGTTGTCGTCCTTGTCCTGGTTATTTTTCAAACCGGACAGGTTCTCGGGTATCACAAAGCTAAGTTTGGTGCGCGATTTGGCGACAATTTCGAGAAAAACTTTGTCGGTCCTCGTGGAGGTAATTTTGTTGGGAGACTTCCTAGTCCAGGTATGCCAGGCGGACATGGGGCTGTCGGAGAGATTGTCAGTATCGCTCTTCCGCAAGTTGTTGTAGCCGGTCCTGATAATTTGGAGAAAACTGTGCTTGTCGGTACATCAACAAGGGTCCGTGAGTTTCAAGATGAAATCAACGTGGGTCAGTTAAAAGTTGGTGACTTTGTTGTGGTTCTTGGAAATCCAAATGAAGAAGGCCAAGTTGATGCCAAACTAATACGTCTCATGCCACCGCCTCCTGACAGAGTGATGAATAATCAGCCAATGCGATAGTTATGAAAATACCTATTCAAAAAATAAATACATGGACCAAAGCTCATAAAATCATGAGTGTGGTCATTCTCCTTGCCCTCATTGGTATGGGCTATGGAATGGTACGCGCTTTTGGTAGCGACAGTGGCGAAACTCGCTATGTCCTTGCTACAGTAGAGCGCGGAAATATTGTGGCCTCAGTAACCGGTTCAGGCCAAGTGTCCTCATCCGACCAGGTTGATCTTAAGACAAAAGCTTCAGGTGACTTGACAACTCTAAATATGAAAACTGGACAAGAAGTAGCAGAAGGAGCAGTGGTAGCCAATGTGAATGCTCGCGACGCATTACAAAATGTTCGTGATATGCAAACCGATTTGACGAGTGCCAAGATTTCATTGGAGAAGGCAAAAATTTCCACTATCGATACAAAAAAGGAAGCTGAAGAAACACTAGAAAAAGCCTATCAAAATGGATATGGCACATTAACCGACACCTTTACAGACTACAGCAATGTAATAGATGAAATTAGGAACATATATTACGAAAAAGACCACTCTCCTTATTTTACAGATGACAACCTTCGATTTGAAATTAGTTATAATGCTATAACTGAAAAATATGAGGTTGGAGCAAAAATTGACAAGATAGCGCACGATTACGATGCTCTTTTTATTGAATATAAAAAGATAAACAGCACTTCTAGCAGAGAAGAGATTGAGAGATTAGTAAATAGCAGTTACATTTTTTCTAAAAAATTTAGTGATGTACTGAAGGAATTTCAAGCTCTGTATAGTTATTTAGAGGTGCGATTCGATACGCAGACAGATCAATTTAAAGAAGATAGATCATCTGTCAATGGGTATATTGCTACAGTAAACGAAAAAACTACTGAGCTCCTTTCTTTTCAAGAAGATGTTAAGAATGCAAAATCTGATGTAGAAGAAGCCAACCGCACATATAGCGAAATAAGTGGTTCCAGTGAGCCTCTCGATGTTCAGACTGCACAACTTACTGTTACTCAAAAACAAAATGCATATCAGAAAGCACTGAATGAACTCTCCGACTATACTGTGAAGACACCATTTGCAGGCTTAATTGCATCTGTAAGTGCAAAGAAGGGTGATTCGGTTAGTTCCGGCACGACTATCGCAACATTAATTACCAAAAAGAAAATAGCAGAGATATCACTCAATGAAATTGATGTTGCAAAAATTAAGGCTGGACAGAAAGCAACCCTTGCCTTCGATGCATTTGAAGACCTAACTATTATGGGAGAGGTGGCTGAGATCGATCTCGTAGGTACTGTGAGCCAAGGAGTGGTTAACTATACAGTGAAAATTACCTTCGATACTGATGACAGCAAAGTAAAACCTGGCATGACGGTAAATGCAAGCATCGTTACCGACATGAAGCAAAATGC
>Ga0209343_10007701_pt1 | contig 12638 bp, 16 predicted proteins | sample RifCSPlowO2_02_FD_184026 | JGI IMG/M metagenome (GOLD analysis project Ga0209343, IMG submission 184026) | Groundwater microbial communities from Rifle, Colorado - Rifle CSP2_plank lowO2_0.2 (SPAdes) (version 2) | ecosystem: Environmental > Aquatic > Deep subsurface > Groundwater | place... | reverse complement strand
CAGCCAGTCCCAGGCGGTTTTGAGTGACATCGCCGGATTTCTGGAAAGCCGAATCGCCATCGGCGCCGTCTTGCTGATGACCATGCTGTTTTTCAGCTCCCTGGCCTTTGGGATTCTTGGGAAGGCGATGGCCGTGATCTTTCCTCACCGGGGGACCAAGAGCAAGCGCCATCCGGTGGTTTCCGTCGTGCTGCCCTATTGCTTCGTCGTGTTGCTGGGCGTCGCGCTGCTGTTTCTGACCCTGGCCTCCAGCGTTCTGCAGAGCATGGCGCAAGAAAATGTGTATTTTCTGGGGCGCAACTGGTCTCTTGGCGGGATTTCCGGGCTGTTTTTGTATCTGCTTGGCTTTGGGGCGGAGGTCTTGATTGTTGCGGCCCTGTACCTGGCCTTTCCCGTTGGACGGATGCCCTTGCACCACGCCGCCATCGGTGGCATGGTGGTCTCCACGGTGTGGGAAATTGTTCGCCATGTCTTGGTGTGGTACTTCACGACACTGTCCAAGACCAGTGTGGTCTACGGCTCTTTTACGACCACCGTGGTGGCCTTGTTTTCCATGGAAATCATCGCCACACTCCTGTTGCTGGGGGCGCAGGTGATATCGGAATATGAACGGCTGGAACAGGACTAAAACGGGTACATCGGGGAAAGCGGAAACAGGGGCCGGGCTCGGATTACCGGATTACGAAGGGCCTGCCACTATGCTCTTTTTATCATTTTGTGTACACTATGATTCACAAAAATTGCATTTAAAGTCAAAGGAACATGCCATGGAAGCTACCAAGGTCGGTATTCGGGAATTTCGTGCCGGTATGGCCGAGTTCATTGCATCCAGTACGCCAGTGGCTGTGACGCGTCATGGCCAGACCATTGGTTATTTCATACCGACCCATGGCCAGGCCGAGGCAGATATTGCGACACTTCAAAAGGCCAGCAAGACCCTGGATCGCTTGCTTGCAGCAAAGAGCCTGGATGTGGACGCCGTGGTCGCCGATTTCAAAATGGCGCGCAAGCGGTCGAGCACGCCCAAGAAACCCAAACCCGGGGCGGCATGAGCAACAAAGCCATCGTTCTGGATGCCAATATCCTGATTCGAGCGGTGTTGGGCAAGCGGGTACGTGAACTCATTGTCGACAATGCAGACGCAGTCCAATTTTTTGCGCCTGATGTTGCTTACGCTGACGCCAGGAAATACCTTCCAGCCCTGCTGGAGAAAAGAGGTGTAACAAGCGAGCCTGCGATGTTGGTGTTGGACGCACTGGAATCCATCGTCCGACCGCTGGAACTTGGCGTCTATGCAGGCCTGCAAACGCAGGCACTACAAAGGATTGCCATTCGTGACGCCGATGACTGGCCTGTTCTTGCGTGCGCAATGACGATTGCTTGCCCTGTGTGGACAGAGGATGCCGACTTCTTTGGCACCGGAATTGCGACATGGACCTCCGACCGCGTGGAGCTTTATTTGGTGGGTTGATTCTGGTCGGCTGCATCGTGCCCAAACCCGACTATCCTCCCCTTGAGGACCCGACGTTCGCAGCCACGGCCTGAAATGCCAAAGCAGCCTTTTTCAAATCGTTCACGCCCATCGGTTGACCCCGCTTCTCCAGTGCCCCAAGGTCGGGCTGCTCCTGGCTGAGCAACCCGGCTCACCTGCCGTCACCCCCTAGTATGGACCGGCTTCATTGTTGAAAGATGACCATCGATGCGCCTCACCTTAGCGGGACTACGACTCAGCAAACCAGCCCGGCATGTACTGATGCACCCCATGGGGTTTGCGCTGCAAATTTTGCGGGGATTCAACAAGAACCAGGGGATGATGCTGGCCGGTGCGATTGCCTACTATGCGCTGTTGTCCATGGTGCCGCTGCTCATTTTGTCCGTCATTGTGATCTCGCATTGGGTGGACAGTGCGGAGTTGCTGGTGGCGCTGGGGCGCTATTTGGAATGGCTGGTGCCCAGCCAGTCCCAGGCGGTTTTGAGTGACATTGCCGGGTTCCTGGAAAGCCGAATCGCCATCGGCGCCGTCTTGCTGATGACCATGCTGTTTTTCAGCTCCCTGGCCTTTGGGATTCTTGGGAAGGCGATGGCCGTGCAAAACCAGTGTGGTCTACGGCTCTTTTACGACCACCGTGGTGGCCTTGTTTTCCATGGAAATCATCGCCACACTCCTGTTGTTGGGGGCGCAGGTGATCTCGGAATATGAACGGCTGGAACAGGACTGAATGTGGCCCACATGGGCCTGGGCCAAGTGCCGGTCCGTTACCGGGTGCCGGTGAAACAGGTGACACGGTTGCGTCCCGCGCGTTTTGACTCATAAAGCAGGTCATCCACAATCTTGACGAAGCTGCCCGGCGTCATTCCATCGCGCAATGAGGCAACGCCCACACTCATCCTGACCTGCACAATCTCGCCGTTTTCAATCTCCACGGGGCTGCTTTCCACCGACTTGCGCAAGCGCTCCATCAAGGCGCCGGCATTTTCAAGCGAAATATGCGGCAGGATCAGGGCAAACTCCTCTCCCCCGTAACGGCAAACCGAATCAGAGCCGCGCAGCATATCGCGCAATTTGGCGGCAAAAGTACGCAAAACAGCATCCCCCCCTGCGTGGCCATATTTATCGTTGATGCTTTTGAAATGGTCGATGTCGATCATCGCCAGCGCAAGAGGCCGGTTGTGGCGACGCGAAGTCAAAATTTCCTGCGTAATTTGCTCATCAAAATACCGACGGTTGTAAACCCCGGTGAGCGAGTCGCGTTGGTTGGACTCTTCCAGATCCAATGCCTGGTCCAGGGACAGATCCAGCAGGCGTTTGGCTTCGGCCAGCTCCGTCACGTCCTGGATCGCTATGCAGGCGCCCTCTACCTGCCCACTGCTCTCCCGCACCGGAAAGATGGTGGCATTCTGGTACATGAATTCGTTGTCTTGCGCCATCATGGTGGACGCTTTGAAACGGAAAAGGTAAGGCCTTTGCTGCCAGGAGCTGTGCGAAGCCGTCTTTAAAACAATGCAGCTGCGGATCTTTTTTTCCAGCCAGTTCTTGTTCAACTCCGGGAAGACTTCGAACAGGTTCTTGCCCAAGACCTCCTCTGAGCGGACGTTGCTATTGAGTTCCATGAAGCGGTTCCACATCACCACGCTGAAGCGGCGATCCACCACCACAATACCCACCGTGAGCAGGTTGGTAACAATGTCCGTGAAGTCCAGTGGACGAACCTGACCTGTATCCATAGAAGTGCGCTTAGAGACGTTTGTTCAATGCCTGCTTGAGCGCGGGCACACAGTTGGGTTGAACCGTGATCATGAGTTCGAAGGGGACGTCGTGCGCTTCCAGGTGAAAAATGATGTCAATCAACAGCATTTGGCCGGAAGCCATTTCGATGTCCGCGAAGAGATGCCAGTCCTGTGCGGTGGTGGGGATGTCAAATGCCATCACGCGCGGTGCGCGCAGGCCGGTGCGCATCTCCAGAAGCGTACCGATTTCATTCACACAGGTGCTGGCCAGGGCGTTGCCGAGTTCCAGCAGCAACTCCTCTCGCTGGCGCTGCCCGTCGCCGTCGCGGTCATCAAATCCGAGCACTTGCCGCAAAGCGGCATAACTGGCCGGGCCATAGACCACCGCTATCCGTCCGGCCAACTCGCCGAAGAATTCCTGCTCCAGCACGCTGATGCGCTCATAGGTCTTTTCGAGCCGCGTGCGCGTTGCGCGCAGGTCCGCCGCGCTGACGGCACGAATCTCGGGAACGCGCAAATTGACAAAGCCTTCAAAGGCTTCCGCCAGTGCAGCCCCGGCCTTGCCCATGGCAATGTTGACGGTCTCGCCCAAAACGTCCCGTTCGTCTTCCGTAAAGAGTTCTTCAGCCATGGTTCGCTCCAAAGGGGGCAAGGACCGCGCGCAGGGGCTCCAAGCGTATCGGTTTCTCAATAAACCCAACGGCACCCAGCGCTGCCACGCGCTCCTTGGCCACGCGCTGGATATCTGCGCTCACCACAATCACACGCGAGCTCAGGCCCAGCCGACGCATTTCCGCCAAAACGTCAAAGCCGTTCATGCCCGGCATCGTGAGGTCCAGCAGGACCAAGTCGACCGTCTGGCTGGTGAGCGTGGCCAAGGCCTCTTCGCCACCCGAGGCTTCAAGATAGGTCACGGAATCTCCCATCAATTCGTGCAGCAGGGCGAGGTTCACCTTGCGGGAGCTTTTGGAGTCGTCAACAACGAGAATGGAGGAAATCATGGGTGTGGGGTACTTGGAGAATGACACAAGGCGTGTCCTCGCTGCAATGGTAACCAGTTTGGGCCATAACTCAAGGCGCCCATCCTTTTGCTGGCATGGTAAAACCGGCCCTCTTGGCTCTCTGACCAGGTCCATCCTTTACATAGCATGCTGCTCTCTATCCACCACGCCGCCATCATCTGTTCCGACTACGCCGTCTCCAGGCGCTTTTACACGGAGACGCTGGGGCTGCGCGTGCTGGCGGAAAACTTCCGGGCGGCGCACAACTCCTACACCAAGGCGTGGTGGTGGAAGCAATCCGGCTGGACGAGTACACCCACAGGCGTTTTGTGTTCTTTAGCGACCCCGATGGCCTGCCGCTAGAGCGGTATGAAGCACAGGCCCATTCCAACACCCTCCAAAAAATGCGCCCCTTCCGTTGGCTCACAGAATCCGTCCGTTCGGGCACCATCGCGTCTTTGGTGATGATGCCGCTGGGGTTTCTCTTCAAATTGCTGGACCTGCGGGTGGGCTACTACGGCCCCAAGCTTGCCGCAGTTTTGTTTGGTGAGCCTACGCGTTTTGTGCTGTTTGCCCAGCATCTGGTCCTGGGGTGGATTTCGGCCTTGCCGCTGTTGCTTATTTTGGTTTACCGCTCCAGCGCAAGCGCACCAACCGCCGTGGGTGCGGTGTATGGCGTCGGGTATTACGCTGTCGTCAACTCGCTCCTATTGCCTCTGCTTTTTGGCGACCCCACGCCCTGGCAACTGGGCCTGAGCTTTGTCTATCCCAGCCTCCTGGTCCATGCAGTCTTCGGCGCATCGATCGGATTCACCTGCCGACGCTTTGTCGCACACGCACGCCAGCCTTGAACCCGTTGGCGCCCACTGAAATTTTAGAAAGGAGCTATCCATGACTGTACGTATCGTCCAACTCGGCAGTGACCGGTTAGAAAACGAAGGCACCCGCATCGGCACCGTGCGCCGCCCACCGCGTGGCGTGCCCAAAGCAGAATTTGCCTCCCGCAACTACTACGACGTGTGGTTTCCCAATCTGGCGCCCAGCGCCGAGACCATGAAGCTCGGCCAGGAAGCCAGCACGCCCGCGCAGTGGACCGTTTTCACCAAAAAGTACCGCTCCGAGATGTCCACCCCGGACGCCAGCCACACGCTGGAGTTGCTGGCGGCTCTGTCGAAGCAATCCAACTTTTCGGTGGGCTGTTATTGCGAGGACGAAGCGCACTGCCACCGCTCCATCCTGCGGGCGCTGCTGGCGGAAAAGGGCGCTGCGCTGGACGTTTAGGTGCTCTCTGTCGTTTTTGCAGTGTGGGCGACCGGCCAAAACTGCAGCACGGCAAAGGCCACTTCAAACAGGGTAAAACCCAGCACGATGGCACTGCCGCCAGACCAAAACGCGTAGATTTGCCACAGCGCAAACAGCGCGCGGGCCACACCATCGAGCCGCCCCAATTGAATGGTCGGCGACAAAATGCGCGCCAGCGACCACACCACCACCACCGAGCCCAGCAAATTGGCCAACAGAATGTGGGTGGCGTCCAGCGGGTGCAAGGTGCCGGGCAACCCCAATGTCTGTGCCAGCATGGCCAACTGGCCATACAGCCAGACAAAGGTCCAAGGGGTGGCAAAGGGCCAGGTGACGAGCAGGTCGTACCAGGCGCTGGCGCGCACAATGCTGAGGTAACGGGTCGGATGCATCATAAAATTCGGGGCCTAAAGTGAATAAGGCTTCGAGTCTCAAGCCTGAAGTATGCTTTAGGGTCAAGCACTATTTTGAGGACACGCCCATGTTGATAGGTGAACTCGCCGCTGCTTCAGGCCTGAGCCGAGAAGCCCTGCGCTTTTATGAACAACAAGGTCTGATACGCTCGCGCCGCCTGGACAACGGCTACCGCGTCTACCCGTCCGAAGTGGTCATGCTGGTCCACTACATCCGCACGGCGCAGCAATTGGGATTTACGCTGGCCGAGATCGGCCACAGCGTCCCCACCATCTGGGAAGCACCGGACCCCGGCCCCGCCATTGCACAGGTGCTCAGAGAAAAGCTGATCGAGATCGACGCACGTATTGCCGCGCTACAGGGCCTGCGCGAACAACTGGAGCAACGTCTGGCGCTGGACTGCCCGCTGACTGCAAAAACCTAGAAAAATGTGCCCGATGGGGATGCCTCCATCCAGTACGATGCGGCATGCCGCGCGGTTGAACTGCATCTCCGTCCTGCTTCTCTTTTTAAAACAGTGGGGGTAATTTCCTTATGCCTGAAGAGACTCAAATGCTGTCGGTGAACAAGCATTACCTCGAAAAAGTCATGGATCTGGCCGAGGAACAGGATGTCAACACCACCGAGGATATTTTTGATTCCCGGGGAGTGAAACTGATTGCCAAAGGCACCCGAATTTCGCGCGGTCTGCAAGAACGGTTGATTTTGCACAAGCTGCAAAAGCCCCTTGAATCGTGCATCGCGCTGGAAGGGGGCATCGAGATCAATGCCATTGTCGCGGAAGCCCGGCGGCTATCGGAAACCAGCGAGGCCATGGGCTACATCCTGAAGGCCACCCAGGGCGGCGGTTTTTCCCCCTTGGACACGCTGGCCAAGATCCAGTTTGGCAATGCCATGGGCATGATGCTCACGATTATCAATCGCGGCGGCACGGCGGATCTGACCCACAGCGTGATGGTGAGCCTGTTGTCCACCTGCCTCGCCAACAAACTGGGCCTGAGCGAAAAAGACCAATCGAACGTCGCGCTGGGCGGACTGCTGCACGATATTGGTGAGCTCTACATCGAACCGGCCTATTTGCATTCACCCAAGCGCCTGTTGCCCCAGGAATGGCGGCATGTGGTGGTGCACCCCCGCATCAGCCAGATGCTGATCGAAGAGCTGGAGAATTACCCGGCTGCCATTGCCTTGGCGGTGTCCGAACACCACGAGCGTTTTGACGGTACCGGGTATCCGCGCCTGCTGGCCGGCAAAAGCATCAGCGTGGCCGGGCAGATTTTGTCGGTGGCGGAAATGGTCTCCGGCGTGCTGCTGCAGGCGGACAACCCCCTCGAACGGGCGGAACTGGCGCTGAGAATCATCCCCCGCGAACACGGCTCTGCACTCGTATCCGCCGTTTCAAGCACCCTGCGCAGCTCCCACCACCAGCCGTCCGTGCAGAGCAGCATGACATCGGACGACGCGAATGAGCGCGCCAAAATTCTGTTCGACCACATCGCCGTGGTGGTGGAAACCGGGAACAAGATGGATGCGTTGCCGACAATTCGGTCAAACAAAGCCAAGGAATTGCGCGCCCAAGCCCTGCAACGGATCGACACAATACAGCGCGCATTTTTCAGCACCGGCCTGGATGCGTGCGAGCGTGACGACACGGCAAAAAATCGCGAAATCCTGTTTGAATCCATCGCCGCGACCAAGGAAATCCAATGGCGCTTGCGCGATGTGGCCCGGCACCTTGCGCTCCATTCTGCGGCGTTTGATCCGGCCGAGGCACAGGCCTTTGCGCCCATCATCGCCATGCTCGACGCCGAGCCGGACCTCCAGTCTTTGGTGCAAAAGTATTCCGACCAGGAAGCGCCTTCCCAGCCATCGGACGCGTCCCAAAAACCAGCGCGCACCCTGCTCCTGGTCGACGACGAACCCCATGTGCTTTCCGCCATCGCACGCGGACTGCGGCCGCAGGGCTACCACATCCTCACCGCGCCGGATGGCGACAGTGCCCTGGAGCTGTTGGCGAATCACGCGGTGGGGGTCATTCTGGCCGACCACCGCATGCCGGGCATGACCGGTGTCGAGTTGCTGAGCAAAGTCAAGGCCAGCTACCCGCTGACGGTGCGTATGGTGCTCAGCGGCCATGCCGACTTGGAAACCGTCACGGACGCCATCAAACTCGGGGCCATCTACAAATACCAGACCAAGCCTTGGGACGAAGCCGAACTGTGCGCGGCAGTGGAAAACGCTTTCGACAAATACGAGGGGGACCGGCTCCTGGCGAAGAGCGCCATGGCCGCATGACCATGCGCTCCCTATTCAACCCACCATGACACTCCACATTGAAACACCCCTGCTTGAATCCCTCCCCCTGAGCGTGACCGCAGGCCGCTCGGTCTGGCTCAAGATGGACGCGTTGCAGCCGTCCGGCTCTTTCAAGGCACGCGGCATTGGCCATGCCTGTGAAACCTATCTGGCACAGGGCGCCCGGCGTTTTGTATCGTCGTCCGGCGGCAATGCGGGCTTGGCGGTGGCCTATGCCGGTCGCCGGTTGAAGGTTCCGGTCACGGTCGTCGTTCCGCAGACCACCACCGAAAGGGCCAAGGAACTTTTGCGCCTGGAAAACGCCGAGGTCATCGTGCACGGCGCTTCCTGGCAGGAGGCCAACGACTTGGCCCGCTCCCTGGTTGGTGCCAGCGATGCGTTTTTGCACCCCTTTGATGACCCGCTTCTGTGGGAGGGCCACGCCACGCTGGTGGACGAAGTCTTTCGCGCGGGGCTGAAGCCCGATGCCATCGTCTTGTCCGTTGGCGGTGGCGGCCTGCTGTCGGGCGTGGTGCAAGGGCTGCAGCGCAACGGCTGGGGCGATATCCCGGTCATGGCCGTGGAGACGGCGGGCGCCGCGTCCTTCCACGCCGCCCAAAAAGCGGGGCACACGGTGGAGCTGGAGCAAATCACCAGCATTGCCACCTCCCTGGGCGCCAAGCGGGTGTGCGAGCAAGCCCTGCAATGGGCCCAAGTACACCCCGTCCACAGCGTGGTGGTGTCAGACGCCAGCGCGCTGTCCGCCTGCGAACGTTTTCTGGACGACCACCGTGTGCTGGTGGAGCCCGCCTGTGGGGCCAGCTTGGCGCTGGCCTACGAAAAGGCGGCTGAACTGGAGCCGTTCGGCACCGTGCTGGTGGTGGTCTGTGGCGGCGCCACTTGCACGGTGGACCAGATCAGGGCATGGTCACAAAAGTACTGCCCAGCAGCGCAGGGGCAATAAGCCTCCCTGTACACCCCCACCTCCCCCACCCGCACCATGCACACTCTTGAACTCAAAGTCCCGCCACCGGTTGTGGCGCTGTTGCTGGCGCTGCTGATGTGGTTCACATCCCGCCTGGTCCCGCCATTCGACTTTCCGTTTGGCATACGTGTAGGAACTGCGTTGGCGCTCGCTTTTGTCGGTCAAAGCATCAGCGTTGCTGGCATTGTCTCGTTCCGGCGTGCCAAGACCACCGTCAATCCGACCAAGCCCGGTGCAGCCACGTCCTTGGTCAGCGGTGGTGTGTACCGCTTCACACGCAACCCCATGTACCTGGGTCTGTTGTTGACCCTTTTGGCTTGGGCCGTGTACCTGTCCAACATCCTGGCCCTGATCGGTATGCCCCTTTTCGTGCTGTACATCCACCGGTTCCAAATCACCCCCGAAGAACGGGTGTTGTTGTCTCTCTTTGGCTCCGAGTACACAGCCTACCAAAACCGGGTTCGCCGGTGGCTTTGAGCCGGGGTGTCCAACTTGGTGCGCCGCACAATTCCAGTGCATTGCGCCTACATTACACACAAAATAGGCCTGTAGCCCTTATGAAATAAGCGCAGGCAGCTACTATTTTCATAGCAAAAGCAATCCACAACAAGCTGGCACAGTCATTGCTTAGATAACTCCGAGACCCACCAGGGTCATACGTATGAACCAGTCCAACGGCGGGCTGGAGCAGCGTAACCGGACAAAGGCGTCCCCACGGATTCACCTGCGCACAGCGCATCGTGAGCCCAGTGTGGACGCCTTTTTTGTTTTCTTTTTTTACATGAGGAGTGTTGCTATGACTGATCTTCTGAACGCCAAACTCAGCCGCCGCGCCGTGCTGCAAACCGCCACCGTGGGGGCCATCGGCATCACCCCGGCGCTGCGGGCTGCCGTGTACGCCGCCGGCTCGGATGCTCCCGAGAAAACCGAGGTCAAGATTGGCTTCATCCCCTTGACCGATTGCGCCAGCGTGGTGATGGCTTCCGTCATGGGTTTTGACAAGAAATACGGCGTCAAAATCATCCCCACCAAGGAAGCTTCGTGGGCGGGTGTGCGCGACAAGCTGGTCAACGGCGAACTGGACTTTGCCCATGTGTTGTACGGTCTGGTTTACGGCGTGCACCTGGGCGTGGGTGGTGCCAAGAAGGACATGGCGGTGCTGATGAACCTGAACCACAACGGCCAGGCCATCACCCTGAGTAAGAAACTGGCCGACAAGGGCGCCGTGGACGGTGCCGGCCTGGCCAAGCTGATGGCCGCCGAAAAGCGCGAATACACCTTTGCCCAGACCTTCCCCACCGGCACCCACGCCATGTGGCTGTACTACTGGATGGCAGCCAACGGCATCAACCCCATGAAGGATGCCAAAGTGATCACCGTGCCGCCACCCCAAATGGTGGCCAATATGCGCGTGGGCAATATGGACGGCTACTGCGTGGGCGAGCCTTGGAACCACCGCGCCATCATCGATGGTATTGGTGTGACCGCCACCACCACGCAAGACATCTGGAAAGACCACCCCGAAAAGGTGCTGGGCACCACCGGCGAGTTTGTCAAGAAGTACCCCAACACCGCCCGCGCGGTCACCGCCGCCATTTTGGAAGCCAGCCAATGGATTGACGCAGGCCTGCAAAACAAAATCAAAATGGCCGAAACCATCGCCGACAAGAGCTATGTCAATACCAGCGTGGACGCCATCAACCAGCGCATCTTGGGCCGCTACCAAAACGGCATGGGCAAGACCTGGGATGACCCCAACTACATGAAGTTCTTCAACGAGGGGCAAGTCAACTTCCCCTACCTGTCGGACGGCATGTGGTTCCTGACGCAGCACAAGCGTTGGGGCTTGCTCAAAGACCACCCCGACTACCTGGCTGTTGCCAAGCAGGTCAGCCAGATCGACATCTACAAACAGGCCGCCACCGCCAGCAAGACGCCCGTGCCCAAGGACGTGATGCGCACCAGCAAGCTGATGGACGGTGTGGTCTGGGACGGCAAAGACCCGAAAAAATACGCCGACAGCTTCAAAGTTAAAGCCTAGAAAAAGGCTCCCCCCTGTTGCTTGCTCGCTTCGCGTAGCCGCCTCCCCCCTCAAGGGGGCAACACCAGCAGCCCGGCAGAGCCGGATCTGCGGTATTCCTGAAAAAGGCACTGCGCAAAGTGACTTCATCTTTGAAAGAAACCACCATGAACACCGCCGTCTTACACGCCCCTCTGTCTGCAGCGGCAGAGACTATTGCTATCAAAACAGAAGCTGCTCACGCACCCTCCACGGGGGCTGCAGCCCAAAATGGTGCAGAACTGCTGAGGGTGCCCATGCCCCTGCCGCGCAGCCGCCCGGTTGCACGCAAGCCACCGTACGACTGGCGTGGCCTGGCGCTGACCGTGCTGCCGCCGCTGCTGGGTTTGGGCTTGCTGATTGGCATCTGGGCGCTGGTGAGCGTCGGCACCGCCAGCAGCATCCCCAGCCCCTGGGAAACCTGGAAGCAGGCGGTGGTGTTATTCAGCGACCCGTTCTACCGCAAGGGCCCCAACGACCAGGGTGTGGGCTGGAACGTGCTGATGTCGCTGGAGCGCGTGGCGCTGGGCTTTGGCCTGGCGGCGGCGGTGGGCATTCCGGCGGGTTTCATGATCGGGCGGTTTGAGTTTCTGAGCCGCATGTTCAACCCACTGATCAGCCTGCTGCGCCCGGTGTCGCCGCTGGCCTGGCTGCCGATTGGCCTCTTGGTGTTCAAGGGCGCCAACCCGGCCGCCATCTGGACCATCTTTATCTGCTCGATCTGGCCCATGGTCATCAACACCGCAGTGGGTGTGCAGCGCGTGCCGCAGGACTACATGAATGTGGCCCGGGTGCTGAACCTCTCCGAATGGAAGATCTTCACCAAGATCCTGTTCCCCTCGGTGCTGCCCTACATGCTGACCGGAGTGCGCCTGGCCGTGGGTACCGCATGGCTGGTGATTGTGGCGGCCGAGATGCTGACCGGGGGCGTGGGCATTGGCTTTTGGGTGTGGGACGAGTGGAACAACCTGAACGTCAAGAACATCATCATCGCCATTTTCGTGATCGGCATCGTGGGCCTGATTCTGGAATACGCCCTGATCAAAGTCGCGACCGCATTTACTTTCGAGGAAGTCAAATCATGAAAAATTTCATCAACATCCAGCACGTCGAACAAACCTTCAAGACCAAGAAGGGCCTGTTCCCTGCCCTGCGCGACATCAACCTCACCGTGGCCAAGGGCGAGTTTGTCACCCTGATCGGCCACTCGGGCTGCGGCAAGTCCACTCTGCTCAACCTGATTGCCGGGCTGACCACCCCCACAGCCGGCACCCTTCTGTGCGCCAACCGCGAGATTGCCGGGCCCGGCCCGGAGCGCGCGGTGGTGTTCCAGAACCATTCGCTGCTGCCCTGG
>Ga0209343_10007700_pt1 | contig 12638 bp, 9 predicted proteins | sample RifCSPlowO2_02_FD_184026 | JGI IMG/M metagenome (GOLD analysis project Ga0209343, IMG submission 184026) | Groundwater microbial communities from Rifle, Colorado - Rifle CSP2_plank lowO2_0.2 (SPAdes) (version 2) | ecosystem: Environmental > Aquatic > Deep subsurface > Groundwater | place: Rifle... | reverse complement strand
GGCGTGTGCCGCGCGCGCGGCGCCGGTCCGCATGCTGGCGCGGATGGCGTGTCTGGCCTTGATCCTCGCGGCGATGGGCGGCAAGGCCAGCGGCGACGAGCTTCGGGAAGTCGTATATACAACGACGCCCGAGACCCTCAAAGGATATCTGTGCCGACCCGCCGGTGCCGGCCCGTTTCCGGCGGTTGCTTACAATCATGGCGGGGTAGGCGACATTATCGGAGGCGCGCCGAAGGAGACCTGTGAGGCCTTGGCCGCAGCCGGCTTCGTCGGCTTCGCCCCCATCCGCCGCAAGACGCGCTCGACGGCCGGTCATCCCGAGGACGTGCAAGCCGGGCTCGATTATCTGCTGGGGCTCGACTATGTCGATCGCCAGCGGGTCGCTATCACCGGTTTTTCGCGGGGCGGCGCGCTCACCTTCATGGCCGCCGCGCGGGGTGCCCCGGCCAAGGCGGCGGTGATCATGGCCAGCGCCGTGCCGCCACCCCAAAGCGGATTCAAGTTCGAAGATGCTGCCAAGATCCGCATCCCGGTTCTGCTCCTCGTCGCCGAAAACGATACCGGCTCACGCAAGACGATGGGCCAGGACACCTTCGACAGCATGCGGCGTATGTCGGCCGCGCTGACAGCGGCGGGCAACCCGTCGAAGCTGATTGTCTACCCACCCTACGGGAGCGACGGACACGAAATGTTTTTCGAGATCGGCGCCTATTGGAAGGATGTCGTCGAGTTTTTGAAGAAGCACTTGTGAACTTTCCGGCACCGCCCGAGGAAACACCGCCGCGCGACGCACAAGGCGAAGTTTTCCACGTTGGACTGACGGCCTCAAGGTGAATTGGGGTATCCGAAATGGCAATTGCGCTAGCCCTTCTGAGTATTGCCGGTGCCATTTCTCTTGGCGCCATGAGCCCCGGTCCGAGCTTCATCATGGTCGCCCGCACCGCGCTCGCCATCTCCCGGATGGATGGCGTTGCCGCTGCTCTGGGCATGGGTGTCGGTGGCGTATTGTTTGCGGTTGCGGCGCTGCTTGGGCTTCAGGCGCTGCTCGGCGCCGTGCCGGCGTTTTACGCCATTGTCAAAGTGCTGGGCGGCGCCTATCTGCTGTATCTCGGCTACCTCATCTGGCGCGGCGCAAGCGAGCCGCTTTCTCTCGCCGCAACGCAGACCGCCGGCAACGGCAAGCGCGCGTTGCGCCGCTCGTTCTTGTTGGGGCTTGGCACGCAGGTGAGCAATCCGAAAACCGCCGTCGTGTACGCCAGCATTTTCGTTTCGCTGCTGCCGCGCGAGCTGCCGCCGGCAGCGCTGCTTGGCCTGCCTTTGCTGATCTTCGCCATCGAGACCGGCTGGTATTCCATCGTTGCGCTTGCCTTGTCGGCGCCGTCGCCGCGTGCCACGTATCTGCGCTCCAAGTCCAAGCTCGACCGCATCGCCGGTGGAGTCATGGCCGCTCTCGGCATCAAGCTCATGGTCGGCGCGCGGCAGCTCTGATCGTCATGCCTGTCGGGAGCATCGCAAATGAAACCGCGAATCACCGTGATTACCATCGGAGTGGACGACCTGGAGAAGTCGCTACGCTTCTATCGTGACGGCCTCGGCCTGCCGACCGAAGGCATCGTCGGCGAACAGTTCGAGCATGGCGCCGTGGCCTTTTTCGATTTGCAAGCAGGATTGAAGCTCGCCATTTGGCCGCGCCAGAGTCTTGCCCACGATGCCGGCCTTGCGCTGGGCAGCCCAGGCCCCACCGAGCTCTCGCTCGGACACAATGTCGCGTCCAGGGCGGAAGTCGATGCCATCATGGAACAAGCAAGGATTGCGGGCGCGGCGATCGTAAAACCGGCTCAGGATACTTTTTGGGGCGGTTACGCCGGCTATTTCCAGGATCCCGATCGGCATCTGTGGGAGATCGTATGGAATCCACAATTGTTGCCCCAGGACTGAGGTGCGCACATGATCACGTTTGACGCTCTTAAGCGGAGCGAGGCGATGACGAGACGATTGCGGTCGATGATGCTGTTCTGGCTAGCCGCGGCACTGGGTCAGGCTGCGCCGCTGGCGCTGGCCCAGTCGCCGGGCTTTCCAGGCCCGGCGAAGGATCTCCAGTTTCCGGCCGAGGTATCGACATTTTCATCCGTCGACCGGCCGCGGATGGCGTTGTTCAAGCCGGAAGGCGCCGGTCCGTTCCCGGCGCTGGTGCTGCTGCATCAATGCAGCGGCCTGGGCAGTCGCCAAAGACCGAACGAGTCGATCCTGGGCTGGGCGAAGGAGGCCGTGGCGCGCGGTTATGCCGCCTTGTTGGTGGACAGCCTTGGCTCGCGCGGGGTGGATTCGGTCTGCTACGGACCGAAGGGCGGCGTGATTTTCGCACGCGGACTCAAGGACGCGTTGCAGGCCGCGGAACACTTGCGGACGTTCGATTTTGTGGATCAGAAACGCATCGCGCTGGCAGGTTATTCCTGGGGCGCCATGATCAGCGTGCTCGCCGGCAGCGCCGGCTGGAGTGATAAGGCCCTGCCTGGCCAGCGGTTTGCCGCGACGGTCGCGTTTTATCCAGGCTGTTTCACGATCAAGCCGCCGACTGCGGCATCCTATGAAATCGTGCAGCCCGACATCGATCGTCCGTTGCTGGCGCTGATGGGCGAGTTGGACACCGAGACGCCGGCCGGGGAATGCGTCGCCAAGCTGGGTGCCGCCAAGGCGGCCGGCGCACCGGTCGAGTGGCACCTTTATCCGCAGGCGACGCATTGCTGGGACTGCAAGCAACTCGACGGCTTTGCCAAGACCGACGTGAGCGGCAGCAAGGTTGTTTACCGCTACAGCGCCGACCAAACCGCCGATTCGCTGCAACGGATGTTCCAGTTTCTCGATCGGGTCATGGGTCCCAGGCGCTAGGCTGCGCCGATTGCAGCTTGATCCCGGATCGAAGTGTCCTGCCAGATGTCATCGCTCCTGCGTGCCGTGCAAGGCGACATCACCCGCTTGCGGGTGGATGCCATCGTCAATGCGGCAAATGCCTCGCTGCTTGGCGGGGGCGGCGTGGACGGCGCGATCCATCATGCGGCCGGCCCCGAGTTGCGCGCCGAGTGCCGGATGCTGGGCGGCTGTCGGGTGGGGGAGGCGAAGCTGACTGCCGGCCATCGCCTGCCGGCACGCTTAGTGGTGCACACCGTAGGTCCGGTCTGGCGCGGCGGCACGCAGGGCGAGCCGGAACTGCTGGCCGCGTGCTATCGCAACGCGCTGCGGGTGGCTGCCGACCAGACGGTCCGCTCGATCGCCTTTCCCTGCATCAGCACCGGCAGGCGCCCGCTTCGAGCGCGAGATCGAGTTCGCCGGCGGCTTGTTCCACATCTACCGGCATCCGGTCGGGCCTTGAGGCCTGCCAGCGGGGCACTGTCGATGTCCCTTGGCTGCAATCGTTTGGAATGCGGGCAGGAGGGCATAGAATGCTCGACCACAATCGGGAATGGGGGAGGCACCGCATGACATCGCGCGCAATCATCGTCTTGCTGGCGTCCCTGGTCATTGTTTCCGCTGCTTCCGCTGGCGACCTGCCGGCGGGAAACTGCGCCGCACCGCAGGCGGCGACAGATCTTTCGCACTGCGATTTCTCGCGCAAGAAGCTGGCGGGGAAGGATTTGCGCGGTGCGCGTCTGGCCGGCGCCAAGCTGGAGAGCACGGATTTCCGCAAGGCCAATCTGGCTGGCGCGGATTTGCGCCGCAGCAACGCGAAATGGGCCAATTTCACCGGAGCGAATCTGGCCGGTGCCGATTTGCGCAATGCCGATCTGTTCCACGCGACCTTCGACGAAGGCGACCTGAGCGACGCGAATCTCGCGGGAGCCTATTTGTTCGGCGCGAACCTGATCAACACCAAGGCGCCGCGAGCCGATTTTTCTGGAGCCTACCTGAAGGACATATTGATGGAAGGGATCGACCTGTCGGACGGATCGATCCGCAACTGCTATGCATTCCGCGGCGTATTTTCGGGTGCGCGCCTGGTCGGTGCGGACCTGTCAGGCGCCGACCTGACAGGCGCGGCGATGGAACAGGTCGATTTCACTCGTGCCAAGCTGAGGGCGACGCGGCTGGCGGGCGCCACCTTGCGCCAGGCGATCTTTTTCAAGGCGGACATGGTCGGCGCCGATCTGGCCAACGCCGATGTCTGGAACGCGAGCTTCGACAAGGCCATGAACATCGGTGAATCGGTGCAGGAGGCGCTGGTCGAGCCATTCGTCGTCAGGGACCGGCGGTAGAGGCCGCTTCGTCGGCATGAGATGAGAGCCTGGACATGAGTACCGAAAACCTTGGTTTCGAGTTGCAGACGGCCGATGGCGTGGGTCTAGCGGGCCAGGCCTGGATACCGCCGGCGCCGCACGCCGTAGTGGCGTTGGTGCACGGCATCGCCGAACACTCCGGGCGCTATGCCTTCCTTGCGCAGCGGGCCACCGAACGCGGCCTCGGCCTGGTGTCGGTGGACTTGCGCGGCCATGGCCGCTCGCCGGGCGAGCGCTCTTATGTCGAACGCTTCGACGATTACCTGCTGGACGTGGATGCGCTGCTGGAGCAGGCGCGGCAGCGTGCCGCCGGGCGCCCGGTATTCCTCATGGGGCACAGCATGGGCGGCGCCATCGCCCTGCGCTGGCTGGCGCAGCGTAAGCAGCCGGTGGCGGGGCTGATCCTGTCGTCGGCGGCGCTCAGGATCGGCCGCGACGTGCCGCGGTTCCTGCTCGCGCTGGCACCCCTGCTGTCGCGTTGGGCGCCGCGTCTGCGCGGCACCCGCATCGACCCGGCCTTGATCAGTCGCGACGCTGCCGCCGTGGCGGCCTATGTCGGCGATCCGCTGGTCAGTCTCAAGGCGCCGCCGGCACGCACCGGCGCTGAGCTGCTGCAGGCGATGGTCGCCAATCGCGCGGCGGCAAGCGGACTGGCGTTGCCGGTGTACCTGTTTCACGGCGACGCCGACCGGCTCACCGATCCGGGCGGCAGCCGGGAAATCCACGACGCGTGGGGCGGCGCTGATCGCATACTAAGGCTGTGGCCGGGCAGTCGCCACGAAACGCTCAATGACCTCGATCGCGAAGCGGTGGCGACCGAACTGCTGGAGTGGGTGCTGGCGCGCAGCGCGCAGCCGCCGGCGGCCGCTTAGGCGGCCTGCGCCGAATCGCGTTGGCGTTCGCGCAACCAGTCGATCAGCACGTCGCCGGGCATGGGCCGGGCAAACAGGTAGCCTTGAACTTCGTCGCAGCCGTGGAGCTTGAGGCAGTTCAGTTGCGCAGCCGTCTCGACGCCTTCGGCGATCACCTTCAGCCGCAGGCTGCGACTCAGGGCGACGATGGCCGCCGTGATGGCGGCGTCGTCGCTGTCGGTCAAGATGTCGCGGATGAATGAGCGGTCGATCTTGAGCGTGTTGATGGGAAAGCGTTTCAGGTAGCTGAGCGAGGAGTAGCCGGTGCCGAAATCGTCGATCGAGAGCTGCACGCCCATGCCGCTCAGGCGCTCAAGCACGTCGTGTGCTTCGAGTACGTCCGCCAGCGTGCCCTCGGTGATCTCCAGATCCAGGTACTCGGCGGCAAGGCCGGTGCGCTGCAGCGTCTGCGCGACGCATTCGACCAGATCCTGCTGGCGGAACTGGCGCGGCGAAATATTGACGGCGATGCGTATCGGCGGCAAGCCGATCTCCTGCAGGGACTTGTTGAAGGCGCAGGCCTCGGCGAGCACCCAGCGGCCGACATCGACGATCATCCCGGTGTCTTCCAGCACGCCGATGAACTCGATCGGCTGGACCAGGCCGCGCACGGCATCGTTCCAGCGCAGCAGCGCCTCGATGCCGACCGTGGTGCCGCTCTCGACGTCGATCTGCGGTTGATAGTGGAGCAGCAACTCGCCGCGGTTGAGCGCGCCGCGCAGCTTGTTTTCCATCAGCAGCCGTTCGTAGGCGCGCTGGTGCATGTCCTCGGTAAAGAATCGGTAGGTATTGCGTCCATGCTCCTTGGCGCGGTACATCGCGCTGTCGGCATTCTTCATCAGCCCGTCCAGGTTGTCGGAATCGTTGGGATAGATCGCGATGCCGACGCTGACCGTGCAGAACAGCTCGTGACCATCCAACGGGAAAGGGTGCGACAGGTTTTCGATGATCTTCTGCGCCAGGGCGGCGACGCCGTCCATCGACGCCATGTCCTCGACGATCACGGTGAATTCGTCGCCGCCCAGGCGCGCCACCGTGTCGCAGGCGCGCAGGCAGGCCAGCAGGCGCTTGGCCACCAGCTGCAGGATGCGGTCGCCGACTTCATGGCCGAGGGTGTCGTTGATCGCCTTGAAGTTGTCGAGGTCAAGGAACAGCAGGGCCAGGGAACGGCCCTTGCGTGCCTCGTGCTTGATCGCCCGATCCAGGCGCTCGCGCAGCAGGTTGCGGTTGGGCAGGCCGGTTACCGCATCGTAGTTTGCCATGTAGGCGAGGCGGGTCTCGGCCTCTCGGCGTTGGGTGACGTCGCGGAAGCTCCAGACGCGGCCGGCGATCTGCTCGCCGATGCGGCGCGGTCGCGAATAGCACTCCAGCACACGGCCGTCGTTGAGTTCGAGGGTGTCGAAGCTGTCCGCATCGGGGTGCGCTTCAAGATGCCGGGCGGTTTCCAGGAAGGCGGCAGGGGTCGTCAATTGCCTGGCCATGAAGTCCGTGACGTCCCGCGTGGATTGCGCCTCGACGACTTGGGGCGGAATCATCCACATCTCCAGCAGCTGGACGTTGAAGCTCTCGACCCGCAGTTCGTGGTCCACCGCGAGAATCCCGTCGGCGGTGGCATCGAGCGTGGCGCGCAGCAGGGACAGCGACTGCTCGATGCGGGATTCGGCCTGCCGGCGTTCGGCGAGTTCCTTGCGCAGGGTCTGGTTCCGCTCCTCCAGTTCGGTGGACATCACTTCCAGGGAGTTGTCGATCAGGCGACGATCCGAGTCGTCCTGCTCATAGCCTGCGCTGACCGCGTCGAGAAAGGGGCGCCATGCGGCGGGAACACTGTCCGGATCGCCGAGATAGCGCTGGATCTGGCGACGCAGCAGGCTGTGCATGATCGACCTACACTTCACTCAAGGTGGTGATGGTCATCGTCTGGTTGTGCAGTTCGCACTTGGCGCTTGGCGTATGCGGCGATATCTCGCCGTAGGAATAGAAGCCCGCCAGCACCGCGTCCTTGCCCAGGACATCGCGCACCCCTTCGACTTCTTCCTCGATTCGCTGCTTGAGCACCAGCTTGCGGCCGACGCAGCTGATCAGGATGGCCAGTTGCGGCGGCGCGCCGGAAAGGCTCTGGCTGATCTTCGCGGCGCCGATGGCACCGTCGATCAGGCGCTCGAAATTGGCTTTCATCAGGCGCGCATAGGCGCCTTCCGGCATGTCGCCGGCGAAGGTCAGGCTCTGCTCCGTTTCATTGACCCCGAGTATGGTACGCACCACCGGCTGATCGTGTTCCGCCGAGCGCAGTGTCAATGGAAACAGCAGCCCGGCGGCCGGCAGGCCGGCCGCGTGTTCGCCGAGGTAGCGCTTGTACAGCGCCAGCGCGGACTCGCCGTCGAGTTCGTACAGCACGTTGCCGGACGAGCGGGTGATCAGCCGTTCGGGACCGAAAGGATCCCAGCCGCCGAGCGAGCCGAAGCCGACCCGGAGCCGTTCGCCGTACATGCCCAGCGCGGCGATGCAGCCTTCGGTCGGCGGCCCGTCGGCACTCACCAGCGTGCGGCCGAAACGGGCGCCGTCAGCGGACAGGCCGCCGGTCGAGACCACGCCGGCCGGGAGGCCGGCGCGCAGGCCGGCAACCAGTTCGGTGCCATTGACGTGGAGGCCGTCCGACAGCACGAATACGTGCGCCAGGCCGTCGGCGTCGAGGGATTCGGCCAGGCGGCGGCCGGCATTGCGGCTGTCGCCGGCATCGCTTACGGCGGTGCGGGCCAGTTGCAGCCGGGTATGCTCGAAATGGACGGCGGTGGCGACCACCGTGTCGTCGGTGACCTGCGTACCGCAAATTTCCCCTGCGGTGGAGCAGCCCATCAGGATGGCTGCGGGATGGCGCTGGCGTATCTGGCGGAAAATGGCGGGGTCGTCGAGTAGCGCCCGGCCGCCGAAAAACAGCACCAGCCCGGCGTCCTCGACCGGCGCGCCATGCAACTGCCAGTGGCCGCTCGGGTCGATGAGTTCCTGAGAAATGCGCATGTCTCCTCCCGTTTTGTACAGTCGGCGAAGGCCCGTGATTTCAGGCGATATGCCTAATATTGTGCGGTGATTCTATACCTTAAGTACTATCGGCAAGCCATCCCTGGATGAACTCGGTCAATGCGGAAATAGAATAATCCATTAGCGTTGCAGGGTCGGATGTCTTATAGTTGACACGTCACAAACACGCGGGGCTAAACCGCGCCTCGCGTGTATCCCGAGTTGGTGCCAAAGTGCCGGCTTCCTCTGTAGATCGGGAGCAACTCCCGACTGCGCCGTGATGGGATCGGTGGGTTCTGCCCTCAAGGCTTGGATCTGCCGATCTGTTGTTTCATCGCTATCCCGTGACCGAGTGCGCCTTCCGACGCTAGTTCGCAAGCTGCTTGCAGCGGGATTTGGCATGAAATCCATGATAGTGGCGCGGCCTTGTTTCTCTGTTGAAGAAACACCGATCCGCACAGGCAAGGGAGCAGGTGGCAGTGGAGTCGTTGTCGAATCTGGCGGTAGCGGGGGCATTCATGGCCGGGCTGGGGGTCGTCCTGGCGGTGCTGCTCGCGTTTGCGAACAAGAAGCTCTTCGTCTATGAAGACCCGCGCATCGGCGCGGTCGAGGATCTGCTGCCGAAGTCGAACTGCGGCGCCTGCGGCCAGGCCGGCTGCCGCGATTTCGCGGAAAAGGTGGTCGGCGGCGACATTATTCCCGCGCAGTGCACGGTCAGCACACCGCAACAACGGCAGGGCATCGCCGACCTGCTCGGCGTCGCCGCAGGCATGGTGGAGAAGAAGGTAGCGCGGCTGGCATGCGGCGGCGGCCAGCACGTGGCTTTCCTGCGCGCCCGCTACGAAGGCCTCAAAACCTGCCGTGCCGCGGCGGTGGTATCCGGCGGCGGCAAGGAATGCGCTTGGGGCTGTCTCGGCCTGGCCGACTGTTCCCGGGTTTGTACCTTCGATGCAATTGCCATGGACGCCCACGGCCTGCCGCAGGTGGACAGCGAAAAATGCACGGCCTGCAACGACTGCGTCGAAGTCTGTCCCAAGGGTTTGTTCAGCCTGGAACCGGTGAGCCACAGGCTCTGGGTCGCTTGCAAGAACCAGGCTGACGGCGACACCGCGGAGGCTTCCTGCGAAGTGGCCTGCACCGCCTGCGGCAAATGCGTCGCCGACGCGCCGATCAAGCTGATGCAGCTCGCCGGCAATCTGGCGGTGGTCAACTATGACTGGAACGACCAGGCGACGCGCCTGCCCATCGAGCGCTGCCCGACTGGCGCCATCGTCTGGTTCGAGTCGCCTGACCGGGCCGCGAAAGGCGCCGCCGCCAAGAAAATCCTGCGCAACGATCCTTTGCCGTTGCGCCACTGAATTCGATTTACGAGGAATCCGTCATGTCAATTTCCAAGCTCAAGAAACTGTTCTCCTTTTCCTTGCTGGAAACCGCCGCAGCAGGCAGCGCAGCGAAATCAGCGAAATATCCCGGCGTGCGCGATGCCGTCGATGGCAACACGGCAGTGATCCATGTCGAGCGCGAAGCGTCGGATGCGGCCGGCGCCTATCCGATCACGCCATCGACCCAGATGGGCGAATACTGGGCCGAAGAAGTCGCCGCCGGCCATCTCAATATTTCCGACCGACCGCTGATATTCATCGAGCCCGAATCGGAGCATGCGGCTGCAGGCGTCACCGCCGGCATGTCCATGACCGGCCTGCGCGCCGTCAATTTCTCATCAGGGCAAGGCGTTGCCTTCATGCACGAGTCGCTCTACGCCGCCGTCGGCAAGCGCCTGCCCTATGTGCTCAACATGGGCTGCCGCGCCATCACCAAGGCGTCGCTCAATGTCCATGCCGGCCACGACGACTACCACTGCATCGACGATACCGGCTTCATCCAGGTGATGGCCAGGAGCGCGACCGAGGCGGCCGACCTCAACCTGATCGCGCGCAAAGTTGCCGAACTGTCGCTGACGCCGGCCATCATCGGCCAGGACGGCTTCCTGACCACGCACCTGATCGAGTCGGCGCTGCTGCCGGAGCGCGAACTGGTCGCCGAGTACCTTGGCAAGCCGGACGACATCATCGACACGCCGACGCCGGCGCAGGAAATGCTCTTCGGACCGAAGCGGCGTCGCGTGCCGGCGATCTGGGACGTGGATAGTCCCGTGGTGTCGGGCACGGTGCAGAACCAGGATGCCTACATGCAGGCCACGGCCGGCCAGCGACCGTATTTCTTCGACCACATCGAAGCGCTCACCGATTCCTGCATGGAGGAGTACGCCGGTTTGACCGGCCGCCGCTACCAGCGCGTGGCGACCTACAAGGCCCAGGATGCCGACTACCTGATCGTGGGCATGGGCAGCATGATCGTCCAGGCCGAAGCGGTAGCGGACTACCTGCGCGAAACGCGCAAGCTCAAGGTCGGCGTGGTCAATCTGACCATGTTCCGTCCTTTCCCCGGCGACCTGCTGGGCCATGTGCTGCACGGCAAGAAGGGTGTGGCGGTGCTGGAGCGCACCGACCAGCCGCTGGCCGAGGATCTGCCGGTGGTGCGCGAACTGCGCGCGACGCTGATGAAATGCGTCGAAAACGGCATGGCCGCGGCGCAGGGGCAGACCGGCGAACTACCTTTCCCCGGCTATGCCAGCTACGGCGCGGGCGACATGCCGCGCCTGTATTCAGGCTGCTACGGGCTGGGCTCGCGCGACATGCAGCCCGAGGCCCTGATCGGCACGGTGGAGAACATGTTGCCGGAAGGAAGCCAGCGCAAATTCTTCTACCTCTCGGTCGATTTCGTGCGCGATCCGATCAACCCGAAGGATGAAGTGCATCAGCAGGATCTCGCCGACAAGTACCCGCGCATCCGCGAGATGGGCGTGCGCGGCTCGGAGAATCCCAACCTGCTGCCCAAGGGCGCAATCACCGTGCGCATGCACTCGGTCGGCGGTTGGGGCGCGATCACTACCGGCAAGAATCTGGCAATGACCCTGTTCGAACTGCTCGGCTGGGACATCAAGGCCAACCCGAAATACGGTTCGGAGAAAAAGGGCCAGCCGACCACCTACTACCTGTCGGCGGCGCCGGAGCCGATCCGCATCAACTGCGAGTATGTCTATGTCGATGTCGTGCTGTCGCCCGACCCGGCGGTGTTCGGCCACAGCAATCCCCTGTCCGGACTGAAGAAGGGCGGCTTCTTCATCATCCAGTCCAACCTGGGCGAGCAGACCTGGGCCAGCTTCCCCGTGTGGGCGCAGAAGTTCATTGTCGATAACGAGATCCGCGTCTTCTATCTCGACGCCTTCCAGATCGCCCGCGACGAAGCAGGTGCGGCGGAACTGCAACTGCGCATGCAGGGCATCGCCTTCCAGGGCGCCTTCTTCGCCGCCAGCCCGACCATGAAGAACGCCGGGCTGACCGAGGATGCTCTGTTCACGGCGATCGAGGCCCAGTTGCAATCCAAGTTCGGCGGCAAGGGCGCACGCGTGGTGGCGGACAATCTGCGCGTAGTGCGCCGCGGCTTTACGGAACTGACCGAGATCACCGACAAGCAGGTCGGCGTCACGCGCAAGGCGTTCGTCAAGAAAGACGCCGGCCTGCCGATCATGCTCAAGCAAATTCCAGCGGGCGACGGCAAGGTGGCCGACATCCATCGCTTCTGGGAACAAACCGGCAACTTCTATCTGACCGGCAAGGGCAGCGACAACCTGGTCGATCCCTTCATCGGCGCGTCCCTGCTGCCGGCGGCTACCGGCGTCTTCCGCGACATGACGGGCATCCGCTTCGAGCACCCGGTGTGGCTCGCCGAAAACTGCACGGCCTGCGGCAACTGCTACACCGAGTGCCCCGACTCGGCGATTCCCGGTCTGGTCAGCTCGGTGGCGGACGTTTTCGGCAGCGCCCTCAACCGCATCGAGACCTCCGGCACGCCGACGCGCTACCTGCGCCGCGCCGTGCGCAGCGTCGAAAAGAAATTGCGGGCGCTGGTCGACCGTCACGGCGGCGCGGTGCGTCCGCTGATCGATATCGCCATCGACGAGGTGATCGCCGAGGCGCCGGACGCGGACCGCGCCGGCCTCGCCGCCGAGTTCACGCAGTTGCAGATACAGCTCGGCGGATTCCAGTTCGGCACCACCAAGCCCTACTGGACGCAAATGGAGAAGAAGGCCAAGAACAGTGGCGGGCTCTTCTCGATTACCGTCAATCCCTACACCTGCAAGGGCTGTGCGCTGTGCGTCACGGTTTGCGAGGACAACGCGCTGCAAATGGTGACGCAAACCGAGGAGTCGGTGGATCGCCTGCGGCGCGACTGGAACACCTGGCTCGGCCTGCCGACCACGCCCAGGGAGTTCAGCCGCATCGACAGTCTCGACGAGAAGATCGGCGCGCTGGAAACCCTGTTGCTCGACAAGCACAACTACGGCTCGATGAACTGCGGCGACGGCGCCTGCCTCGGT
>Ga0209343_10007699_pt1 | contig 12638 bp, 12 predicted proteins | sample RifCSPlowO2_02_FD_184026 | JGI IMG/M metagenome (GOLD analysis project Ga0209343, IMG submission 184026) | Groundwater microbial communities from Rifle, Colorado - Rifle CSP2_plank lowO2_0.2 (SPAdes) (version 2) | ecosystem: Environmental > Aquatic > Deep subsurface > Groundwater | place... | reverse complement strand
GACCGCGCGCCGGACCATCCCGCGCACGAACTCGGGGACGCGCTCGAGCCGGGTCAGCGCCTCCTCGGTCCACGGCAGGGCGTCGAGGGCCGCGCCGGCGGCGTGTGGGCCGAGCGGCTCGAGCGCGCGCGCGGCGAGCAGGACATGACAGGGGGCGAGCCGGAGCAGGGTCTCCGCGTTCCCACCGATGTCGAGGTCCGCGTCGGCGTGGAGCCCCGTGCGCCCGAGCGCCAGGAGCGCGGGGCGGCTCTCGGTCACGTGGCGGAGCACCACCTCCCAGGCGCGCCCGGCGAGCAGGCGGGTCTCGATCTGGGTCCCCATCCCGGCCGCCACCCGGCGCGCCTCCTCGAGGTAGCCTTCGTAGAGTCGGGCGATGCCGCCGTCCACCAGCTCGTCGTGGAGTCGGCGCTGCGCCTCGCCGTCGAAGACGCGTCGCGCGTCTTCGGTGAGCACGCCTTCCAGCCGCCCGAAGAGCGTCCTGTGGAGGAAGGGATCGTAGGCGGCGACGGCCTGGACCCGGGCTCCCCTCCGCGCGGCCAGCTCGAGCGTGAGGCGCAGGGCGCCGAAGCTCCGGGCGCTGCCGTCCACGCCGACCACGAACGTCCCGCCGAGCGGGCGCGCGTCTTTCACGACGAGCAGGTCCCGTCGTACGCGGCGCGCGAGCCGCTCACACACGCTGCCGAGCACGTGCTCGCGGCGTTCGCCCCGTCGCCAGACCTCCCCCGTGCCACGGGCGCCGGCGACGAGCAGGTCGTACGGGTTCTGCGCGACGTCCCGGGCCAGCTCCGCGTAGTTCTTGCCCTCGGGCGTCTTGCCGGCGAACACGATGCCCGCGTCGAGGCACCGCTGCTCGAGGACGCGCAGGTAGGAGTCCGAGATCAAACGCAAGCCCTTCTCGATCAGCGACCCGTGCACCTCTCGCTGGCGAGCGAGCACGGCGGGCTCGCGGTACTCCGCCGGCAGCCCGGGCTCCATCTCCCGGAAGCGGCGCTCGTGCAGCCGAGCGGCGTAGACGTGGATGCCGGTGATGTCCGCGCCGAAGTCCGCCGCGAGCGCGAGCGCCGCGTCGGCCGCCCAGCCGCTGTAGGCGGAGCCGTCCACGGGCACCAGGATGGAGCGGATCGTGAAAGTGTCGGCCACCGGAGCCATCCTAATCTAAGCGAGCGGACGAGGCGCTGCAATATGACGCGTGTCATGCGCGGAAAGGCCTCGAAGGGTATGATCGGTCGCCGTGCACCGCGTGGTCGCGACGCTCTTCCCCGAACCTCCCCGCCGGGTGCCCGCGCACCGCGCGCTCAGCATCGGGCTGCGCACCGCCCACCTGGCGACGCTCGCGGCCCTGCTCGGCGGCCACCTCTTCGACGTGGACCACGCGCGCCTGCTGCCGTGGCTGTACGCCACGATCGCCTCCGGCGCGGGCCTGATGGCGCTCGAGGTGGTCGTGAGCTGCGCCTGGCTCTCGACGGGCAAGGGGCTCGCGGTGCTCGCCAAGCTCGCCCTGCTGGCGGTGGTGCCGTGGTGCTGGGCCTGGCGGGTGCCGATCCTCTTCCTGGTGCTCGTCCTGGCGTCGGTGGTCGCGCACATGCCCCGCCGGTTCCGCCACTACCAGGTCATTCCCGCGCTCCGCGCCTCCACGCCGCCCCGCTAGGGCCTCGGGCGCCCGGCTGGAGCCCAGCCGCAACGGGGCAGCGCACGCGTGCCGCGTGGTCCCGCGACCCCTGCCGCACGTGCCCGGGGGGCGGCGCGCGACGGCGGGCTAGGGCGCGATCGTCGAGGCGTAGAGGCGCGCGACGCCCGCGCCGGCCATCTCCGTCCACGCGCGCGCCAGCGAGCCCGCGGTGTCGATGCCCCGGCAGGCGTCCTCGACGACGGCCGCCGTGAAGCCGCGCGCGCGGGCGTCGAGCGCCGACCACGCGACGCAGAAGTCGGTGGCGAGCCCGACGAGGAACACCCGCTCGAGGCCGCGCTCCCTGAGGTAGCCCGCGAGCCCGGTCGCGGTCGTCCGATCCGCCTCGCAGAACGCCGAGTAGGAGTCCACGCTCCGGCGGGAGCCCTTGCGGATGATCAGCTCCGCGTGCGGGATCGCCAGGGCGGGATGGAGCGCGGCGCCGGGCGTGCCCTGGACGCAGTGATCGGGCCAGAGCACCTGGGTCCCGTACGAGAGCTCGACCGTCTCGAACGGCTGCCGGCCCGGGTGGGCCGACGCGAACGACACGTGTCCGGGGGTGTGCCAGTCCTGCGTGAGGATCACGTGGGCGAAGCCGTGCGCGAGGTGGTTGATCAACGGGACGACCTCGTCACCGCGCGGCACCGCCAGCGCGCCGCCGGGGCAGAAGTCGTTCTGGACGTCGACGACCAGCAGCACGTCCCGCTCGCCGGGTCGCATCACTGGGATGATATACCTAGACGGAAAAAGGGCCGACCGGCGCCGGAGACCCGTGCTATGGATGGGGGCCGTGCTCGTCGAACAACTCCTGAACGGCGTGATGCTGGGGGCGGTCTACGCCCTGATCGCGATCGGGTACACACTGATCTTCGGCGTGCTGGGCCTGCTGCACCTCGCGCACGGCGAGGTGTTCATGGTCGGCGCCTTCGTCGGACTCGTCGCGGTCCGCGCGACCGGCAGCGTGCTGCTCGCGATCGCGATCGCGATGCTCGCGACCGGCGTGCTGGGCGTGCTCGTCGAGCGCGTGGCGTTTCGCCCGCTGCGCGGCGCGCACCACCTGGCGCCGCTCGCGACGACGATCGGCGTCGGCATCGTGCTGCAGGAGACGACGCGCTGGTGGTTCGGCGCCGAGCAGCAAGGATTTCCCCCCACGCTCGCGGCCGAGGTGTGGCAGCTCGGCCCGCTGCGCGTGTCGTCCGTGCAGGCCTTCATGCTCGCCTCGGCGCTCGTGCTGATGACCGCGCTGCACCTCTTCCTGGCGCGCACCGGCGCGGGGCGTGCGATCCGCGCGACCGCCGAGGATCCGGCGGTCGCCGGCCTGCTCGGCGTCAACGTGAGCGCGATGGTCGTGCTGACCTTCTTCGTCGGCTCGGCGCTGGCGGGCGCCGCCGGCGTCCTCGTCGGCATCGCGTACAACTCCGTGCACCCGTTCATCGGCGTGCAGATGGGGATCAAGGGGCTCGTCGTGATGATGCTGGGCGGCCTCGGCAACGTGCCCGGCGCGGTGCTGGGCGGGCTGCTGCTCGGGATCCTCGAGGTGCTCGGCGCCGGCTACCTCGCCTCGTCGTACCGCGACGCGTTCGCGTTCGGGGCGCTGGTGCTCATCCTCCTCGTGCGGCCCGAGGGGCTGCTCGGGCTCCGGACCCAGCGGCGGGACTGACGTGATCGTCGGCCCCTATTTCGAGGACGTGCTCATCCAGCTGGGGATCAACCTGATCCTGGGCCTGTCGCTCTATTTCCCCCTTGCTGCAGGGCAGCTCTCGCTCGGCCAGGGCGGCTTCATGGCGATCGGCGCCTACGCCGCGTCGTGGCTGACGGTGGCGCAGGGGTGGCCCTGGCCGCTGGCCTTCGCGGTCGGCCCGCTCGTCGCGGCGGTGGTGGGCGCGGTCGTGGGGCTTCCCGCGCTCCGCGTCAAGGGCATCTACCTCGTGCTCTTGACGATGGCGTTCGGCGAGATCGTCAGGGTATTCTTTCTGAACTTCGGGCCGACCGGCGCCGCCCAGGGCTACCGCGGGATGCCGTTCGTGACCACGCTGCCGATCGTCGCCGGGTTCGCCGTGGTCCTGGCGGTCCTCGCGGCGCGCACCGCGCGCTCACGCGTGGGGCGGGCGCTCGAGGCGATCCGCACGGACGAGCTGGCCGCGGACGTGATCGGCGTCGACGTCACGCGCGTGAAGCTCACGGCGTTCACGATCGGCGCGTGGGCGGCGGGCCTCGCGGGCGCGCTCTGGGCGCACTACGCCCTGTTCATCGACCCGGAGGAGTTCGGCCTGCACCGCTCGATCATGCCGTTCACGTTCCTGGTGGTCGGTGGGCTCGAGACCTTCTGGGGCGCGATCGTGGGCGCGACGACGCTGACGCTGCTCCCCGAGTGGCTCAGGTTCCTGAAGGAATGGCGGCTCGCGTTCTTCGGGGTCGCGATGGTGCTGGTGATGATCGCGCGTCCCCAGGGGCTCGTGGATCGGCGAATGGTGGAGGCGATCCGCCGGATGGCGCGGCGGCGACGGTCGAGGGACAACACCGAGGAGGACACCCGATGAGACAGCTCAGGATCGCATGCGCGGTGACCGTGGCGGTCGCACTGCTCGCCCTCGTGGGCGCTCCCCCGAGCGAGGCGAAGCTCGAGGGCAAGGTCGTCAGGCTCGGCGGGATCTACCCGATCACCGGGAAGGGCGCCGAGTGGGGGGAGCACAGCAAGATCGCGACCGACATCGCCCTCGAGGAGATCAACGCGGCGGGCGGCGTCGGGGGCGTCAAGCTCGAGGTCGTCGTCCACGACACGGCGACCGAGGTCGGGCAGGCGATCTCGCTCACGCGGAAGCTCGTCCTCGAGGAGAAGGTGCTCGCGATCAACGGGCCCTGCTTCTCGTCGGAGTACGAGGCGCTGGCGCCGCTCCTCGACCGGCTCCAGATCGTGATCGTCTCGCAGTGCTCGTCGAAGCCGGGGCTCGCGAAGCTGTCGAAGTGGGCGTTCCGCAACACGCTCACCAGCGACAAGCAGCTGGAGCCGGCGGTCGATGTGTGGAAGAAGCGGTACAAGATCAAGACCGCCGCGATCCTCTACGACTCGGCCGACGCCGTCTCGGCCGCCGAGGGCGCGAAGATCCTCCCGGTCCTCCTCAAGAAGTACGGGGTGGAACAGAAGGACATCCTCACGTACCAGACCAAGGACATCGACTTCAGCGCCCAGCTCACCAAGATCAAGTCGCTCGGCGTCGACGGCATCGCCCTCGGCTCGTGCTACCAGCAGGCGGCCAACATCGTGCGCCAGGCGCGCAAGCTCGGGCTGAAGCAGCCGTTCCTGGCCGGCGCGTGCACGGGCTCGCCCGAGTTCGCCAAGCTCGTCGGCGACGACGGCGAGGGCAGCATCATCGGCTCGGCCGGCTGGCCCGACGACCCGCGGCCCCGGAATCGCGAGTTCCTCAAGAAGTTCATGGAGCGCGCGGGCGGCAAGAAGCCGAACTACGGCGGGATGCGGTCGTACGACAACGTCTACATCATGAAGCAGGTGATCGAGAAGTACGGCGTGACCAACAAGCCGGGCGACCTCGAGCTCGACCGCGAGAAGATCCGCAAGGGCTGGGCGGAGCTCAAGGGCTTCGACGGGATCACCGGCGCCACCGGCATGGACGCCGATGGCGAGGGCGCCGGCAAGTCGACCGTCCTCGAGGTGAAGGGCGGCGTGTTCGTGAAGGTCGAATACTGAGCCGCGTGGCGCTCCTCGAGGTCCACGGCCTGGCGAAGTCGTTCGGGGGCCTGCGCGTCCTCAACGGCGTCGGCCTCGCCGTGACCGAGGGGAGCGTGCACGCGCTGATCGGCCCGAACGGTTCCGGCAAGACGACGTTCCTCAACTGCGTGAGCGGCATCCTCGCCCCCGACGGCGGCGAGGTCCGCTTCCGCGGGCGGCGGATCGACGGCGTGCGCCCCTTTCGCCGGACGATCGCGGGCCTGGGGCGCACGTTCCAGAACATCCGGCTGTTCCCGGCCATGACCGTGGTCGAAAACGTGCTCGTGGGCGAGCACTGCCGAACGCGCGCGGGCTTCCTGCGCGCCTGGCTCCGGCCGCCGTTCATGACGCTCCGCGAGGAGCGGGAAGCGAGGCGCCGCGCGTGGAGCCTCCTCGCGCTCGTGGGCCTCGCGGACCGCGGAGAGGAACCTGCGTCGGGCCTGCCCCTCGGCGACCAGCGCCGGCTCGAGGTGGCCCGGGCGCTCGCGACGGACCCGGCGCTCCTGCTCCTGGACGAGCCGGCCGCGGGGATGACGCCGACAGAGAAGGCCGGCATGAACCGCCTCATCCGCGAGGTCGTCGCGGGCGGGCGCACCGTCGTCCTCGTGGAGCACGACATCGGGCTCGTCATGGACGTCTCGCACGCCGTCTCGGTCCTGAACTTCGGCGAGAAGATCGCCGAGGGCGCGCCGGCCGACGTCCGGTCGGATCCGCGGGTGGTCGAGGCGTACCTGGGCGAGGAAGGGTGATGCTCGAGGTCCGCGACGTCTCGGTCTCGTACGGCAAGATCCGGGCGCTCAAGGGCGTGTCGCTCTCGGTGCGCCGCGGCGAGGTCGTGACCCTCATCGGGAGCAACGGCGCGGGCAAGTCGACCCTCCTGCGCACGATCGCGGGGCTGCTGCACCCCGAGGCCGGTGGCATCGAGTTCGACGGGCGGCCCATCACGCGCCTGCCGCCGCATCGCATCGCGCGCCGGGGCCTGCGCCTGGTCCCCGAGGGGCGCGGGCTCCTCACGCGGATGAGCGTGCACGAGAACCTCCTGATGGGCCGCTACGCTTCGAGCCCCGCCGGCGACGACGCGGCCGACCTCGCCGCGGTGTTCGAGCGCTTCCCGGTGCTCCGCCAGCGCCGGCAGCAGCTCGCCGGGACGCTGTCGGGCGGCGAGCAGCAGCAGCTCGCGATCGCGCGCGCGCTGCTCGGCCGTCCCGCGGTTCTGATGCTGGACGAGCCGTCCCTCGGCCTGGCGCCGCTGCTCGTGAAGGAGATCTTCCGGATCGTCCGGCGGCTCAAGGACGAGGGCGCCACGATCCTGCTGGTCGAGCAGAACGCCAAGCAGGCGCTCAAGGTCGCCGACCGCGGCTACATCCTCGAGACCGGGCGGATCGCGCTCGAGGGGCCCGCCGCCGAACTCCTCCAGGGCGAGGCGGTGCAGCGCGCCTACCTGGGCGCCGGCTGACGCGCGCCGCGCCAGACGACTCGCTCGCCGCCCAGGAGGCTGTCCTCTCCAGGACACCGTGCGTCGGGAGGGTGACAGATGCCAGCCCGGCACGTGGACGCACCACGGCGCAAGTCTCCGTCGCTCCACGGGAAGTCGTCGGACACCCACCTCTTGGCATGCCCCCTGCGTCCAGGCTGACGCGATGGACTGGAGGATCATCGCCACGCTTCGCCCACGGGTGCTCCTCGGGCTCGGGCTCGGGCTCGGCTCCCTCGCGCTCGCCACGATCATCGCCGGGGCCGTGGAGCTCAGGCGATTCGAGCGCGCCGGACTCGAGCGCGCGCCGATCCTCTATGCGGCGGGTCAGTTCCTGGCGCCTGGCGTGGATCTCGAGCGCATCGGCCTTGCGGCGACGCTCGCGCGGCTCGGGTACACCGCGACGCGGAACGCCCCGGCCGGGCCCGGTCAGTTCCGGCGCTCCGGCGAGACCTGGGACATCGCCCTGCGCGACGCGGCCGCCGCCGACGGCGCCGCGGGGCGCGTGCGCCTCGATGTGCTCGACGGCCGCGTCACCCGCCTCGCGTTCGACGGACGCGACGTGGAGGCGGTCACGCTCGAGCCCGAGGTCCTGCCGGGCGTCCCCGAGCGCCCGAGCGAGGCGCGTCGAGCGGTGAGTCTCCCGGACATGCCACGCGTGCTCGTGAGCGCGGTCCTCGCCGTCGAGGATCACCGGTTCTTCGACCACGGCGGGGTCGATGTCCGGGCGGTCGTGCGCGCCGCCTGGCGCAACCTCCGTGCCGGAAGGATCGTGCAGGGCGGGAGCACGATCACCCAGCAGCTCGTCAGGATGCGTCTGCTCCGCCCGCGGCGCGCGCTCCTCCGGAAGCTCCACGAGATGTGGCTCGCCTCGCTGGTCGAGTGGCGGTACTCGAAGGACTACCTCCTCGAGGCCTACCTGAACGAGGTCTACCTCGGTCAGCACGGGCCCACCGCGATTCGCGGCGTGGGGGCCGCGGCGCGCGCGTACTTCGGCAAGGACGTCCGGCAACTCTCCCTCGGTGAAGCCGCGCTGCTGGCGGGGATGATCCGCAGCCCCAACAATTACTCTCCGGCCGTCGAGCCTGCGCGTGCGCGGGCGCGGCGCGGGGTGGTGCTCGATCGCATGCGCGCCCTCGAGATGATCAGCGACGCGGATCGCGCGCGCGCGCGCCGCGAGCGGGTCGGCGTCCAGGTTCTTGCGGCGCTGCCGCGATCGGCGCCCTACTTCATCGATCACGTCCGGCGGGAGCTCGAGCAGCGCGGGGGCGCCGAGCTGGCCGGGCGTGGCGGCCTCCACGTCTTCACCACGCTCGACCTGCCGCTCCAGCGGTTCGCCGAGCAGGCGGTCGCGCGGGGCCTCGATCGGCTCGAGAGGACCGTCCCCCGGTTGCGCCGGCGGGATACCGCTCGACGGCTGCAGGCCGCGCTGGTCGCCCTCGACACGGAGACGGGAGAGATCCGCGCCCTGGTCGGCGGCCGCGACTATCGCACCAGCCAGTTCGACCGCGCCACCCTCGCGCAGCGGCAGCCGGGCTCGGCCTTCAAGCCCTTCGTGTACCTCACCGCGCTGCGCGCGCGGAGCGAGGCCCCTCGCGTCACGGCGGCGAGCCAGGTGGAGGACGCGCCGGTCACGCTCCGGGCCGGCGACCGATGGTGGAGCCCCCGCAACGACGAGGCTCGGTACGAGGGCAGGGTGAGCGTGCGGCGGGCGCTCGAGCAGTCGCTCAATGCGGCGACGGTCCGCATCGCCATGACCGCGGGGTTGCGGCGCGTCGTCGAGACCGCCCGCGCGCTGGGTCTCCACGGTCACCTGATGCCCGTGCCGGCGGCGGCCCTCGGCGCCTTCGAGGTCACGCCGCTCGGGCTGGCCCAGGCGTATCTGCCCCTGGCGAACGGGGGCCGCCGCGTCGCGGAGCCGTCGGCGATCCGCGCGGTGGACGACGGCGCCGGCGCGGGCGTGCTGACGCCGACGGCGCCGCCTGTCAGGGTCATCTCGCCGGCCGAGGCGTACGTGATGACCTCGCTCCTCAAAGGGGTCATCGCCTCGGGGACCGGGCTCGCGGCCCGTGAGCTCGGTATCCCCGACACGGTCGCCGGCAAGACCGGCACCACGAACGACGGGCGCGACGCGTGGTTCGTCGGATTCACGCCGCGGCTCCTCGCCCTCGTATGGGTCGGCTTCGACAACGGCGAGCCGCACCGTCTCAGCGGCGCCCGGGCCGCCCTGCCGATCTGGGCGGACTTCATGCGGCACGCGCTCGAGGCCTACCCGCAGCCCGATTTCGCCGTGCCGCCGGGGGTCGTCTTCGTGGACATCGACGCGACCAACGGCAAGCTGGCCGGCCACGCCTGCCCGGTCGTCGTCCGCGAAGCCTTCCTCGCCGGTACCGAGCCCGAACCGTGCGACGAGCACCGGGAGGACGTCGACCACATCGTCGGCTGGTGGATGCGGCTCACGGGGTGGGTCAGGCGGTAGGAGAGCGATGAGTTCCACGAGGACGATGTTCTGTGAGCGTTGTCGCGCGCTGCGGTGGATCGAGGACTGGCGAGAGGCCTGCGACGGGGTCCTGTCGATCGTGCTCGGGCCCTGCGGGCACGTGACCCTGCGCAGCGCGCGCCTGGAGTGGAGCGTTCCGCGTGGGTGGTGCCTCGCCCTGCTCGTGGCGCTCGCAGGCGTGGTGCTGTCCTTGCCGGGAGTCGGTCCGGGCGTGGCGACCGCTGCGCCGCGACCGGATGCGCCACGACCGGCGCTCGTGCGCCGAGCCGACCGGCGGGCCGAGATCGCGAGCATCCTGGCGGTGCTCGACCAGACCGCCGCGGATCCAGCGATCCGCGTGAAGGTCGCGCAGAAGCTCGTCACGCTCAGCGACGAGCAGCTCCGCGTGATGACGTCTCTGTCCAGACGCGTCGCCGTCGAGGGCGGCCGCCCGGCCGACGGCCTGGCGCTCTTCCTGATCATCGCGATGCTGATCCTGTCGTGAGCGGACGGCGGCGGGCGCGGCCGGGCTGACCGCTTCGAGCCACGGATCCGAGCGCGTCGTGACATCCGATGGACCGCGACTGCCGAAGCTGGCGTTCGGGGCGCTGAAGACGGCGACGGGGCGGTCAGCCCGTGTGGGCGTCCGGGCCCTCGCCGTCGTCACCGACCGCCTGTCGCTCATCTATCACGTGCTCGTCGTCGTGCTGAGCGCCGCGGTCGCGGCGAGCCTGCCGCTCACGCTGACGGTCGTCGCGCAAAGCCTGCTGGTCTACTGGGCGGTGATCGAGAACGAGAAGATCGTGCTCGTCGGCACGGAAGTGGCCGTGGCCCTGCTGCTGATCCTGGGCTTCGGCCACGTCAAGACGAGCTGGCAGAACCGGCGCCTCGCGAAGACGGCACAGGCGGCGGGCATGGTGCAGTTCAGCTCGCGACACCGCGTGCTCGCCCGGCGGCGGACACGGAAGCTCAAGGCACGACAGGCACTCATGCGGGACATCATGATCATCGGTTCGACGGGCGCCCGCACGCTCGCCGATCCGGCGGGGGATCTGCACGTGGCGATCCACGAGTGCCGGACGGCGAAGATCATGCTGCTGGATCCGGAGAGCGCCGGCGCGGTCGAGCGCGCGCGGACGATCGACGATCCCGCCATCACCGTGGAGCGTCTCCGGGATCAGGTCGGCCGGACCATCGGCGTCCTGCGCGCGCTCGGCGCCGCGCAGGCGCGGGTCCGGCTGAAGCTGTACGCCGACCCGCCGATCTGGAAGCTGGCGATCCTCGGCGACTATGCCTGGGTGCAGCACTATCACCCCGGGCTCGACGCCCAGGCGCTGCCCGAGTTCGTGTTCGTTCACGGTCAGAGCCCGACCGGCCTGTACCCGGCCCTGTACCAGTACTTCGCCGCGCGGTGGAACGATCCCTCCATTCCCGAGTACAACCTGACCACCGGTGCGCTGATCTACAGAGATGGCGAGGGGAACGTGATCCGGAAGGAGCGGTGCGACTAGACTAATGGCGGGCGTGGGCGCCGGGCAGCATCGGCTCGAGCAGCGCGCGCATCGGCGCCGAGTCCCACTCGCGGGCGCCGACCGCCGTGCCCGCGACTTCGCCCCCCGGGCGGATCAGGAAGGTGGCCGGCAGGCCCGTGACGCGCCACGCCCGCGCCACCGCCAGGTCGGGGTCGAGGAGGATGGGGAAGGTGAGCCGGAGGTTCGCGACGTAGGGCTCGAGCAGGCTCCGCGGCGCGCCGCGATCCACGGACACGCCGAGGACGATCAGTCCGCGCTTCCGGTAGCCCCGCCAGAGCGCCTCGAGCGTCGGCATCTCCACGGTGCAGGGCGTGCACCACGTCGCCCAGAAGTTGAGAACCACCAGCTTGTCGCGGTGGTCCGCGAGCGCCGCCCAGCCGCCCGCGAGCGTCTCGAGACGAAAGGCGGGGCCGCGCTGGCCCGCCGTGAACTCGGTGATGCCCGCGCGCTCGAAGGCGTCCAGCGTGGGCGCCGGCTCGGCGTGGTGTCCCCCCTCGTCGCCGGGACGGCGGACCGGCAGGGCCCAGAGCGTGACCGAGACGAGCACGACGGCGAGCGCGCTGCGGACCACCCATTCGCGTCGCCCCGCCCCGAGGAGCGTGCTCGACGCCCAACCTCTCATTCCGCGTGCTGCATCGCCGTGTCCGGAAGGGAGGCGGAGCCCCCCTCCGGGTCACACACCCAGCTTCTCACGCGTCACCGGGCTCTCGCGGAGCTCGGCCGACGAAGCCGCGAACACGATCGTGCCCTTCTCCATGATGTACCCCCGGTCGCAGACGGCCAGGGCCACGCGCGCGTTCTGCTCGACCAGGAGCACGGTGACGCCGAGCCGCTTGAGCTCGCGGACCATGTCGCGCACGTGGCGGATGAACGCGGGCGCCAGGCCCTGCGTGGGCTCGTCCATCAGGATGATCCGGGCCCCGGCCATCATGACACGCGCGATCGCGAGCATCTGCTGCTCGCCGCCCGAGAGGGTCTTGCCGGGCTGGTCGATGCGCTCGGAGAGGCGCGGGAAATGGTGGAAGACCTCCTCGAAGCGCTGGCGGCGGAGCGCCGCGGAGCGGTCGCGGACCGCCGAGAGGCCCAGGTCGAGGTTCTCGCGCACGGTGAGGCCCGGGAAGATGCGCCGGCTCTCCGGGACGAGCCCGACACCCAGGCGCGCGATCGCGTGCGGCGCCAGGTGCGTCAGATCCGTACCGTCGAACTCGATCGAGCCGCGCGCCGGCTTGAGGAAGCCGATCGCGGTCTTCATCAGCGTCGTCTTGCCCATGCCGTTCTTGCCGAGGAGCGCGACGGCCTCGCCGCGGTGCACCTCGAGCGAGACGCCGAACAGGATCGGCGTGGCGCCGTATCCGGCGTGAACGTCCCTGAACGTGAGCATCAGTCGTCGGCCCCGCCGAGGTAGGCCTCGATCACCTGCGGGTCGCTCCGAACCTCGTCGGGCGTTCCCTCGGCGATCTTCTCGCCGAAGTGGAGGACCGCCACCCGATCGGAGACGCCCATGACGACCGACATGTCGTGCTCGATGAGGAGCACCGTCAGGCTGCGGGCGGCCGCGACGCGGCGGATCAGGGCCGTCGCGTCCTTCGTCTCGCCCGGCGTCATCCCCGCGGTCGGCTCGTCGAGGAGCAGCAGCGTGGGCTCCGTCGCCAGCGCCAGGCAGATCTCGAGGTAGCGCTGCTCGCCGTGCGAGAGGTTCTCCGCCTGCTCGTCGCGCCGGCCGGCCAGGCCGAACGCCTCGAGCAGCTCGAGAACCTGCG
>Ga0209343_10007697_pt1 | contig 12640 bp, 10 predicted proteins | sample RifCSPlowO2_02_FD_184026 | JGI IMG/M metagenome (GOLD analysis project Ga0209343, IMG submission 184026) | Groundwater microbial communities from Rifle, Colorado - Rifle CSP2_plank lowO2_0.2 (SPAdes) (version 2) | ecosystem: Environmental > Aquatic > Deep subsurface > Groundwater | place... | reverse complement strand
GGTTTACTCGAAGGACGTGGCCGCCACCAAAGTGGATCAGGTACTTGATGCGGCAAACAAAGCTGGGCATCCGTTAAAGTGCATCAGCGAGCCCGTTGGTTTTTAGATGTCTTTGTGGGACAGCCCGTGGCTGGGCGGTATCTGGTCCCGCTCAGCCCCTGATCGATAGGGACATCTTGGCAACTCTTCGGAATTAATATTGAAATCGGATTACAGTTAATGATCAAAGTAAAGGCTATAAAGGAAATCACATGATTGCCCAAGAATTGGAAGTCAGCCTTCACATGGCATTTGTTGAGGCGCGCCAGCAGCGTCATGAATTCATCACGGTTGAGCACTTGTTGCTAGCCTTGCTGGACAACCCCAGCGCAGCTGAGGTGCTAAGGGCCTGCTCGGTCAATATTGATGATTTGCGCAAATCTTTGGCGAACTTCATCAAGGACAACACGCCTCAGGTAGCTGGTTCAGATGACGTCGACACACAGCCCACCTTGGGGTTTCAGCGTGTAATTCAGCGTGCCATCATGCATGTGCAATCCACTGGCAGTGGCAAGAAGGAAGTCACCGGCGCCAACGTGTTGGTTGCCATCTTCGGTGAGAAAGATTCCCACGCGGTGTACTACCTGCATCAGCAGGGTGTGACCCGACTTGACGTGGTGAACTTCATCGCGCACGGCATCAAGAAAAGCGATCCGCCGGAGCCAGCAAAGTCGGGTGAGAGTCAAGCTGAAAGCGAGGAGGGTGTCTCTGAGAAAAATGAGAAATCGTCTCCACTGGAGCAGTACACGCAAAACCTCAATCAGTTGGCCAAAGACGGCAAGATCGATCCGTTGATAGGTCGCGAGTATGAAGTCGAGCGTGTTATTCAGATTTTATGCCGCCGTCGCAAGAACAATCCCTTGTTGGTAGGCGAGGCCGGTGTCGGGAAGACTGCAATTGCCGAAGGCTTGGCTTGGCGTATCACGCAAAAAGATGTGCCTGAAATTCTGGCTGAGTCCCTTGTTTATTCACTCGACATGGGTGCTTTGTTGGCTGGCACCAAGTACCGGGGCGACTTTGAGCAGCGGCTCAAAGGGGTGTTGAAGTCCTTGAAGGACAAACCGAATGCCATTTTGTTCATTGATGAGATTCACACCTTGATTGGTGCAGGGGCGGCGTCGGGGGGGACTCTGGATGCGTCCAACCTGCTCAAGCCGGGTTTGAGTTCCGGTGCGCTCAAATGCATTGGTGCGACCACCTTTACTGAATATCGCGGTATTTTCGAGAAGGACGCCGCACTGTCTCGTCGTTTCCAGAAAATTGACGTGGTTGAGCCGACCGTTGAGCAGACGGTGGAGATTCTCAAGGGCCTCAAATCCCGTTTTGAAGAACATCACAACGTCAAGTACGCTGTGGCGGCATTGCAGGCTGCAGCCGAGTTGAGCGCCAAGTACATTAATGACCGACATTTGCCAGACAAAGCCATCGATGTCATCGACGAGGCAGGTGCAGCCCAGCGCATCTTGCCCCCCTCCAAACGCAAGAAAATCATCGGCAAGGCTGAAGTGGAGGAAATTGTGGCCAAGATTGCCCGGATTCCTCCCGCTAATGTGTCCAATGATGATCGCGGCAAGCTCAAGACGCTGGAACGGGATCTCAAGAATGTCGTCTTTGGGCAAGACAAAGCGCTTGACATGCTAGCGTCGGCCGTGAAGATGGCACGTTCCGGCTTGGGCAAGGGCGACAAGCCAATCGGGTCATTCCTGTTTAGCGGTCCCACGGGCGTAGGCAAAACCGAAGCCGCCAAGCAACTCGCTTACATCATGGGTATTGACCTGATTCGCTTTGACATGAGCGAATACATGGAGCAACACGCTGTGAGTCGCCTCATTGGCGCGCCGCCCGGCTATGTGGGTTTTGATCAGGGTGGGCTGTTGACGGAAGCTATCACCAAGAAGCCACATTGCGTGCTGTTGCTTGATGAGATTGAGAAGGCGCACCCGGCGATCTTCAACGTGCTGCTGCAGGTGATGGACCATGGCACGTTGACGGACAACAATGGCCGCAAAGCCGACTTCCGCAACGTCATCATCGTCATGACGACCAACGCTGGCGCAGAGACCATGAACAAGACCGTCATGGGGTTTACCAATGTGCGCGAGGCGGGCGATGAGATGGCCGATATCAAACGGCTGTTTACACCGGAATTCCGCAACCGGCTGGATGCGGTCGTCAGCTTCAAGGCACTCGATGAGATCGTCATCCTGCGGGTGGTCGACAAGTTCCTGCTGCAACTGGAAGCCCAGTTGGCCGACAAGAAGGTTGATGTGACCTTTACCGATAAATTGCGCAAACACCTGGCCAAGAAGGGCTTTGATCCACTCATGGGTGCGCGCCCCATGCAGCGTTTGATTCAGGACACCATTCGCCGCGCGCTGGCTGACGAATTGCTTTTTGGCCGCCTGACCGACGGTGGCAGACTGACAGTCGATCTCGACGACACGGATGAGAGCAAGACCGACGTCTTGCTGGATATTCAACCCTTGTCGAAGAAAGAAGGCAAATCCAAACCAGAGGCGCAGGAGGCGACGATCGGCTAGGACAATAACCTCATCTGAACCCAACCCGGTCAAGCATTTGCTGAACCTTGACCTGGTTCATCCCCACCACACTGATGGGGATGGTTTCACTCTTGAAGCTGCCACCGGTCATGGCCTGCAAAGCCGGGTTGTTGATCTTGACGCCTTTAGCCACCGGCCATTCGTTATTGCCGCTGGCAAACTGGTCCTGCGCTGGGGCGCTGGCCAGGTACTCCAAAAATTTGACAGCGTTGGCTTGGTTCTTGGCATGTTTGGCCACCGCGCCACCCGCGATGTTGACGTGGGTTCCCCACGACGCCTGGTTGGGGAACACAACACCGACCCGTTCAATGATGGCTTTGTCCTCAGGCTTGTCCGAGCGCATGATGCGGGCCAGGTAGTAGGAGTTGGTCACCGCAATGCCACATTCGCCCGAGGCCACGCCTTTGATCTGGTCCGTGTCACCGCCTTTGGGCGTACGCGCCATGTTGTCGACCATGCCTTTGAGCCAAGCCTGTGTTTTTTCTTCACCCAAGTGCTCAAGCACGGCGCCAAATAGCGACAGGTTGTACGGGTGAGAGCCGGAGCGGATGCACAGTTTCCCCTTGTTTTTGGGGTCGCCCAGTTCTTCGTAGGTATCGACATCCTGTTTCTGAACGTTGTCCTTGTTGTACACGATGACACGGGCACGGGTTGAAAAACCGAACCACTGGGAAGCGCCGTCCGCAGTGGTTTTGCCGTGCAGTTGAGCGGGGATGGCCTCAGTCAATATTTTGGACTTAATGGGTTGGAAGAGCCCTTCAACTTCACCTTTCCATAACCGCGCGGCATCGACCAACAAAATGATGTCGGCAGGCGATGCGGTTCCTTCTGCCTTCAGGCGCGCGAGTATGCCCGCATCGTCGGCGTCAACCCGATTGATCTTGATGCCCGTGGTCTTGGTGAAGGTGCTGTAAAGCGCCTCGTCCGATGGGTAGTGACGGGCGGAGTAGATGTTGAGGATCTGGTCTTGCGCCGATACAGCAGTGCAGGCGAACAAGATGGCGCATGCTGCAGGGATGTGTTTTTTGATCATGTCGTGTGAACTCCAAAAAAGTGAAGACTCAATATTATCACAAATGCGAATGATTCTCAATAAAACACCTATACCCAGCCGAACCATCCTGATAACCCGCCGGCCGCCAGCAACCACAGCAAATGCAGCCGGGTGCGCCAAACCAGCAGGGCGCTCGCTCCGGTGAGCAGCCACACCGGCCAGTTATTCAACGAGTTGTCGTGGCCGGTCACCAGAATCCAGCCGGTTGCCAGCAGCAGCGCAATCACGATTGGCGCCATGCCTTGTTTGAAGGCGCGCACCCACCGCAGCTCCCTGTTTTGATGGCCCCAGCGGGCGGCCACGAAGGTCAGCATTGTGCTGGGCAGCATGATGCCCAGCATGGTGAGAACGACTCCGAGCAGGGCGTAGACCCACGACAGCGAGCCTGCGCCCATGCCGCCGCCAGCGTTCAGACCCACGTTCCAGCCCAGCAATGCAACAAACAGCACGTTGGGACCCGGTGCGGCCTGTGCCAGCGCGATGGAGGAGTTGAACTGGCTGTCGCTCAGCCAGTGCTGTTCAATCACCAGGTAGCGGTGCATGTCGGGTGCCGTGGTGATTGCGCCCCCGATGGCCAGCAGAGACAGCGACAGGAAATGGCTTAGCAAGGCCAGCCAATCGGTGAATGTCAGATTCAGTGTCAGGCTCGCAGTCACTCTTTGGCCCCCCGAGCCTGGACTTTGCCCAGTTGCCGGTAAGCCCAGACGCAGGCCAGCGTCCCCGCACCCAGCAGAACCCACGCCAGTGGCACATGCAGCAAGGCAATTGCTATAAAAGTAATAGCGGATAGCGACCAGCAGACGGGGGCTCCCATGACATTTTTCTTTAAGGAGCTGATGAGTTTGAGTCCGGTGCCGGCGATCAGACCTGCCGCCACCGCACCCATGCCCCGCAGCGCACCTTGAATGCCCGGTGAATCAGCAATGCCAGCAAACAGCGCCGCCAGCGCCAGCACAATCAGCAGCGGAAAGGCCAGCATGCCAGCCACCGCCGTCAAAGCGCCACGCCAGCCAAAGTAGCGGTCACCAATCATCATGGACAGGTTGACGACATTGGGGCCCGGCAAAATCTGCGCCACTGCCCAGTCCTCCATAAACTCCTCGGGTGTGAGCCACTGTTTCTCTTCGACCAACTCGCGTTGCACGATCGCCAGCACGCCGCCGAAGCCCTGCAGGGCCAGTCGTGTGAATGACCAGAACAAGTCAGCCAGGGAGCTTGGACGCGGTGAGGCGCCGTCTTGATGCGCCGCCACAGACTACTCCGTGTCGTGCAGTTGCGCGGGCGCAATGCCGTTGATACCGGCCACCAGGGTGTCCACCCGGTCCAGCCACGCTGTCAGCTGATCCGGAAAACGGGCCTCGGCCTCGACGTGCCAGCGCCGCCTGGTCTGGCGCGCAAGCGATCGCAGTTGCCAGGCGGCTTCCTGTGCCAGCAGTGTCAACTCCAATTGAAGAAAATCGTCCAGCGTATCGTCACCCAATTGCGCCAACTGCTGTGGTGCCACGCCGACGCCGGCCAATGTGCGGCGCAGTTGTGCCGACTGCTCCGTCAGTCCAGCCAGGTTTGCCTGGCGCGGGGCACTCAGGTCCGCGCGCTGGGTCAGTTCGGCCGGCCATTCGGACAGGGTTGCGTCGATTTCCACGAGGCGACTCACAGGATCAGTCATCACGGCCGGACCCTTGCTCTGCAGTTCAGTTTGCGGCTCTATGTTTTGCATCACCTGCTCGACCAGTGCCACGTCATAGCGATGCATGTTCATGCGCAACAGCACCCAAAGCCGCAACTCGGATGCCGCTTCGTTGGACGCCAACATGGAGGTGACCAGCTCACCCAGCGAGAGAACGCGACCCAAGGGGCTGATCGCTTCGCCAGCGAGATTGCCAGGATAGCCTGATCCGTCGAGGAACTCATGGTGCATTCTGATGGCTTGCAGCAGGTCGCGCGGATATTCGTGGTGGCGCTCGATCAGCACCTCAGAGACCAGTGGGTGTGAGTAGAGCTGTCGCGTTTGATGGTGACCAATGGCGCTCTGCGGCATGAGCAGGAGCGGGTCGAGATGCAGCATACCGATGTCATGCAGCAATCCCGCGGCGCTCGCCACGCTGATGTCAAAGCGCGACACCATCAGGCCCTGCGTCATCCAGGCGGCAAAGAGCGCCATCAAGATTGAGTGGCGAAACAGCACCGGGCGCACCTCATAGGCCAGCGTCAATTGAAACGCAATAGGGCTGGGCAATGGCAGCTTCGTCAGCGCGTCCAGCATCAGGCTGCGCGTCTTCGTGTTGGCGCCGATACGCTCAAAGAAGGGCACGTCGCGCATCACCTGTTCGGCGTGCACACGTAAAAATTGTCCGGTGACGGTGGGCGTGCTGGCCACGGATTGTTCAATCGGCACCGTCAGTTGGTGGGCCATCAGCCGCTCGTACAGCCCGGCATTGACCTGAACACCTTTTTCAATGATCTTGACGCCGCGATCATTGAAGATCGCTTGTGTCGTCACCACTGGGCGTTTTTCACCGAGTTCGGTGACCGCCTTGGTAAAGTGTTTGGGGTCAGTGGCGATATCGGTCATCACAGCATTTTTACAGATATACGGGTAGTGGCCGATCCAGGTCAATGGCTGTGCGCACTTCGCCAGCCCATTTCTTCTACCCGCGACCACACCGCAGGAGGCGATGCGTCTGACGGTGCTGTATGTCAATAGACAGGTTGGTAGCGTGTGATCGCTGCCTTGACTTCGTCCGTCAGTGCAAAACCGGCCCCGAACCGGGCTGCCAGCGCGTCTGCCCGCGTCACAAAGGTGTCCATCCCCATGCCATAGATGAACTGCATGGCACCGCCGGTCCAGGCCGGGAACCCAATGCCGAAGATGGAGCCGATGTTGGCGTCATGTACGCTGGTGAGCACGTTTTCGCTCAAACAGCGCGCCGTCTCCACCGCCTGACGATAGAGCAGGCGGTCTTTCAGGTCGGTGATCTCCCACTGAACATCGGCTTTTTCAAACAGCGGTTTGAGTTGCGGCCAGAGGAATTTTTTGGCGCCTTTCTCAGCGGGGTATTCGTAGAAGCCGGCGCCCCCCGCGCGGCCGGGCCGCTGGTGCTCCTTCACCAGGCTGACGAGCAGCGCCTCGCCCGGGCTGGGCACATAAGTTTTGCCCTCGGCTTCGAAGTCGGCGCGGGTTTGTTCCATCACATGCAGACTCAGCGTCAGTGAGGTTTCGTCCAAAACCGCCAGCGGTCCGACCGGCATGCCACACTGAATGCCCGCATTTTCGATGGCTGCCGCTGGAATGCCTTCACCCAGCATGGCCACGCCTTCCATGACAAAGGTGCCAAACACACGGCTGGTAAAGAAGCCGCGCGAATCGTTCACCACAATAGGCATTTTGCCGATGGCCTGCACGTAGTCATAGGCCCGCGCCACGGTGTCGTCACTGGTTTGCCGGCCACGAATGATCTCGACCAGCTTCATCTTGTCCACCGGGCTGAAGAAATGAATGCCGATGAATTTGTCCGCAGCAACACTGGCCTTGGCCAGGCCGCTGATGGGCAGCGTGGAGGTGTTCGACGCAAAGAAGCCACCGGGAGCCAGCATGGGCTCGGCCTCCTGGGTGACCTTGGCCTTGAGCTCCCGGTTTTCAAACACCGCCTCGATGATCAGGTCACAACCCGCCAGATCCGCCACTTGGTCGGTGGCGTGAATGCGCTCCAGAATGGTTTGCTGGTCGGCAGCGCTCATGCGGCCTTTGTCCACGCGCGCCTGGGTGATCCGGGCGCTGTAAGACTTGCCCAGATCAGCCTTGTCCTGACTTACATCCTTGAGCACGGTGGTGATGCCTTTGCTGGCCTGGGCAAAGGCAATGCCCGCACCCATCATCCCGGCACCCAGCAAACCCACCTTGGCCGGTTTGAAGCGCGGGGCGCTTCCCGGTCGCGACTGGCCGCTCTTGATGGCGTTCAGGTTGAAGAAAAAGGTATTGATCATGGCGCGGGCGTTGCTGCCGGTCATGAGCTTGGCCAAGTAGCGGCTCTCGATGCGCAGCGCCGTCTGGATATCGACTTGCAGCCCTTCCACCATGCACGCCATGATGGCTTCGGGCGCCGGGTACAGGCCGCGCGTTTGCTGCTTGATCATGGCGGGAGCCACCACCAGCATTTGGGCTACAGCAGGGCTGGAGGGCAGGCCGCCGGGCACCTTGTAGCCTTTGGCTTCCCAGGGGTGCTGGGCGCTGGGGTTGGCGGCAATCCAGGCCAGTGCCTTGGTGCGCATCTCGGTGGCGGCTGTGTCGCCCGGTGCGACCAGCTCATGCACCAGTCCCAGACTTTTTGCTTCCTTGGGCGAGAAAGTTTTGCCTTCCACCAGGTAGGGTTGTGCACCCATCAAACCGAGGTGGCGCGTCATCTTGGTGACGCCACTGGCGCCGGGCAGCAAGCCCAGTGTCACTTCGGGCAAGCCAAACTGGGTTTTGCTGTTGTCAATCGCGATGCGGTAATGGCCCACGAGGGCGACTTCCCAGCCGCCGCCCAAGGCCGTGCCGTTGAGGCAGCTCACCACCGGTTTGCCCAAGGTCTCCAGGGTGCGGAAATTCTTCTTAACCAGCTCGATCTCGGTGAAGATGGCGCCCGCGTCGGAGGGCCTCAGGCGCATCGCGCCCTTCAGGTCAGCCCCGGCAAAAAAAGTGGACTTGGCAGATGCCAGGATGATGCCTTTGATGGCGTCCTGGTCCTTCAGAACCTGCGCAACGAGGGCCGACAGGTCTTGCTGCCATTGCAGGCACATGGTGTTGACGGGAGAATTGGGTTCGTCAAAGGTGATGGTGGCAACGCCGTCTTGTAATTCGTATTGGATGGTTTTCATGGTAATTTTGCTATTAAATAAGTAGCGTACTGCGCAATGAATACGGGGGCTAAGGCCTGATTTAGTTAAATTCTTTCCACAATCGTGGCAATCCCCATGCCGCCGCCCACGCACAGCGTGACCATGCCGTAACGCAGCTGGCGCCGTTGCAGCTCGTCAATCACGGTGCTAAGGAGCATGGCGCCGGTGGCGCCCAGCGGATGCCCCATGGCAATCGCGCCGCCATTGACGTTGACTTTGTCATGCGGCACCTTCATTTCTTTCATGAAGCGCATCACCACCGCAGCAAAGGCCTCGTTGATTTCAAACAGGTCAATCTGGTCAATTCTTAAGCCGGCTTTGGCCAAGGCCTTGCGCGCGGCCGGCATCGGGCCGGTCAGCATGATGGTCGGGTCAGCGCCGCTCAGGGCGGCGGCCACAATGCGCGCACGGGGTGTGAAGCCGTGGGTCTTGCCAGCGGCCTCTGAGCCAATCAACACCGCTGCGGCGCCGTCCACGATGCCGCTTGAGTTGCCGGCGTGGTGCACATGGTGGATGCGCTCCACCTGCGGGTAGCGGGTGAGGGCGACTTGGTCGAAACCCATGCCGCCCATCTGCTCAAACGCGGGCTTGAGCGAGCCCAGGCCTTCGAGTGTGGTTTGCGGCTTGATGAACTCGTCTTGCGCCAGAATGACCTGGCCCAAAAAGTCTTTCACCGGCACCACTGAACGGTCAAAGTAGCCACTGGCACGCGCCTGGGTGGCGCGCTTTTGTGATTCCAATGCAAACGCATCCACGTCCTGGCGCGAAAAGCCTTCCAGCGTGGCAATCAAATCGGCGCCAATACCCTGCGGCACAAACCCGGTGACCGAATTGGTTTCGGGGTCCATCGCCCAGGCGCCGCCGTCCGAGCCCAGCGCCACGCGGCTCATGCTCTCGACGCCACCAGCCACCACCAGTTCTTCCCAGCCTGAGCGCACTTTTTGCGCCGCCAGGTTCACCGCTTCCAGGCCGGAGGCGCAAAAGCGGTTGATCTGCATACCGGCGCAGGTGAAGTCCCAACCGGCCTTGAGGGCTGCCACTTTGGCAATCACCGCGCCCTGGTCGCCCACCGGCGACACCACGCCCATGACCACGTCATCCACCTTGGACGTGTCGAAGTCATTGCGGTGCTGCAACTCGGTCAGCACACCGGCCAGCAGATTGACGGGCTTGACCTCGTACAGGCTGCCGTCTTTTTTGCCTTTGCCGCGCGGCGTGCGGATGGCGTCATACACAAATGCTTCAGTCATGGGGTCTCCAATTGAAAATCAATTTCAAGAAAATGGGGTACTGCGAATTGTCGGAATGCAGTATATTGCTTTTCGCAAAGCGATTGCTTTGTATAAATAGTCCAATTCACGTTAACCAGGTGACGCCATGATCCAGAGAACCCTTTTTACGCCCGACCACGAAGCCTTTCGCGACAGCTTTCGCCGTTTTATCGACAAGGAGATTGCCCCCTTTCATGCGGACTGGGAGGAGCAGGGTTATGTGGATCGCGCGGTTTGGAGCAAGGCCGGTGAGAACGGTTTTTTATGCATGACCATGCCGGAAGAATACGGTGGCGCGGCAGCCGACAAGCTGTACTCGGTGGTGCAACTGGAAGAAATTGGGCGTGCCGGGTTCACAGGCATTGGCTACGGCTTGCATAGCGAGATCGTGGCGCCCTATGTGCTGCACTACGGCACGGAAGAACAAAAGAAAAGATACCTGCCCAAACTGGCGAGCGGAGAAATGATTGGCGCCATCGCCATGAGCGAGCCCGCCGCAGGCTCGGATCTGCAGGGCATCAAGGCCACTGCCATTTTGCAAAGTGACGGCAGCTACTTGCTCAACGGCAGCAAGACCTTCATCACCAACGGCTGGCACGCCGATCTGGTGATCGTGGTGGCCAAGACCAACCCGGCCGCAGGTGCGAAGGGCACCAGTTTGCTGCTGGTGGAGCGTGGCATGCCAGGCTTTTCAGTGGGCAAGCGCTTGAAAAAAATGGGCATGAAAGCGCAGGACACGTCCGAGCTCTTTTTTGACAATGTGCGCGTCCCGGCCGACAACCTGCTGGGTGGCCCGGCGCACGAAAACCGGGGCTTTATTTGCCTGATGGAGCAGTTGCCGTGGGAGCGCCTGCAAATCGCCATCGGCGCCATCGCAGCGTCGCAGGCCGCCATTAACTGGACCGTGGACTATGTCAAGGAGCGCAAAGTGTTCGGCCAACCGGTGGCGGCCTTCCAGAACACGCGTTTTACCCTGGCGGAATTGCAGACCGAGGTCCAGATCGCGCAGGTGTTCATCGATAAATGCACCGAACTCCTGATGACGAATACGCTGGACACCGCCACCGCCAGCATGGCCAAGTACTGGTGTAGCGATTTGCAGTGCAAAGTGATGGACGAGTGCGTGCAGTTGTTTGGCGGCTATGGCTACATGTGGGAATACCCGATCACACGCGCCTACGTCGACGCGCGTCCGCAACGCATCTACGGCGGCACCAACGAGATCATGAAGGAGGTGATTACGCGGGCGATGGGGCTGGGCGGCAAATAGGACGCATCGGGTGATTGAAATGAGACGCGAGCTAAGGGGCCGCCTTGCGGCGACGCAAGAGGGCCAGACCGGACAGACCCAAGCCCAACAAGGCCAGTGAGCCCGGTTCGGGAATCACATTGCCGTTGCCATTGGTCAGGACACTCACGCGCAGGTTGTCCATAGCCCATGATTCGTCGGCAAGATCCTGGTTGCCTGGACCAAAGATAAAGAACTCGATGGTTGCGGAAGACGCGGCGTGTGCAAAGTTGGCAAAGAGCGGGTCGGCGCCGAGGTTGTAGGCGCTGTCTGTGTAGAACGAGCCGGGCCCGCTGAAGCCGAGGTCAACGTGACGCGCCAGTTCAACGCCAGCGGGAGGAACGTAGCTCTGGATCTGCGATGGCAGCGCGTTGGCAAATGATTCGCTGAACAGGGTTGCGCCATCAAACACAATTTTGAAAAAATCTCCGGCCGGAAAAGTGCCTGTGCCGTCGAGTGAGTCAATCGCCGCAAACAGGAACTCCAGGCTGATCGTGTTGTGCGAGGGCAGGTTGTTCAACTGCAGTGTCACCGTGTTACCCGTTGCACTGCGCAGAAAATTTCCACCAAATTGATTTCCTGTCGGGCCTAATCCGGCGTAACCCTGTACCCCCGTCAGCGTCGCCGTGCCCGGCGAAATTTCGGCTGGCAGAGCCCCATCGAAATCCGTTTGAAAAACGACAGTGGGCGCTGCGATGGTGGCTGTGACACTGGCTGTCAACAAAAGCGCAGCGGCGAGGGCGGTGAGTTTCGACATGGGGAATCCTTTGAAGGGATCGGGTGAACTTCAATCTGGCGTGACACAAGCCGTAGTCGCAGCGTAGAAATGACTTAGGGCATCGCGATACCAGCGCATTGAGAGTCATACGCATAACTCATGCCAAAAAAATCAGATAAAAGCAATCCCTATTTGTTTCAAGGGGTTAACTATCTCTTGGGCAATGATTGGCTCGGCACTTCGCTTGTTTTGACCGGATACTGTAAAAATTATCGACAGTATTCTTTTAGGAAATTAGCGTGACCCTTATGCCCACTCTTCTCAGCATCCAGATGGCACGAGCGCGCCGCGTTCAAATGACGGACGTATGGGTGAGCGATGTGCTCAGGTTTCCTCACTGCGAACTACGGGTAACGCAGCCGCGCGAACCTTGCTACAAGTTCAACGCGGCCATGGGCTTCAGTGGCGCCGCCCGGGCCACGGCATAAACGGTTGCTGCGGGTTTTATCTGGCGGTGGACCAGCCGGGGCACTTGCTTGCCGGCGAGACCTTCGACTTGCGGCCTGGTCCGCGCCGCCTGCGTATCACAGAGATGTCCGACGCCAGGATGTTCGAGCCCCTGCGCTGAAACGATTCGGAATTGAATGTGGCGAGCATCCGCATCGTCGGTTCATAAATTCCCATCACTCATGATATGGGTCAAAAGGCGCGAACCAGGCAATCCGGGGATCAACCCTGCAGGAGATACATTTAGTCAGTAGTGTCCCAACGTTCTTCAGAGGAGAGGGAGCTGATTTGGCTCGAAATCCGATTCTGAATTTGTTGAGGGTG
>Ga0209343_10007696_pt1 | contig 12641 bp, 8 predicted proteins | sample RifCSPlowO2_02_FD_184026 | JGI IMG/M metagenome (GOLD analysis project Ga0209343, IMG submission 184026) | Groundwater microbial communities from Rifle, Colorado - Rifle CSP2_plank lowO2_0.2 (SPAdes) (version 2) | ecosystem: Environmental > Aquatic > Deep subsurface > Groundwater | place: Rifle... | reverse complement strand
CGAGTAATCGGCATTAGCAAAATCGACTCATATCGGAGAAGTCCTATTGCTTCAAAACCAACCGAAGCAAGGATAATTCCGAGGGAAGTCTTCCGTTCAAATTTTTGGAAATAAAAAAGGCGCCTAATGCGGCGCCATGGCGATTCTCTGGTCATTTATTGTAGTGGTTTCGCAAGAGTCTTTCGAGCATGTTTGCAGAGAACGAACCCACGAAAGATATCAGGAGAACGCAGAGCATATCAGTAATAGTCAGCATGGGACACCTCCATACTAGATTATAGCATATTTGATGCTGAGTGTCAATAGAGCAATAATTGACTCCAAAAATTTGAACGGAATGACCCCGTAGAGACTTGTTGAGTTTAACTCGACAGACAGTATGATATATCATACTGTAACACGTCGATCATCCAAAAATTGGATGGTGGTATAGTCCATACTCGTAGTAATACGAGACGATTAGCAAAACTAATCTATGCGTGAGACAGGTTGGTCCATATCTGGTGCGGGCGTTGATACTTGAGAAGGGTTGTCCCTAGTAAGTAATTGCTACTTCACGGAGTAATCCGTGATGACAATTCGGCTAATAACGGTGGAGGCTCTTGTTTGCTATGCAATTCGGTCCGAAAAGCATAGGTCAAAACGGGCAAGAGTTAATACCGTGGGAAGTCATTCAGCACTAATTTTTGGAAAAAAACGGCGGCCCTTTTGATGGAGCCGCCAGAAATCAGATGTGAAAAGTTGTGCAGTTTAGAGACTCAGTGGGATTACTTCTGTGTCTCCTGCCAAATCAATCAGCTCACCGTCGTGAAGGTCAACGACTGTCGGACCACCTTCTGTCGGAATTCGCCAACGATAGAAACCTCTTTGATTGAGTTTGACGAAGACTGGACCAGGACAGACACTTCGAGTGAACTTCTGTCCAGATTCCAATTGTCCTAACTTCATAAAGGCACCTCCAACAGGATAATAACATCTATTGGATTAGATGTCAATACATTTCGTACATTATTGACTCCAAAAATTAGTGCTGAACTGACCCCGTAACGACTTGTTCCCGAGCTCTTAAATGAGTGGAGGACAGATAGGAGCTTTTTAACTTCTATAAGATGCCGACCCCGTGATCGCGAGTGCGATCTTACGGGTGAAGATATAGTCTATACACATAGTGATATGTGAGGATATGACGAGAGGACCGGGATGAACAAACCTCTGGTCTACGAGCTGTCCTGCCAAGGGCACTGCTCGGTAGCTATGTTTGGTTCTGATAAGCGCTGAAAGCATATAAGCGCGAAGCAGGCTTCAAGATTAAGTATCGTAGATTCGTAGAAGATTACTACGTTGATAGGGCTCAGATGTAAGCACAGCAATGTGTTGAGTCGAGAGCTACTAATAAATCATTTTTAATGGGTAATGACTTCCTTGTAAAATTAAGTTTCTTTTGTGAAAAAATAAGTGATTAAAGCCATTAGCTTGGTGACTATACCGCAAGTGTCCCACCTGATCCCATTCCGAACTCAGAAGTGAAATCTTGCAAGGCCCATGATAGTTGGATTTATCCGGCGAAAGTAGGTAGTCGCCAGACTAATGGTTTTAAGTTGGAAAAAATTTAGTTATCCACTTGCTCGTATCAAAGTTTAAATGATACTAATGATAATGAATTTACAAAACACGGGGTTTTAAAAAAGTGTCAGATGGCGTCTCAAGTGAGACGCCTTTTTTATTTTATCTTTCTTGGATATAATATCTATATGGAAGCCAGAACCCAAAAACAGCTTTTTATAGGATTAATATTCGTTTTAATTTTAGGCGGGATCGGTTTTGGTATTTATTCCGGATTTGTGGCAAATGTTTCTTGCACTGATGGAATTAAAAATGGCCAAGAAGAGGGTCTTGATTGTGGAATATTGGCTTGCGGAAAATCATGTGAGCCGGCAATAATGCCGATAGAAATAATTTCAAGTCAGTTTTTAAAAATTGGTGAAGGTGACTATGATTTTGTAGCACAGGTTTTTAACCCGAATACTTCTTTTGGTGCTTCCAGGGTGGAGTTCAGCTTAGGTTCAAGTTTGGGTTCATTTTATATTTTGCCCGGTCAGACAAAATGGCTTGTGCTTACTGCATTGAAAATTGGAGGAGAAGTCGGAGATCTAAAACTTGTAATTAAAAATGCTCAATGGGAGAAATTAGACATGCCTGATAATGCGGTAAACTTTGTATTAAGAAGAAAAGACTATCGCATTGCTCAGGCCAGTCCGTCCGGTCAAGGTTCGGAGTTGGATGCCATTTTGTTTAACAATTCCAATTATGACTTTGACAAAATAGATGTAGCGGTTATATTGTTTGACGATACGGGCAATATTATAGGTGTAGGTAAGACCGATGTCAGAACGTTTATTGCTAAATCAGAAAGAGGTTTTAATGTCGCTTGGCCATTTGCATTGCCCGGAAATGTTGCAAGACAGGACGTGGAAGCATCAACTAATTTGTTTGAAAACTCAAACTACATAAAAAGCTATGGCTCTCAAGAAAAGTTTCAGAAATTCTATTAGAGGATACTTCAGGGAAATAGACCTTCCTTTATTTGCCACAGTGGTGGCTGTTTCTTTGTTTAGTATTCTTAATATGTATGGTATTGACGGGGTCGGATCATTTCTAACAAGGCAGATAGTTTTTGTAGTTATCGGGTTGGGAGTGATGGTTTTGCTTTCTTTTTTTAACTACCGTTATCTCAAAAATTATTCTTTTCCGGTTCTTTTTCTTTATTTTTTTTCGATATTTCTTTTGGTTCTTACGTTTTATTCACGCTCGGTCAGGGGTGTAAATGCTTGGATAGTTCTGGGTCAGTTTACTTTTGAACCTGCAGAATTGGCGAAGCTGATGTTGATTGTTCTCATGGCAAAATATTTTTCCCGAAGACATGTTCACATCAATCAACTCAGACACATTCTGGTTTCAGGAATTTATTATGCCATTCCAGTTTTGATAATTCTTGCTCAGCCGGACTTGGGTTCGGCGATAATACTTTCTTTGATTTGGATAAGTGTTTTAGTGGCTATCGGAATGAATAAAAAACATTTTTTCTTTTTGATTATTATGGCGGTAGTTGTTTCATATGGTTCTTGGATGTTTGCTTTAAAACCTTATCAAAAAGACAGACTGTTAACTTTTGTTAATCCAGGCAATGATCCGAGGGGAAGCGGATATAACCTTATCCAGTCTAAAATTGCCATTGGTTCGGGATACTGGTTGGGTAACGGTTTGGGAAAAGGTTCTCAAGCAACTTTGGGATTTTTGCCGGAGCCACACAATGATTTTGTTTTTGCCGCTACTGCCGAGCAGTTTGGTTTTGTCGGGGCAGGATTGGTGATGGCTGTGATTCTATTTATTGTTTACAGGATACTGGCGATAGGCAGGGCGGTCGTTTCTAATTTTGGAAAGATATTTTCTGTCGGAATGGCGGTGTTCATATTTGCTCATGCCCTCATCGGTGCCTCGGTGAATATTGGACTGATGCCTGTCACGGGAATTCCGTTTCCATTTTTGAGTTATGGTGGAAGCTATCTTATCTCAATAATGAGTGGATTGGGTATTTTGCAGAGCATTAAAAGGTATGGGTAGGCGCTCCCAGCCCATCTCTAATTTTGACCTCGGTCCTCGTCTTCAAAAATATACTTAGCTCATCTGGGATTTAAACCAAAATAACAGGTAACCCTCGCTTGCTTCCCCGTCCATCATTACGATAGGCGTGGCGCTCGACCTATTATTTTGGATAAATCCCTTAATTTGCTTTCGTATATTTTCTCATCCTCAGAATAGGCAAAATCAGAGATGGGCTGGTCGCGCTTGTAGCAATGAGATTTTGGTGGTTAAATTGGAATATGGAAAAAATGGTTAACAAAAAAGTTTTTATTTATGGAGTCCCAGGTTCCGGGAAGACTTATTTAAGCCAGAAAATAGCCCATGAATTAAATCTACCGTTATTTGAAGCGGATACCTTGAGAGGCGAGCTTAAAAAGCTAACCACCAAAGAAGAATCACCTTTTTTATTTTTAGGAACAAGTCAGGCGTTTAGCCAATTTGGAGAGTTAAATACCGAGAATGTAATTAAGGGTTTGAAGGCGGTAAGAGATGCTTTGTCTGGCGGGGTTGAAAAGGAAATCCAAAACCGTGACGAAGTTGTTGTGGAAGGAGCATTTTTAGACCCAAACTTGTTGAAGAATCGTGGCAGATTGATTTTAATAATTACCTCTAAAGAAGAACAGCACAAAGATCAGTTTTTCAAACATAGAGAAAACAACGAACCCAATATGGAACAATTTAAAGCAGCTAGAATTATTCAAGTTTTTTTGATAAATGAAGCCGCAGACTTAAACGTTGAGATAATGGAAAATAAAGAGTCTTAAATTATGAATAAAAAACTGGTGGAACAACTGAAGATAATATCTAAAGAAAGACAGACAAAGGATGACCCTTGTCATGATTTTAATCATATTTTGAGAGTTTTAAATCTGGGTATTAAAATAGGGAAAAAAGAAAAAGCTGATCTTGAGGTGGTTATTCCCGCCATATTGTTTCACGACACTGTCGTATATAGAAAAGATTTGCCGGAGAGCCGTAACGAAACCAACGAAAGCGCGGACGTTGCCGGAAATGTTTTGCGGGAAATTAAAAAATTTCCTCAAGAAAAAATTGAACAAGTGCAGACATGTATTCGTGAGTGCTCGTTTTCTAAAGGCATAGTGGCGTCAACAATTGAGGGCAAAGTTGTTCAGGATGCCGATCGCCTTGAATCGGTGGGCGCAATATCTATAATGAGGACCTTTACATCAGGAGCACAAATGAACCGTTTGTTATATTTTCCGGAAGATCCATTAAGGGAAAACAGTAAACCTCCTGCATATCCTCAACCACTACCGGCAAGCTTGGATTTATTTTTCACACGCCTATTGTTGGTTGGAGATTCAATGCGAACAGAGACAGGAAAAAAGATGGCTTCTCGTCGGGCAAAGTTTCTGGACGCTTTTCTTAAAGAACTCCGCAAGGAGCTAAAAGAATCCGGTATTGTTAAATAGTTAGCGACACCTCCATTCCAAAGAAGAACGTCCGCAGGCGGGTAGCCGGCTCGGAGAAGGTTCACGGTGCTTTAGCCCGGGAATCTCTGTAGGTAGAGCAAAAACCCAGTAGGGTTTTATGCGGTCTGATTTGGGATGAGGTGGAGCGAAAATTTTATTAAACAAAATGAATTTAATCATAAATTTCACTGAAAAGAGGGGGGAAGGGGAGTTGAAACTTCAAAAGGGTAAAGTGTGCATAGACACCTTGACTTTTGATTTTGAGGCCAACTTGGACTCGGTGTTGATATCGGCTGTTGACAAAATTTGTAAAAGGAATAGAATAGAAACACTGTCTTTAAAAAAGGTAAAGGTAGCTGGAAACATTGAAAAGTCAAGTTCTGCCTATAAAATAGCCCAAACCTTCGTGGAGGCAATAAAAGCAAGTAAATAAGCCATTTTTAGACTCTTAAATGATCGTAGTCCGCTCATCAGTGGATGTGATTATTTAAGAATCTAACAATTTGCCGACCACATTTTGTCCAGAATTAATCGAGTAAATTAGTAAATAGGAATCCGTCAAGCACGACAGGAGAGACCGTGTTTATTTTATGCGTAAAATATTCTCAAAATTTGGCATAGACCAATTTGAAGCTCCTAATTTGGTGCAGGTCCAGCTGGACTCTTATAAGTGGTTTTTGGATATCGGTTTAAGGGAATTGTTGAAGGATGTTTCTCCGACTGAGGATTGGACTGGAAAAGAACTTGAGTTGCGTTTTTTGGATTACAAGTTAGATGAACCAAAATACAAAGAAAGAACAGCGATAGAAAAAAACATTACCTACGAAGCTCCTTTGAAGGTCAAAGTTGGTTTAAGAAACAAAAGAACCGATCAATATAAAGAACAGGAACTATTCCTTTCAGATTTTCCCCTTATGACCCCGAGGGGAACTTTTATTATTAATGGTGTTGAGAGAGTTGTTATATCTCAGCTTATTAGAAGTCCCGGTGTTTTCTTCTCAATGTCTCGATCATCCAGATTCAAAAGATTTTTTGGGGCAAAACTTATTCCTTCAAGGGGTGCTTGGCTTGAATTTGAAACTGAATACAACGGAGTCATCTCCTGTAGAATAGACAGAAAGAGAAAAGTTCCTGCTACTGCTTTGCTCAGGGCTTTTGGTATAACCAAAGACGAAGAAATAAAGAAACTTTTTGAAGATGTAGATACCGATCCTACCGTTAAATACATTCTTGCCACAATTTTGGCCGACCCATCTTCAAATGAAGAGGAGGGATTGATTGAGCTCTACAAAAGAATCCGACCGGGAGATCCGGCCACTCCGGACAATGCCAGACAGATGGTCCACAATTTATTTTTCAACGCTTCCAGATACGACCTTTCTAAAGTCGGTAGGTTTAGGATGAACAAAAGGTTCAATGAAGAACTTGCTTTAGATAAAACCGAAAACAGAATTCTCCGAAAAGAAGATATCGTTTCAATATTGAGAGAGATTATCAAACTTAACAACAATCCGTCGTCTGTTCCGGATAACATAGATCATTTGGGAAACAGAAGGGTTAAAACGCTCGGGGAACTTTTGCAGGACAGATTGAGAATAGCTTTCGCTCGCATGGAAAGAATAACCAAAGACAGAATGTCCACTTCGGATATTGCTACCGTTCTCCCGTCCCAGCTTATAAATGCGAGGCCTTTTGTTGCTGCTTTGAAGGAATTCTTTGCTTCAGGGCAATTATCTCAATTCATGGACCAGCACAATCCTTTATCCGAGTTGGAACACAAGAGAAGATTATCCGCTCTTGGGCCTGGAGGTTTAACCAGAGAAAGAGCTAGTTTTGAAGTTAGAGACGTTCACCCTTCTCACTATGGAAGAATTTGTCCTATCGCCACCCCCGAAGGACCAAACATCGGTTTAGTCGGACATTTGGCTTTGTACTCAAAAATTTCTGATTTAGGTTTTATCCTTACCCCCTACAGAAAAGTAACCAAAGGAAAAGTCACCGATGAGTTTACTTATATGGATGCTGTTGAGGAAGAAAGATATATTATCGCTTCTGCGGGCGCCGAAACTGACAAGAACAATTATTTGGTTGGCGACAAAATAGTTGGCCGTATTCATGGTGAACCTGGAACGTCAGAACCTAAGGACGTTAACTATATAGATGTATCTCCAAGACAGATGTTTTCTGTTTCCACTTCTCTTATTCCGTTCTTAGAGCATGACGATGCTAACCGCGCTCTGATGGGTTCTAACATGCAAAGGCAGGCTGTGCCTCTTATTCAACCAGAGTCTCCTTATGTCGGAACAGGACTTGAAGGTAAAGTTGCCAGAGATTCGGGAATGGTTGTCGTTGCTACCGAAGCCGGCAAAATCACGGCCGTAGATGCCTCCCATATTGTTTTAGAAACTGACAAGGGTAAAGAATACGAATACAAGCTTTTGAAATTTGCCCGTTCAAATGCTTTTACATGTTTAAATCAAAGAGTTTTGGTAAATAGAGGAGACAGCGTTAAGAAGGGCCAAGTCTTAGCCGACGGACCTTCTACGCAAGACGGAGAAATTGCGTTGGGTAAAAACCTCGTTGTCGCTTATATGTCTTATGAAGGATGTAATTTTCAGGACGCTATCGTTATTTCAGAACGTCTTGTCAAAGAAGATGTTTTCTCATCCATTCACATAGAAGATTATTCAACTGATGTTAGAGAGACCAAGCTTGGTCCCGAGTTGACCACTTACGATATTCCTAACGTTGCCATGGAAAGACTGAACGACCTTGATCCGGACGGAGTTGTAAGAGTTGGAGCCGAAGTCCGTTCACAGGATATTCTCGTAGGTAAAATTTCCCCGAAAGGTGAAAGTGATTTAACCGCCGAAGAAAGATTGTTGAGAGCGATATTTGGAGATAAATCCAGAGATGTCAAAGATTCCTCGTTGCGTTTGGATTACGGCAAGCAAGGACGTGTCGTAGACGTTAAGACTTTTTCAAGAGAAGAGGGGGACAAGCTTGATGTCGGAGTAATAAAAAAGATTCAAGTTTCCATTGCTCAATTAAGAAAAGCTCAGGTTGGAGACAAGTTGGCAGGAAGACACGGAAACAAAGGTGTTATTTCAACCATTCTTCCTGAAGAAGACATGCCGTTCCTTGAAGACGGAACTCCAGTGGATATTATTTTGAGTCCGTTAGGTATTATTTCTCGTATGAATATAGGACAGGTTCTTGAGTCTCACCTTGGTATTGCTGCCAAGAAGCTTGGTTACAAAGTTGCTACTCCTGCTATGGCCGGACCGACCGAGGATGCAATTAAAGAAGAGCTCAAAAAAGCCGGCTATCCCGTAGACGGCATGATGCAGTTATATGACGGAAAGACCGGAAAAGCTTATGACGCAAAATGTCATGTCGGATTGACCTATTTTATGAAACTGATTCATATGGTTGAAGACAAGCTCCACATGCGTTCAATTGGTCCTTACTCATTGATTACGCAGCAACCGTTGGGAGGTAAAGCCCAATTCGGAGGCCAGAGATTTGGAGAAATGGAGGTGTGGGCGCTGGAAGGTTACGGCGCTGCCCACACCTTGCAAGAAATGTTGACCATTAAATCAGACGACGTTTTGGGCCGTGCGAAAACATACGAATCAATAGTTAACGGAGAAGAGATAAGAGCACCACATCTGCCCGAATCGTTTAAGGTTTTGTTGTCAGAAATAAAAGGTTTGGGGTTAAACGTAGAATTAATAGAAAGATAATATTATGGACTTAGCTTCAATAAGACTAAAAATTGCCTCTCCCGATGACATAATGTCATGGTCATTTGGTGAGGTAACAAAACCGGAAACAATTAATTACCGAACTCAGAAACCTGAGAGAGAAGGTTTGTTTTCGGAAGCTATTTTCGGACCCATTAAAGACTGGGAGTGTTATTGCGGTAAATACAAGAGAATCCGATACAAGGGAATTATTTGTGACAGATGCGGAGTAGAGGTCACACGTTCAATCGTCAGAAGAGAAAGAATGGGCCATATTAAACTTGCCGCTCCTGTTGCTCATATATGGTTTCTCCGAGGTGTGCCTTCAAAGATTGCTACCATTCTTGGAGTTTCTTTGCCTGAACTTGAAAGAGTTATTTACTTTGCGAGCTATATTGTTACCAGTGTAAACGAAGATTTGAAAGCTGAAGCAATGAAGAGAATTGAGTCCGAATTCAAATCCAAATTAAAAAATTCCAAAAACACCAACGAAGAAGATTCTTTGAAAGAACTAAAAGACCGAGAGAAAGACAACCTCAAGAACATGCAGAAATATCAGATTATTTCTGAGCTTGACTTCAGAGATCTTTCCACCAAATATGGTGAAGTGTTTGAAGCTGGAATTGGTGCGGAAGCGGTCAGAAAACTTCTTGAAGAATTGGACATGGAAGAGTTGCTTTCCGAACTTGAAGGAGAAGCAAAAAACGAATCAAATCCTTTGGAAATAAGAAAAATATCCAGACGGCTGAAATTCCTAAAAGGAATGATAAAAGCCGGAATTCGTCCAGAGTGGACGGTCATAACCATTCTTCCGGTTATTCCGCCGGCGTTAAGACCGATGGTTCCTTTGGATGGCGGTCGTTATGCCACTTCCGATTCTAATGATTTATACAGGAGAGTAATAAACAGAAACAACCGTTTAAAGCACCTGCTTGAACTTAAAGCTCCGGAAGTCATTACCAAAAACGAAAAGAGAATGCTTCAGGAAGCCGTGGACGCCCTTTTGGATAACTCAATGAGAAGGGGACAGATTACCACCGCCGCCTCAACCGGGCAGAAGAGGGCTTTGAAATCTTTGGCGGACATGCTCAAAGGTAAACAGGGTCGATTCAGACAGAACTTGCTGGGTAAAAGAGTAGATTATTCAGGAAGAAGCGTTATTGTCATCGGTCCAGAATTGCAACTGTCAGAATGCGGTCTGCCCAAGCAGATGGCTTTGGAATTGTTTAAACCTTTCGTCATCGGAATTTTAATAAGAAATGAACTGGCTCACAACATCAAATCAGCCGGCCGTTTGATAGAACAGGAAACCGCTGATGTTTGGACAGCTTTGGAAGAAGCGATGAAAGACAAACTTGTTTTGCTCAACCGTGCTCCGACCTTGCACCGGTTATCCGTTCAGGCATTCAGTCCGACCCTGATTGAGGGTAAAGCCATCAAGATTCCGGCTTTGCCAACTCACGCCTTCAATGCCGACTTTGATGGAGACCAGATGGCTGTTCACTTACCATTGACCAATGAAGCCCAGAGAGAGGCCAGAGAGTTAATGCTTGCCAGCCATGGAATTTTGAAACCTGCCACCGGAGAGCCGGTTGCTTCACCTAGCCATGACGTTTCTTTCGGTGCCTATTATCTTACCAGTGTATTAAAAGGCGCAAAGGGCGAGGGTAAAGTATTTTCCTCACGATATGAGGCGCTCTTATCTTTTGAAAATGAACTCACCGACTTGAGGGCTTTGATAAAAGTTCCAAACCCTGACTTTGTTGTTGATGGCAAAGAACTCAAAATGATTGAGACAACTCCGGGCCGTATGATATTCAACAAGGCTCTTCCAAAAGACCATGTGTTTGTTAACAGAATTTTGACCAAGCCGGATTTGAAAGTTATCGGTTCTGATATCTGGGACGAATTTGGAAAAGAAGCAACTGTAGTTTTCTTGGACAAAATAACCAGTATCGGATTCCACTACGCCACTATTTCAGGTGTTTCATGGGGTATGGATGATTTGAAGATTCCTTTTGAGAAGCCGGGCATTATCGCTGAGGCCGACAAATCAATAGAAGAAAATAAGGCATTATACGAAGATGGTTTGCTTACCGAATATGAAAGACGTTCAAAAGCCATTGAAATATGGAACACTACCAAGTCAAAACTTTCTACTTTAATTAGAAAACAAATTGATACAAACGGTTCTGCTTTCATGCTTGTTGACTCCAAGTCCAGAGGAACTTGGTCAACCTTGGACCAGATGATGGGAATGAGAGGTATTTTCGCCAATCCGGCCGGAGAACTTATTGAATTGCCGGTAAGAAACTCACTTAAAGAAGGACTGACTTCTCTTGAATACTTCATATCCACTCACGGAGCTAGAAAAGGATTGGTAGACACCGCTTTGAAAACCGCTACTGCCGGATACCTGACCAGAAGATTGGTTGATGTTGCGCAGGACATTGTTGTTACTGAAAATGATTGTAAGGACAAAGAAGGATTTACAATGTATGCCGAAGACGGCAAGGTCAGCGGAGAAACTTTGGGCAGAAGGGTCAAAGGAAGAGCTGTTCTGGAAGATATCGTTGGGTTAGACGGAGAAATTATCGTTAAGAAAAACAAAATAGTAGACAAAGAATCTGCCAAGAAAATTGAAACTTTGGGATTAAAGACAATCAAAGTCCGCTCAGCCATAAAATGTAAAGCATACACAGGTATCTGCCAACTGTGTTATGGATATGACCTTTCTAAGAATGAACTGGTCAACATAGGTGAAGCGGTCGGTATCGTTACCGCTCAGGCAATTGGAGAACCGGGAACACAGCTGACCATGAGAACCTTCCACACCGGAGGTGTTGCTGGCGGAGCCGACATAACCATGGGTCTGCCTAGAGTTGAAGAAATTTTTGAAGCCAGACCGCCGACATTCAAGGCATTGGTTTGCGATGTTGATGGAAAAGTTTTGGCACTAGAAGACAAGGGTAAACAAAAAATCTTATCCGTTGAAGTTGCCGGAACTGGCGAAAAAATTGAATACTTGGTTGCGCCTAATATTACAGTTACTGTCGCAGCCGGAGATTTGGTTACTGTCGGACAGCAATTGAGCGAAGGTCACGTTGACCTCAAGGAAATGTTCAAGACTACCGACAATATTGATTTAGTTGCCAGATACATCATCAGAGAAGTACAGGCAATTTACTCACCGACAGGAGACAGTATCAACGACAAGCACGTTGAATTGATTGTCAGACAAATGTTCTCCAGGGTTAAGGTTCTTGATTCAGGAGACACTGATCTTTTGGCCGGTGATACAGTTGAAAAGAGAACTGCATGGATTGAAAACACTAAAGCCAAAGAGAACAAAAAAACTGAAGCGGTATTTGAACAACTTCTGCTTGGTATCACCAAAGTATCTTTGACCACCGACAGCTTCCTTTCCGCTGCTTCCTTCCAGGAAACGGCCAGAGTTCTCATTGATAGCGCCATCGTTGGAAAAGAAGACTACCTTCGCGGCCTCAAAGAAAATGTCATCATCGGAAGACTTATTCCGGCGGGGACGGGGTTTGAGAGTGAGATGAACGAATAGTCGCTTCAGAACCAGCCACCTTCAGACACGCCTCCGATAAAACCGCTCCTCCGTGAGCGGTTTTATCTCGGCTATGTGAGCATAGTCGCCTCGGGCTGATGGACTCTCCGTCCAATATTTTATCAGCCTCTCGGCGCCTACCGTCTCAAATGTCTTTAGGTGGCCGGGTTCCTTCGCTTTAGCACTAATTATTCAACGGCTCACATATGTGAGCCGTTGAATTTAGATTATAATCTAAATATGGAG
>Ga0209343_10007694_pt1 | contig 12643 bp, 14 predicted proteins | sample RifCSPlowO2_02_FD_184026 | JGI IMG/M metagenome (GOLD analysis project Ga0209343, IMG submission 184026) | Groundwater microbial communities from Rifle, Colorado - Rifle CSP2_plank lowO2_0.2 (SPAdes) (version 2) | ecosystem: Environmental > Aquatic > Deep subsurface > Groundwater | place... | reverse complement strand
CGGGCTGACCGTCTCCACCGCCATGACCCTGCTGTTCGTGCCGGTCCTGCATGCCCTCGCCCGCCGGCGCTCCGCGGCCAGTCTGATTGAAACGGCCGGGATATCTGGTCACAAAGAGACAGAACAGCTTTAATCGTGTACGATGATATCCAGTCTCGTGTCGGACTGGTTGATGAAGAGGAGCACCGCGTGCACACCCGGCAGGAAGGTAGAATCAGTCCGGTGATCGGCCTGATCGGCCTGATCGGCTTGGCCTTGCTCGTGCTGGCGTTGGCCCTGTTCAGGGACCAGCCCCCGGATGCCACATCCGAGATAGACGTCAAAACGAACCACGCCGGGCCGGGTGCAACCGCAGGGCTTCCTGTTCAGGTCATGAAACCGCAGCGGCGAGACATCTCCTTCACAATCACCCTGCCGGCGAACATCTCGCCCTGGTACCAGGCCACTCTATACGCAAAAGTGCCGGGCTACCTGACATCGATGGGGTTCGACAAGGGCGACTCGGTCACGAAAGGACAACTGCTGGCGGTGATTGACGCACCTGAGGTGGAGCAGCAGTACCGACAGGCTGAGGCCGATTATGCGATCAAGCAGATCACCTATCAACGCCTCCATAGTGTCTGGAAAGAAAACCCGGACGTGATTGCGAAGCAGGATGTGGATGTGGCGGCCGCAGTGGCCGAGGGGGCCAAGCATATGCGGGACAACCGCCGCACCATGCTGGATTACACCAAGGTCTACGCCCCATTCTCCGGCGTCATTACGGCGCGGTTTGCCGACCCTGGGGCGCTCATCCAGTCGGCAGCCGTTTCAGCCACGCAGGCGGTGCCGTTATATACACTCATGGATCTTGAAACCGTCCGGGTCTATGTGAGCGTCCCCCAGGAGGTCTCGCTGCTTGCCAAGGCCGGCGTGCCGGTGACGTTGACATTTAAGGAATCGCCTGGCCAGGAGTTCAAAGGCTCGATCACCCGGACGACGGAAGCCTTGGATCCCGCCACCCGCACACTGCTGGTCGAGATCGACATGCCGAACAAGGAGCGTCAGCTCCAAGCGGGCACGTTCGTGAGCGCGACGCTGTATTTGAAGCAGCATCCCGACGCCCTGGTGATTCCACCTGCTGCGATTGTGACGGGGGCCAACAAGGAGAGGGCCGTCTTCACGGCCGAGCAAGGCAAGACCAGATATCTGGCGATCAAGACCGGGCTGGATGACGGGAATTGGGTGGAAGTCGTGGATGGCCTGACCGGGAATGAAGATATCATCGTCGTAGGCAAATCCGGTCTGAAGGACGGCCAGGCCGTGGACCCGTCGCCATACAATCTTCCGGAAGGCAAACCGTCGAGCCAGAAGTACTAACAGGATGTTGAAAAAGTCCGCCAGCTTTGTTCTCGCATCGCTCAGAGGCTCAACGTACGGTTCGAAGCTTACTGGAGGCAAAATAACTATCCGCTCGCATTTGATTGAAGCGAGCGGCTCAAGCGAAGCTTGGTATGTACCTCCTCGACTTTCGCTCGTGCGGTCGCGCCTCGGGAAAGGGCGCGTCTTGGCGCGCCGGGGCGGGGCGGGTGAGAAAGCGGCCCTTTTGAACATCCTGCAAGCTGTTCCGCGCCATCCGTGAACGCTTGCCGTTGCCCCGTTTCAGGGTGCTCAAAAGGATTTTCAACAGTCTGCTAAAGACTCTCAAGGAGGAGCGCATGCGACAGCATCGGATCGTTGTTTCAAGACTTCTCACGTTATCCATCGCAGTGTTGGTCTGCCTCTGGCCGCAGGCGCATCTCCAGGCCGAGATGGCAAAACCGCCGGCCGACTCAACCAAGCGAAGTAGTTCCCCTGGCCGTTTTCTGGGAATACGACAAGCCATTGAGATTGCGCTTCAGAAGCATCCCACCCTGCAATCGGCCGACGCGAACCTCAAGTCCGCTGAAGCCCGTACCGAGCAGACCCGCTCGCTCTACTATCCGCAAGTCTATGCGAACTTCGATAGTACGGCCGGCGTGGGAGGAATCAACTCCCGCTTCGTGGCGCCGGCCGGCGCCATGCTCCGGCAGAACCTGAGTCAGTACGCAGGCGGCGTCATCGCCAACCAACGGCTGTACGATTTCGGATTTACGAAAAATCTTGTCGACTCGTCGAAACTCGCTGCGCGCGCCCAGGAGCAGGACGTCAATGCGCAGCGCATCCTGGTGATCGTCACCGTTCAGCGAGCATATCTGAACAGTCTGAAACGATACCGGCTGGTGCAAATCGCCGAAGATACGGTCCGGGAGCGCGGGATCATCCGATCGCAGGTGGACGTGCTCTACCGCCAGCAACTCAAGTCCAAACTGGACTTGGCCCTGGTGCAGGTGGAACTGACCAACGCCGAATCGATGCTGGTCAGAGCCCGCAACGATTTGAGAGCCAGCTTCGCCGAGATCAACCGCGCCATGGGTGTCAGCGGCCCGGAAGATTACGTCCTGGAGGACATCTCGATTGTGGTGCGTCAGCCTCGTCCGCTCGAATCATTGATTACTGCCAGCCTCTCTCATCCCGAACTCCAGCGGGCGAAAGAGGTCACACGTTCGGCAGAGGCTCGTCTCCAGGCCATAAAAAAGCAATACCTCCCGACCGTCTCGGCGGTCGCCAGCGCGGGTGATTACGAGACGTTCGACACGAGTCGAAATGAAAGAACGGGCGGCTGGTGGACCGCCGGCGCACTGATTTCGATGCCCCTGTTTACCGGCTTTCTCATCGAAAACCAGGTGCGTGAAGCCAAGTCGAATAAAGAGGCGGCGGACGCAGGCAGCCTGAACATCGAGCAGGCCCTGACGCAACAGGTCACCAACGCGTACCTGGACACGGTGACATTCGCCCAACAGATCAAGCTGGCCGAGGAGCAGGTCAAAACGGCGCAGGAAGCGCTGCAACTGGCGCGGCAACGCTACAAACTGGGGTTGGGCTCCATCGTCGAAGTCACACAGTCGGAAGTGGCGCTCACCGGAGCGCAAACGAGGCTGGCAGAGGCGCAATATGATTACAAGATCGCGGAGGTGACCCTGGCGTATACGACGAGCCAGACGATGGACCTCACTGCCGTCATCCCCTAACCCGGATTCTTCACGAAGCGTGAACAATCCGCCCTGCCGTTCGACGGGCTCACGGCCCCGAGCCTGTCGAGGGGCGGGCTTCGACTTCGCCCCGCAGGAGCGTGGCTTCGCTCAGGGTTAGCCTTGAGTCCCTCGACCTTGCTCGGGATCCTGAGCTATGTCGAAGGACAGGCCATACGGCCTGTCGAAACCGACAGGGGTGGAGAGGAACCGTCCCTGTCGGCGCATTATTCACGAACGCGACTGGTTCGTGAATAATGCGGGCTAAGGAGCGACCGACGCGGTAGCTCTGGCGGACGGAAGCTTGTTGAGATCGATCACCACGTCGTCCTGTTCCAGACCCCAGATCACATCCCACACACTGCGGGTCTTCGGCACGACCGCATGCGCAGGATCGAAAAAGACGTCGAAATCCTTGGGTGAGATCGGCAGGACCGGATACCGGCGATCGTAGACCATCCCATACGCCGGGATCCCGTATATCTCGCGATGATTGCTTACCGTGAAGTGCAGCTTGCTGTCCTTCACATAGAGCCCGCCGGACGTGACCTGCCTCTTCACGGAGGTTTGCGGATAGCTCAGATAATAGGAGACCCGTTCATCGGGCGTGGCCTTCGCCAGCGCATCCGCCAGTTTCGTCGCCAGCATTTCGATTTCCGTCTCCGTGAACACCGGTTCAGACTCCGCCTCGCCGGAAATCCAGACATGGATCTTCAGCCGGCGATCACGAACATGGAGCCCCTTGAGAATGGCCGTCATGTCATCGGCGCCGACCATCGCCGGATGCGAATGCCTGGTCTCCGGACGATCCGGCAACACGCGATGATCCACCTCCACGCGCACGAAGTTGGTCGGGTCTTCGTAGACGATCCGGGACGGCACATGCGGCACGGTACAGCCGGCTAGCAGAACGACAACAAAGACATAAGACGTGAGACGTGAGACGTCGCAGGGGCAGTATCTCCTAGCCCTGTGCCTTCCCACGCTTTTCTCGTCTAACGCCTTACGTTTCACGTTTTACGTTATTCGGGGACTGTCACGGCGATTTCGATCCGCTCCAGCGGATTGTCCCGCCCGTCCCGCCTGGCGGAGACGATCCTGTCGGCCACTTCCATTCCGCTCTCCACTTCGCCAAAGGCCGTGTACTGCCAGTCCAGGAAGTTCGCATCCGCCACGCAGATAAAAAACTGGGACCCCGCGCTGTCCGGATCGTTTGCCCGGGCCATGGACACCACGCCCCGCTTGTGCGGCTTGCTGTTGAATTCGGCCTTGACCCGGTGGCCGGGCCCGCCCATGCCATGGGACGCGCGGTCCGGGTTCTTGCTGTTCGGATCACCGCCCTGGATCATGAATCCTGGAATCACCCGATGGAAGGTCGTGCCGTCGTAGAATTTCCTGCCCGCCAGCTCGAGAAAGTTCTTCACGTGATTCGGCGCCACATCGGGAAAGAACCGCAGGACGATGTCGCCCCAGTCCTCCCCCTTGCTGGCGACCTTGATGGTCGCGCGCGTCTGCTCTCCGGTATCGGCCATGTTCGTCCTTTCTCCTACTGATCCTCGCGAGACGGCTGTTCGACCAGCCCCTCGCTGATATTGACCCAGTTCCGGCCCTCGTCGTCGCTACGGAACGCGCCGGCGCTCGTTCCGGCATAGAACACCCCGTCCCCGGACAACGTGAGCGTCTGGACGGACAGTTCCGTCAGCCCGGAATTCAGCGGCATCCACTGCCTGCCGCCATCGAGCGTCTTGAAGATTCCGCGTCCCGTCGCCACAACCAGTCCACGCTGGCCGACGACAATACCGCGTATGGAATCGTTCGGCAACGCCCGGCTGATCGCCCGCCACGTCTCGCCGCCATCCTCGCTCCGGAACACCCCGCCGTCGAACGTCCCGGCGTAGAGCGTGCGGTTGCCGCCGGCCACCAGGACCCTGATGAAATTCTCGATCAGCCCTTCATGATCCTTCAGCCCATGCGCGGACATCCGGGACCACTCCTCCCCGTCGGCCTTGAACCGCTGCACGCCCTTCGCCGCCGTTCCTGCAAAGAGCGTGTTGTCATCCGTCAGCACCAGCGCATGGACGACAGTTTCGTCGAGCCCTTTGGTCACCATCGTCCAGACGCCGTTCCCCTTCGGAAGGCGATAGACGCCGCCGCCCGTGCCGGCGTACACGACGCCGCGCGCGATCAGCAGTGTTTTGACCTGCCCCCTGGACAATCCGTTATTGATCGCCTCCCAGTTCCGGCCGCCGTCCTTTGTCCGGAACACGCCGCCGTGCAGCGTTCCAGCATAGACGGACCCGTCGTCCGCGACGGCCAGACAGAGGATGAACCGGTCACGCAAGCCAGTATTCACCGGCACCCAGGATTTCCCCAGCGTGTCGCTGCGAAACATCCCCATCCCGAATGACCCGGCATAGACCGTGCGGTCCTTGGCCACGGCCAGGGCCTGAATGCTAGGAGCCTGTCCGGCGTTGCCGTCCGTCGCGAGGCGAAGGAGGCGGGGCCAGATGCAAGGCCGCAGGTCCGAAAAAACCGGAGGTGTATTCGCTGGAATACATCGAGGATTTTTTCGGGCCGAGTACAACGCAGATGGTCTCGGATCGTTCGCCGCAGCAGAACGGTCAATGTCGGATCGGCTCCAAAGAGCCGCATGCAGTTCCGGGCCGGCTGGCATGCCGGGGTGCTTTTCTGCGGACGGTGGAGCTGCCGACAGGCATGCCTCCGGCAGGGAAAAAGTTAAAAGCGCAAAGGCAACAGTGTAGGCCGGAAAATGTTTGCCCGGCCCATTCCTGATGTTCATCGTCACTTTTACCTTTTACTTTTCACTTGTTACTTGATCCGCCGTCCCGCCGTCCCCGTTGGAACCAGCCCCTCGAGATGACTGCCGTCCGCCTCGACCCCGTCCGGCGACGGCTTTCTGCCGAACACCCGCGCCCCGATGATCCCGATCTCATAGAGCACGATCAGCGGCACCGCCATGAGCAGCATCGTGAACAGCGTGGCGTCCGGCGTGATGATCGCAGACAGAATCACCGCTCCCATGATGGCATGCCTCCGATACCGGCTCAGCATCGCGGCCGACACGATCCCGACCCTCGCCAGCAGGGTCAGCGCGAGCGGCAACTCGAAGGCGAATCCGAAGATCAGGAGAAACTTGACGTTGAAATCCACGTAAATGCCCGCGGCCATTTGAGGCGTCAGCGATCGATCCATGCCGAAACTGACGAAGAATTTGATCACCAGCGGCAGGATGACCAGGTTGCAGAATGTCAGGCCGAGGGCAAAAAACGCCGCCGACAGAATAAACAACGGAATGGCCCAGCGCTGCTCGCGAGGCAGCAGGGCCGGCTCGATAAACTTCCAAAACTGATACAGGATGACCGGAAGGCTCAGTACGATTCCAGCCAGCAGCGAGATTTTGATGGATGCGAACAACGCTTCGGTGGGGCCGTAAAAAATAAGATCGTCGGTGAACGGCCGCTTGAACCAGGCGATCAGATCGGCGGAATAGGCGAACGTCACCACAAACGCGGCGGCCATGGTTACGGCGATAATGATCAGCCGGCGCTTGATCGCGCTGATGTGCCCGGCGAACGGCGGGAGCATCACGGCCATGGCATCGCCCTCACGTCGATCATCGGCGCCCCTAGTGGGTTGCGGAATGCGCCTGCTGATCCCGGTAGGCGCGGATCAGCTTGGCAATCGTGTCTTTCATGGCCAGTTTTTCCTTGTGCATCTGCTTCACCTGCACTTCCTCCTGCGGCGTCAGCACGTGCCGTTTGTGCATGCCGGCCAGCTCGGCATCCAGACGATGGTGCTCGTCTTCAGTCTTGCGAAATTCGACGTTGGAGGCACGCAGCAGTTCCGCAATCCGCTCATCTGTCATCATGGGGTCCCTCCTTTGTAAAAAAAGATTGCCGTGATTTCTCCCGCGCTCGTGCAACCCGCGATTCATGACTCATCACGTCATCGTCCTGACGACAGATCGAGTTCCATCAGGACGGCATCCTCGGTCGGATGAGCATAATAGCGCGTCCGGACCGCCGTTCGCCGGAACCCTGCCTGCTCGTAGAGCCGCAGCGCCGCCGCATTCGACGCGCGCACCTCCAGCAATGCGCGCGTGACGCCTTGCGCGCGCCCCAGCGCCATGGCGTGCCGGAGCAATGCGCGCCCGAATCCACTCCGGCGGGCCGACGGCTCCACGGCCAGCGTCATCAGCCGGAACTCCTCGAAGACCACCCAAAAACAGACATAGCCGATAAACCCGGACGTCCCTCCCTCGTCGTCCGACGGCCAGGCCACATACAGGTGCCCGAAGGGGTTCTGCCCAAGTTCGACCTCGAACATCTTCCGCGTCCACGGCACCGAAAAGGAGGCCTGCTCGATCCGAAGGATACGGTCGAGATCCTGCTCAGTGGCGCGCACCATGGACAGGCCGCCGGCCTGCGACGTCTCCACCGCCATCACGATGCCCGTACCCTGCGCCGGGACGGTTGCCGGCGCGCTTTGGCCATCGGCGAAACGGCTCCCCGCCGCTCCCAGACGACCTCGGCCTCCGCGCGCTGAACGTATCGCGGAGACAGTCCCTGCCCGGCAATGTCACCGCGCTGAAGCCGTGCAATCCCTGCGCGAGCGACGCTGACCGCGGACGGACGCATGGCATCAGCCGGGGCTTCCCGCGTCCCGACCGCCTGCGCCTCGCACAGCCTGTGCAATTCCTTCTGGCATGTCAGCCAGCCTTCGCCGAACAACGTCACGGAACCCGACAACGACTGCACCATCGCCTCAAGCGTCCCGGCACGTTCTTCCTGCACCTGATTGAGCGCGCCGTCAGGCAGCCACCGGTACTGGGCCCAGTAGACCTCGCCGGTCCGTGACCGGATGACCGGACAGAGCAGATCCGGCGAACCGCGCAGATTCCACGCCATCGCCTCAAGCGTCGGCACGGCCGCCAGCGGCAACCCCGTCACCAGGCGGAATCCCATCATCGTGGCCAGGCCGACGCGCAGCCCGGTGAACGAGCCGGGCCCGATCGAGACGGCCAGACCGTTCAAATCGGACAGCGCCATCCCGCACGACGCCAGCACCCGATCGATCGCCGGGACCAGCAGCCTGGCATGCGACCCGGCCGCATCTTCATCCACACGGGCAACGACCGTGTCGCCGTCCATGACGGCCACGCTCTGCCACGAAGTCGCGGTCTCAACCGCCAGGATTCTCATGCGACTGGTTCTCCAACCGCGCAGCCAGGCAAGCCTACATTGTTCATGACGGTTCGTGACGAAACCGACGAGACGCGTCGCGAGACGGGCACGCGAAGCCTGGGGACTGACACCCTTCCCCGCATCTGCGCGAGGTGTCTGTCCCCTTCGATGCGGCGGGAAGGGGGACAGGCGCCAGGAAGAAGGGCGCCAGTCCCCACCAGTACGTCGAGGTCACGAGGGGCGAGCCTGCCCGCTGGCCGCGTGGAAATCGCGAACAGGCTTGTCGTAGCAGCGTCTCGGCGGTTGCAGTAGAACCGTTCAGGAATGATGTGGGCTAACTCTTCCGGTTTGAGCGTCGGATTCAGGACGATTTCGTGAAACGTCAACACCATCGAGCCGGACGAAACCCGGTCCACGACCGTAATCTTGAAGGGCATCGGCTCCGTGCGGCCGGCTTCCTGTCCCGCCGGCGCAGCCATCGCAGGCGCCGAAGCCACGACGCGATAATCCTCGAACGTCATCGAGGCTTCCACCTCGCCATCGTCGCGCATCCGCTCCTCCTCCACCACCTGCAACGTCCGGCGCTCGAACCAGAGACGGCGGAGCAACCGGTCCTCCGGCGCCGTTTGAAACACGTCCAACCGGTAGCGGTCGCCGTCTTCCGAAAGCGTCGTCCGCAGGCGGCCTGCTGACGATCCATCCCCGATCACGCCGCCGACCGCCCACCGGCTCAATTGCAACAACCGGCCGATTTTGGCCTGCTTCAATTCCTCGAGCGGTCCGGCATACCGCTTCCCCTCAGCCGGAAGATCGAGCCGGTAATGCGTCCTGTTCTGGATGAATTCGAACAGTTTGCCGCCCAGATGATTGAATCCCTGCAGCCGCAGCGATTCCGGGCGGCGGTAATACACGGCGCCTTCGACGCGTTGCGCGATGGGCATCACGGAGCCCGTCACCTGCGCCCTGAACAGGCCCTTCATCGTCTGAATGGCCATCCCGCGCGCCTGCAACCGCCCCGTCAACTGCTCGACGGTCGCCTGTTTCAGCGGGACCTCGGGCTTGGCTTCCCACAGCGCGCAACCGGATACGCTCGCAACAGCCGCAGAAAAAACCAGGATTGAAAGTGCGGAACGAAACAAATTCAGCATCGCATAATTCGCTTTAAATGAATATGGCATCCAGGGCGTCGCCTACTTCACGAATACCGACCAGTTCAACGTCCTTCATGGGATCGAGCTTTGCCAGGTTCCGCTCGGGCAGAAGGCACCGGCGGAACCCCATTTTGACGGCTTCCTTCAGCCGCAATTCCGCCTGGCTGATCGCGCGAACTTCCCCTCCCAGCCCCACTTCCCCGAATACGATCGTCTGGCGATCGATCGGCCGCTCGCGCAGGCTGGAGGTCACCGCCGCCACAATGCCCAGATCGATCGCCGGCTCGTCGATCGTCATCCCGCCCACCACATTAATATAGACATCCTGCCCGGACAGATGCATGCCGAGACGCTTTTCCATCACCGCGAGCAGGAGCGAAACACGATTCAGCTCGACTCCGTTCGCCATCCGCTTCGGCATCGCGTAGTTGGTCGGCGAAACCAGCGCCTGCAACTCGACCAGAATCGGCCGCGATCCTTCCAGGCTGGACACGACGACCGAGCCGGTGCTCTTCTGCGGGCGCTCGGCTAGAAACAGCTCGGACGGATTCGCCACTTCTTCCAGACCGGAATCCTTCATCTCGAAGACGCCGATCTCGTTGGTCGAGCCGAACCGGTTTTTCACCGCGCGCAGAATCCGGTAGGCGTGGCCCTTGTCCCCCTCAAAATACAGCACCGTGTCCACGATATGCTCGAGCAGGCGGGGCCCGGCAATGGCGCCTTCCTTCGTCACATGGCCGATGATGAAGACCGGCACGCCCGTTCGCTTCGCGAGCCACATCAGCTGGCCGGCCACTTCCTGCACCTGGCTGATGCTGCCCGGCGCCGACGTGAGCTGATCCGTATAGACCGTCTGGATCGAATCCACCACGATGGCGGTCGGCGTGAGTTCCTGCACCGCCTTGAGAATTTCCTGGAGCGAGGTCTCGGCCAGAATCAGCAGCCCGGTGCTTGCAATTCCAAGCCGCTGGCTCCGCATCTTGATCTGCCGGGGAGATTCCTCGCCCGACACATACAGCACATGGTCGTCCTTTGCGGCCAGGCGCGGAAGAACCTGGAGCAGCAGGGTGGTCTTGCCGATGCCGGGATCGCCGCCGATGAGCACGACCGAACCGGGGACGACCCCGCCGCCCAGCACCCGGTCGAACTCGCCGATGCCGGTGCCAGTCCGATGCTCCCCGACCATCTCGATGTCATCGAGCGGAGTGGCTTTGGAGATCGGTCCGCCGATGGCAGGAGGCCGGCCTTTGCCGGTAGCCGGAAGCCGCTCTTCTTTCATGCTGTTCCAGCCGCCGCAGTCCGGGCAGCGGCCGACCCACCGAGGCGAGGAATATCCGCAGGATTGGCAGTGAAACGTGGTTTTGGCCTTCACTGGCCAGAGCCTCTATATTAAAGGAAGGACGACTGCCACCATTCTAAAGCAAGCGCGGACAAAACTCAAAGGCGATGGGGAACGAGCGTGGCGGTCGGCCTCCCTTCCGTGCTCGCGCAACGCGCGCTGGAGCAAGGTGAGCTGGCGGTTTGGCCTCCTCCCGTGCTCGCAGAACGCGCACACTCGGAAGGTGCTCGTTCGATGCGCGCAGTCGAAGGAGACCAAACCGCACTCACAAGGAATGGATGGAAAACAACACAAGGAAGGTCCTCGCCATGGGCAAGGGGCGCGTCTCGGCGCGCCCAGGGTGGGCGGGTGAAAGAGAGCGCGCAGTTGAAGTGAGACCGGGCCGCCGCTCAGGGGACCGGACAATCCTCCGGTAAATAAAAAAACAAAACGGTGACAGACCGCTTGAAAGTCTGTCACCGTTAACGCTTCGCCACGTTCACGAGGCTATGCCAGTAGTGACTGCCCTATACCCTTGTACGTCCCAGTTTCTTCCTCCAAACTTTTACTTTTTTGGTATTGAACAATTATGAAACCGTCTGATAGATCGCAGGGCGATAGCGTGGACGGGGAATGGGCTTGCCTTCGTCGCGGGCGGCAGCAAGCCAGGCCTTTTTGGCAAGTTGCGCCTGCTTAAGAGCCTCTGCCGGGGTTTTGCCGAACGCGGAGCACGCTTCGAGGTCAGGGATATCGGCAATATAGCCCTTGTCCGCGTCGCTGTAGAAGATATTGATGTGATAGTCCTTCATGGCTCATCTCCCGTTTCAAGCGTTAGATTATACCGTTCCACGATATCAAGCAACTGGCGGACCTGATACGGCTTGGCCTTCCCGCCGACGTCCTGAAGATTAATCAGTTCCTTGATCCGTGGATGAACAAAGATGTGATGGCTCCCTTTAATTCTTGACAAACGATACCCAAACGCCTTGGCCAACGCCACGGCCTCGCTGAACCGCAGGTTTTTCGAGCTCGCCAGGGCTTTTGCCAGCAGTTTCTGCTTATTCATACGGTTCTCAACACCTTTTACTGACCTCTGTCGGTCTTCTACCTGAATCCCTTAGGCGGATCAAATACGGCGGGCGAACAAGGCATGGCTGCGGAAACGATCTGGCAGTCGGCCTCCCTTCCTTGCAGAAGAGTTGGGGTCAGGTCTTGACTTTAACATCAGACAACTCCGCGAGGCGCACCCCCCAGCGCCGATCCGTCGCCAGCCGTCGAGGGAAACAACGGGGACATTCGTCATTTCCAATGTGAGCAGGCTACGCTTTCCTCAGAATTGTGTAAATATTCTTGGGAGGGAAATAGGACATTCACTTTCCAAGGGTAATCACTACTGGGACAGCCCGCTGGACTTGGTGAAGCGTTAACGGTGACAGACTTTCAAGCGGTCTGTCACCGTTCTATTTATATTTTTCGGAAGGCTCAATTTCTTTCGAGCGGCGGGTTGGCCTCCTCCGACTGCGCGCATCGAGCGAGCACCGCCCGCTTCGATACACATTCGAATAAATCTTGTGTGCGCGCTCGGCGAGCAAGGGAGGAGGGCACCCGCCAGCTCGCTCTTTCTTCATCAGCCGGCGATTCCCCCTATAGCTTCTTCCTCACGTCCTTCCACTCCTTCACCGCCTTGGCCTTCTTCGGCAACTCGCCCTTGTCAGGCTCCGGCACGATCACGACGTCCATCCGGTGCGCAACCAGGACGTCGGCAAACACCCGGCTCCGGCCGATGCCGGCTTTCACGTTCGTCCAGCCGTCGGCCCGAAGCTGATCGATCTTCCCCCCCAGCGCCTGCTCGCCCGGCCGCACCGCCATCACGAGACCGCG
>Ga0209343_10007692_pt1 | contig 12644 bp, 12 predicted proteins | sample RifCSPlowO2_02_FD_184026 | JGI IMG/M metagenome (GOLD analysis project Ga0209343, IMG submission 184026) | Groundwater microbial communities from Rifle, Colorado - Rifle CSP2_plank lowO2_0.2 (SPAdes) (version 2) | ecosystem: Environmental > Aquatic > Deep subsurface > Groundwater | place... | reverse complement strand
GCACGTCCTTCGGATCGTCGCGGACCACGACCCAGCCGCCGCCCAGGATCTTGATCTCCTTCGGGTCGCGGCCGACCTTCGCGCAGTGGGTCTGCAAAACGCTGCGCTTGTGCGCGATGTCCGTTGGACTCCCAAACCCATGCCACATGTCCGCGTACAGCGCGGTCGTCCGGAGGGTCCGCTGCTCGCCGCCGCCCCCGATGAGGATCGGCAGCTGCGCTTGGACCGGGCGCGGCTCGTTGAGCGCGTCCTTGAGCTTGTAGTACTTCCCCTCGAACGTCGTGCTCCGCTCCCGGAGCATCGAGCGGATCACGCGGGCGGCCTCCTCGAACCGGTCGGATCGCGTCTTCTTCGACCCGAGCCGGATCCCGTACGCCGCGTGCTCCGTCTCCATCCAGGCCGCGCCGATGCCCATGATCGCGCGGCCGTTCGAGACGTGGTCGAGCGCCGTCGTCATGTTCGCGAGCACGGCCGGGTGCCGGTAGGTCACGCCGTGGACGAGCGAGCCGATGCGGATCCGCTCCGTGAGCGCGGCCCAGCCGGCGAGCACGGGGGAGACCTCGAGGTTCGGGTTCTCGTAGGGGCCCGCGATCGCGTAGAAGTGGTCCCAGGCGAAGAGCATGTCGAGGCCGGCCCGGTCCGCGGCGACCCCGGCGTCACGCAGCGACGGCCACGACGTGTTCTGCGGCCAGAGGCTTACACCGAGCAGCACTGCCGCGCAGGCTACCGGGACGCGAGGCCGAGCGCCTCGCGCGTATCCTTCGGGCCATGGCGCTGACGACGAGGAAGAGTGCTGCGACCGACATCGACCGCGTGAAGCAGGACACGCGCGACCACGTCTTCATCTCGTGGATGGCGCAGGGCGGCATAGCGCCGCTCGTCGTCACGGGCGGCGAGGGATCGTGGATCCACGCGGGTGACCGCCGCATCCTCGACTTCAGCTCGACCCTCGTGAACACGAACCTCGGGCACCAGCACCCCAAGGTCATCCGCGCCATCCAGGAGCAGGCCGAGCGGCTCACGTACGCGGCGCCCGGGTTCACGGACGAGCCGCGCGCGACGCTCGCGCGCATGATCGCCGAGGTCGCGCCGGGAGACCTCACCAAGACGCTCTTCACCACCGGCGGCAGCGAGGCCGTCGAGAACGCCATCAAGATGGCCCGGCTCTACACCGGCCGCCAGAAGGTGCTGACGCAGTGGCGCTCCTTCCACGGCCAGACCGCGGGCGCCATGACCGCCGGCGGCGACAACCGCCGCTGGGCGAACGAGCCCGGCATCCCGGGCGTCGTTCGGTTCCTCAACCCCGACCCCTACCGCTCGGTGTTCGGGAACGACGTGCAGAAGGCGCTCGCGCACGTCGAGGAGGTCGTCTGGTACGAGGGACCGGACCAGGTGGCCGCGATCATGTGCGAGCCGATCGTCGGCGCGAGCGGGCTCATCGTCCCGCCCGACGGATTCTTCCAGGGCATCCGCGCCATCTGCGACCGGTACGGGATCGTCATGATCCTCGACGAGGTGATGACCGGCTTCGGCCGCACCGGCAAGTGGTTCGCGGCCGAGCACTGGAACGTGGTGCCCGACGTCATGACCTTCGCCAAGGGCGTGAACTCCGGATACGTCCCGCTCGGCGGCACGATCGTCGACGGGCCCATCGCGAAGCACTTCGACGACCACGTGCTGTGGCACGGCCTGACGTACAGCGGCCACGCGCTGGCGTGCGCGGCCGGCGTTGCCACGGTCCAGGCTTACAAGGACGAGCGCGTGGTCGAGCACGCCGCGGCGATGGGCGAGGTCCTCGGCCGGGGCCTGCGGGACCTGATGGCGAAGCATCCGTCCGTCGGCGACGTGCGCGGCAAGGGCCTCATGTGGGGCGTCGAGCTGGTGAAGGACCGCGGAACGAAGGAGATGCTGGAGCGCTGGAACGGGCCGAGCCAGCGCCTGGCCACCGCGATCCGCACGTCGCTCATGAAGCGCGACGTCTACATGATCTGCCGGTGGAACCTGCTCGTGGTCGCGCCGCCGCTCGTCGTCACCGAGGACGAGCTGCGCACCGGTCTCGCCGCGATGGACGAGGCGCTCGCGATCGCGGACAAGTACGCGGCGACGGGGGAGCTCTAAGCCCGAGTCACCACACCGTCACTGGGCGAACGTGCCGGTGCGCGCGCCGCTCTTCCAGCGCGCGCCCGTCGCGAAGAGATCCTCATCGCGCGCGGTAGTCATCGCGACGCCGGCCAGCTTGCCTTTGAGCGCGTGCGGCCCGCCTGCGGGAATTAGCCGCGCGACGGTCCGGCCCCGCTTAGTGGTCACATGGTCATGCTAGTGGTCAGGGCCTAGAGCACGCGCTCCAGGAAGTCGGCCAGGATCGTGTAGCTCCGCGTCTTCTGCTCCGGGTCGGCGCTGCCGTGGCCCTCGTCCCCGTACTCGACGTACTCGAAGTCGGTGCCCTCGCGCTTGCCGAGCGTGAGGAGCTTGTCGCGGAAGAGGCGGGACTGGCTCACGGGGCAGCGCGGGTCGTTGACGCCGTGGATCATGAGCATCTTCGCCCTCAGCTGATGCGCGAACTCGATCGCGCTGCGGTCACGCCAGAGGGCCCGGTCCTTCTCGGGATCGCCCATCTGGTCCCGAAGGAAGTAGCGGAAATGCTCGCGGCTCTCGTCCCACATCTGGTGAAGGTCGGAGATCCCGACCCAGGCGACCGCGGCCTTCCAGAGGTCGGGCTTCTTCGTGGCCGCGATGAAGGTCATGAACCCGCCGTAGCTCCCGCCGAAGACCGCGATGCGCTTGGGGTCTACGAACGGCAGTGACCCGAGGTATTTGGCGCCGGCGGCGACGTCCTCGAGGTCCGCGCCGCCCCAGTCCATGCGCGCCGAGTCCCGGAACTTCACGCCGTAGCCAGTGCTGCCGCGGATGTTCGGCTCCAGGACGACGAAGCCGCGGTCCGCGAGGAACTGCGCGTATGGGTCGAATGCCCGGAACCACTGTCCGGTCGGGCCGCCGTGCACCGCGACGATCGCCGGCAGCCGCTCGCCCGCGGGAACGTCGCTCGGCTTGTAAAGGATGGCCGGCACCTTCATGCCGTCGAAGCTCGTGTACCAGACGTGCTCGCTCCGGACGAAGATGCTCGGGTCGATGGAGCCGTACTCCGGAGCGATGAGCGTCTCGTACGTCTCGGTCTCGAGGTCGTAGCCGAGCAGCGCCGTGCGCTGCGTGTCGGTGGCGTAGTTGATCAGGAGCCGCCGGTCGCCGTCGTAGAAGAGCCCGCCGTAGCCGAACCCGGGCGGCAGATCGAGCTCGCGCCGGGTGCCGGTCTCGACTTCGTAAAGGACGGGCCTCACCTGGGAGTCCTGGTTCGCGTAGCAGGCGAGCCACTTCCCATCCTCGGAGAAGCGCAGGGACTGCTCCTCGACCTTACCGGTGCCGAGCCACCGGACCGACCCGGTCTCCACGTCGAGTATGCCGGCGCGGAACAGGCCGCTCTCGTCGCTGTTCACGGCCAGCCGCTTCCCGTCCGGGTGCCACCAGACGACGTGGTCCTTGGAGCCGACCCCCGTCCGGAAGACGCGGCGCAGGCCCGACCCGTCGGGCCGCACGACGTAGCCGTCCATGTTCCTGAGGTCGCCCATCTCCTCGTTGGCGGTGAAGGCGATCGAGCTGCCGTCGGGGCTCCACTGGGCGCCCGCCCAGGTGGGTGAGGGAAGGTCGGTGATCGGCCGGAGGTCGGTCCCGTCCGGGCGGATCCGCCAGAGGTTCAGCTGTCCCGGCTTGTCCGGACGGTCGGGATGCGGCCGGTTCGACGCGACGAGCAGCCACTCGTCGTCGGGGCTCATCTCGAGCGCGTGGTGCTCGGCGATCCCGCCGCTCGTCAGCTGTCGCACCTCGCTCGTGGCGACGTCGATGACGTAGAGGTCGTGCTGCTCGCTGCCGCCCTCGTCGCGGCCGAAGAAGATGCGGCGGTCGGCGCGGTCCCACGTGAACGCGGTCCGGAGGGCCCGCGGCACCTCGCCGTGGCTGACCTGCTTCGTCGCCTTCGTCGCCAGGTCCATGACGTAGAGCTCGATGCGTCCGGTGCGCTCCGAGTAGAACGCGACGCGATCTCGCTGGTACGACAGCGCTGGGAAATAGAAGCTCGGCAGGCGCGCCAGCTCCGCGAGGTCGATGCGTCCGCGCGTCGGGCGGCGTTCGGTCATGGTCATGGCACTCTCCCCATGGCGTTGGCTGAGCGGTCGATGCTATTCCCCGGCGCCGCTCCACTCGAGCCGCCGCTCGACCGTCACGCGGATCACCGGAGCGTCGCCCAACGGGATGTTGGCGTACTGCGGGTACTTCGCTTCCAGCAGTGTGATCGAGCGATCTCGCTCATCACCTACCTCGAGGACGTCGGCGGTGCCTTCGAGCAGCACGTAGCGGAGCTTCGACCAGTCCTCGTCCCACACGTCGATCACCACGCTGGCGCGCCCGTTCGTGACGACGTTCTGCACGCGGCGGAGGCGGCGCCAGTCGTCGGACCGCTTCGGCTTGCGGTCGATCGGGCTGTACAGGTGGGGGTGCTCGTACACGAAAACGATCGGCACCACGTGTGGCCGGGCGTACTGGTCCGAGGTCGCGAGGCGCGCGACGCGCGCGGTCGCGACGAGATCGTCCTTCACTAGCCGCCCGCGACGGGGTAAAGGTCGCGCAGGCGGGGCAGGACGTCGCGTCCGACGAGCTCGATGGAGCGACGCTGATCGCGGCCCGGCAGGTGGAAGACGAGGTGGGTGAAGCCGAGCTCGAGATACGGACGGATGCGCTCGACCACCTCGGCCGGGTCGCTCGACACGATGAACCTCGTGTGCGCGTTGTCCGCGCCCTCGCGCGAGCGGCGCTCCATCTCGCGCGGATCCTGCACGCCTCGCTTCGCCTCCTCCGGGAGCGCGAGCGCCGCCCACTCGCGCGTGTCCGCGAGCGCGCGGGCGCGGTCGGTGTCGTACGAGACCTTCATCTCGATCATCCGCTCGAGCCGTGCGGGATCCTTGCCGGCCTCGCGCGCGCCGCGCTCCAGACCCGGGACGAGCTCGTCGCGATAGAGCTCAGGCTTCTTGCCGCTGGTCACGATGATCCCGTCCCCGAGCTCGCCGGCCATCCGTGCCGCCTTCGGGCCTCCGGCCGCGACCAGGATCGGCACGGGCTCCGTCGGCTTGTCGAAGATCTTCGCCTCGCGCGTGCGGAAGTGCTCGCCCTCGTGCGTCACGTAGTCGTCGCTCCAGAGCTTTCGGATGAGCACGATGGCCTCGCGCAGGCGGAGTTGCCGCTCGCGCGGCGCGGGCCACTCGGCCACGGTCACCGGCACCTCGTTCATGGCCTCGCCCGAGCCGACGCCGAGGAAGACCCGGCCCGGCGTCAGCACCGCCAGCGTCGCGACGGCCTGCGCCACGATCGCCGGGTGGTAGCGGAACCCCGGGCTGACGACGCTCGTCCCGAGCCTCGCCCGCCGGGTGCGCTGGCCGATCGCCGCGAGCCACGCGAACGAGAAGGGCGCGTGGCCGTCGGTGTCGCGCCACGGGTGGAAGTGGTCGCTGACGACGATCGAGCCGAAGCCGGCCTCCTCCGCGGCGATGCCCAGCTCGAGGAGGTCGCGCGGGCCGAACTGCTCCGCGGAGGCCTTCCAGCCGAGGGTCAGCACGCCTCGCATCCTAGGCGGCGACCGCGCGCAGCGCGGGTCCACGGGTGCCACACTCGCCGCATCGGACCCCTGACCGTCTGGCCGGTCACCGGCCTTCCCGAAGTGCGCGCCGGTGACGACCTCGCCGGACTCATCGCGCGCGCCCTCGGCGCCGATCCGTTGCGCGATCGTGACGTGGTCGTCGTGGCGCAGAAGATCGTCTCGAAGGCGGAGGGCCGCGTCATCGCCCTCTCCTCGGTCGAGCCCAGCGCGCGCGCGCGCCAGATGGCCGAGGAAGCGGGACGGGACCCGCGGGTGATGGAGCTCGTGCTCCGCGAGTCACGCTCGATCGTGCGCTTCGAGCGGGGGGTCCTGATCGCGGAGACGCATCACGGCTTCGTGTGCGCGAACGCCGGCGTCGATCGGTCGAACGCGGGGGCGCCGGACGCCGTCGTTCTCCTGCCGCTCGATCCGGATGCCTCCGCCGCACGTCTGCGCGCTGAGCTCGGTGATCGCTCCGGCGCCGACGTCGCCGTCGTCGTCACGGACACCTTCGGGCGCGCGTGGCGCGAGGGCCACGTGAACGTGGCCATCGGCGTGGCGGGGATGCTCGCCCTCAAGCGCTACGCCGGGCAGTTCGACCCGGATGGGTACGAGCTGCGCGTCACCGAGATCGCCCTCGCGGACGAGGTCGCCGCGGCGGCCGAGCTGGTGATGGGGAAGCTGGACCGCTGCCCCGTCGCCGTGGTGCGCGGTCTCGAGCTCCCGGGGTCGGATGAGACCGCCCAGACCTATGTCCGTCCGAAGGAGAAGGACCTCTTCCGGTGAGTATCCTGAGCCGCGCGCACCGCCGCCTCGCGGCGTCTCGCGGCCGATGAGGAGAGGAAGATGAAGATCCGCGCCGCGCTCGTCCAGACCGCCTGGACCGGCGACAAGGACTCGATGATCGCGACGCACGTGCGGTACATCGAGGAGGCCGCCAAGGGCGGTGCGCAGGTGATGTGCCTGCAGGAGCTCTTCTACGGCCCGTACTTCTGCCAGGTGCAGGACACCAAGTACTACGGCTACACGGAGAAGATCCCCGACGGCCCCACGACGAAGCTGATGCAGGAGACGGCGAGGAAGCACGGCATCGTCCTGATCGTCCCCATGTACGAGGAGGACGGCCCGGGGATCTACTACAACACCGCGGCGGTCATCGACGCCGACGGCCGCTACCTTGGCAAGTACCGCAAGACGCACATCCCGCACGTGAACGGGTTCTGGGAGAAGTTCTACTTCCGTCCCGGGAACCTCGGCTATCCCGTGTTCGACACCGCCGTCGGCAAGGTCGGCGTCTACATCTGCTACGACCGCCACTTCCCGGAGGGCGCGCGGGCGCTCGGCCTGAACGGCGCGGAGATGGTCTTCATCCCTTCGGCGACGTCGCGCGGCCTCTCCATGCACCTCTGGGGCATCGAGCAGACGGCGCACGCCATCGCCAACGGCTACTGGGTAGGCACCATCAACCGGGTGGGGAAGGAGACCGAGTTCGGGCCCAACGACTACTACGGCTCGAGCTACTTCGCCGACCCGCGCGGGAAGATCGTCGCGCAGGCCTCGGACAAGGACGAGCAGCTGCTCTGCGCCGACCTCGACATGGACCTCGTCCGCGAAGTGCGCAACACGTGGCAGTTCTACCGTGACCGCCGCCCGGACATGTACGAGCCGCTGGTGAAGCCATAGCGATCGTCGATCTCGACGAGGCGCCCGTCTCCCGCCGGCGTGAGGGGCGGGTGCCGGTCGCGACCGGCGCCGTCGCGGTCCTCGTCCTGGGCCTCGGGGTCGCCGCGCTCGCTCAGGTCTCGCCGCAGCCGCGACAGGCACCGCCCCTCGTCACCCGTTCCGAGGCGCCGGCCGCGGCCGCGTCGCCGGACCGTCCGAGGGTGGTCCCGGCCGCCGCGACGGCGGCGACCCCGCTCGCCGGCCCGACCGCGCTGGCCATCCTCGCGCTCCCGGCCGGGACGAGCGGCGCCCGGCTCTCGGCGATCCCCGACCGCTACCTCAACGACCCGCCCGCGGCTCGGTTCCGAGTGCCCGTGCCGGTCCGCGACACGGTCGGCCTCGCGGTCACCGATGGACCCCCGGTGATCGCCTGGTCCGAGGGCGGCGTCTGGTACGAGCTCTCATCGGTGCGCTTGACCATTCCGCAGCTGGTCCATCTCGCGAGCGCGCTCGAGTAGCGCTTATAAGGAGGGCGAGCGAGGGTCCGGCTCCGCCGCGCTACGCGCACAGGGGCCCCTGCCCCTGCAAGCGAGACGACAAGCAGCGGATGCGCCCTCGCCGGCAAGGCGAGGGAAGAGCAGGAAAGGGGTACAACGGTGTTCGACCACGTGAACTGGATCGCGGTCATCGGCGCGGCGCTCGCGGCGTTCATCGTCGGCTGGCTCTGGTACGGCCCGCTCTTTGGGAAGCGCTGGATGGCGCTGACCGGGAAGCGCCCGGGTGAAGGCATGGAAGGGAGCTGGCTGCCCATAGCCGTCAGCGGGCTCATGTCGGTCGTGGCCGCGACGGCGCTCGCGGTCCTGACGACCGCGTTCTCCGCCGACATCGTGACGGCGGCCTTCATCGGCCTGCTCGTCTGGACCGCGTCCGGCCTCGTGCTGAAGCTGAACGACATGATGTTCGGCGGCCAGCCTGCCGGCCTCTTCTATCTGGACTCGATGCAGCACCTCGTCACGCTCGTGCTCATGGCGGTCATCGTCAGCGTGTTCCGCGCCTAGCAGCGCGCGCGGGGAGGGCCAGATGGCGAAGACGCTCATCGAGGGTGGCACCGTCGTCACCGCGTCCGACACGTTCAAGGCTGACGTGCTCGTCGAGGACGACAAGGTCGCTGCCCTCGGCAAGGATCTGAAGGCGAGCGGGGCGAAGCGCATCGACGCCTCGCGCAAGTACGTCATCCCCGGCGGCATCGACGTCCATACCCACATGGAGCTGCCGTTCGGCGGGACGATGGCCTCGGACGACTTCCAGACCGGCACCGTGGCCGCCGCTTTCGGAGGCACCACGAGCATCGTCGACTTCGCGGTACAGGGCTTCGGCGAGCCGCTCGAGAAGGCGCGCGACGCCTGGATGGACAAGGCCCGCGGCAAGGCGGTCGTCGACTACGGGCTGCACATGATCGTGCGCGACGTCAGCGACAAGGTCCTCCGCGAGATGGAGGCGATGGTCAAGGACGGCGTGTCCAGCTTCAAGCTCTTCATGGCCTATCCCGGCGTGTTCATGGTCGACGACGGCGCCATCTTCAAGGCCCTGGTGCGTTCCGCGGAGGTCGGCGGTCTCATCTGCATGCACGCGGAGAACGGCGGCGTCATCGACGTGCTCGTCAAGAAGGCGCTGCGCGAGAAGAAGACGGAGCCGAAGTGGCACGCGCTCACCCGTCCGCCGGAGGCAGAGGGCGAGGCCACCCACCGCGCCTACAAGCTCGCCGAGATGGCCGGCGGGGTCCCGCTGTACGTCGTCCACCTCTCCGCCTCGCAGGCCCTGGAGCAGGTGAAGCTGTTCCGCGACCGCGGCCTCCCCGCGTACGCCGAGACCTGCCCGCAGTACCTGTTCCTCTCGTACGACAACTACGAGGAGCCCGGGTTCGACGGCGCGAAGTACGTCATGTCGCCGCCGCTGCGGCCGAAGTGGCACCAGGACGAGCTCTGGAAGGGCCTCGCGCGGGACGACCTGCAGGTCGTCTCGACCGACCACTGCCCGTTCTGCATGAAGGAGGGCTTTCAGGGGCTGCCCAAGCAGAAGGAGCTCGGGAAGGGCGACTTCTCCAAGATCCCGAACGGGGCGCCCGGTGTCGAGACGCGCATGGTCCTGCTCTATGACGGCGGCGTGGTCGGCGGACGCATCACGCTCAACCGCTGGATCGAGCTCTGCTCGACGACGCCGGCGAAGATCATGGGCATGTTCCCGCGAAAGGGGACCATCGCGGTCGGGAGCGACGCCGACATCGTCGTCTGGGACCCCAAGGCGACCCAGACGCTCTCGGCCAAGAGCCATCACATGCGCGTCGACTACAACCCCTACGAGGGGCGCAAGGTGAAGGGCAAGGCCACGACCGTTCTCTCGCGCGGCGAGGTCATCGTCGACAGGGACAAGTTCGTCGGCAAGAAGGGCCGCGGGAGGTTCATCAAGCGGGGCTCGCCGATCCTGCAGACGTGACCCGGCGGCGGTCCGGGTGCTGATCCTGTCGCGGGCCGACGTCGAGGCCCTCATCGACCGCGACCGGCTCCTGGACGCGGTCGCCCGGGCGATGAGCGACCTGAGCGCCGGGAAGGCGTCGATGCCGGGGCGCAACGCGGCGATGGTCCCCGAGCGCGACGCGCTCCTGGCCGCGATGCCCGCGTACCTGCCCTCGGCCGGCGCGCTCACGACGAAGCTCGTGACGGTCTTCCCGCACAACACCGGTGTGCCGAGCCATCAGGCGGTCATCGCCGTCTTCGATCCCGAGAGCGGGACGCCCATCGCGCTAATGGACGGCACGGTCATCACCGCGGAGCGCACCGCGGCCGGGTCGGCACTGGCGACGCGCCATCTGGCTCGCGAGGACGCCCGCGTCCTCGCCGTGCTCGGGACCGGCGTGCAGGCGCGGTCGCACCTCCGGGCGGTGGTGCGCGTGCGCAAGTTCGATGAGGTGCGCGTCGCCGGGCGCGACGTCGCGAAGGCGCGGGCGCTCGCGGCGGAGATCTCGAAGGAGCTCGGCCTCGAGATCCGGGCGGCGCCTTCGTTCGAAGCCGCGATGGCGGGCGCGGACGTCATATGCGGAGCGACGCACCCGCACGAGCCCGTCATCCGCCGGGAGCGGATCCGGCCGGGCACGCACGTGAACTCGGTCGGCTTCAGCCTCGACGGGCGCGAGGTCGACGCGGCGACGATCCGCGACGCGCTGGTCGTCGTGGATCAGCGCGACGCGGCGCTCGCGCCACCGCCTCGCGGATCGAACGATCTCGTGTGGGCCATCCGCGACGGCGCCATCACCCCCGACGACGTCTACGCGGAGATCGGAGAGCTGGTCGCCGGGACGAAGCCCGGACGCACGCGAGCCGATCAGATCACGCTCTACAAGTCGGTCGGGGTCGCGGTCCAGGACGCCGCCGCGGCCGCGCTCGTCCTCGCCGCCGCGCGCGAGCGCGGGCTGGGGACCGAGGTCGATATCGGACCCTCCGCCTAGGCAAGCGAAGACCCGGCCGACGGGGGGCCGGGTCTTCCGCAGGAGGGGGGCTAGTGGTGCGCTATGGCTTGCCGGGCTTGCCCTTTCCGGCAGGGCGGTTACCCGGACCGTCATCGTCGTCCTCGTCGGCTTCCTCGTCCTCGGAGTCCTCATCCTCCTCAGCGGAGGCGTCCTCGTCGTCCTCGGCCTGCTGACGGATCTTGTCCATCGCGTTCTCGAGCCCGTGCCGGCGCTCCAGCACCCTCTCGAGGGCTTCGCGCGCGTTCTCGTTCTCGAGCTTGTCGAGGACGCTCTCGAGGTGGGTCCGGTGGCGCTCGAGGTTCGCCTCGAGGCGCTCCAGGACCTGCTCGTGCGCGGCCTCCTTGCCCGAGGCCTCCTCGCTGTCCTCGTCGTCTTCGTCATCTTCGTCGTCGTCGTTCTTCGCGGCGATCTTCTCGAGCGCCTTGCTGAGCTTGTCCGCCGCCTTGGCCAGGGCGTCCTGCATCTGCTCGATCATGTCGGCCGCGACGTCCTCGTTGCCCTCGGCGAGCATCTCCGCCGCCTCGGCCAGGCGGTTGTCGGCGATCTTCGCGAGCACCTCGGCCTTGGTGACGTCGTCGAGCGCGAGCAGCTCCTCCCAGCCGTCCAGCACGTGCTGGAGCGCGAAGAGGGGAGAGTCCGGTGGGAAGACTGATGTGGAAGAGAGCTCCTCGTCGGACTGGGCGAACGCGGCGCTCGTCATCCCGAGCGAAAGTGCTGCCGTCAGCAGCAGGGTGAGCACACGCCTCATGTGTCGATCCTCCTTAGGCGGTCGGTAGGCCGCTCGCAGAGGTAACGGCACCGGTGAGCCGGACGTTGACCCCAGCAGTGTCACTACGGTATCCAGCACCTGTGGACTCTGAGCAGCTGGCCACGGCGGCCGACCCCAACACCGCGGCCTCTTCCGGCGTTCCCCTCATAGATGCGGAGCGCGAGGACGCCGAGCTGGCCCGCAGCGCCGCCGCGGGAGACGCCGCGGCGTTCGGTGTCCTGTACGACCGTCACTTCTCGACGGTCTATCGCTACGCGTTCGTGCGGGTCAGAGATCGGATGGAGGCGGAAGACGTGACGAGCGAGACCTTCATGCGCGCGCTCCGTTCCCTCGATCGGTACGAGCCGCGCGCTCCGTTCGCGGCGTGGCTCTTCCGCATCGCGCGGAACGCGATCGTCGATCGCTCCCGCCGCACCACGCGGCGCGAAGCGCGCGAGCGCGCGGTCGCGACCTCCGCCTGGGTCGACCCCGAGCGCGAGGCGGTCGCGCGCGGCGAGGCGCGCGAGATCCGTAGCGCGCTCGAGCGGCTCAGCGATCTGCAGCGCGACGTGCTCCTCCTGCGCTTCTTCGGCGGCCTCTCCACCGACGAGATCTGCGCGGCCCTCGGGAAGGGCGCGAGCACGGTCCGGGGGATCCAGCACCGCGCTCTGGCGGCGCTTCGCCGCGAGCTGGCGGCCGGCGCATGAGGACGCCCGAGGACATGGACGAGCGCGAGGCACGCGAGCTCTTCGCGCGCATCCGGGTCGATGAGCGGCCCGGGTTCCGCGACGACCTTCGCGCCCGCCTGCTCGCGCAGGTCGGTCCCGCGGCGAGCGCGCGGCGGTCGTCGCCCTGGTGGGTGCTGCGGCTGCCGCGCGTGGCCGTCGGAGCGGTCGCGGTCTTCGCGATGCTCCTCGGGGGCAGCGGTCTCGCCGCCGGCGCAAGCCTCCCCGGAGACGCTCTCTTCGGCGTGAAGCGCGCGGCGGAGGAGCTCGTCCTTGCGCTCGCGCCCGACCCGTCGACGCGCGCGA
>Ga0209343_10007691_pt1 | contig 12644 bp, 11 predicted proteins | sample RifCSPlowO2_02_FD_184026 | JGI IMG/M metagenome (GOLD analysis project Ga0209343, IMG submission 184026) | Groundwater microbial communities from Rifle, Colorado - Rifle CSP2_plank lowO2_0.2 (SPAdes) (version 2) | ecosystem: Environmental > Aquatic > Deep subsurface > Groundwater | place... | reverse complement strand
GAGGACTCGCAGGTTCTGAAGTTCAAGATGGACGGCACGTTCGTCTACCAGATCGGCAGCGCCGGCGCAAAAGGCCCGAACAGCAACGACACGAATGGCGGCATCAACGGCACGCCGCAACCCTTCTGGCCGGCGGACATGACCGTGGATCCAAAGACCAACATCATGTACATCGCCGACGGCTACGGAAACCGGCGGGTGCTGATCGTGGACGCGGCGACCGGCAAGTACGTGGGTCACTTCGGGGCCTACGGGCAGAACCCCGTGGCGGGTGAAAACGGCCGCGGCGCTGACGTCGGCGAGGGCGTCGGCCCCTGGCCGGTGGACTTCAAGCGCGGCGAGATGAAGCCGAAATTCTTCCGCAGCCCCCTACATTGCGCCAAGCTCAGTCACGACGGCTTTCTCTACGTCTGCGATCGCGGCAACAATCGCGTGCAGGTGTTCAAGGCGGCCGAGGTCGGCAAGCCCTGCGCCAACCCGAACGGCGAGGTCGGCACGTGCGGTTTCGTGGGTGAGGTACACGTCGCGCCGCAGACGTCGGGCGGCACTTCCGGGACTGTGAACTTCTCGACCGACGCGAAACAGAGTTGCCTGTATGTGGCCGACCTGGGTAACGACACGGTCTACGTGATCAACCGCCAAAGTCTCCAGGAAATGGGTCGCTTCGGAACCGGAGGTCGCCAGATCGGCCACTTCCACTGGCCGCACGTCGTGAGTGTCGACACGAACGGTAACGTCTACACAGGCGAAGTCGATGGCGCCGGTCGCGTTCAGAAATTCCTCCGTTACGGGGCCTCGAGTTGCAGCGGTACCGGCAACCCGGAGGTCGGTCAATACAAGTAGATGGGGGGAAAGTGTGTCGGCGCGCGACACCACGCGTGCCAGAGTGGCGGCCGGCGGCGGCTCAGAACAGCACGCCTGCGGCGATGCGCACGTCTTCCAGCGCTGGCGGGTCAGGCGCTGTCGCCACTCGCACGACGAACGGCATCTGCGTGATCCTGGCAGGCGTCTGCTCCCAGGCTAACGGAGAAAGGAGAACCAGCGCGTATCGTCGTGACTTGAGGAGAGCACCCAGGTCGGGAATCTCGCTGAGCGCTTTGGCGTGCAGGCCGCGCGTGCGACCGAACAGGCGCCGGAAATCGTGAAGCAGCGCCCGGTTTTCAGCAGGTGAGGATTCATCCGACGAGACGATGAGCGCGCGCGACCCCGCGGGCAGCCTGTTGATTCGCTGCTGAAGACGCTTGTCCAGGCGCATTCTCACCGGAAACACACCCGGCGACCCCTCACCGACCACCGTGCGTACGTCTTCGTACAGATGTTCGTTGACCACAACCGCCGACAGGCGGTGCACGTCGGTGCGCGACACGCGGGCAAAGTCGCTCAATGACAGGCCGGCGATCTTAATCTCCCACGCCCTGCCGATATGGCGGGCCGACTCTTCCGCCGCCAGACGGCAGCAGCCCACGAACACGTACGAGGGCGAGGCGACTTCCTGGGCGCGCGCGCGCGCCAGCAAGAGGCGACCAAGCGCAATGGTGCTCAGCCGTGCTTCGCCCGCCCACGCAATCAGCCGATCACACTGGTCGGCACTTGCCTGCGCCAAGGTGCCGGCCTCCGATGCGGGCGGCAGGCTTGGCGTGACGACGACGTGCTTCCGGTGGTCCATACGCAGAAGACCGGTTTGACAGAGTTCCCGGTAGGCGCGCCGGACCACACCGTCCCCCACGCCCACTTGCCGCGCGAGCGTGCGGATTGAAGGAAGCACATCTCCCGGCTCGAGCTCGAGGTAGCTGCGGGCAAGCTTGATCTGCCTCTTGATCTGTGCGTGCGCCGGAACCGGGCTGTCGGAATCGACGAAGAAATGGGCGGAGGCTTTGCCTCGAGGCATCCTGCATAGCAGCCTATCAGACCGCACGGGCGAGGCTGCACACGACGTACTTGACGGACAATTGGCGGTTCACTCGATCTGAGTCTTCGCGAACACATGTCGTGTGTTCGCGCACACACAAGTATGTGCGTGCGAACACATTACGACAACCTCACCGTCAGTTGTGTGCCTATCTGAATAATATAACCAATTTAGAATCAACATGATAAAGGCTCCACTTAGTTGGTGGTGTGGGCTCGATAAGAACCGATGAAACACCTCCTTTGAGAGTCATACTTGGCAGCACGCATGCTCCCGTACCAGCGATTCACCCGGGTCGGTCCGCGTCGCTTGGTCGTCGTGCTGTTGGCGATCGCGTTCCTGACGGAATTTGGCGAAGCGTTCCTTCTGCCAGCCATTCTCCCGAATCGTCTCAGTGAATGGGTTCAAGCGAGCATCGACGCGCTCCTGCTGGTTCTCATCCTGGCGCCGACTGTCTGGTGGCTGATGATCCAGCCCCTGCGGGCCGAGCGTGAAGAGGCGGAGTCCCGGTTCCGCGATCTGATCGAGTCTTCTCCGGACGGCATTCTAGCGGTCGATCGGAGTGGGCTGATCCGCCTGATGAGCGGGCAGGTGGAGGAATTGTTCGGATATTCGCGGACCGAGCTTGTCGGCCGGCCGGTCGAGATGCTAATGCCAGGCATGGTCCGAGTGCGACACGTCGCGAATCGGACCCAGTTCCAGCGGCAGCCGCAACTACGGCCGATGGGTACAGGCGGTGACCTGCGCGCGCTGCATAAAGACGGAAGTGAGTTCCCGGTTGAGGTGAGCTTGAGCCCCATGCCGCGCGATGGAGAGCCGCTGGTTATCGCCATCGTGCGCGACGTGACCAGGCGCCAGGAGGCAGAACGCGCTCTTCGCGAGAGCGAACAGCGATACCGGGCCGTCGTTCAGCATATCGACGAGATTGTGTACGCCGTAGAGATGACAGCCGACCCATCCGCAGGGCGTGTTGTGTTCGTGAGCGATCGCGTTGAGCGCGTGACCGGGCATACGTCTCAGGAGTTCATGGAGAACCCGCAGCTTTGGAACTCGCTGCTCCATCCCGACGACGCCTCATCCGTCGCGTCGCTCACCGGTCGGCTGCTCTCGGAACGAACATCGGTCACTCGCCTGTATCGCCTGCGCGACGATCGGACGGGCCATTACCTGTGGATCGAAGACAGAGTCGTGCCCCATGTTGCCCGAGACGGCGCACCGGTGACGCTCTTTGGAGTCGCCCGCGACGTCACGGAACGCCACCGGGCCGAGCAGTTCCTGGCCGAGCAATCGAAGATCCTGGAATCGTTCTTCAAGCACACACAAACGTGCATCGTATTTCTTGACAAGGATTTCAACTTCATCCGCGTCAATGACGCCTACGCGCAAGCCTGTCGGCGTGACGTCTCCGAATTCGCCGGACGCAACCATTTCGAACTCTACCCATCCGATGCCAAAGCAGAATTTGAGCGTGTCGTTCGGACCAAGGAATGCTTCCAGGCTCTCGCCAGGCCGTTCACATTTCCCGACCATCCGGAATGGGGCGTCACGTACTGGGACTTGACGTTGGTGCCGATTCTGGACGATCGCGGCGGAGTCGAGTTTCTGGTCTTCTGTCTCAACGATGTCACCGAGCGGAGGCGCGCCGAAGAGGGGTTGCACGAGAGTGAGGAGCGCCTGCGGCTCATCAGGGACAACGTGCTGGACCTGGTGAGTCAAGTCGGGCGTGACGGCACCTACGTGTATGTCAGCCCGTCATATCAAGAGGTGCTTGGCTACTCGCCGCAATCCCTTCTTGGCACGTCGGCGTTCGAGCTGGTACATCTGGAGGACCTTGAACGAGTCAGGGCCGTTTTCGATGAAGCCGTTCAACGTCGCGCCTCAGGCCGATCTGACCTCCGCTACCGACACGCGGACGGCCATTACGTGTGGCTCGAGGCGGTTGGCACACTGCTGTTCGACCAGACGGGCACGCCAAACGGGGCGGTGCTAAGCGCTCGCGACATCACCGAACGCAGGCGCGCGAACGATGCGTTGAAAGACGCCCACGCCCGATTGCAGTCGCTCTCGCGCCGGCTGTTGAACATCCAGGAGACCGAGCGCCGCGGCCTCGCGCGCGAGCTGCACGACGAAATCGGCCAGGCGCTCACCGCCACGAAGATCAATCTCCAGGCCCTCGAGCGCTTTCCCGACCCTGCCACGCTCGCCTCTCGGCTGCGCGACGCCAACAGCATCATCGAACGCGCGATCGAACAGGTGCGCTCGCTTTCGCTGAAGCTGCGGCCGCCGCTGCTCGATGATCTCGGCGTGCCGGCGGCGCTGCGCTGGTTGCTCGAGCAGCACGGCCGGCGCTCCGGGCTGCGAGTGCAATTCGTGAGCGATCCGCTCGAGGGCCGGCTCGCCGCCGAGGTCGAGACCGCGTGCTTCCGTATCGCGCAGCAGGGGCTCACAAACGTTGAAAGACACGCCGGCGCCCACACCGTCACGTTGGAGCTGCGCCGCGTCGGGGACGCGCTGCACCTGAATGTGCGCGACGACGGCGCGGGGTTCGACGTGCCAGCCGCGCGCGCACGGGCCATACACGGCGGGAGCCTGGGTCTGCTGAGCATGGAAGAGCGCGCCGCGCTGGCTGGCGGGGGCATCGAGTGGACCTCCGCGCCAGGCCGGGGCACGACCGTGCACGCGTGGTTCGCGCTGGCACCGCAGGTGAAGTCATAACACCGCTTCGCATCCTGCTGGCCGACGACCACGCGCTCGTTCGTGCGGGCATTCGGGCGTTGCTGGCGCAAATGCCCGACGTCGAGGTCGTGGGCGAAGCGGGCGACGGCCCGGAGGCGTTGGCGCTGGTCAAGGCGCACCGTCCTGATGTGCTGCTGATGGACATCGCGATGGCTGGCATGAGCGGGCTGGAGGCCGCGGCACAGGCGAAGAAGGACTGCCCCGGCGTCAAGGTCATCATCCTGTCCATGCACGCCAACGAGGAATACGTGGTGAAGGCCCTGCTCGTCGGCGCGGTGGGCTATTTGCTCAAGGATGCGGCCTCGGTGGAACTGGAACTCGCCCTCAAGGCCGCGGTCGCCGGCCAGACGTACCTCAGCTCGGCGATTTCCAGGCAGGTGGTCGTGAATTACGTCACGCGTGCCGGCGGCATCGTCCCACCCGACCCGCTCACCGCACGGCAGCGGGAGATTCTGCTGCTGGTCGCCGAAGGCAAGTCCACCAAGGCGATCGCCTTCGCCCTCGGGATCAGCGTCAAGACCGTGGAGACGCACCGCGCGCAGATCATGGAGCGGCTGGACATCCACGACGTACCCGGTTTGGTGAAATACGCGATGCGCACCGGGCTCATCCCGCCGGAATGGTAGCTCCTCCCTCAGGTTTTCCCTGAGGGCTGTCGTCAGGAATTGCCTGATAGCTGACCGAAAACAATTTGTGGCAGTGTGCGAGGGTATGTCGGACTAAAGGAGTCCGTGTTCTCGTCTGATGTTGCCCCGGACGTTTCCAGAGATGGCAGGGCCGCCCTGCCGTCTGCAAATGAGGCTTGGCTCGCGCATGGGGACGGTACTAATCGTTGACGATGTCAAGGGCAATGCGCGGTTGCTCGAATTGCTGCTCGCGCCCGACGGCCACGCCGTGCGCACGGCAAGCGATGGAGCCGAAGCGCTGCACGTGGTTCGAGCCGAGCTCCCCGACCTCGTCCTGATGGACGTAATGATGCCGCGCGTTAACGGGTTCGAGGCGTGTCGGGCGATCAAACAGGATCCGGGCACGCGGCTGATTCCGGTCGTGCTCGTCACGGCGCTCAACGACGCCGCCAGTCGCATCCGCGGCATCGAGGCCGGTGCAGACGACTTCGTCAGCAAGCCGTTCAACGCGCCCGAGCTCCGGGCGCGCGTCCGCTCGCTGCTTCGCATCAAGCGGTACACCGATGACCTCGACAGCGCCGAGTCGGTGATCGTCAGCCTCGCGCTCACCATCGAAGCGCGCGATCGCACGACCGACGGCCACTGCCAGCGTCTCGCGCAGTACGCCTCCGCGCTGGGCCGAACGATCGGGCTCGGCGAGGACGACGTCTCCGCGCTCGAGCGCGGCGGCTTTCTTCACGATGTCGGAAAGGTCGGCATCCCCGATGCGGTGCTGCTGAAGCCAGGGCCGCTCACGCGCGAGGAGTACGATCTGATCAAGCAGCACACCGTCATCGGCGAGCGGCTCTGCGGCGAGCTGCGCTCGCTGCGGAACGTGCGCCCGATCGTCCGTCATCATCACGAGCGGCTCGACGGCAGCGGCTACCCGGACGGCCTGCGCGGCGAGACGATTCCACTGCTTGCGCAGGTCATGGGGATCGTCGACGTGTTCGACGCCCTGACGACGGCGCGTCCGTACAAGGCGGCGCTGCCGTTCGCGTGGGCGGCTGAGGAGCTCCGCAGCGAAGCGGCGCGGGGTTGGCGCCGCGCCGATCTGGTCGCCACGTTTCTCGACCAGGTCGAGCGTGGTCTGTTGACACCCGGTCCGGCCGACCGCCTTCGCCCTTCGGACTACGGCGAGTCTCGCCGAAGCTCTAGTAGCGATGCTTTGGCGGAGGCGGAAGCCGGACACTCCCTCGAGCAGGAGGTTGTGTGGAACAGCGACAGGCGATCGTGATTCTCGCCGTGGACGACGAGCCAGGCGTCTTAGCGCTCGTGCGTCGCTGCCTGGCCGATGACGAGCGCGTCACCTTGATCGAAGCCTCGAGCGGCAAGGACGCGGTCGAGCGAATCGCGACGGGTCCGGCCCTCGATCTCTTGATTACCGACCTGCGGATGCCGGAGATGGAAGGCGACGAGCTCGCTCGACGCGTCCGCATGCTGGAGCCGGACCTGAAGGTGCTCTATCTGACGAGCCACGCCGACCGCCTGTTCGACGCCAAGAAGCAGCTCTGGGCAGAAGAGGCCTATCTCGACAAACCGTTTACGCGAGAGGGGCTTCGGGAAGCGGTCGCGCTGCTGCTCTTCGGTCGCACGACGATCTGAACGGCGACTGGCGTGCAGAGGAACTGACAACGAGGTGCTTGTGGAACGCATGAAGTTGATCGCGTTTGTCGGTGCGGTGTGCGTCGTGCTCCTCTCCGTCGCGGCTCCCGCGGCGGCGCAGGACGATCCGCCAGCACGACCACTGCTGATGCCGGACGGAACGCTCATCGTGCACATGCTGGATCTCCCGACGCTTGTGGTCGAGCCTCCTCGCGGCGCGCGTCCGCCGATCCTCCCGGTGCTGTACGCCAGCTTCGTCGGGCTCGAAGTGTACGATGGATACTCGACCTCCCGAGGCCTGGCAGCTGGTGCGACGGAGGCCAATGCCCTGGTGCGTTGGGCTGCCGATAATCCGACCGCCTTCTGGGCGGTGAAGGGCGGCGCGGCGGTCGCCTCGATCTACATCGCCGAGCGATTGTGGACCCATCATCATCGAGCCCAGGCAATCGCCATGATGGTGGCGTCGAATGTCCTCATGGCCGCCGTCGCGGCGGGCAACCAGTCGGTCTTGCGCGGGCAGCGTTAGCAGCGCGCAGGACCAGACCCAGTGCAAGGCTTGTCCGCGGAGAGAACGTTGAGCGGGTCGAATGCCCACCGGTCGAATTTCGATGTGACGTTTTCCTGAGGGCACCCGCGATGATCGACGAGGACAAGAGCCGTCACGACTTCAGGAATCAACTGGGCATCATCCTCGGGTTCTCCGACATCTTGCTGGCTGAAGTCGCGGCCGGCGATCCGCGGCGCGGCGATTTCGAGGAAATCCACCAGGCTGCGACGGCTGCGCTCGACGTGATCGAGCGGTTGTTTCCGATCGACGCCGACACGCCGTCGAGAGATCCTCGCTCCGCGAATGCCGACGTGCACAGTGAGGCACAGATGTTTCCTGGGGACACGGCCGCAGCCGCTCGAAATGGAACGCGGGGGCGTTTGCCATGAGCGGGGTCGCTCAGCTCGTCGTGTTTCGCCTGGACGAACGCCGCTACGCGCTGCCGCTGACGGTTGTGGAGCGGGTGGTCCGCGCCGTTGACGTGACGCCGCTGCCGAAGGCGCCGGCAATTGTGCTCGGGGCCATTGACGTGCAAGGTCGCGTGCTCCCGGTGCTCAACGTCCGGCGGCGGTTCCTCATGCCGGACCGAGCGATCGACCCGGCTGACTGGTTTCTGCTCGCGCACACGGCACGGCACACGGTCGTCCTGGTCGTCGATGGGTTGGAAGGGGTCGTGGAACGGCCGCAGACCGAGATCGTTCCGTCGACGCAGATTGTTCCAGGTCTCGAGCAATTCCCGGGCGTCCTCAGACTCCACGAAGGGCTGGTGTTGATCCACGACTTGGAGAGGTTTCTTTCCTTGGACGAGGCGCGTGCCTTGGACGAGGCGATGGACACGGCGATGGACGCGGCGATGGATGAGACATCGGGGACGTAGAACCATGCCATTTCCGCGTCTGCCGGATCGATCTCATGATGCGCAGTGGCTGCGAGTGAGCAAGCTCATTGCGGAGCACATAGGGTTGCATTTTCCGCACGAGCGCTTGGCGGATTTGCAGCGCGGCCTGGCGGGAGCGGCGGATGAACTTGGATTCGACGATGTCGCTGCGTGCGCCGACTGGTTGTTGTCCGCGCCTCTGACCCGAACGCAACTGCAGGTGCTGGCGAATCACCTCACGATTGGCGAGACGTACTTCTTCCGGGACAAGAAGACGTTTGATGTCCTGGCGAGTCGCGTTCTCCCCGAGTTGATTCGCGCGCGACGGGGCCGCGAGCAGCGGTTGCGCCTGTGGAGCGCGGGGTGTTGCTCGGGCGAAGAGGCGTATTCGCTCGCGATCCTGCTGCATGGCCTCCTGCCCGATCTCGCGGACTGGCACGTGACGATCCTGGCCACGGACATCAACGCGCGTTTTATCCGGAAGGCCGTCGCCGGATCGTATGGCGAGTGGTCGTTCCGCGATGCACCGATCGGTTTCAAAGAGGGCTATTTCAGCCGAACCGATGACGGGCATTACGCCATCCGGCCGGAAATCAAGAAACTGGTGACGTTCGAGCATGTGAATCTCGTGGAGGATGTGTATCCGTCGCTGGCGACCAACACCAACGCGATGGACGTCATCTTCTGCCGCAACGTGCTGATGTACTTCACACCTGAGCAGACCCGGAAGGTGATCGGGAATCTGCACCACGCGCTGATGGAAGGCGGTTGGCTGGCAGTCAGCCCCAGCGAGGCGTCTCAGGCGTTGTTCATGCAGTTCGTCACGCTGAACTGTCCCGGCGTCATCCTCTATCAGAAGGGCGACGCAGGACGTCGCGCCAATCACGTGCCGTGGGCGCCACCGGCGACAGCTAGCCCGCCGCCAGAAGCAACGTACGCCCCGCCCGAAGCCCCGCCCGCGCCGCCGCCGGAGATGCCGCCACTGGTGGAATCAGGCCCCGCGCCGCGTGCGGTGGCCGCGTCACTCTACGAACAAGGCCGCTACGGGGAGGCCGCAGAAACCCTGCTGGACTCATTTGCGGGTCGCGCACCCGGGCCGGACGCGCTTTCCCTGCTCGCGCGCGCGCTGGCCAACCAAGGTCGGCTGGCGGACGCGCTCGCCTGGTGCGACCGGTGGATCGCTGCCGACAAGACGGACGCAGCCGGTCACTACCTGCGCGCGGTGGTGCTGCTGGAACACGGCCATCAGAGTGACGCGCGTGGATCGCTCCAGCGTGCCCTGTATCTCGAACCGAACTTCGTGCTGGCGCATTTCGCCTTGGGCAGTCTCGCGCGCAGCCGCGACAAACACGACGAGGCGGACAAGCATTTCGCCAACACCCTGGACCTGCTGGGCCGTCTCCAGCCATACGACGTCTTGCCTGAATCGGACGGTCTCACCGCAGGCCGACTTACCGAGACCATTACCGCGATGACCGCCGCGGGAAACACGCGATGAAGAACGATCCTGATGCGAGGCACATCCTCCGCACGCGCGCGAAAGCGCTGGCGCGGCCGTCCCAGCACGCGCCGGCGGCGGCGACGGTGCTCGAAGTCCTCGAATTTCGCCTGGCTCAAGAACGCTATGCGCTGGAGACCCGGTACGTGCACGAGGTGTGTCCGCTGAAGGATTTGACGCCGCTGCCGTGCACTCCGCCGTTCGTGCTTGGCGTGGTCAACGTACGGGGCCGCATCCTGCCAGTGTTCGACCTCAAGAAGTTCTTCGACCTGCCCGAGCAGGGAGTGACCGACCTGCATCGCATCATCCTGATCGAGGGACACGAGATGGAACTTGGCCTGCTGGCGGATGCCGTCGTGGGCGTGCGGTCGATTCCGGCGGACAGCTTGCAGCCCTCACTGCCGACCCTTATCGGCATTCGCAGCGAGTACTTGAAAGGCGTGACGGCCGAGCGTCTCGTCGTCCTCGACGCGGCGCGCATCCTGGCGGACCCGAAAATCATCGTGCACGAGGAAGTGGAGAATCTATGAAATGGTTTCTCAACCTTACGACGCGCAGCAAGTTGTTCGTCGGATTCGGGCTGATGATCGTCTTTCTCGCGACCGTCATCGTGACCGCCTACCTGGGCATCTCGGCGCTCCAAGCGTCACAGAAGAGTCTCTACCAGGCGGACTTCGCCAACGCCCTCGATTTGATGAACCTTCGGAGCAACCAGAATGGCGTACGGGCCGCCCAGCTCACGATGATGGTCGTCTCGGACCGGCCCGACCGGGAGAGGTGGCGCCAGGACGCGGACGACCGCCGCAAGGAAATCGAGACGACTATGCGGAGCCTGCTGGATCGTGGCCGTCACGATCCAAGCCTCTTGGCTCGACTCGAGGAACTGAAAGCCATCCAGGACGCCTTTGAGCAGACGCGCGCTACGCAGCTCAATCCCCTGATCTTCGCAGGGAAGATCGAGGAGGCGAAGACGCTTGCCCTCGGTATTCAAGCCGAGCGCTACGGCAGGATGCGCGCCATCAGCACGGAGTTGGGCAACGCCGCGGCGGAGAAGGCGCGCGCTTCCGTGGCCGACTCCGAATTGAAGGCCCAGCAAACGGTGAGCGTGTTCATCATCGTCGGCATCATGGCGCTGTTGCTTGCAGTGACAATGGCGTTGCTGCTGAACCGGGTCATCGCTTTGCCGCTGCTGGCGGTGTCGGGCATCGCCGAGCGCGTGGCATCGGGCGACCTGACCGTCAACATTCCGGAAGATCATCGAGCCGACGAAGTGGGTACCCTCGTGCGCGGGTTCCGCGCCTTGCTGGAGAACCTGCGCGCGCAGACGCGCCAGCTCGTCGAAGGCGCCAATGTGCTTGGCGCGGCGGCGAGCGAGATCGTGGCGTCCACGACCCAGCTGGCCTCGAGCGCCAGCGAGTCGGCCGCCGCGGTGAGCGAAACGACGACGACGGTGGAGGAAGTCCGCCAAACGGCGCAGGTGGCCAGTCAGAAGGCGAAGTACGTCGCGGACAGCGCCCAGAAGGCGGCGCAGATTTCGCAGAGCGGCCGCAAGTCCACCGAAGACGTCGGCGCCGGCATGACCCGCATTCGCCAGCAGATGGACGCCATTGCCGCGAGCATGGGACGGCTGAGCGAGCAGAGCCAGACCATCGGGCAAATCATCGCGACAGTCGAAGACCTGGCGGCGCAGTCGAATCTGCTGGCCGTCAACGCCGCCATCGAAGCGGCCAAGGCTGGTGAGCACGGCAAAGGCTTCGGCGTGGTCGCGCAGGAGGTGAAGAGCCTGGCGGAGCAATCGCGGCAGGCGACCACGCAGGTGCGGACGATTCTGAGCGACATCCAGAAAGCGACGACGGACGCGGTGCTGGCGACCGAGCAAGGGAGCAGGGCGGTGGAGGCGGGCACCCGGCAGACCGAGATGGCGGGCGAGTCGATTCAGGCGCTGGCCGGCAGTGTGACGGAGGCGGCCCAAGCGGCGACGCAGATCGCCGCGTCGAGCCAGCAGCAGATGGTGGGGGTGGACCAGGTGGCGGCGGCGATGGAGAGCATCAAGCAGGCCAGTACCCAGAACGTGGCAAGTGCGAAACAACTGGAGACCGCCGCACGCAACCTCAATGATCTCGGCCAGCGGCTCAAGCAGATGGTCGAGCGTTACAAAGTGTAGCGGCCCCCCAGTCATGAGTGCCAACGACGAAGACTTTCTCAAAACTCTCCGGGCGACGTTCAGGGTCGAGGCCCAGGAACATGTGCAGGCGATGGCGACGGGCGTGCTGGAGTTGGAGAAAACGCCCGCGCCCAACGCGCAGCGCCGGCTTGTCGAGACGGTGTTCCGGGCGGCACACAGCCTGAAGGGCTCGGCGCGTGCGGTGGACTTCACGGAGATCGAGTCACTGTGCCAGTCGCTGGAAAGTACGTTCGCCGCCTGGAAGCGGCAGGAGAGCTGGCCGACGCGCGACGCGTTGGATTCGGTGCACCGTACCCTCGAGGCCGTCAGTGCCGCCTTGGCCATGCCCGGCCCGTTGCGCGAGCCAGCCCTAGCGCCCGACCGGTCGTCGTCCGAGACAGCCCGCGCTCTCTCCGTTCCCGCGGAGGCGGTCTCCGCCGTCCCGGCCAAGGCCGAAAAGACTTTCTCCCCAGCGGACACCGTGCGCATCACCGTCGCCAAGCTGGACGCGCGCTTATTGGAAGCGGAGGAGATGCTCACGGCGAAGCTGACAACGGGCCAGCGGGCTGAGGACCTGCGGACGCTGGCGAACCGATTTGGCGCATGGAGAAAGGAATGGGCGGCGGTCGAGCCGGAGGCACAT
>Ga0209343_10007687_pt1 | contig 12649 bp, 9 predicted proteins | sample RifCSPlowO2_02_FD_184026 | JGI IMG/M metagenome (GOLD analysis project Ga0209343, IMG submission 184026) | Groundwater microbial communities from Rifle, Colorado - Rifle CSP2_plank lowO2_0.2 (SPAdes) (version 2) | ecosystem: Environmental > Aquatic > Deep subsurface > Groundwater | place: Rifle... | reverse complement strand
GCCGGCCACGCGCTGGACTTCGACGACACGCAGCTGTCCTCGTCGCCCGACCGCATCTTCGGATTGCTGACGCATCCCACGATTCCGCCGCTTGCCGCGAGCCTGGCGCTCGGGGAGCGCCTGGGTGTGTCAGGCCACGAGCTTCTCGAGGCGTACCTCATCGGCTTCGAGGTCGAGTGCAAGATGGCCGAGGCGATCCACCCGACGCACTACCAGAACGGCTTCCATTCGTCGGGCACCTTCGGGACGTTCGGAGCCGCGATCAGCGCGGCCCGGCTGCTCGGGCTGACCGGCGAGCAGCTCGGCCACGCGCTCGCCATGGCGTCGAGCATGAGCTCGGGGATCCGGCTCAATTTCGGAACGATGACCAAGCCGCTGCATGTGGGCCGCGCGGCGCAGAACGGCATCATCGCCGCCGAACTCGCGGCGGCGGGCCACACGGGCGGCAAGGATGCGCTCGAAAGCCCCTGGGGCTTCTTCCGGGTGTTCACGCTCGGCGCCGGGTTCGACGCGTCGCAACTGGTCGGCACGCTTGGCAACCCGCCGAGCATCGTGTCGCCCGGCGTGTCGCTCAAGCCCTACCCGTGCGGCAGCCTCGGGCATCCCAGCATGGACGCGATGCTGAAGCTGGTGATGACGCACGACGTGAAGCCCGAACAGGTGCGGGCCGTCCGCTTCAGGGCCGGGTCGAACATCCTCAATCCGCTGCGCTATCCGATCGCGCGCACCGAGCTCGAGGCCAAGTTCTGCCCCGCCTTCATGATGACCAGCCTTATCCTGCGCCGGCGCGCGGGCATCCACGAGTTCACCGACGAGTTCGTGCAAAGCGCGCCCGTGCAGGAGATGATGCGCAAGGTGACCACGGTCCGCGACGCGGAGATCGAGGCGCGGGGCTTCGAGAAGATGCGCAGCATCATCGAGGTGGATCTGGCCGACGGCAGGACGCTGGTTCAGGAGGCCGACGAGCGGTATCGCGGCGGGCCGGAGAAGCCCTTCACGCGCGAGGAACTGCACGGCAAGTTCACCGACTGCGCCAGCCTGGTGCTGCGTCCGCAGGCCATCGCCGATCTGCTCGGCCGGCTCGAATCGATCGAAACCGAGCGGAACATCCGCGACGTCATCGGACTCGTCACGTCCGGCGCCAGGGCCGTCGCCTAGGGCCGGATGGATCTGGCCTGGATCTCCGTCGGCGCCCTCATCATCGCCGTCACGCTGAGCATGGTGACCACGATCAACGTGGGCGTGGTCTGCCTCGCCTTCGCGTGGATCGTCGGCGTGCTGCTCGGCGGCATGTCGAGCGGAGACGTGCTCGAGGGCTTCCCCATCCAGCTCTTCGTCACGCTCGTCGGCGTCACGCTCCTCTTCAGCATGGCGCGCGGCAACGGCACCCTCGAACGCGTCACGGAGCGGGCGGTCCGTCTCTGCCGCGGGCATACCGGCGTGCTGCCGGTGATGTTCTTCTTCCTGGCTCTCGGCCTGTCGACAATCGGGCCCGGCAGCATCGGAGCCACCGCGCTCCTGGCGCCGCCCGCGATGGCGGTGGCGCACCGGACCGGAATCCCCTTCCTGCTGATGGCGATCATGATCGGCAACGGGGCGCTCGCCGGCAGCCTGTCGCCGTTCTCGCCGACCGGCGTCGTCGCCAACAGCGTCATGGCGCGCATGGGCTTCCCGGGGCTCGAGTGGCAGACGTTCATCAACAACATCCTGGGACACTCACTTGTCGCGTTCGGCGGCTATGCCCTGCTTGGAGGGCTCCGCCTCTTCGGGAAGAACCGGCCTGCGAATTCCGGGGCCGCGGACATGCCCGTCAAGCCGCTCGAGCCGCGCCACTGGCTGACGGTGGTGCTCATCGGCCTGCTGCTCGTCGCCGTCATCGGGTTCGAGTTCGAGGTCGGGCTGACCGCGCTCACCGCCGCCACGATCCTGACGTTCTCGCGAGCCGCCGACGAGAAGGACGCGATCCACGGCATGCCGTGGGGCGTCATCCTCATGGTGACCGGCGTCACCGTGCTCATTACCTTGATGGAGAAGACGCAGGGGCTGGCGCTCTTCACCGATCTCCTTGTGCGCATGTCAACGACGGAGACGGTGACGGCGGTGGTGGCGTTCGTGACCGGGGTCGTGTCGGTCTACAGCAGCACGTCCGGCGTGGTGCTCCCGGCGTTCCTGCCGACGGTGCCGGGACTCGTGGAGCGGCTCGGCGGTCTCAATCCGATTGCCGTGGCGTCGGCCATGAACGTCGGGTCGCACCTGGTGGACCTGTCGCCGCTGTCGACGACCGGCGCTCTGTGCCTGGCCGGCCTCCCGGCCGGCGTTGACTCCCAGAATCTCTTCAACAAGCTTCTGGCCTGGGGGCTCTCCATGACCGTCGTCGGCGCCATCGTCTGCTGGCTGATGTTCGGCCAGACGACCTGGTTCGTGTGACGTTCCGCTAAATTAGCTATAACGGCGTGATGGGTTCGGCGCCCGGCAAGCGAGACGTAAACCATTGGACGACTCGCACGCCGAGACGCTTCTGGCGCAACTCGTCGAACAAGGTATACGTCACGGGCGTCACGATAAGAGTCAACACGAGCACGAGCGTCTGTCCCCCAATGACGACCCAGCCGATCGAGTGGTTCGTCGCCGATCCGACTCCGCTCGTCACCACGAGCGGCACCATGCCTGCAACGAACGCCAGCGTCGTCATCAGGATCGGCCGCAGCCGGTTCCGGCACGCTTCGACGATCGCGTCTCGCGTGCTCAGTCCCACCTCCTTCAACTGGTTGGCGCGGTCGATCTGCAGGATGGAGTTCTTCTTGACGACGCCGAACAGCACCAGCAGGCCCAGTGCTGAAAAGACGTTCAGCGACTGCTGGAATACGATCAGTGACAGCAGCGCAAACGGCAGCGTCAGCGGCAGGGAGAGCAGAATCGTCACGGGGTGCAGCCACGACTCAAACTGTGCCGCCAGCACCAGGTACATGAAAATCAGCGACAGGGCGAACGCGGTCAGAAATGCCGTGGCTGTGCGGTTGAGTTCGCGAGACTGACCGCTAAACCCGCCCCGATAGTCCGCCGCCAGGCCAATCTGTCCCGCCGCGGCGGTCATTTCATTCTGCACCGTCGCCTGCGAGGTGCCCGGCAACAGATTGACGGTCACGGTCACCTGCCGCTGACGCGAGAGCCGTCGAATGTCTGACGCGGCCTCGCCGCGTTCGAAGCTCGCCACATTCTCCAGCGCGACTGGACCGAGCCGGGAGGGCACGGGCAGGCGGCCGATCGCCGCCTCGGAGTTGCGATCGTCCGCTTCGGCGCGGACGTGGACTTCATACTGCTCGCCGCCTTCGTTGTACGTCGTCACCGCGTCACCGCCGACCAGCAGTCGGAGCGCGTCGGCGGCTTCGGTGAGCGGGACCCCGAGATCGGCGGCCTTCGGGCGATCCATGCGCACCGACAATTCAGGCTTGCCGACGTTGAGCGTCGTGTCCGCATCCACCACACCGGGGATGGTCTTCACCTTCGCCAGGAGCAGTTCGCTGTAGCGCCTCAGCTCCGTGATCTCCGGTCCTTGCAGCACGTACTGCACTCCGGACCCGCCGCCGGGACCGCCACCGCCGCCCACGCTGGCGCGGACGTCCTGGGCCGCAAGCGGGGCCACGATACTGTCGCGCACCTCGGCCATGATGGCGAACTGATCGCGATCCCGCGCCTCGATTGGCCTCAGCTTGACGAAGAGCGACGCATTGTTCTGCGTTCCCGCACCGTCGCCGGCGACGGTCACCAACGTGTAGTCGACCTCTGGAATGCGCCGGATGGCCGTCGTGATGCGGTTCGCCATCAACTGTGTCGCCTCGAGGCTCGTGCCTTCCGGGGCGCGGACGCTGACGTCGAATCCCGACTGGTCGTCCTGCGTGATGAACGTGACACTCACCAATCCAAAGAGCGGGACGCTCGAGAGGAGCACGAGCACCGCGAGCGCGGCCACGATGCCGCGGTGCTCCATGGACCAGCCCAGCATGCGCGCGTAGGTGCGATCCAGCGGCCCGAACACCTTCGAATGCTTCGAGTCATGGGCGTGCGCCTCATCTCCCACGCGTATGCGCTTCGGTTTCAGCCAGCGTGCGCACATCATCGGCGTGAGCGTGAAGCTCACGAGCAGCGACACCATGATCGCGAACGCCATGGTCAAGCCGAAGCTCTGCATGAAGCGTCCGACCATTCCGCTCATGAATGCGACCGGGACAAAGATCGCGACCAGCGACAGCGTGGTCGCAAGCACGGCCAGCCCGATCTCTTGTGTCGCCGCCACCGCCGCCTCCACTGGCGCCATCCCCTTCTCTTCGATGAACCGGTAGATGTTCTCCAGCACGATGATCGCGTCGTCGATGACGATGCCGACGGAGAGGGTGAGCGCCAGCATCGTCAGCATGTTGAGCGTGAAGTCCATGTACCAGATAAGGCCGAACGTGGTGATGATCGATGTCGGAATGGCGATCGCGGCGATAACCGTGGACCGAAGGTTGCCCAGGAACAACAGCACGACGAGCGCGGCCAGCACCGAGCCGACCACGAGGTGCTCCTGGACGCTCTCGATCGACGCTTCGATGAACTCGCCCTGGTCGCGCACGATGCGCAGCCGGTATCCGGATGGCAGCGTTCGCTCGACCTCCGCGAGCCGCTCCTTCACACCATTCACGATCGCGACCGTGTTCATGCCCGACTGCTTCCGGATCTGCAGCAGCACGGTCGGATCGCCGTTGACGCTGGCCAGCGTCCCGGCATCGGCCATGCCGTCCTCGATGCGCGCGACGTCGCGCACGAGCACCGGATGCCCGGCCACTTCCCGGACGACGACGTCACCGAACTCCGCCGGGGACTCCAGGCGCCCTCGCGTGCGCATCGTGATCGACTGTGCCCCCCGCTCGATCCGGCCCCCCGGCACGTCGCTGTTCTGCGCCTGGAGGGCGCGCGACACGTCGTTGACGGTCAGGCTCTGCGCGAACAGCCGCTCCGCGTCGAGCCACACGTTCACCTGGCGCTGCCGCCCTCCGACGACCAGCACCTGACCGACGCCGTCGGCGCTCTCGAGCTGCCGCCGCAGCACTTTGTCCGCGTACTCGGTGATGTCGCGCAGCGGCTTGTCGGCCGTCAGCGCGACGGTGAGCACCGGCTGGGCGTCGGGATCCCGCTTCTCGACCGTCGGCTGGGTGATCGTTCGCGGGAGCAGCGGAAGGATGCGGTTGACCTTGTCTCTCACCTCCTGCGTGGCGACATCCGCGTTCTTTTCCAGGTTGAAGCCGACGACGATCTGCGAGACGCCCTCAGATGACGTCGAGGTCAGCGTGTCGATCCCGCTGATGGTGTTGACGGATTCCTCGATCTTGTCGGTGACTTCGCTCTCTACCTGCTCCGGCGCGGCGCCGGGCAGGCGAGTGGTGACAAGGATCGCAGGGAAATCGACGTTCGGGAACTGGTCGATGCCAAGCTGCGTGAAGGAAAAGCCGCCGACCACCGTCAGCGACAGGATCAAGACCGATGCGAAAACGGGCCGGCGAACGCACAGAGCGGCGAGCCACTGCATGGTTGACTACCTCGCCCCGGTGATGCGCACGCCATCGGCGAGCTGCGCGACGTGACTGGTGACCACTCGGTCGCCAGGCTTCACGCCGCTCGTGATCTCGATCAGGTCTCCCACCGTCTGACCCGTCGTGACGATTCGTTCCTCCGCCGACCCGGCCGGAGACACCGCGTACACACGTGCGGTGTCTGCATCGGTGCGGACCGCCCCGCCCGGTACCAGCACTGCTGGTGTCTGCGAAGCCAGTTCGATTCGCGCCGTGGCGAACTGTCCTGGCCTCAATTCACCCGTCTCGTTGGGCACGACGGCCTCGATGATGAGCGCGCGCGAATCCGCCTGCACAGCCGGCGATACATAGCGGATCCGGCCCGTAAAGGTTCGGCCCGGATACGCGTCCACCTCGAGCGAGACCGAACGGCCCACGGCGATGGTGGAGATGTACTGCCCAGGGACGGTGAGCTCGACGCGCAGGGGATTGGTGCGCATCACCGAGGCGACCTTCGTGCCGCGGACGACGTAGTCACCGACCGACACGAGCCGCTGGTCGACGACGCCTTCGAATGGCGCACGCACGACGGTATCGGCGAGCGCCTTGCGCGCGAGCGTCATCCGCGCACGCGCGGCGAGCAGCGACTGGTACTGCTGTTCCGCACCGTTGCGGGCGATGTCGAGCTGGCGTCGAGCCACGTCCGCCTGCGCGCGGCTCCTGTCGAAGTCGGCCTGCGGCAGCAGCTTCTTCTCGACGAGCATCCGGGCGCGATCGAACTCCATCTGCGCGAGCTCGGCGGAGGCGCGGGCGTTGGCGACCTCCGGGACGCTGTCAATCTCGAACGCGGCGCCGCCCGCAAGCCCGAGCCGTGCCTCGATCTGCGCGGCATTCGCCGCCGCCTCGTCCGCCTGCCCCCGAACCTCGGCCTCCGCAATCTGCACGAGCGGCCCGCCGGCGCGGACGCGCGTCCCGCGCTCGACCGGTGTGGAGACGATGCGGCCCGCGATTTCCGCGGCGACATCGGCCTGCTCCTGCGCGGCGAGCGTGCCCGTGACGGCGACGAATCGAGAGATGGGACGTTCGATGGCGACGGCGGTCGTTGCTGTCACCGAGCGCACGTCGGAGGCCGTCGCGCCCGTGGCGTCAGGGTCGGCGTCGGCCCCGCACCCGGTCACCAGCAGAGTCAGTATCGGGAGCAACCACAGCGGACATCGGAAGCGAACCATGGGGAACACGACTCCTAGTTTAGACGCCAGGCGAAGGTTCCATCGGCGCTCCGGGCGCCTGTTTCCGGCCGAACCGGGGCTGCCTCTCATACCAGTAGAGCAGCGCGGCGCCGAAGCCGACCGTCCAGGCCACGTATTCCACGAGGTAGCCGAGCCCGGCCAGCGGGAGGCCGAGGACGAACCCACCGGCAATTCCTGCCAGCTTGCCAAGCAGCGTCAGCGCACCGATAGCGGCGACGCCGATTGCCACTGCGGCGTACGGACCAGGCGCGTTCCATCCAAGACGGCCGACGAGACGGCCTCCGATCTGGAGCGCCAGCGCGATGAACCCGACCAGCCCCACCAGCAGCAGCGCCAGCACCGCAAACGGCACCAGCACGAGCAACGGGATGCCGATGATCGAGACGGCGAGCACAACGATGGTCAGGACGAGGACCGGCAGGAACAGAATCTGGCCGGCGAGCCCGATCAGCCCCGATCGCACCGGCGTGACGGCGGTTCGGGCACCGATCCCTTCGAGCGCGGTGCGGCCGAACGCGACGACGATCAGGCCTATGAGCACGAGGACCGTCAGCCGAAGGATGGTGGCGCCAAGGCCCCAGACTCTGGACCACAGCGAGCCGAAGAACATGCCCGGGAAACCTCCGCGTCCATCGCGCCTGCCCATGCCGCGGCCGCCGAACTCGTTGACGTCGCCAAGCACCTGAGAACCCCCGGCGCGACTGACCGGCCCTCCGAACGTGGTGACGTCGCCGCGCACGATGGCATCGGGTCCCAGCTCCACCCGACCTCCAAAGGCGGCGACGTCGCCCGTCACCTCGCCGTCGATGGTGGCCGAGCCGCCGAAGGTGACGACATCTCCGTCGATCCGTTCGTTGCGGCTGACGCTGACGCTCTCTCCAAACCGGACGCGATCGCCTCGTTGCACCTGGGGGCGCTCGACTGCGGAAGCCGAGGATCCCTGGCTGGCAGCGGGTCCGGGGCTGGCAGCGCCCGCGTCGCCGGTCAACGCCTGCTGACCGTTGCGATCCAGATAGCTGACCTGCAGCACGACGTCCGCGTCGGCTCCGAGGCGCTCGCGCAGCTGTGCGCCGGTCAACGAGCTGCCGTCGACCGTCACGACGCCGTCGACGACCTGGATCATCCGGATGCTGCTGCCAGCGTCCCTCGGCACGAGCGCGACGCCCTGCTGAAGCAGGACCAGGTCGAAACGCTCACGAAGACGGTCGCGCAGCTCCGACGGCGAGGTCGTCTGGCCATGCCCGACGGCCTGAAGCGCAAGCACGAACGCGACGGCCAGCAACGAACGAAGGGTGTATGTCATATGTCAAATCCCAAATCCCAAATCCCAAACCCCAAATCCCAAAACTACTGCCCCCTTGCCCCCTCGCCCCCTGTCAGATGCACAGCGGGCCGGTATTGCGAAATCTCACGTCGTCTCGGAGCAGGCGGTGCAGCGCGTAGAGCGCGGCGGCCCCCACGAGCTCGACGGTGACGAGCGCGGCGACTCCCTGCGGCATCACCAGCACGCGCGCCACCGCCGTGCCGCCGCCCGCCATCGACGTCCAGACCTCGGCGAGCGTGGCGGCCGACAGGAGCAGTGTCATCAGAGCGCTGGCGGCTATTCGCGCGCCCGTGAGCAGGAGCCATCCCGGGGCGCCGAACGCCACGACCAGCGCGGCTGCTCCCGCGACGGATGCCACGGCGGCCGCGTACGCGGCCGCAGCAAGACGGTGCCGCCGTGCGCGTGCGCTCCAGGCGGCCGCGGCGGTACGTGCGGCAAAGCCGGGCGACGGCTCGACCGGCGGCAGCGCGGCACACATCTGCCCGAAGGCCACTTCGGCCGCCTTGTCATCCTGCCCTTCCCGCTCGAGCCACATTTCGGCGTCACGCCGCCAGTCAGTCATTGCCCTTGCCTCCTCTACGGGGTTTCGCTCACGCCGGTTTCAGGCTTCCACCCCTCCGCGGACAGGATGGCGGCCAGCTCTTTCCGCCCGCGGTGAAGGTAGGTCTTCACCGTGCCTTCCGGAAGCCCAAGAATTCCCGCGATCTCGTCGATGCCGAGGTCCTGCTGATATTTGAGGGCGATCGCCTCGCGGTACTCGGGGCGGATGCGCCTGAGCGCCGCGGCAAGCGCGTCGGCGAGCGACCGCTGCTCCGCCTGCGCATCGGGCGACGAGGAGCGCGCGGCCGGCGGTCCTGGATAGCCGTCGGCCTGCAGCACGTCCAGCGAGACGGTATCGATCCGCTTGCGGCGCAGGAAATCGACGGCGACGTTGTGCAGGACTTGAAAGAACCAGGAGGAAAAGCGGCGCTCCGGATCGAACGTGCTGAGGCGCGCGAAGGCTCGCACGAACGCCTCCTGGGCGAGATCCTCCGCCAGCGCGCGGTCGTGGACCAGCCGGGCAGCGAGATTGACGGCGGCCGAGGCGTACCTCGCGACCAGCGCCTGATACGCCGCCTGGGAGCCGGCTAGCGCCTGACGGGCCAGCTCGGCATCGGTTGGTTCCACCTGCTGCTAACAATACGGGGAACGAGGAGGGGAGGTTTCGCTTGCCCAGCCAAAGCTCGCCGGAGGTGAGGCGGCAGCCGACGCAGAAAGAGCAGATAGGCGATCTGCTCGATGACCTCGAGCGGGTTGGAGATGCCGCCGGACCAGAACGCCTTCCAGATCTGGTCACTTTGGCTCTTGATGGCGCCAGTGATCATGAATTCCCCGTCATGTCTGCAGCCAGTGTTCAACCGGCTTGGTCAAGAACTCTTCCAGCGAGATTCCGTCGCCTCCCACCAGCAGCGTGCGCTTCGGCTTGAAGGCCTCCGCGAAGGCGCCAAGCCCTGGAAACGCACCGGGCGCGCGGCCGCTTTTCACTTCGATTGCGATGACCGTGCGGCCGGCACGCACCACGAAGTCCACCTCGCGGTTCCGTTCGCGCCAGTAGAACAGGTCGCAGGTACCGCCCGCCGCCGCGTTGGCGAGATGCGCGCCCACAGCCGACTCGACGAGGCGCCCGCGAAACTCGCGGTCGGCCCTCGCCTCGTTGGGTGAGAGGCCGGACTGCGCGGTCATGAGCGCGGTGTTCATCACCTGCAGCTTCGGGCTCGATCCGCGCTGACGAACGGCCTTGCCGGCGTACTTCTGGAGGCCTGTCAGCATCCCGGCGCCGCCCAACAGCTCGAGGTAATGCGCCAGCGTGGTGGCATTGCCCACATCCTGAAGCTGTCCGAGCATCTTTGTATACGAGAGCACCTGGCCGGAATAGCGGCAACCCAGCTCGAACAACCGTCGCAAGAGGGCCGGCTTGTCTACCCGCGTCATCAAGAGGACATCGCGGGAGATGGTGGTCTCGATCAGCGCATCGAGCAGGTAGCGCCGCCAGCGTTGCGGGTCCTTGATGAGCGGCGCAGCTCCCGGATAGCCGCCGAAGTACAGGTACTCCTCCAGCGAAAAGCCGAAGGCGGCGCGCATCTCGGCGAATGACCAGTGCGGCAGGTGCACGACTTCAAATCGGCCGGCCAGGCTCTCCGTGAGCCCTTGCTGCATCAAGAGAGGCGCCGACCCGAGCAGGACGACCTTGAGCGGGCGACGGGCGCGCGAATCCTCGTCCCAGAGGCGCTTCACGGTTTCCGACCAGCGAGGGATCTTCTGCACCTCGTCCAGGACCAGGACGGCCCCAGCTTTGCCAGCGTCGGTCGCCGCTAGCCGCCCACGCTCCCACTGCGCGGCGAGCCAGGCGGTATCGCCGACGGTTGGCTCATCGGCAGAGACGAAGACACTCGGGATGTCCAGGCGGCTCAGCACCTGGCCGACCAGGGTGGTCTTGCCAGCCTGACGAGCGCCTGCAACGATCTGCAGGAATCTGCGGGGCTCGCTCAGCCTGGCCACGAGGGTGCCCGCTTGCTGCCGTTCAAACGCCGGGTTGGCCGCCGTGCTCATTGCTCTGAGTAAATTTACTCAGTATCATGAGCAGCGTCAAACGGCCCAACGTGCTGTGCCAGGACGATGGCCAGCCGCTGACCCGGCAGATGGTGCAGTACCGCGTGCTGCGCGCGTCGCGTCGAGCGAAGCTGTCGCAGGACGGCGTACACATCCTGCGTCACACCTTCTGCTCTCACCTGGCGATGCGCGGCGCACCGCCGAGAGCGATTCAGGAGTTGGCCGGACATCGCGAACTCGGCATGACGCAGCGCTACATGCACCTGAGTCCAGCGGCGCTCGACAGCGCGATTCGCCTGCTGGATCAGCCCCAAAACGTACAGAGTTTTGGAGACATTTTGGAGACGGGGAGGGTCTCCGAAGGAAAGATCAATGGACCCCAACTAAACTGGCGGTGAGGCAGGGATTCGAACCCTGGGTAGAGCTTTAAGGCCCTACAACGGTTTAGCAAACCGCCGCCTTCAGCCGCTCGGCCACCTCACCGCGCGAGAAAGCTAAGTATACGACAGGCATCAAGTTACGCCGAGCCCATTGTCCCCATTTCTGTCCCTAAAATTGTCCCTGCGACTGCCCAGAACCTGGTTCAAAAACCGGGCGCAGGTCACCCTCGCACTGCCAACGAGAAGGCGGCGGTTTTTTGAACCGCTGCTCATCGCGTCAAGTAATTGAGAGCACGGCTCTTCCGCCCTGACATCGATTGCCCACTTTCGTGGAATCAGCGTCGCCGTCATGCACTTTGCTCTCGCTCGGACCTCGCATAAGGCCCCGAACGAAGGCAGCGGTCTGAAGAACCGATGACTGTCCGTCGCGCGGTCGTCGTCGCGAGTAGAATCTTCGAAACGGCGCGCTCATGAGCATGGTTGGGTTCCATTTCCTGTTCCCTGACGAGGCGGCGAACGAGTGCCGTGCGGTGACTCCGGTCGGCAGAGCAGACCTGCCACGTCGAATGTTCGTCTTCATGGAGGCGTACTGCGCCGAACCGCGGTGCGACTAGATCGGCCCCACGATCCGTGCGCGTGCGGAAGCAGGCGCACGTACAAGAAATGTTGTCGAGGGTGAACGCCGCCGCCATGCCGAAGACCAGTGGGCACAAGTGGCAGTTCAAGACGCGATTTCGCCAGCACGCGTTCGGTTGGAAGTCACAGCCGGCCATCGTGATGGTGCGCGAGGCCGTCTCCGAGATCAGGCAGGTCGCCAAAACGGATCCGGTCCACCGCGGCCGAAGGCGTGGTGGCGTTGCTCGAAAGGCTATCGCCCGCGCTCGAGCGACGTGGCGTCCGAATGGAGCGATCGCCTGATCGATCTGACCCGCATGGCACTCAATCCGGACAAGAGTCTGCGCGGCTACTTTCATGGCACGACCGCGTGTCTAAGCGCACTCTTCGCGGCTGCGCGCTACGACGAGCTGATCGAGCTGGTGCAGGGCGACATCTTCTGGCCGTACAAGCAGTGGGCTGTGAAGGCTCTCGCCGCGCAGGGTCGCAAAGCGGAGGCGATTCGCTATGCTGAGAGCTGTCGCAACGCGTGGGCGAGCGATGTGGACATCGACGGACTGTGCGAGCAGATTCTCTTCTCGTCGGGCCAGGTCGACGAGGCCTACGCCAAGTATGCCCTCACGGCGAACCGGGCGGGAACGTATCTCGCGTGGTTCCGAGCGGTCGCAAAGAAGTATCCGCGCAAGAGAGCGGGTGCCATCCTGGCCGATCTCGTTCGGTATACACCTGGCGACGAGGGCAAGTGTTTTGCCGCGGCGAAGGAGGCCAAGCTGTTCGACGAGGCGATCGCGCTCGCCAACCGGGGACCCTGTGACCCGAAGACGCTGACGCGCGCCGCCCGCGACTTCGCCGAGCAGAACCCGGCGTTTGCCGCGGAGGCTGGCCTCGCAGCTCTCCATTGGCTCGTCCAGGGCTACGGATACGAGATCACGAGCGCTGACA
>Ga0209343_10007684_pt1 | contig 12655 bp, 13 predicted proteins | sample RifCSPlowO2_02_FD_184026 | JGI IMG/M metagenome (GOLD analysis project Ga0209343, IMG submission 184026) | Groundwater microbial communities from Rifle, Colorado - Rifle CSP2_plank lowO2_0.2 (SPAdes) (version 2) | ecosystem: Environmental > Aquatic > Deep subsurface > Groundwater | place... | reverse complement strand
GCAGCTGTCGGAAGGAGAAGTGCGCAAGGTGGACAAGGATGCGAAGAAGATCACGATCAAGCACGGCCCACTGCAGAACCTCGACATGCCGCCGATGACGATGGTGTTCCAGGTGCAGGATGCCGCGCTCCTCGATCAGGTGAAGGCGGGCGACAAGGTCAAGTTCGTCGCCGAGAAGATCGGCGGGCAATACACGATCACCCGAATCCAGGCGGGCAAGTGATGCCGCGCCCGGCGTCCGGCACCGCAGTGACAAGTGCGATCGGGAGGGTTTGCCCATGTCCCTGATCGAGAACCTGCGGCCGACGCCGGATCGGGTTGCCGCGCTCGAGCGCTACCGCGAGCTCGCCCGCGATTACGACGCCAGTTGCCGGTGGGTGGCCGGCATTCGCCGCCGGGCGCTCGCGCTCCTCGGGCCAGGCGAAGGCGAGGTCGTGTTCGATATCGCCTGCGGCACCGGAGCAATGCTGCCGGAGCTTGCGCGCCGCGTCGGCCCGCGGGGCAAGGTGGTCGGAATCGAACAGTCTCCGGAAATGCTGGCGCTTGCACGAGAACGCGTACAGCGGGCGGGGGTCGAGCGAACGGTGACGCTGGTCGAGGCCGCCGCGGAGGAGTTGGAGATCGAAATGCGCGCGAATGCTGCGTACAAGGCGATGCTCACCACCGGGAAGGTGCGCGGAGCGTGACCGTGACCCGCATCGAGCAGACGAAAAAATTTGATCCTCATCAACAGGCACCGGACCTTTCGCTCCTAGAGTTGGTCCAATCGAATGATGCGTACCACCGTGAAAGCCCTCGTTTTTGCGTTCCTCCTATTGCTGGGCTTCGGCGCGCAGTCTGCGCTGCCGTGCGTAGCGGATGGCGCAGGCGCACACAACGTCCGCGCGGTCGCCTCCGATAGCGCCCCCACCGCGGCCAATTTCGATCGCGTGCTCCGCGAGCAGCACTGCGACTGTCCGGCGCGCGCCGAATTGGCGCAAGCCGTGGTCACGGCACCCGAGAAGGTCGCGCTGGTTGCATCCTTTGACGGTTCAGCAGCATCACCCGATGCGTCGTTTGCCGAACTGCGCCGCACGCTCGACGCGTACGGCAAGTCGCTGTCCGGCGCCGCACCGGCGCCGCACCTTCCACCCTACCTCCTGACCGCGCGCCTGCGCTGCTAGGCGCGCGACCTCACGCTTGGTAGCACGCGCCCGACCGGGCCGCGCGAGTCCGCGCTTTGCGGGTCGAGAACCGGTCACGTTCATCCACGTCATTCGAAGGAGTCGGTCATGAAACTGCATTACCTCGCAACAGTATTGATCGTCGCGGCGTTTGCCGCGCCCGCCCTCGCGGTGGACAAAGCCGCACCGGCAGCGGACCAGAAGGCCGACGTGAAAGCCGCGCCGAAGGCCCCCGGAACGAAGCCGCACAGCCATCTGGAGGACCGTCAGGGTATCGTTGCGGTGCAACCGGTCGCCGCGCTGGCGCAGCCGGCGAGAAAACCGCTGCACAATCACGCCAGGTTCCACAAGCAGCAATGACCTCCGCCAGCCCATTCAGAACCGGGGCCGCGCTCGTAACGACCGCAGGTCCCGGCCACGTGTGTTGTCTCGAAAGGAAAGAACCATGAATCGTGCGTTGATCACCGCCTCGGTTGCCGCGTTGTTTTGCGCAATGCCGGCGTCGGCGCAACAGTCGGACCAAGAGAAACACCACCCGCCTGAGCCGCCCGCCGCTATGGCACCGGCTCCTGGCAGCGCTGTCAAAGGAGCGGCGGGTCCCGCGATGATGGGTTGCGCCATGATGGCCGGCGGCATGATGGGGCAAGGCATGATGGGGCCGGGAATGATGGAACGCGGCATGCCGCGCGGCGGCATGATGGGCCCCGGAATGATGGGCCAAGGCATGGGGCCGGGCGCGATGGTCGAGGGTCTGGATCTCACCGAGGAGCAGCGGGCGAACGTCCGGAGGATCCACGACGGTCTGCGCGACCGGCACTGGGCGTCGATGGGCCAGATGATGAAGGAAGTCAGCCGCATGCGCGAACTGTTTGCCGCACCGACGATGGACCGGCCTGCGCTCGAGGCCGCGCACCGGCGCATGAGCGCGCTGCGGGAGCAGATGTTCATGGCGCAGCTCGACGCGCACGCGCAGATCGAGGCTTCGCTGACGCCTGATCAACGCGCCAAACCAGGCCAGCGCATGCGTGGTGGTGGGATGATGATGCATTGACAGCGGATGAGAACGCGCATGGGATGGTTGCAAAACCACTATCACGGCGTGGATTTCCTGCGCACGGTGCCCGCATTTTTTCCGCAGCTGATGCGGCGCGCGGAGGCGCATTGAACCCGGGTATTCGAGCGCTCGCGGCTGCGCTGCTCGCCACGGCGGCGATCGCCCTGCAAGCGGCGCCGCGTCTATTCCACGATCACGGACACGGCCTGGCGTTTTCCTCCGACGGCAAGGCGCTGCTCGCGCCGAGCCACGGCGGTTTGTCCGTGTTCCGGGACGGGGCGTGGTCGGAGGTGGCCGGGAAGATTCAGGGTTTCTCGGGTTTCTCGGTCGCCGAGCACGCCATCTATTCGAGCGGCCACTCGTGGCCGGGATTGCCATTGACCGGAGCCGTGGGTCTGCTCCGCAGCCGCGACGGCGGCAGGACCTGGTCGCCGCTCGCGCCGGCACTCGCGGGCAAGGCCGACTTCCGGATCCTTTCGGCGGGTTATCGCTCCAATGCCATCTACGTGGTGAACGCGCGGCAAAACCCGGTGATGGCGGCGCCTGGCCTGTATGTGACCCAGGACGAAGGCAGGATCTGGCGGCACGCCCCCGCGCGCGGCCTGGAGGGCGAGATTCACGGCATCTCGGCGCACCCGCTGCGCGCCGAGATCGTCGCCATCGCTACCGACCGGGGTCTTTATCTATCGCGCGACGGCGGCAATCGCTTCAAGAGGATCGACGGGCGCGAACCGGCCACCGCGGTGGCGTTCGATTTCGAAGGCAGGCGCCTGCGCTATGCGCGCGCCTTGTCCAATGCCATCGTGGAACTGGCGCTCGAGGGAAAGGGGCGCGGGGCGCTGCGCCTGCCGCGGCTGGGACTCGATTATGTGACCTGCCTTGCACAAAGCCCGACGGACGAGAGCGTTCTCGCCTTCGCGACGCGCCGGCGTGACGTTTACATCACGAACGACGGCGGACGGACTTGGCGGAAGATCGCAAGCGAGGAGGACCGGGCGGACCCGGATGCGACGAAGGAGGGAGGAACTCGCGGCGCGCGTTCGGGCGGATAGCGGCGCACGCGCCCTCCGGCACCGAATCTCAGGCGTGCGAACGCCTGGAGCGTGCGGCGGCAGTGACGTTGTTCGCAACGAACAGCCGTGCAGCGCGCCAGCATGGCCGGTTTCCGCAGGCAACCGCGTACCATCGGGATAACGGTTGATCTGAGTCAAATTCGCGCTGACCCCTGCTGCTTACGCTCCGGCCATGCGATCGCGTCGCATCTCGAAATTCACAGCGCTGCTGTCTTTGGCGGTGATGTTGTTCGTCCAAGCGGCCATCGCGCTGGCCGATTGCGGGATTTTTCTTTCGGCGCGGCCCCATAGCCTGATCGCGAGCAGTCACGAACCTGCCGAAGAGCCGTGCCACGAAAGCGGCGCCAGCGCGAGCCTATGCACGGCGCACTGCCAGGGCGAGAATTTGAGCCTCGACAAGCCGCAGGTGAAGGTTCATGTGCTGCTGGGCCATCCCGTACTGGCATGGCGCACGGCACGTGCTCCTCTTCGGGATTCAGTGGCGCTCGTTCGCCAGCCTGAAGGTTGGGCAACCCCGCCGCCGCGCATCCTGTTCCGCTCCCTCCTCATTTGACCGTCCGACGCCTGCGCCGCGTTGCTGGCGGTGTGGGTTCGTGTTGCCGCCTGCGGCAGGCCGCGGCGTCTGTCCACGCTGTTTGATCTCACGATTGACCAGGAAAGGAGCGATGAAAATGCGCGATTTTGTGATCCTGATCTTGCTGAGCGTATTGGCTGCGCCGCCGCATGCCGCGGCGGAGCGCGTCATCGAACTCAAGGAAGGCGGCACGCTATTGGTCCGCACGGACGGCAGCATGGTGCACCGCGATGCCGCGGGCCGCAGGGTACGGATGCGCGACGGCGAGCCGATGGAGGCGTGGGACGGATTGCGCCATGTGATGAAGAATGACGCTGCCTGGCGGCAAATCATCCAAGAGGAATCCCTGAATCCGAAATCGTGAAACACGGAGCGATGCTATGAGAACATCATTCAACGTAAACACCCGACCACGGCCTGCGAGGTTCGGAATGTTTCTTCTGCTGGTCGGCGCGTGCGCTTCGGTGCGCGCCGCGCCCGACCAACCGCGCGACCCGATTGTCCAGGAGCTGATTGCCGAGGCGCTGCAGAACAATCCCGATCTCCAGGCGGCCGCGCGCGAGCTCGATGCGGCGCGCAGCCGGGTGTCGCCGGCAGGGGCGCTCGACGACCCCATGCTGGAGCTGGGTGTCGTGAACCTGCCCGTGCGCTCGCCGAGTTTCCGCCGCGAAGAGATGACGATGAAGATGATCGGTCTCGCGCAGCGCCTGCCCTACCCGGGCAAGCGCGCGCTGCGGCGCGAGCTGGCGGAGAAGGAGGCCGACGCGATGTCGAACAACCTCCAGGAGATCTCCAATCGCGTGGCGCGCGAGGTCAAGGTCGCGTATCTCGACCTCGGCCTGATCGACGAGACGGTGCGCCTGGTGGACCGCAACAAGCGCGTGCTGGAGCAGTTCCTCGCCATCGCCGAAGTGCGCTACGCCGTGGGCCAGGGCAGCCAGGCGGACGTGCTCAAGGCGCAGACGCAGCTCTCGCGCATGCTCGACGAGCAGATCAAGCTGGGGCGCGAGCGGCCCATGGTCGAAGCCGAGCTGAACCGCGCCCTGGGGCGCGGCGCGGCGGCGCGCGAGGTGAAGACGCAACCGCCGCGCGCGCGCGAGGTGACGCTGCGGCTCGACGAGCTGCGCGAGCAGGCGCGCGTCCAGCGTCCGCAGATCCTCGCGCAGCAAAATGCGATCGCGCGCAACGCGAAGATGCTCGAACTGGCGCGCAAGGACTACTACCCGGACTTCGACCTGCGGTTCTCGTACGGCCAGCGCGACAACTTCGAGGACATGCGGCGCGACGACATGATCAGCTTCACGGTGGCGATCAACCTGCCGGTCTGGCGCGCGGAAAAGCGCGATCCGCGCGTCGCGGAGGCCGTTGCGATGCGCGAGCAGGCGACGCGCATGTACGAGGCGCGCCTGAACGAGATCAACGCCATGCTGCGCCAGCAGGTCGCGACTGCGGAACAGAGCCTCAAGTCGGTGCGCTTGTACGACACGGGAATCCTGCCCCAGTCGCGCCTGGCGGTCGAGGCGGCGCTTGCCGCTTACAAGGTGAACCGCGTCGACTTCTTCACCCTGCTCGACAACCAGATGACGGTCTTCAACTACGAGATCGCGCATGCCGCCAGTCTGACGGGTCACAACAAGGCGCTGGCGGAGATCGAGTTTCTCACCGGCAAGACGCTGTTCTGAATCGAATGCGAAGAAAGGCAAGGTCATGAACCGAGTGGCTTGGATCGGAATCGCCGCGGTGCTCGCGGGCGCCGGCGTTGCGGCGGGTTACTGGATGGGGACGCGCAGCGCGGCCCAGGTGCCGGCAGCGGTCGCGCAGGGCTCCGCCGGTGGCGCAGAGCCCGCGGCGAAGAAGGAGCCGAAGGTCCGCTTCTACCGCAATCCGATGGGACTTCCCGATACTTCGCCGGTGCCGAAGAAGGACCCCATGGGCATGGACTATATCGCCGTCTACGAGGGCGAAGAACCGGGGCCGCAGGCGCCGGCTGGAACGGTGAAGATCAGCCTGGACAAGGTGCAGCTTCTCGGCGTGCGAAGCGAACCGGTCGAGCTGCGGGAATTGCGCCGCACCGTGCAAGCCGTCGGCACGATCCAGGCGAACGAGCGGTTGCTCTACAAGGTGGCGCCGCGCTTCGAGGGCTGGATCGAGAAGCTCCACGTCAACACGACCGGACAATCGGTCGCGCGCGGCCAGCCGCTGATGGACGTGTACAGCCCCGATCTCGTGGCTGCGCAGGAGGAGTACCTGATCGCGCTGCGCGGAGCGAAGGACCTCCGGGACAGCGGGCCCGAGGCGCAGGCGGTGATGCAGCGCCTGGCCGAGGGCGCGCTGCGGCGACTGCGCAACTTTGAAATTTCCGAGAAGGAATTGCAGGCGCTGCAGCAGGAGGGCAAGTCGCGCCGGCTGCTCACCTACCGTTCCGGCGCAAACGGGGTGGTGCTGCAGAAGCCGGGCGTCCAGGGCATGCGTTTCATGCCCGGCGAGGTCTTGTTCGAGATCGCCGACCTGTCCTCCGTGTGGATGCTCGCGGATGTGTTCGAGCAGGACCTGGGGCTGGTGCACGTAGGGCAGGAGGCGACGCTTCGCATCGTCGCCTATCCGGACAAGGGCTTCTCCGGCAAGGTGGTGTTCATCTATCCGACCATCGACGCCGAAACGCGTACCGCCAAGGTGCGCATCGAACTTTCCAACCCGGGCCGGCTGCTCAAGCCCGCCATGTTCTCCAACGTCGAGCTCGCTTCAGGCCACGGGCGCGGCAAGGCGCTGGCGGTGCCGGAATCGGCGGTGCTCGACAGCGGCGCGCGCCAAATCGTCCTGGTGCGCCGCGGCGAAGGGCTGTTCGAGCCGCGCAGCGTCAAGCCCGGCATGCGGGCCGACGGCTATATCGAAGTGAGGGAAGGCCTGCAGGCGGGCGAGCAGGTCGTGGTGCGCGCCAACTTCCTGATCGATGCCGAAAGCAACCTCAAGGCGGCCCTCGAGACGTTCGGCGGGCCCGGCGGCCAAAGCGCCCAAGGCAAGCCTGCCACGGCTGCGTCCGAGCGGATCCACAAGACGAAAGGCACGGTGGAAGCGATCGACCGCAAGGCCGGCAGCATCGAAATCAGCCACGAAGCCATTCCGAGCCTGAAGTGGCCGGCCATGTCCATGGAATTCAAGGTGAAGGACAAGGCGATGCTCGACGCGGTGAAGAAAGGCCAGGCGGTCGAGATCGACATCACGCAACGCGCGCCGGGCGAATTCGTGATCGAGCGCATGGCGCCGGCGGGTTCCGCCCCGCACAAGGGACATTGAGATGCTCAACCGCATTATCGAATGGTCGGTGCGCAATGTTTTCATCGTCCTGCTCGGGACATTTTTCGTCGTCGCGGCGGGCGTTTATTCGGTGCTCACGACGCCGGTGGACGCGATCCCCGACCTCTCCGACGTCCAGGTCATCGTCTACACCGAGTATCCGGGCCAGGCACCGCAGGTGATCGAGGACCAGGTCACCTACCCCCTCACCACGGCGATGCTCGCGGTGCCGAAATCGAAGGTGGTGCGCGGGCTTTCGGTGTTCGGCGCCTCGTTCGTCTACATCATCTTCGAGGATGGCACCGACATTTACTGGGCGCGCTCGCGGGTGCTGGAATATCTCAATTACGTCTCCGGGCGCTTGCCGCGGGGCGTGACGGCGTCGCTCGGGCCGGACGCGACCGGCGTCGGCTGGGTATTCCAGTACGCGGTGCTGGCGAAGAGCCGCACGCTGGAGGAACTGCGCTCCATCCAGGACTGGTTCGTGCGCTACCAGCTTACCAAGGCACAAGGCGTTTCCGAGATCGCCAGCGTCGGCGGCTTCGCCAGGCAGTACCAGGTGACGGTCAATCCGCGAAAGCTGCAGGCCTACGGCGTGCCGCTGATGAACGTCATGCGGGTGATCCGGGAGAGCAATCGCGACGTCGGCGGCCGCGTCATCGAGTTGGCCGAGACCGAGTACATGGTGCGCGGCCGCGGCTATCTGCGCAGCATCGGCGACCTGGAAATGCTGGTGGTCAAGGCCGAGGGTGGCACGCCGGTGCTGGTGCGCGACATCGCGCGCGTGGAGCTGGTGCCCGAGGAGCGCCGCGGCATCGCCGAGCTTAACGGCGAAGGCGAAGTCGTGGGGGGTATCGCGGTCGCGCGCTACGGCCAGAACGCCCAGGACGTGATCCACAACCTGAAGGCCAAGATCTCGGAGATCTCCAGCGGTTTGCCCGAAGGGGTCTCGATCCAGGCGGTTTACGACCGTTCCGATCTGATCCACCGCGCGATCAAGAATCTGAATCGCACGCTGCTCGAGGAGAGCGCGATCGTCGCGCTGGTGTGCATCGTGTTTCTGTTTCACGCCCGCAGCGCGCTGGTGGCGATCGTCATGCTGCCGATCGGCGTGCTGATCGCGTTCATCATCATGCATGCCATGGGGCTCAACTCCAACATCATGAGCCTGGGCGGCATCGCCATCGCGATCGGCGCCATGGTGGACGCGGCCATCGTGATGATCGAGAACGCCCACAAGCACCTGGAGCGGCTGCAGCCCGGCGAGCCGCGGCTCGAGGCCATCATCAACGCATGCAAGGAGGTCGGGCCGGCGCTGTTCTTCAGCCTGCTCATCATCACCGTGTCGTTCCTGCCCGTTTTCACGCTGGAAGCGCAGGAGGGCCGGATGTTCAAGCCGCTGGCCTATACCAAGACCTTCTCCATGGCGGGGGCGGCGTTTCTCTCCATCACGCTGGTGCCGGTGCTGATGCTGCTGTTCATCCGCGGCCGTATTCCGCCGGAGCACAGGAATCCGCTGGTGCGCGTGCTCATCTGGGCCTACCGACCGATCATCGGTGCCGCGCTGCGCTGGCGCAAGCTCACGATCCTGGCCGCCGTCGCGGTGCTTGGGGTCACGGCTTACCCAGCGACGAAGCTGGGCTCGGAATTCATGCCCGTGCTGAACGAAGGGACGCTGCTCTACATGCCCGCCACGCTGCCGTCGCTATCGGTCACCAAGGCGGCGGAGATTCTGCAGACGCAGGACCGCATCATCAAGAGTTTTCCGGAGGTGCTCTCGGTGTTCGGCAAGGCGGGACGCGCCAACACCGCCACCGATCCGGCGCCGACCGAAATGTTCGAAACCGTGATCAACCTCAAGCCGCAGAGCGAGTGGCGTCCCGGAATGACGATGGACAAGCTGATCGCGGAACTCGACCAGGCGCTGCAGTTTCCCGGCATCGCGAACGCCTGGACCATGCCGATCAAGGCGCGCATCGACATGCTGTCGACCGGCATCCGCACCCCGATCGGCATCAAGGTCTTCGGCAAGGACCTGGCGGAGATCGAGCGCGTGGCGAAGGAAGTGGAGGCGGTGGTGAAAGCGGTGCCCGGCACGACCAGCGCTTTCGCCGAACGGCTGACCGGCGGTTACTACATCGACATCGAACCGGACCGCATGGCGCTCGCCCGCTATGGGCTCGCCGTCGGCGACCTGCAGGACGTGATCATGACCGCATTGGGGGGCGAGATGGTGACCACCACCGTAGAGGGCCTGGAGCGCTATAGCGTCGTGGTGCGCTACCCGCGCGATTTCCGCAGCGATCCGGAGGCGATCGCCACCCAGGTGCTGGTGCCCGTGATGGGCGGGGCACGCCCGGCCGCGACGGGCGCGCCGGCCGCGATGGCCGGCTCGGCCTCGGCGGGGCGCGGGGCGGCGGCGCCGCTCAGGACGCTGAGCAGCACCATGTTGCCGCTCGGCCAGCTGGCGAAGGTGAAGCTCGTCAAGGGCCCGCCCAACATCCGCACCGAGAACGCGCTGCTCGCAGCGTACATCTACGTCGACATTCGCGACCGCGACATCGGCGGCTACGTGGCCGACGCGCAGAAAGCGGTGCGCGACAGCGTGAAATTCCCGCCGGGCTACTTCGTCACCTGGAGCGGCCAGTTCGAGTACATGGAACGGGCGAAGGAGAAGCTCAAGGTCGTGGTGCCGCTCACGATCCTCATCATTTTCGTCCTGCTGTACTTCAACTTCAGACGGCTTACCGAGACGCTGATCGTGATGCTCTCGGTGCCGTTTGCGCTGGTGGGCGGGATCTGGCTGATGTACCTGCTTGGCTACAACATGAGCGTCGCGGTGGCGGTGGGTTTCATCGCACTGCTCGGGGTGGCCGCGGAGATCGGCGTCGTAATCCTGATTTATATCGATCAGGCGCTGAAGGCCGCCGGCGCACGGTGCGAGGCGGCGGGGGAAATCGTCACGACGGAGGACCTGAAGGAATCGGTGATCCAGGGCGCGCTGATGCGCGTGCGGCCGATCATGATGACGGTTGCGGCCATCGTCGGCGGGCTGCTGCCGATCATGTGGGGCAGCGGCACCGGCTCGGAAGTCATGCGGCGCATTGCGGCGCCGATGGTCGGCGGTATGGTTTCCGTCACGATCCTTGCCCTGATCGTCATTCCGTCGATCTACGCGGTCGTGAAGGGCTGGCAGCTCGGCCGCCGATGAGTCGCGCCGACGACAATGCCGTGTCGACCGGCCGCAGCCGAAACGCGGTGCTCGCCGCCATTGCGCTCGCCTGCCTTCTTGGCGCCGGGAAAGTCGCGGCCCAACCCGCTCCGTCGGCGCCGCAGGCTCCCGGCATGGCCATGCACGAGATGGCGCCGGCACCCGCCCGCACCTTTCTCGACGCAACCTCTCACGTGCTCGTCGGGGTGCTGGCCGCCCTGGCGGGCGTGTTCGGTCATCGGACGTGGTCGCGGCGGCGCTGGCGGCGCGCGCCCTCCGCTACGGTGATCGAGGCGGTACTGGCGGTGGATCTGGTGAACTCGACGCAGCTTGCGACCCGCCACGGCGAAAGTCTGGCGATGCGCGCCCGAAATGTCCTGGAGCGGCGCGCACGCGCGGCGGCGGAGTCGCAGGGCGTCACTTTCATCGAGAACACGGGCGATGGCTGCATGCTGACATTTCCTTCGGTCGTCGCGGCCGCGCAGGCCGGCGCGAAGCTGCTGCAGGGTCTTCGCGACCGAGCGCCCGACATGACGCCGGGCCCGCCCCTCGAAGTCCGCGCGGCCCTGGCCTACGGCGAGATCCTGCTCGATTCGCGTGGCGTGCGCCATGGAGCCGTGATCAACAAGGCGTTCCGTCTCATGAGCGTCCCGGGCGAGGCGTTCGTGAACGTGGAGGCAGAAGAGCGCCTGGACGAGATTCCGGACCGCAACAGGGTCTTTCTCGACGAAGATGCCGCCAACGAGTTGAGCTCCGCAGACGCTGCGTTCCGGCAGGTGGGTGTCTGCCGCCTCAAGGGATTCAGCGGGTTTCATCGGGTGTATGCGCTCTCGTCGGACAAGGCATGAGGCTGTGAGCGATGGTTGCAGAGCGCAGCTTGCCGGAATGCTGGATCGCCGGGCACTGGGAGCGCAGGCATGGCAGCCATTGCGCCTGCCGGCTGCTCGCGGCGGCCGCACACGCCGATCCCTCTGCAATCGACTATGGCTCTTGCCGCCGCGTGCTGCAGAAGCGGTGGCGGATGACTTGCGACCACGTCACGCCGGTGCCGCGCGTTGCGGCGCCGATCGCGCTGCCGCCGCACGATTCCCGCGACCCGGTCCACATGCTCCTGATCGCCAATGCCGAGCGCGCCAGTGAATGATATAGGTCCGGCCCGCGAGTTGGATCTTGCGCTGGTCATCGCCGATCTGTCGGGCTACACGGCGCTTACCGAGACGCACGGCGCGCTGAAGGCTTCGGAGATCGTGCTCAGATTCTGCCGCCTGGTCGCGGCCAGCCTCGAGCCGGGAGTGTCGGTCATGAACAGCGTCGGAGACGACGTGTTCTGCGCTGGCGCGAGCACGCTGGCGGTGGTGCGCAGCATGCTTCGCCTGCGCGATGCGGTCGCGCGCGAGCCGCAGTTCCCGCGCGTGCGCACGGGCATCCACCGCGGTTCGATCGTCGAGCGCGAGGGCCAGTACTTCGGTGCCCCGATCAACCTGGCTGCGCGTCTGGCGGACGAAGCCCAGGGCGGCAAGATCCTGTGCAGCGCGCCGATCGCCGAGGCGGTGCAAACGTTGGCCGCGATCGAGGCAATCCCAGTCGGCGAGAAGCGCTTCAGGAATGTCCGGGACCCGGTCGCCGTTTTCGAACTGGTGCGCTCGAGCGAGCGGCGCGCGGCGAGCGCGCTCGACCCGGTGTGCCGCATGCAGGTCGCCATTGACCGCGCCGCCGCGACGATCGTCCATGGCAGTCAGAACTACTGGTTCTGCTCGCCCGATTGCGCGCACGCGTTCGCCGAGGCGCCGGAGCGATTTCTAGCTGCCAATGCCGAGGGCAGAGCACGCTGAGCGCGGGGTGGACATGGTGCTCGATCCGGTATGCGGGATGACCGTGGATGAACGCCGATGAGTGAACGCCGACGATTTCCGGATTCGACAAGGAGACTGCAATGAAACGCACGGTTCTGATTCTCGCCTTCACCGTTTCCAGCGCGGCCTGGGCCCAGATGCACGGTCACGGCATGCCGGGTTCGGGGGGCATGCGCGGCGCGCAGGGCATGCAGGGCCACGACGCCAGGCCGATGGAACAGCCGCGCTTTTTCGACGGCGAGGTGCGCCGGATCGACCGCGACGGCGGCAAGGTCACGCTGAAGCACGAGTCGATCGAGGTCCTGGACATGCCGGCCATGACCATGGCGTACCCCGTGAAGGACGCATCCATGCTCGATCCGCTGAAACCGGGCGACAAGGTCCGCTTTGCGGCCGTACAGCAGGGCCGCACGCTCCTGATCACGAAGATCTT
>Ga0209343_10007683_pt1 | contig 12656 bp, 14 predicted proteins | sample RifCSPlowO2_02_FD_184026 | JGI IMG/M metagenome (GOLD analysis project Ga0209343, IMG submission 184026) | Groundwater microbial communities from Rifle, Colorado - Rifle CSP2_plank lowO2_0.2 (SPAdes) (version 2) | ecosystem: Environmental > Aquatic > Deep subsurface > Groundwater | place... | reverse complement strand
GCATCAGTTGGCGGTCGTCGTCGTCAAAATGGATGCAGTGGGCGTAGATGGCTTTTTTGCGCATCAGGCCAAAGTCGGCATAGGTGGCCAGGTAGCTGCGGGAATCGGGAAACAGGGCCCGGGCCCAGGCAATTTCGTCCTTGTTTTCGGCCACATGCGACTGAATCCACACCTCCGGGTATTGGGCCGCCAGTTCCCCCGCGCCACGCAACTGGGCATCGGTGCAGGTGGGCGCAAAACGCGGGGTGATGGCGTAACCCAGGCGGTCTTGGCCGTGCCACCGCTGAATCAGGGCTTCAGAATCCAGCAGGCTTTGCTCGGTGGCGTCTTTGGCCCCGGTGGCGCTGCCCGCAGGTGCGCACTGGTTGAGCAAGTCGTCGGGGGCATGGCGGTCCATCAAACACAGGCCGGTGACCAAACGCATGCGTTCGGCTTGCGCTGCGGCAAACAAGGCGTTCACCGATTCGGTGTGCGAGGTGGCAAAGGCCAGCGCCGTGGTGACGCCGTTGCGCAGCAGTTCTGCTATAAAAAACGTAGCTGCTTGCGCACTGTATTCGGGGGCTGCGAAGCGTTTTTCTTCAGGAAATGTGTAGTTTTCCAGCCAGGGCAGCAAGCCTTCGGCGGGTGAGCCGATGACGTTGGTCTGCGGAAAATGCACATGCAGGTCCACAAAGCCGGGGGCAATGATGCGCCCGGGCAGGTGCTCCACCGGCACCTGCGGGTACTGCGGCGCAACAAGGCTCCACGCGCCAATGGCCTGCACCACCTGGGTGCCCTGGGCATCGGGGCCCACCACCAAGAGGCCGTCTTGTTCATACAGGGCACGGGGGGGGCCCTCGCTGTGCGGGGCAAACCAAAGGAGAGAGGCGCGGTAGGCTTTCATAGTCATAGGGCCCAAGCTTAAACCGCGAGGGTCCGCGGCGCTATACGGGCCTGCGGATAGACACTATTTTGGGGAGGCGTTGCCGCCAGCGGGACGAACTGGGCAGACAAAACTCACTTTCAACAATGCGGGTTTGCAGCCAATCCCGGCTGGTGCTTTGACCGCTATGGAAGAAGCCAGGGGATTTATGCCAAAATCCCCAAATTAGGGGCAATCATCCCTACAAAGGGGATTCAATGAGTGCAACAGATTTCCTATTCACACCGAGCATGCAAAGGGTGCTGGCTATGGCCTTCGCCGACCCGGACCACAGCTTTACTCTCAACGAGTTGCTGGCGCACGCCGGTGGTGGCAATGGCGGTGGCCAGCGGCAGATTGAGCGCTTGCTGGCTTCGGGCGTATTGCAGGAAGGGCCACGGCGCGCACGGCAACGTTGCATCAAGGTCAACACCGGGTTTTTTCTTTATCCAGAACTGCGCGGAATTGTCTTGAAGTCGTTTGGGCTGGCAGAGCCTTTGCGATCCGCACTGGAGCCGTTCGCAACCCAAATCGACGAGGCATTCGTCTTCGGTTCAGTGGCCAAGGGGGCCGACACGCACACCAGCGACATCGACCTGATTGTGGTCGGGGATGCCCCGCTGATGGAAATGAGCGCCGCCATGCTGGAAGCGGAAAAGTCGCTAGGGCGGCAGGTACATTTGAACCTCTATGGACCAGCGGAATGGGCGCAGCTCAGGCAAACTGATCCGGTCCTTGCCCAGATTTCTGAAGCCTCAAAGATAAGGATTCTTCCCCATGCAACGTCCCGTTGAATACCAAAACCTCATCAAGACGGGCGCATTGGAAGAAGTGGCGCAGACACCAGGCGCATTGGCCTTGTACCTTAGCAATGCACAAAACTATTTGGAAGGTGCGAATCAGATTGACGCCAAGTTGGCTATGCAGCGATTTACCTCAGCCTACGAAGGCTACTTTCAGTTGGTGCAAGCGGTGCAGGAATACTATGGCGTGCGTGCCAAGGCGGCTGGACGCAATCTGGTGATTCAACGCGTAGGTAGCGACCTGAAGATGACGCCACCCGAGATGGCGCTCATCATCAAGGCGCATGCCCGAAGAAACGAGACGACTTATCAGTCTCCCTTTCCGCCAGTTTCCAAAGCGGAAGCACAAGCTCTGGTGGGAATATTGAAAAAGTACATCCCAGAAGCCTACAAGCTCACCGGCACACCATTTACCTCTTCGTGAATCAGACAAACGCTACATATTTGGTAGCGTACTGTTCATATTTCACGCGAGCTAGCGGCCGATTTGATACACATTCGTGATGTGCCACCCGATGGGTGTGCCGCCTGTTGCTGTGCGCGATGTGCATGGCCTGCACCCATTGCCGTACCAAGCCGATCCTGAAAACCTGCAGCTGCGGCCTCGCTTGCGCTGACCGCGTTTGTAACTCCATGCGGCGCAATAAAGTTTTTACTATCGTTTATATGGTGATATATTTCTGTTTATTGGATAGTTTGTACAGTTAATTAACCATCACTCGAAAACTTTTGAATAGACAGCAAGGAGTCCCGGTATGGCAAACGCAGTCGCATGGTTTATGGTTCTCTTGGGTATCGCCCCCATCATCTTTGGCCTGGCGCGCTTCAAAGGGCCGGTGCTGGTAACCCTAGGCTACGGTTGGCTTCCGCTGGCCTAAGCACCGCAGGCAAGGACTTCACATGAATGGATATTTTGTCGCCGCAGCCGCCATCGCTTTTGGGGTTGGGCTGGTGCACTCTGTACTGGGCGAAATGCTGATTTTCCGCCGCTTGCGCCAAGGCGATGGTTTGGTTCCCACCAACGGCGGCAATGTGCTCGGCGAGCGGCATGTCCGCATCCTGTGGGCCAGTTGGCACATCGTGACCGTTTTCGGTTGGTGTTTGGGCGCTGTGTTGTTGCGCTTGTCTCTGCCTGCAGCCCCCGAGGCCTCAACCCTGTTTATTGAACAGGCCATCGCGCTTGCGGCGCTGGTCGGAGCGGCTTTGGTGTTCATTGGCACACGCGCCAGGCATCCCGGCTGGGCGGGCCTGCTCGCCATCGCCCTGTGCGTGTGGCTCGGTGGCGCTTGACCGGGCCAACTTTCTCAACCCTGTTCTCCAAAAAGGAAACCATGTCCAAATCCGCCTTCAGCGCCAAAGTGTTCGCCTTCTACCTGTTCTTCGCCGGCACCGCGCTGGCCGTAGCCCCCAACTTTGTGCTGTCCATGCTGTTCATTCCGCAGACCTCGGAAGTCTGGATTCGGGTGATCGGCGTCATCGCGTTCATGATCGGCATCTACGCGTGGGATGCCGCCAAACACGAGGCCAAGTCGTTTTTCGTGACCTCCGTGTACACACGCTGCATCGTGTTTGTGGCTTTCGCGGTGTTCGCGGCCCTGGGGCTGGGCAGCCCGATGATCATTCTGTTCGGAGTAATGGACCTGCTGGGCGGAATCTGGACGCACTATGCTTTGAAAGCCGATGCGCGGACTGCCAACCCCTGGTAAGGCCGTCCCGTCTGCGCTCCCCAACTCTGGAGGCATTTGCTGCACATCATGGCTACCGAACCCAATACACCACTCCTTGTCGCTGCGTGCCTGAGTGCAGTCGCCGCGTTGCTGCACGTCGGCATCGTGGTGGGCGGCGCACCGTGGTACCGCTTTTTTGGGGCCGGTGAGCGCATGGCCGCCAGCGCGGCCGCAGGTCGCTTTTACCCCGCTGTGGTGACCTCAGGCATTGCCACAGTTCTGGCCTTGTGGTCCGCCTACGCCTTGTCGGGAGCGGGCATTCTTGCACCGCTGCCCCAGCTCAAGTGGGCACTCGTCATCATCACCGGCATCTACCTGGTGCGGGGCCTTGCCATTGTTCCGCTGCTCACCTTCGCCCGCTCCAGGGCAACGCCGTTCCTGGTCTGGAGTTCGTTCGTCTGCATTTTCTACGGTGCTGTCCATCTGCTGGGTCTCACCCAGGTCTGGCACACGCTGTAAGCGCACCCGCCTCCCAACTGCCATCCCACTAGCTTTACTTTCATAGTCCCCATGCGCACCACCAAAGCCCAACAAGCCAAGAACCACCGGCTCATCATCCAAACGGCGGTAGACCTGATGACCCAGCACGGGTTCGAAGGCACGACGATGAAGCAGATCGCGCGCGCCGCCGACATCGGCGACGCCACCATCTACAAGTACTTTCCCACCAAAGAGAAACTGGTCACCGCTTACTTTGAACAGGCCATAAGCGACGCGCTGGCGCAAGCCGGCACAACACCGGGGCACCAAGATTTTTCGCTGCACGAGCGCATGCAGTTGCTGATCGACAGCCTGCTGGAAATTCTGCTGGCCGACCGCGAATTTGTAGGCTTGGCGCGCGGCCTGGTGGAACGCGCACCCATGCTGCTGCTGGGTGAACAACTGCCGGGCAAGCCGCTGCTCAAAAATGCATTCATCCAAATGCTGGAGCAAGCCGAGGCCTCCAAGGAAATCGTGCCCTGCGGCTTCAAGCCCAGCCTGGCCGGGCTGCTGGCCGACTATGTCTACGGCGTCATGGCCTACTGGCTGCGCGACGAATCGGAGCAGTTTGCCAACACCACGCAAATGGTGGACCTGAGCCTTGGGGTGCTGGTGCTGGCGCTGAAGAGCGGCCTGGTGGACAAGCTGCTGGAGCTGGGCGGATTCATGGTGCGCAGCCAAATGGCGCGCCTGATGCACGACGGCACGGGCCTGCTGGATTTGCTGCAACTGGCGCGGCGCGGCCTGGGCGATTTGGGTGGAGCACGCAAATGAAACCGCTGCTCTGTGACCTGCCCAACGGCAGCCGTATTGCCCAAACATTGCCAAATTCCGACTTTGCCGACTGCTACCGGTTCGACGACCTGTGGCCGGACAAGAATGCCTTGGAGACCTATCTGATGCTGGTGACCCGCACGCCGGGCTGGATGAATGCGCTGATGGCGATGCGCAACCAGGCCGTGCGCCTGGTCGGGCTCAAGCACCTGGGCAACTTGTCCACGGCGGTCAACCGCAAGCCGGCCCATGCCTACCAAGTCGGTGACCGCGTGGGCATCTTCGGCCTGAAACATCTGCAAGACGACGAGGTGATCCTGTTTGACGACGACAAGCATTTGCTGGTGCAGTTGTCGCTGGTCAAACACCTGGTGGACGGCAAACCCATGGTGTCGCTGGGCACCGTGGTGCACATCCACAACCGCCTGGGGCGCTTGTACATGGCCGTCGTCAGGCCGGTGCACAGTGCCATCGTGCCGCGCATGCTGGCGCAGGTGGCGCATGGCTAAAAAGGACAGCAAGGAGTCGGAGCTGCCCAGCACCGGGCGGCTGTCGCGTGGCGCCATTGCGGGCATGGCGGTGGCGCGCGCCGGCCTGGCGCATCTGGGCCACAAGGCGCAGTCCCTGACCCGGGACGCTGCACAAGTAGCCCAGGCCCGCACGGCACACGAGGCCGAGCTGGGCCGCATTCTGTTTGCGGCGCTGAACCAGCTCAAGGGTACGGCGCTGAAGGCCTCGCAACTGATGAGCATGGAGCTGGGCTTTTTGCCCGAAGGCATGCGCCAGGAGCTGGCCCGCGCCCACTACCAGGTCACACCGCTGAACCGCGCCGTGGTTGTCAAAGTGATGCGCCAAGAGTTGGGCCAGGACCCGCACACGCTGTTCCAGCACTTCGAACCGCAGGCCTTTGCCGCCGCCAGCCTGGGCCAGGTCCACGCCGCCACGCTGGCCAATGGCGACGCGGTGGCCGTCAAGCTGCAATACCCCGGCATGGCGGCCTCCATTGGCAGCGACATGCGCATGCTGCGCAGCCTGCTGCAAACGCTGGGTGGCCACTCCGACGCCTTGCCCAAGGCCAGCATCGTCGAGCGCGTGATGGCCGACATTGAGTGCAAGCTGGCCGAAGAGCTGGACTACCTGCACGAAGCGCAAGCCCTGCAATGGTTTAGCCAACACCTGACGCTGCCCGGCCTGGTGATACCGCAGCCGGTGATGGACCGCACGACGAAGCGGATGCTGACCATGCGGCACTTGGCCGGCCAACACGTCAACGAATGGCTGCAAACCCAGCCCAGCCAGGCGCAGCGCGACCACTACGGCCAGTTGCTGTTCGACACCTTTATGCACTGCGCCTTTGTGCTGCACCGCCTGCAGGCAGACCCGCACCCCGGCAATTACCTTTTCATGCCCGATGGGCAACTGGGCTTGCTGGACTTTGGCTGCACCCGCGCCTTGCGCCCGGATTTTTGCGCGGCCGTTGCCACCGTCTGGTCCACCCTGCTGCACAGCCCCTTGGACACCCAGCGCGTGCAGCAGGCCTACCGCAGCTTGGGGCTGATTGATCCCGCGCTGAGCGCGCACGACTTTTGCACCCAACTGCTGCCCGCCCTGGCGGACATGCAAGCCTGGCAGCGTCTGCCGTTCACGGTGTCGGTCTACGACTTCACACAGCACCCGCCCTACCCCGGCTCCAAACCCGAACACCAGCGCCAGGCCGTGCAGTTCCTGCAAGCGATTCCGCCCGACCTGCCCTACTTCGACCGCGCCTACCTGGGCCTGACCCAGTTGCTCAAAACCCTGGGCGCCCGCGTGCGCACCACCAACCCCTGGATACATTAAAAATGGAAACCACACTGTTGATACTCGGCTGCTCGGTGTTTATCCTTCTCGGGGTCGGGCACGCCGCGCTGACGCTGTTCAGCACGAAGTTGGAGCCCCACGACCCAAACCTGCTGGCACAAATCAAGATCGGCAAAGTCGGGCTGTCTGGCACCGGAAATCTGTGGAATGCCATCCAGGGCTTCCACCTGAGCCACAGCCTGGGCATGGTGCTTTTCGGCTGGTTCTACACCACGCTGGCGCTGGAGAGCCCGGGCCTGTTGCAGTCCTCGGCGTCCTTGAACCTGGGCCTGTTCCTGGTGCCTGCCCTCTACATTTACCTGGCCCACCGGTTTTGGTTCAGCGTGCCCAGAAATTGCTTTGTGCTGGCCCTTGGTTTGTTCGCGCTGTCCGCCGTTTTCAGATGAAGTTGTGATGAAGTTGTTTCAGTCGCTATACTTTTCATAGCTTCTTGCGCTTATTCCACGAGGGCTATCGGCATATTTCGCTTACACCCCCCCCTACAATCGATCCACCAACCCATATACAGCGCCGACTTTGCCGCACCGAGCTGGGTCAATGAAATTCCGGCAGGTGGCTCACAACGGTGGCGGCGTCAACAGAAGGCCTTTGCGACGACGGCGGTGCGTTTGCGAGCGGTGAATGCGTCGGGCACAATGGCCCGCCCACACACATCAGGACGCGCAGCATGAGCAAGTATTTCACCCATGTTTTGTATGCCACTGGCTTCATCACGATGCTGCCTTTGGCCCAGTTCTTTGCCCCCACCGCCGTGCTGGCGGTTTCGGGTTTGCAAGTGGGCGATGCGGTGGGCCTGCTGCACGCCCAGCACTGGGGGCTGCTGGCCTTTTGCTTTGGCGCATTGCTGGTGTATGCCGCGCGCCACCCGGACATTCGCCGCCCCATCGTCTTGGCGGCCGGACTAGAGAAACTGGGCCTTTGCGTCCTGGTGGCGATGGGCTGGACCACGCCCGCCTTGCAAGGCATGCACCCGGTGCTGGTGATTGATGGCCTGTGCGTGATTTTGTACGCCCTGTGGTGGTTCACGGTACCCGTGGCAAAGGCGTAGTCCGGGCGGCGACATCATTTGCGCGCGACAGCGGGTTGCTTATTCGGCGCCATCCTCCGTCACAGTGCTGACATGGTCTTCTTCATCCAGCCATCATTGAACACATGAGTTTGCTCTTTCAGTCCGTCGTTGTGACGCAAGATGGTGTGTACCAACCGCCGCAGTTCCGGCTGGAAGCCACTCTGTTTGCAATGACGCTACTCTTCCTCGCAGCGAGTTTTCTTTTGGGCAGACTGGCGCCCCCCCATGCGCTGCTGTATTTGGCGGTGCTTGGCGTTCCGTTCACTTTCCGCGTGTTGACGTATCGGAAGTTCGGCCCGCTCGGACCGCCCAGCGTCGCCATCAGGCAAGGCACTCTCGTTTTTGCGCGCCCTGAGGACTCGCGTGGCGCGCTGACATTCGCGCTCGACGAGCTGCAGGAACTGATGGTCTACGGTCGTGTGGGGCGACGCACCTACCGGTTTGTGCGACGGGATGGAAGCATGGTTGAAACTGTCCCGATGTGGGGAGCCGGTGTCGAGGCATGTGTTTTGCAATTTTTGCAAGGTGCACTGCCGCAATGTGTCACGGTGGCAGAGCCGCAAACCCTGTTTGAATCGATTCGCGGCGATGCCCCTTAGGCGCGTACTTGCGCAGCACAATTCCTGCGTATGACCATCCAAGTTGAATTCACCGCCCCGAACCGCGTCTACCCTTGAACCTCCCCATGAAACCATCCACGTTGACGGAGCGTTTTGCGCTGCGGCACCCCACTGAACAGGCCCTTGTCTCCATCCTGGCGCTGATGGGGCCGATCAACAGCCGCTCTCGGCTGATGGAGTACCTGGCCAAGGCCAACCTGAAGTCCCCCAAAGGCACGGGCTACAACGGCAATAGCATGGACGCGCTGTTGGCTGAATTGGTGCAGCAAGGCCTGATTGCGCACACCAGCGCAGGGGAATACCAGTGTGCGCCGGCGCTGGTGGACACTGCGATCCACAGCGCCATCACCCGTGCGCAATTGGACAGCCTTTGTGCTGCTGTTGAAAGCATTGAAAGAATCTCAAGCTATGCCGGCCAGATTCGTTTCGCAAACTACCAACAGGGCATCCGCGCCCTGCGCCGTGCATTGATCAGTGGCAAAGACAGAGACACGGTGTCCAAATACCTGGTGGCGTGTTCAGATTTTTCTGCCTTTCGCCGGCAGCACCCCTACGTTGACATTTGCGGGCGCCCCTTTAGCGAGCGCTTCATGGCGCTGCTGCACCCCGAGATGCAAGAAGCGGTTCTGGCCACGCTGTTGCAAGATGCCATGCTGGGCCTGCGCGAATCCAAACCCATCGTGGCTTACGCCGAGTCGGTGTTCAAAGGCAAAGCACCCGGCACGCACCGGCCCGGCTTTATCGCCATGTACGCCGAGTATGTTTTGTTGTCCGGCCAGTTTGACCAGGCTGAGAACATCCTTGCCAACCGGCCCGAAGGCCCATGCCTGGCATTGCACAGCGCCATGGCCTTGCTGCGCGGCAAGCTGGAGCCAGCCATTGACGGCTTTGAAGCCGCCCTCAAGGCCTTTCGTGCCACCAGCATGAAACGCACCAACGTTTTCAGTGGTTTGACTGGCTTTTTGCACATGCTGGCCCTGTTGCGCAGCGCCCAAGAAAAGCACCATAAAAAAGCACTGACCTACTTGGACATCGCCGTGCGGCGTCTGGACGGCTACCACCCGGTGTTTGAGCAGTTGCGCCACCTGCATCAGGTGCAAACCGCGCAGTCACAAACCATTGTCGGCAGTGAATTCGACTCCGAGGATGCGCCCCTCTCTAAATTGTTTTTTCTGTTGATCGACGAATGGCTGGGGGTGCCCCTGACCGATCCTAAATTTCTGCTGCTGCAAGAATTGCACCTGAAAAGCGAGGCCGCCGGGCAACATTTCATCGCCGCCCAAACCGCCGAACTGCTGGGCCGCCAGAAAACCCGTGTGTCGCCCGCCGACAGCGCCTTGTTTTTGCAGCGCGCCGAAGCATTGCGCCGCCAGCAAGGCAGCGTGTGTTTGCTGGACTGGTTTGAAAAGCAGGAACCCTGGCAGCGCCAGCTTGCGGCATTGGCCCAGTTAAGCGCCCCCGCCAAGGACAGCCCCAGCACCAGCGGCCCCACCCCAGCGCGCCTGGTGTGGGAGATTCAGATCGGCCCCCGCCACATCACCCTGCACCCGCGCGAGCAAAAGCGCAAAGGCCAGGCGGCCTGGACGGGCGGGCGGGCCGTGGCACTCAAACGCCTGAGCGAATCGCCCGAAGAATTTGACTACCTGAGCCCGCAAGACCGGCAGGTGTGCGCCTGCATCAGGAAAAGCAATTACGGCTATTACGGTGGTATCGAGTACGAGATCAATAGCCTCCAGGCCCTGCCTCACCTGATCAACCACCCGCTGGTTTTTTCGATGGAATCGCCCGGCGTGCGCGTCGAGATATTGCGCGGCATGCTTGAGCTGGAAATCAAAAAGGCCGATGCCAACACCCTGACCCTGCGCCTACAACCCGCGCTGGGCAGCCAAAGCGACAGCGTGATCGTGATCCGCGAGACGCCGACCCGCTTGCGCGTGATTGAAGTCACCGAAGAGCACCGCCGCATTGGCAACATTTTGGGCGAATCGCTGAACGTGCCGGTGCGGGCCAAGGCGCAGGTGCTGGATGCCATCCGCGCCATCTCGTCGCTGATCACCATCCAGTCCGACCTGGACGTGCTGCCCTCCAACCTGCCGCAGGTGGAGGCCGACAGCCGCCTGCATGTGCACCTGATGCCGCTGGGCGCGGGCCTGAAAGTGAGCCTGCGGGTACGCCCGTTTACGGACGCCGGGCCCTACTACCCACCCGGTGCCGGGGCCGAGAACGTGATTGCCGAAATCGCCGGCAAGCCGCTGCAAGCGCATCGCCATCTGGCCCAGGAGCTGGAGGCCGCCAAGGCGCTGGAGGCCAGCTGCCAGGTCTGGCGCGACACGCGGGAGGAGCACGGTGAGCGCATCGTGGAAGACCCGCAAGACTGCCTGGAGCTGCTGCAGCAATTGCAGGCGCAGGCCGACGCGGTGGTGCTGGCCTGGCCCGAGGGCGAGAAGTTCAAGGTCAGCCGCGAGCTGGGCGGCTCTCACTTTTCCATGGCCATCAAGCGCCAGCAAGACTGGTTTTCCGTCACCGGCGAGTTGCAGGTGGATGACAAACAGGTGCTGGACCTGCAACGCCTGCTGGAGCTTACCGCCACCGGCCATGGCCGCTTCATCCACTTGGGCGACAACCAGTTTCTGGCCCTGACCGAAGCGTTTCGCCGCCGCCTGGATGAGCTGCGGGCCGACTCCGAGCAACGTGGCAAAGACCTGCGCATCCACCCCCTGGCCGCTGGAGCGCTGCAAGACCTGGCCATGGATGCGGGCAAACTCAAAACCGACAAATTCTGGAAAGAGCACCTGGCCAAATTGGGTGAGCTGGACACCCTGCAGCCGGTCTTGCCCGCCACCCTGCAAGCCGATCTGCGCGACTACCAGTTCAGTGGCTTTGAGTGGCTGAGCCGCTTGGCCCATTGGGGCGTGGGGGCTTGCCTGGCCGACGACATGGGCCTGGGCAAAACCCTGCAAGCGCTGGCGCTGCTGCTGTCGCGCGGCCCCCAAGGCCCGGCGCTGGTGGTGGCCCCCACCTCGGTGTGCATGAACTGGATGGGCGAGGTGGCCCGCTTTGCCCCCACTTTGAAAGTCATTGTGTTTGGCAGTGGTGACCGCCAGCAAACCCTGACCGACTTGCAGCCCTTGGACCTGGTGGTGACCAGCTACGGCCTGCTGCAGCAAGAGGCCGAGCGCTTTGCCGCCGTGCGGTGGCACACGCTGGTGCTTGACGAAGCCCAAGCCATCAAAAACCAGGCCACCAAACGCTCACAAGCGGCCATGGCACTGCAAGGTGACTTTCGGGTGATCTTGTCGGGCACGCCGTTGGAAAACCACCTGGGTGAGCTGTGGAACCTGTTTCGCTTCATCAACCCCGGCCTGCTGGGTTCGCTGGAGCAATTCAACGAGCGTTACGCCGGGCCGATTGAACGCCTGCAAAGCGCCGAGGCGCGCAACCGGCTGCGCAAGCTGATTGGCCCGTTCATCTTGCGCCGCACCAAATCGCAAGTGCTCTCCGAGCTGCCCTCGCGCACCGAAATTTTGCGCCAGGTGGCGCTCACGACCGAAGAAAAAGCGCTGTACGAAGCCCTGCGCCGCCAAGCCCTGGAGCGGCTGGCCGCGGCCAAAGCGGGCGAGGGTGGTGCCGGTGGCAAGGACAATGGCCAGCGCTACATCGAAATCCTGGCCGAGATCATGAAGCTGCGCCGCGCCTGCTGCAACCCCGCTTTGGTGGCCCCCGAACTGGACCTGCCCAGCAGCAAGCTGGCGGCGTTTGGTGAGCTGCTGGACGAGTTGCTGGCCAACCGCCACAAGGCGCTGGTGTTCAGCCAGTTTGTGGCGCACCTGAGCCTGATTCGCGCCTATCTGGACGAGCGTGGCGTGCGCTACCAGTACCTGGACGGATCCACCCCGATGCACGAGCGCAAGCAACGCGTCGATGCCTTCCAGGCCGGTGAGGGCGACGTGTTTTTGATCAGCCTGAAAGCCGGTGGCACCGGCCTGAACCTGACCGCCGCCGACTATGTGATCCACATGGACCCGTGGTGGAACCCGGCTGTGGAAGACCAGGCCAGCGACCGCGCCCACCGCATCGGCCAAACCCGCCCGGTCACCATCTACCGGCTAGTGGCGCAAGACACCATCGAAGAAAAAATCGTGGACCTGCACAAAACCAAACGCGCCCTGGCCGACAGCCTGCTCGAAGGCAGCGATATGGCGGCCAAAATGTCCGCCGATGACATGCTGGCGCTGCTACAAGAGGAGTGGCAGCCGCAGGGGGTGTAGCTTGAATACCGTACTGGGGAAACCCACTATTGCGGCTCTGCCAGGGGGACGATCTCGGCGTCCAATTCCGCCCCCCCGCGCAAGGCGGCAACGCGGTTGCGCCCCGCGCGCTTGGCGGCGTACAGGGCCACATCGGCATGTCGGCTGATGCTGT
>Ga0209343_10007679_pt1 | contig 12660 bp, 8 predicted proteins | sample RifCSPlowO2_02_FD_184026 | JGI IMG/M metagenome (GOLD analysis project Ga0209343, IMG submission 184026) | Groundwater microbial communities from Rifle, Colorado - Rifle CSP2_plank lowO2_0.2 (SPAdes) (version 2) | ecosystem: Environmental > Aquatic > Deep subsurface > Groundwater | place: Rifle... | reverse complement strand
GTCCACCCGGAAGTCGTCGCCGCGATGCGCGAAGTCGGCCTCGACCTGAGCTCCGCCGTGCCGCAGAAGCTCACGCCGGAGGTGACGGAGGGTGCCGCATGGCTCGTCACGATGGGCTGCGGCGAATCCTGTCCCATGGTGCCGGGCGCGCGCCGCGAAGAGTGGCCGATCGAGGATCCGAAAGGCCAGCCCACCGAGCGCGTACGCCAGATCCGGGATGACATTCGCCGGCGCGTCCATCAGTTCATTGTCCGCGAGCGCCTTCAGTGATTGAGCAAACGTCTAGACGTTCGTGACCCGTGAGCCGCCGCGGCGGGCGATCTGAACGACCCCCCGTGAACGCCCATCATCCGCTCCCCGCTCGCGTTCGCCCTCACCATCATGGCCGTCGCCTCGGCGTAGACCCGCCTCCTCGCGCAGCCGGCGAAGCAGACGATCGCCCCACCGGGGCGCCTCGGGGTAGGCGACGAATCGCCCGGCCGCGGCGTCAGGGCGCGCCCTTCACTTGCCGTCATGATTCGAGCTTGACCACGCCGGGGACTGGGCATAGCATCGGGGCCAAGCGAGGCTTGAGATGAAAAAGATAAGAGCCATATTGTGGGCATTCGTAGTCGTGATCGGCGTCAGCGCCAGCCTGGCTGCCTCGGACGCGGTCATCCGTGGCGTAGTCACCGACAACGCTGGAAAACCGATCCGTGGAGCGCTCGTCAGAGCGATGACGGGTTACAAGATGGTCACCCGGTATTCGCAGAAGGACGGCCGATACGAGATTACGGTTCCGGCTGGCAAGTATTCTGTAACCGCCGATGCGTTTGGGTACAGCTCAAAACGCGAAGACAAGGACACCGAGATTGCGGGCGAGACAAATTTCAAACTGACGCCCAGAATCGATGTGACGCGCCTCACAGGGGCGGAGGTCGAAGGCCTCTTGCCCGATAACAGGGAAACGAAGCTCATCAAGGCATCATGCCTTGGCTGCCATAACATGCAGCGCCTCGTGTTGAAAAGGGGAAGCACGGCCAGAGACTGGCAGGACTTCCTTCCGACGATGACGCGCGGCAGATTCCCCGTTGCGGCGGACCCCAAGCAAAACCCGAACACCAGCCAGGCGCGCTTTACCGCTCTTACGGATGCGCTGGGAAAGTACTTCGGTCCGGACGCCCCCTTTATCGGGCCGGACTCAGATCCCCCGACTCTCGAACAGATCAAGCATGTGGAAATCTCCGATGCGGCGCTGCGCGCCACCATTCGAGAGTATGAGATCCCGACGCCGATGCCCATGGCGCACAGCATGAGTGTGGACCCGGTCCGGCGCATCGCGTGGTGGGGAGAGGAATCTCAGTTGGCCAACCAAGTTGGCCGTTTCGATATGGATACCGAAACGTTCACGGAATATCCCGCTCAAACAAGAAATGCCCATGTTCACACCGGGATAGTGGGCAACGACGGACGTTACTGGGTGACGCTGCCCGGCGGTGGCGTCTCTAAGATCGCCTCCGTCGAACCCGCGACGGGAAAGCTCACGGAGTATCAATGGCCCGAGAAGAATGGCAATCCGCACACGTTGGCGCTCGACAAGGCGGGGAATCTTGTGATGTCGGGAGGAGCCAGCGGCGAGTTGTGGACGTTCGATACGGAAACAGAGAAGTTCGGATTACATAAATTCACCGTCCCTCCGTCGTATCCGGAGGACTCTGTCACGTATTGGTCCCGGGTGCCCGGGGAAGACCTGCCGGCCGTCCGCGCCGCTTCTTACGACATCAAGATCGACTCGAAGGGCAAGTTCTACTTTACGATATACGGCATGGGAACGCTGATGAGCCTGGACCCGGCGACAGGGGAGACAAAAGCGTACCATCCGAAAGGAACCCCCAGCATGCGGGGACTGGCGATCGACGCGCAAGATAACGTCTGGTTCTCCAACTACAACGGTCACAAGCTGGGGAAACTCGACGCGAAGACTGGTGTGATCAAGGAATACCAACCCCCTACCCTCTACGCAACCCCGTATGGGTTGCTTGTAGACAAAGTCGGGAACGTGTGGTTCTCGGACCTGGTGGGGAATAACATCACGCGGTTTGACCCGAAGACTGAACAGTTCGTGGAGTACCCCCTCCCAACACGGGAGGCTGGTCCCAAGTTCATGTCCTTGGACGCCAACGGGAAGGTTTGGTTTACCGAGGTGATGGGCGCCAAGATCGGTATGATTGATCCTGGGGACGGCAGTAAGTAGATAGCTTCCGCACAATAAGCAGAGCGCTCGGTTTCGTCACGGACGATAGCCCGGAGGAGAGACCGTCGGCGATCCACGCTGAGCAGCGACGCCGAGGCGTCGCTGCCGTCGCTGACCTACCCCTATTTTGAAAGCTCACGCGCCGCTCTTAACGCCGCGCTCTGCTCCGTGGCGGGAACAAAGAGCACCTTGAAGCCCTCCTTCAGCCGCCGCGTCACGTCGGCCACGTTTCCGGCCACAATCCCGCACGGTATGTTCTTCGCGAGGCATGCCTTCAGCACGGTCTGGACGAGCGCCTCGGTCCGAGGCTGCGGTGGTGATCCCGGCCCCTCGCCGATCGCGTTTCCGAGGTCGGATGTGCCAATAACAATGCTCCCAATACCAGGCACCTGCATGATTTCGTTGATGTTCTTGACGCCTTCAGGCGTTTCGATCTGCAAGAACGCAAAGAGTTCGCCGTCGGGATTGAGGGGCCACACGTCGGCCCGTTGGAGATATTCGGCCGACGACGACAGTCCCCAGTACCAGACCGCCGCAGAGGGGCTGAAACCGCGCTCCCCCAGCGGCTCGGGATACTTGGAGTCCTTGCGCTGCGGGTAGCGCATGGCCTTGACGGCGGTCAGCGCCTCAGCTTTGGTCGAGACGCGCGGGAACATGATTCCGAAGACACCGATGTCCAGCAGCTGCTTGACTGTGTAAATCGGGTCTTCATAGCCGTGCATCGGGATACGGACTGTCGGGACGACATTCGGCCTCAGGTTGCCCGTCCTCACGATCGTAGCCTTGTCGGTCATGCCAAGAAGCGTCAGCTGCAGCGCGGCGATATCGTACGGACCGTGCTCCATGTCGATGAGCGCAAAATCGATATCGGACGTCGCCAGGGCGCGCGCGTCCGCGAGTGATCCATTCAAAACGATCGGGCCAACGACTGGCCGGCCTAGCTCCAGCTGCTCGATGACTCGGTTCAACCGAACCTTCTTCTGCGATCCGTTCGTGGGCTGCTGTGCAGTTGGCCGAGGTCCACCAACTCCGACGAGTCCTAGAACAATCGCAAGCGTCATCGTCACAAAACGTGGCCACGGCGCGGCGCTCGAAAATCTTTGTTGCATACTCCTTCGCTCCTGTGCGCGAACCCTTCCAGGATAGCCGGTCAACGTCCCGCAACCCGGCGGGCTGGAGCCGCGTTGCGCTAGGTCACGTGGCCTGACTCTCTAGATGAGGTGACAATCATCTGTTAGAGGGTGCTCAGCCCTGTTTCGTAAGCGACGAGCCGTCTTGCGCAGCGTGCTGCAAATTTGGAGGCAGAAGCCCGGCGAACCCGGGGGGATCCTGCAGGCAAATCGGGCGCAAGAAGCGGTCAATGGCAGCCAACCCGACCGATGTTGTGTCCGGCCTGGTCGAGGACGGCCAGGGACCGCCATGCTGTTGGGCGGCAGTCACCGCAACCCCGGTGGGCACGCCCGAAAACAGAACACGGCCGGCAATGCGCGCCGCCTGCGCAACGACCGGGCGCGCCACGGCCGCTTCGGTCTCACTTGCCCAGATGGTGGCGGTAAGGCTCCCCCCAATGGCTTCCAGGGCGGCCCCCATTTCATTCGCATCTCGAGCGGTGATGACCAGGCAGAACGGTCCGAAGATTTCGTCGTGGAGCGCTTCATTCTTCACAAACTCGGCAATCGGCACTTCGATCAAGGTGGGCATCGGTTCACTTTCACCGGATGGGCCACCGGCCAACAGTGTGGCATGTGCGCTGCCCGCGACTTGCTTTATGGCGAGATCGAAATTCTCCCTGATTCCCTGCGTCAGCATGGGGTGGGTCTTCGCTTGCCGCAGGCAGTCTGCAAGCAGGCTCGTGAAATTGCGTGATTCCGAATGGTCCATCACCAGCAGCACGCCGGGACTGGTACAGAACTGGCCGGCCCCCAGCGTGATCGAACCGGCGAGCTTCAGCGCCAGCTCGCGGCCGCCCTCGGCAAGCGCACGAGGAAAACCGATCACCGGATTCAACGATCCGAGCTCTCCATAAAACGGAATGGGCCGACGCCGCATATTGATGATCTGCCGAAGCGCTCTGCCGGCACGTGCCGAGCCGGTAAACGCCACCGCCTGAATGCCCGGCTCGGCGACCAGTGCCACGCCGACTTCCGGAGAAGGGCCCTGTACCAATTGCAGCACGCCTTCCGGCAGACCTTGTGCCTCAATCACCTCCCGCGCCAGGCGAAAGACCTCGAGCGACAGTCGCGGATGCGCGGGATGCGCCTTAACGACGACCGGATTGCCGGCGGCAAGCGCCGCCGCCGTATCGCCGCCGAGAACGGAGAACGCGAAAGGGAAATTACTCGGGGCAAACACGGCGACCGGGCCAAGAGGCACCCGCGTTCTGATGAGTGCCGGTCGGCCCCGTGGAGCCGGCGCCTCGATGGCGTCATCCAGTTGCGTGCTGCGATGGGCGCCATGGGCAATGTAGTCGGCGAAGGCGCGCAGTTGAAAAGTCGAACGATCAATTTCACCGGAGAGTCTTGGGCGCCCGAGCGCCGTTTCCTGATCTCCCAGGTCGATCAACCGCTCGCGATTGCTCTCGATAACCTCCGCCAGGCTACGCAACAAGGTGGCTCGGCCGCGATCCGGTACGTCGGCAAGAGCGGCGACGCATCCTTCGGCCCGCTCGACCGCTGCAGAGATTTCTGCCGCACTGGACTCCCACAGCGCATCCCCAACTGGCAGGCGTGTGCGGGCGTCAATGGAGAAAAACCTATTCCCTGCAGGCTGCGCGGTCGACACAGTCCTCACTTCTTGTTCTCTGGTGCCCGTTGTGAACCGCCCGCCAGCCGCGCGTTCGGGGTAATTTGAGCGGGATCGACCCTCAGTTCGAGCAGTGCCGGCACACCCGCACTCTGTGCACGAACGAAGGCACCGGCGAAGTCTTCCGTCTTCTCGACCCGCTCGGCGAACGCACCAAAGGATCGGGCCAAGGCAACGAAATCCGGAGTCGCGAGGTCGGTGCCCGAAACGCGGCCTGGGAAGCGCCGTTCCTGATGCATGCGGATGGTGCCATACATGCCGTTATTCACCACGATCACAATCACCGCGACACCGTGCTGAGCCGCGGTCGCGAGCTCTTGCGGATACATCAGAAAGCAGCCATCCCCAGCGAAACAGACCACGGTCCGCTTGGGGTGTCGCAGCTTGGCAGCGACGGCAGCGGGAAAGCCGTATCCCATCGAGCCACTGGTCGGCGCGAGCTCGGTTCCGAATTGCCGGTAGCGGTGGAAGCGATGCACCCAAACGGTGTAGTTCCCGGCGCCATTGCTGACGATGGCATCGCGCGGCAGCACGTCCGCCAGATGGGCGACCACGGTGGCGAGGTGGACTCCACGATATTCCGCTGATGGTGCTGGCACTTGCCCAAAGGCCACCAAGTTCCGACGAAGTTCGGTTCGCCAAGAGCTCCACAGCGGATTCTTGAATGCCGCGAGTGTCTGCAGTGCTGCGGCGAAGGCCGGCATCCCGGAATTGATGGCCACGTCGGCCTGAAACACACGTCCCAGCTCCTCGGGATCGGCATGCACGTGCACAAGGCGCTGTTTGGGACGCGGCGATTCAATCAGTCTGTAGCCGCCCGTTGTCACGTCGCCCAGGCGCGAGCCGATGGCGATCAGCAGATCTGCGGCGCGCACGTTTTCGGCAAGACGAGGATCGATGCCTAACCCGAGGTGGCCAACGTAGTGATCGTTGCCGTTATCGAACAGATCCTGCCGACGGAACGAGGCCGCGACCGGAAGGCCGTTGGACTCAGCGAAGGCCATCACGTCACGGCAGGCATCCGACGTCCATCCACCTCCTCCCACGATAACAAGTGGCCGCTGAGCCAGCGCCAGCTCGGATCGCAGCGCGGCCAGATCGGCAGCCAAGGGGGCGCTTTGCGCCGGGCGGAAGGGCGAGACGTCGGCGACCCGTACGGCCTGCGTAAGCACGTCTTCCGGCAACGCCAGCACGACCGGGCCAGGCCGTCCCGACGTTGCGGTCTGAAACGCGCGTGCCACGTACTCCGGTATGCGTGCGGGGTCGTCGATTTCGGCCGCCCATTTGGCCAGCGGCCCGAACATCTGCCTGAGATCGACCTCCTGGAATGCCTCGCGATCGCGGAAGCCGCGATGCACCTGGCCGATGAACAGAATCATCGGCGTGGAATCCTGCCGTGCTGTATGCACGCCGACGCTGGCATGGGTAGCGCCAGGGCCACGGGTGACGAAGCAGATGCCTGGCCTCCCCGTCAGTTTGCCATCGGCTTCCGCCATATTGGCTGCGGCACCTTCGTGCTTACAGACGATGACCTTCACGTCACGCGCGTCGTACAGGGCGTCCAGCACATCGAGATAGCTCTCTCCGGGGACGCAGAATATTGTGTCGACGCCGTGAATGCGGAGACTTTCGACGAGAATGCGGCCGCCGCTGCGAACCTGAATATCCTCTCTATTCATTTCGTGGCGCTGTTCGGAAGACTGGTTCTGACTGTTGAGCATAAGCTTACAGTATCTTGCCTCGTGTTTCAGGAAGGAGCGCCACTGCGATCAGAACCAAGCTGTACGAAAATAGCGCGCAGGCGCCGATCGCCTCATCAAGCGGCACCGTGGCTCCGACAAAGCCGACCACGAAGGGCATCAGCGACCCCGCTGCCCGTCCGAAGTTATACGAGAACCCTTGACCGGTCGCGCGAATGTAGGTGGGAAAAAGCTCTGCGAAGGTTGCACCCATTCCGGCCACAATTCCGGACTGGAAGAAGCCGAGCGGGAAACCCAGCAGGAGCGTGGCAAGATTGCCGATGGGCGCCAGCATGTAGACGCTAATGGTCAGCGACGCAAAGATTGCGCACAGTGCGAATGTACGCCGCCGTCCCAGCCAGTCGCTCAGGTGTGCGCAGATGATGTAGCCGCAGAACGAGCCCAGAATATTGACGGCCAGATAGCCGCCAGTGGAGAGCACGTTCAAATGCCGAACCACACTTAGATAGGTCGGCAACCAGGTCAGAATGGTGTAGTTGCCGCCCAGCGTGCCCGCGGCGAGCAGTGAGGCCGTGAGAGTGGAGCGGCGCAGCGGTTGTTTGAAGATATCAAGAAACAAGGCGCTGCCAGCCCTGGCGCCTTGCTGATCCTTCTTGGCCGCCATGAAAGTTTCCGGCTCTTCGACGTGACGCCGAATAAAGAACACGGCAATCGCCGGCACGATCCCGATGAAAAACAGGTAACGCCAAGCCTGTTCTGGCGGAAAGAACGAGAAGACGGCCGTGAACAAGAGCGCCGCCGTGCCGTAGCCCACCGACCAGCCGCTTTGCACGCTGCCGACAGCGCGGCCTCGTACCCGTGGGTTGATGACCTCGGCCATCAACACGGCTCCTGCTGCCCACTCGCCTCCGAAGCCGAGCCCCTGAAGGCTCCGGATCACGAGCAGTTGCTCGTATGAGTTCGTCAAACCCGACAGAAACGTAAAACCCGAGAACCAGAGGATGGTGATTTGGAGCACCTTCACCCGTCCGACCCTGTCGGCCAGCATCCCGGCAAGCCATCCCCCGATGGACGACGTGATCAGCGCCGACGTGCCCAACAGCCCCGCCTGCGCCCGGCTCAGTGACCACAAGGCAATCAGCGTAGGCATCGCCACCGCGTAGAGCTGCACATCCATCGCGTCCAGCGACCAACCACCAAAGCAGGCCCAGAAGGTCCGCCGTTCCCGCTTGGACATGTCCCCGAACCATGTGAACATTTGGTCTTCCTTGCGATGTGAGGGTGATTAGATTCCTGCGGCCGGGTGTCCTGCTCAGGGGAGCGGCAGGCCATCCGGCGTTCGAAGCAGCTTCCACCCTTCCTTGAGCCGCCGGTCCTGGTCGGCCTTCCCGGTCGGAGTGATCCAGCACGCTACGTTGTGCTTCAGGCACGCTTGCAGAATCGCCTGACGGGCGACTTCAATCTCGGGCGCGTTCCCGGGGACGCCGTACGAAGACGACAGGTCGCCACCCGCCGCTGCGCTCAGCACCGTCACGCCCGGCACCTGCGCGATCGCATCCACGTTCTTGATTCCCAACGGCGTCTCAATGATCATGATCGCCATCAAATCGCCATCCGGATTGAGCGGCCAGAGATCGGCGCGGCGACGGTACTCTTCCGTATCGATGCCCCACGCCCAAACCGCTCCACCCGGCGACCAGCCGCGGATGCCTACGGGGCCCTTCTGCGTGTTTGGGAACGCTTTCCACGGCGGGTACCGCATGCTCTTCACCGCGTTCTCCGCAGCTTCCTTCGTTTCGACCGTGTTGAACACGAATCCCATCACGCCAATGTCCAGCGCCTGCTTGACCACCCACGCGGCGTTTTCCGAGGCGTAGGGGGGCATTCGCACGAACAGCGCCGACCGTGGTTGCGCCCCCTTCTTCACCGTATAGGCCTTGTCGTTCATCGCCGCCACGAACGAGGAGATTCCGTCCATGTTGAACGGCGAGTGTTCCATATCGATGAACACGAAGTCGGTGTCACGGCGGCCGAGGGCCCGGGCGTTTTCTCTTGAAATATCCTGGGTCAAAACGCCGTAGATTGGCTTGCCCGACGCCAGTTTCTCAATCGCGGGATTGAGGTGCGCGGGCGACAGTGGAGGCAGTTGGGCCGAGAGGGTGCTGGCCAATAGGACACACACCGCTATGACGGCAGATACGCCAACTGTCGGATTGAGACGTGAACTTGAGGATCGCGGAACTCGTAGTCGCAACACATTCAACATGCTGTCTCCTTCACCAAAAAGACGTATTGAAGCGTTTCTGGAAACCGCCCGCCCTGAACCTTTCAGCCTCTTCGCAAGGTCAAATCGAGAACGGCCACGTGGGATAGCGCGCGCCCGGCGGACATCAGCTGGCGTTTCCTCATCTGACGATTGTGGTCGGCGGATTGGTTCCCTCGACCGGGGCGCCAATCCCCTTGTACAAGAAGCGTTGGAACCGTCGGCCATCGAAGTTCTCGCCGACGTAAATGTTCCCTTTGCTATCGACGGTGATGGCATGCGGAATATTCAGCGATCCGCCAAAGAGCCCTTGCTGACCGAAACGACCGATGATCTGGAGCGATTCGCGAAGCAAGATCCAGACGTGATGGTTCGCGCCATCGATCATGTACACAAAGCGCTGCTGAGGGTCTGGTGACAACGCGAGACCGGATGCCGCACCGGCGAGCAACGTCCTCTTGGAGATGAACTGCTCCTTCACGAACGTGCCGTCCTTCCTGAACACCTGTATGCGATTGTTGGGGCGATCGCAGACATAGACCAGGCCGTCCCTCGAGATCGAAATATTGTGAGGCAGGCGGAACTGCTGCGCGAGCGGCGCATCGGGATTGTACGGACCGAGGTTCGCATCCTCCGGACGGTTCCCGTACGCGCCCCACATGCGCTTGAATGCGAACGTATCGGCGTCGAGCACAATCACGCGACGGTTCCTGTAGCCATCGGCGACATAGACTTCGTTGCTCGCCGGGTCCACGGCCAGATTGGCGGCGCTCCCCGTATTCTGCGTGTCGGCGTTCCCTCCGCTCTTCCCCTGCCTGCCGAACTGCTGCAGAAACTTCCCCTGTCGCGAGAACTTCAGGAGCTGAGCGTCCCTGTTTCCGCTTCCGGCCAGCCAGACGATGTCCTTCTGATCGACAAAGATGCCGTGCTCGGTCTGCGGCCACTCGTAGCCTTCGCCCGGGCCGCCCCACGACGCGATCAACTTTCCGGTCTGATCGAACTCGAGGACTGGCGGCGCCGGGACGCAGCACTCGGCCTTCGGCGGGTTCGCGCCCGCGCCCGAGAAGCGATCGTCGTGGAGCCCGCCGGGCCGCTGGAGCACATAGATGTGATCCTGGCGGTCAATCGCGAGTCCTCCGATAGGCCCGATCGCCCACGTTTCGGGCAGCGGCTTCGGAAAGCTGGGATCGTATTCAAAGATTGGCACCTGCACGTTCGGCTGGGCCTGGCCGACCACGACCTCGTCTCTCACCGTCCACATCGCACAGAGCGCCAGGACCATTACAGCTAACGCAAAGTTTCGCTTTCGATTCATGTCGACTCCTCTAGGTGACCATCACCTGTTAGCGGCGCGCGCGCGACCAGCAGCCCAAGGGACACCATACACGCGGCACCTCCCAGGTGCGCGTCGAACGCCTGACTACTTCCCCACGATCGGCGGATACCAGTTGCCCATTCGCACCTCGATCGGCTGACCCCGCAGCGCGTCCTTCAGCGACTGCAGACTCTCGCCGATGCGATCGTTCGCGCTGGATTGAGCGGGCGCACGAGGATCCGTCAGCCGCGACGCGTAGTCCTGATCGTAGTGATAGAGGTACAGGACCGCGGGCCTGATCGCCTTCACACATTCTGCCGTCGCCGCTGGCGTCATGCGATCGAGCGGCAGGTTCATGGGCATGAACGCGACATCGATATTCTTCAAGGCGCGGATCTCGGCTACGCACTCCGTCACGCCGGAAAAGTAGATGCGCTTCCCGCCGAGCGTAACGAGGTAGCCGTTGGCTTTCCCTTTCGGATGCGAGGGCTCACCAGGCTTGATGTCGTACGCCGGTATCGCCTCGACAAAGATTCCAGCGAACGTCTTACGCTCGCCATTTGCGAGGGGGGTGCCGTCGTGAAATTTCGATTGAGCAGCGGGCGGCAGAATAACCGGGGCGCCTGTCTTGCGAACCTGTTGAATGGCCTTTAGATCCAGGTGGTGCCCCGGATCGTCGGTCACAAGAATCAGATCCGCGGACTTCGCGTGGGAGAGGTCGCCAAGGCTCCACGGATCGACCTGAACGACTCGGCCTGCATGCTCCAGCTGCACGCTCGAGTGGATAATCGGCGTGATTTCGATGTCGCCACCGGCTGCGGCAATCCTGTCTGCCGCGAACAACCGAGCGCTCACGAACGAGGCGACGAGCAGCCCTGACAGTCGAGCCGACTGGCGCATGGGCTTCTCTACGAGGGCAGCCGCAGTGCCAGCAACTCGCCGCTGTAGCCAGCGCCACTGATTGCCAGGACGATGTACTGCTTGCCGTTGAGCATGTAGGTCATGGGCGATCCACTTTGCGGGGCGGGCATGTAGACCGATCCCACCTCCATGCCCGTCGCCTTGTCGTACGCCCGCAGCACCGCGCCGCGCTGCCCGGACGGCGTGGGACCAAACGAGGTTTCGCCCGCGACGACCAGCGTCCTGGTGACCAGCGTGCCCGGCGTACCGGGACGACCGGTGCGGGAAATATTCACACCCTTGAGCGCAGGATGGTTCTTGACGGTGTCCGGCGTTTCCCCGTGCGCGACCTGCCAGACAATCTCGCCCTTCGTGAGATCGATCGCCGTAATCCGCCCGTAAGGCGGTTTGACGAGCGGCAGGCCGCGTACGGTGAGGCCGCCTCCCCCGCCGCCTTCGCCAGCCGGCTCGCGCTCGGGAGCACTCCCCGCGCCGGCTGTGGTCCGCGCGCCAGCCGCCGCGTTGCCCTGGACGTACGCCATGTCGTTCTTCGACGGATCACGCGGCGGCACGAGACCGAGCGGGGTGACCTGACTCTGCGACGACACGTACACGATGTGGGTTTCCGGATCGTACGAGCCGCCCGGCCAGTTCGCACCGCCACCGCTCGTGGCCATCGTCAGCGTGGCGAGCGGCCCCTCGATCTTGCTGACCACGGGTGGCGTGAACATGGGGCCCAATTTGTATTTCGCCACGAGCTGCACGGCCTCGGCTCGGAGCTCCGGCGTGAAATCGATCAAATCGTCGATCTCGAGGCCCTGACGATCGTACGCCGGCGGCTTGGTCGGGAATGGCTGCGTCGGCGAGTACCACTCGCCTGGCACAGTACCTTTCTCGACAGGCTTCTCGACGATCGGCCACACGGGCTGCCCGGTTTCGCGGTCGAGCACATACAGGTTCGCCTGCTTCGTCGGTTGTGCGACGGCCTTGATCGTGCGCCCGTTGACGACGATGTCGACCAGGATGGGTGCGCATGGGATATCCATGTCCCATAGGCCGTGGTGCACGAACTGATAGTGCCACTTGCGCTGGCCGGTCTGCACATCCACAGCGACGAGGCTTTCCCCGAAAAGACCGTTGCCGGGCCGGTTGGCGCCGAAGTAGTCGCCCGTCGGCATTTCGACCGGCAGGTACGCCAGGCCTAACTCTTCATCCACGCTGATCTGCGCCCACACGCCGGTGTTTCCGGTATAGGACCAGGAATCTTTCTCCCAGGTGTCGTTGCCAAACTCGCCCGGCTGAGGGATCGTGTGAAAGATCCACAATCGCTTGCCGGTGCGGACGTCGAACCCTCGGACGTAGCCCTTGACGTTCGTCATACCGGAGGGCACGCCGCCAGACCTGCCCGCGGCGCCGATAATGACGACATCCTTCGCAATGGCGGGCG
>Ga0209343_10007677_pt1 | contig 12660 bp, 8 predicted proteins | sample RifCSPlowO2_02_FD_184026 | JGI IMG/M metagenome (GOLD analysis project Ga0209343, IMG submission 184026) | Groundwater microbial communities from Rifle, Colorado - Rifle CSP2_plank lowO2_0.2 (SPAdes) (version 2) | ecosystem: Environmental > Aquatic > Deep subsurface > Groundwater | place: Rifle... | reverse complement strand
ACGAGCAGCCGATTCCCGTCTTTTCCCTGTGATTCAAACCGAATATCCACCTCCGCCGCCAGTTTTCCCAGCGCCGCCGCGTCGCGCAAGTCCGCGCCGGTTTCGAGCGCCAGCAAGGCCAGCGCGCGGTACATCGCTCCCGACTCGACATAAGAATAGCCGAGCCGAGCCGCGAGCCTCTGCGCCACGGTGCTCTTGCCCGTTCCCGATGGGCCGTCAATGGCGATCACTAGACGCTTTCGCAAACGAGCCTCCGTGCTCTTTGGAAAGACCAGTCGCCTTTTTCTCTAGCCCCGGTCCCGCTTGGCGGGACCGGGGTTTGCAGGCGGAGTAAATTTCTAGGCCGTTTTAACGGCCTTCTCATTATGGTTTCAGCCCTTGCCGGGCCGAGGGCTCCAGCCGTTTTCGAAAAGCCTGCTGAAGCGGGCTGGAAATAATCGGTGGTCCCGGGAACCCAGGCGTGAACGCCTGGGCTAGAGAAAAACGGCCTTCCTTCCCAAATAATTCATGCGAAGTCATGTCCTGACAGAAGGGGAAGAGAACTCATATTCGGTGGAACGCTTTCAGAATTTCCCGCATCCCGTACTTGAGCACGATCGGCCTCCCGTGCGGGCAGCTCATCGGAAGGCGGGTGGCGGCCAGTGCCGCGAGCAGCCACTCCATCTTCCTCTGTTCGAGCGGCGTATTGATCTTGATGGCGGCATGACAGGCCACTGACGCCGCAATCTTTTCCCGAACCCGTTCCGGCGAGAGCGCGCGGGATTCCTTCTCCAGCGACTCGACCAGTTCCGCGAGCAGCTTTTCAATGTCCTCGCCCTTCACGCCCGCCGGAACGGCTTTGACGGCAATCGTGCCTTGGCCGAAGGGTTCGGCCTCAAACCCCGACGCCGCTAACTCATCGGCGATCTGGTCCCAGAGCGCCCGTTGCGTGGGGCTGAGCCGGAGGATGTAGGGCATCAGCAGCCGCTGCGTCTCGACCGCTCCCTGTTCGCGCTTGGCGAGAAAGCGTTCAAACAATACGCGCTCGTGGGCGACGTGCTGGTCAATCAGCCAGAGGCCGGAAGGGCTGGAGGCTACGATGAAGCTGTCACGAATCTGCCCTAGCGGTTGCAGTTGCGCCAACTCGGACGCGGAGTCGGGCGCCGGGGCTTCCGTCGGCAGTTGGGCAACCGCTCCAGGTTCCGCAACCCGCGCCACGTCCTCCTCGGTGATCCCGAGCGCCGCATCGAACGCAAGCGGCCGGGGCGGAGCGAGCGGTCCGGTGAGACTGAATTCTGTGGGCCAGGAAGCCGCTTCGCGCCGGGCTGGTTGAGGCGCGGCAAAGGCCGCATCTTTCGGAGCATCCGGCGCTACGCTCGCTCCGGCGGGAAAGGTCGAGATCGGTCGGGAGATTGCCAGGGACTCGCGCAGCGAGTCCCGCACGAAGTCGTGGACAAAGCCCTGGTGGCGGAAGCGCACCTCGGTCTTCGCGGGATGCACGTTCACGTCCACTTCTTCGCCCGGCATCTCCAAAAAAAGCATGGCCACGGGAAAACACTGCGGCGGCAGGATATTGCGGAAGGCTTCCTGGATGGCGTGCAACAGGACGCGGTCGCGGATTTGCCGGCGATTGACGAACAGGTAGAGCGAATTGCGGTTGAGCTTTTGCACCTGCGGCCGCGAGACGAAGCCCGAAAGAGAGAAGGCCACCGTCGCCGCAGGGTCATCCGAAGCAGAGTCATCGGCACCGGGAGCCGGTCTCGGAACCTCCGCCGTGCGCGGGCCGAATTCGACCAGGTCTTCGAGCAACTCCGCTCCAAACAATTGGAAGACCCGTTCCCGCAGCGCGCCGACCGGGGTAACCTGAATCAGAGCGCCGGAGTTCGTGTCGAGCAGGAAGGACTTCTCCGGGTACGCCAGCGCGCAGTGCGTCAGCAGCGTCGTGATGTGGGAAAGCTCGGTCGCTTCCGCGCGAAGAAACTTGCGGCGCGCCGGAACATTGTAGAACAAGTCGCTGACCGTGACGGCGGTGCCGGCGGGCAGCCCCGATTCCTGGACGTTCAGGAGACGGCCTCCGGCAAACTCGATGCGCGTGCCGGAGGGCTCCTCGCGACTTCTCGTTTCCAGCGTCAGGCGCGAGACCGCCGCAATCGAAGGCAGCGCTTCGCCGCGAAAGCCCATCGTGGCGATCGAGAGCAGATCGTCGGCGCTGCGGAGCTTGCTGGTGGCGTGGCGCTCGAAGGCGAGCATGGCGTCGTCGCGGCCCATTCCCGAGCCGTCGTCCACGACGTGGATGCGCCGCTTCCCGCCCGCTTCCACCTCGACGCGGATGCGCTCGGCCCCGGCGTCGAGCGAATTCTCGATCAACTCCTTCACCACCGAGGCGGGCCGTTCGACCACTTCCCCGGCGGCAATCTTGTTGGCAACGGCTTCAGGCAGAATCCGGATGCGGCCCATAGTTAAAAGCAGTGACGAGTGATGAGTGACAAGTGATAAGCAACCAGTAATGAGTAACCAGTTTCCACTAGATCAGTTCTCACTGTCGTTGCTGGCCGCTTGTCACTCGTCACTCATCACTCGTCACTCTTTTCCAGCTTCAGGCCCAACTCGCGCAACTGGGCCGGGGAAACGGTCGTGGGCGCTTCGCACATCAGGTCCACGGCGCGGGCGGTTTTGGGAAACGCGATCACTTCGCGGATGGAAGCCTCCAGCGCCAGTATTGCGACAATGCGATCGAGACCGAGCGCGATCCCGCCGTGCGGCGGCGTGCCGTATTCGAGCGCGTCCAGAAAGAACCCGAAGCGCTGGCGGGCTTGCTCGTCCGTCATACCGATTGCACGGAAGACGCGCCGCTGGATATCCTGCCGGTGGTTTCGGATCGAGCCGCCGCCAATCTCCGTTCCGTTGAGCACTAGGTCGTATGCCTTTGCATTTACCGCGCCCGGATTTGTTTCAAGCAAGTCCAGGGTCTCAACTGTTGGGGAAGTGAAGGGGTGATGCATTGCGAAATAGCGCTTCTCTTCCTCATCCCAGTCAAACATCGGGAAATCGGTGACCCAAAGAAATCGCTTGCTTTGGGGAGTATATCCTGCCGAGTGGTTCGCCAGTAACCCGCGGAGAATGTCGAAGCACCGGTGTGGCAAATGGAGGTCGCGAAGTGGGGTGGTTCCCCGGATAGCGCCGAGGAAGATCACATCCCCGTCTGTGGCTCCCAGCTTGTCACGCAAAGCAAGAGCTAGTTCAGCGTCTTTCAATATTTTTGCGCCTTCGCCCAGTATGCACCAATCTACAAATAGGGCATCCTGTCCAATCTCGCTCTGCCTTGCTTTCAAATCGGGCAGGGAGCTGTGGGCTTTGGGTATGACCATATCCTCGATTAAGGTTTTAACAAAAGTTTTAGATCGTGGTTGATCCGGGGAAAACTTGAGCCCAACAATTGGAGGCATGATGCGGGACTCATGGGCCAGCTTCGCTGACACATGCGAATCCAGCGAAACAATCTTGGCTTTGTAGCGCAAGTCGGGTTTATCAGTTCCATATTGAGACATCGCCTCGGCGTAAGTCAGGCGGGGAAACGTCAACGTGTCCACCTCAATCGGCCGGTAGGGAGGATTCAGCTTCTGTCTCGGCCCCTCTTTTTCCCAATGCTGGTTTGCGACACCACAGATGGCCTGCATCAGAGGCTCTATGAGCCCAAAGACCATCCCAGGTTGGGCAAAGGACATTTCGATATCGAGCTGCGTGAACTCGGGCTGGCGGTCGGCCCGCAGGTCCTCGTCGCGGAAACAGCGCACGATCTGGAAATATTTGTCGAGGCCGGCGATCATCAGAATCTGCTTGAACAACTGCGGCGACTGCGGCAGCGCGTAGAAGCAGCCCGGCTGGACGCGGCTCGGAACCAGGTAGTCGCGCGCGCCTTCCGGCGTCGAGCGCGTCAGGAACGGCGTTTCTATTTCCAGAAATCCCTTCTCGTTCATGTAGCGGCGAATCTCAAGAGCGACCAGGTGACGCAGGATGATCTTGGCCTGCATCTCGGGTCGTCGAAGATCAATAAAGCGGTATTGCAGGCGGGTCTCTTCCGCCGTGGTGATGTGGTCCTCGATTGGAAACGGCGGCGTGCGGGCGTCGTTCAGGATATAGAGCCGGGCGGCCCGCAGCTCGACTTCGCCGGTGGGGATAGCCGGGTTGAAGGTTGCGGGATCGCGCCCGACGATTTCGCCTTCCATCGCCACGACGTATTCTGAGCGCAACTCTCCGGCGCGGCCATGAGCCTCGGGGACCGTCTCGCGGTTGAAGACCACTTGCAGAATTCCGCTGCGGTCGCGCACGTCGAGAAAGATCAGGCTGCCCAGATCGCGGCGGCGGGCCACCCATCCCATCACCACGGCGCGAGAGCCTGCGTGTTCGGGCCGGAATTCGCCGCAGCCGCGCGTCCGCCGCAGATCGGGAGGGAGGTGGTCTAACGTCATCGGGTCTGTGTGCCTTTCTCGGCCGGTTCGTGACGGAAGCGTTCTTTTGCGGCGGCGGCCCGTCCGGTAAATTGCTCAAAGAGTTCTTCTTTGGTCACGGTTTTCTGCGTGCCCTGCGCCATGTCTCGCATAGGATATATTCCTTCGGCCAGCTCCTGGTCGCCAATAATCAAGACGTGCCGCACGTGAAGGCGCGAAGCCAGCTCCAGGGCCTTCTTGAGCTTCAAGGGATCGGCCAGAAGCTCGACCACAACATTCCGCGCACGCAGCTCGCGCGCCAATTCGGCGGCGTGGCGGTAGGCGCTTTCCCCGAGCCAGACGATATAGAGCGGCAGCGCGGTCGCTTCTGGAGCCTCGTCGGATTCGCCCGCCTCGCCTCGGCGGGCGAGCGTGAGAGCAAGGCGATCTTCGCCGATCGAGAAGCCAATGCCGGGCGCGGGCGGGCCGCCGAGCATTTCGGAAAGCCCATCGTAGCGGCCCCCGCCGAGCACGGAGTTCTGCGCGCCCAAAGCTCCATGCACAATTTCAAACGTGGTGCGCGTGTAGTAATCGAGTCCTCGTACCAGGCGAGGCTGGAGCGTGAAGGGAATCTGGCGGTCGCGCAGGTAGCTTTGCAACTGCTCGAAGTGCTGCCGGCACTCCGCGCAGAGCAAATCGAGGAACGTGGGCAGCGCTTCAATAATCGGCTGGTCCTCCGGGATTTTGCAATCGAGCACGCGCAGCGGGTTCGTCTCGCTGCGGCGCTGGCAGTCCGCGCAGAGTTGCTGGCGGACTTTGCTCAATTCGCTGCGCAAGACGGCCAGGTATTGCGGGCGGCACTTCGCGCATCCCACGGAATTGAGGTACATCGTAAAGCCCGTCAACTGCAAGCGGGCGAGCAACACAATCAACATCTCCAGGACTTCCGCGTCCACCGCCGGGCTGTCCGAGCCGATGGCCTCGGCCCCGATCTGATAAAACTGCCGGTAGCGGCCCTTTTGCGGGCGCTCCCGCCGGAACATCGGTCCCATGTAGTAGAACTTCTTGACGCCCGGCTGCTGGTCAAGCCGGTGCTCGATATACGCCCGCACCACAGAAGCCGTTGCCTCCGGACGCAGGGTCAGTGATTTCTCGTCGCGGTCGTCAAAGCTGTACATCTCTTTGGTAACGATGTCGGTGTCCTGGCCCACGCCGCGCGCAAACAGTTCGGTCGGCTCGACCAGTGGGGTGCGGATTTCGCGGTAGGCGTAAGCGCGAAACACATCCCGCGCCGCCCGCTCCATCTCTTCCCACAGGGCAGAGTCCGGCGGCAGGATGTCGCGCATCCCTTTGACGGCTCGCAATGGTTCTTTGCGGTTCATGAGAAAAGCAGGTCCTTCGTCGCTGTGCTCCTCAGGATGACGTCATTTATTGGAGCGGGGTGGCCGAGGAGATACCTGCGTCCGTGGCCCAGCCATGGGGCAGGCGCGCAACCCAGTAACCCCAGGCGCGCTCCTGCACCAGTGCGGAGTGAAAGACCTGGGCCGCCCGGCGCCCCAGGTCCGTCTCGATGAAGAAGGTCCGCCCCAGGCGCGCCGATTCCATCTGGATGCGGGCGTTCTTGTCCAGATAGATCGCCCCCATGACCGCCGCCGGGAGACTCTCGCCCACGACCGCGCAGCCGTGGTTCTTGAGCAAGATCGCGCGGCGGTTGCCGAGCGCCTCGGCCAGGGCTTTGCCTTCCGCGGGAGAGCTGACCAGAAGATTGCCGCCCGGGTCATAGGACTCGAACCATCCCACGCCGTTCCAAAACAGGGTCCCCATGTGGATCACGGGCCGGATGGCTTCGCCGCTCACCGCATACGGCAGAATGCCGTCGCTGTGCGTATGGCAGACGGCAAGGACGTCCGGCCGGACCTGATAAATGCCTCCGTGAATCACGCGCTCGACGTAGTGTTTCTCGCCAATCTCGGCGACCGGAGTGCAGTCGAGGCGATAGCGCTGAATGTCGGAAAGCCGAACGGCTTGCGGCGAGCGGGAGCAGGAGAGCAGGAACTGCTCGGGGTTCCGCTCGCTGCGGACCGAGACATGCCCAAAAACGTCCAGGATGCCTTCGCTCGCCAGAATGCGGTTTGCCGTGACCAGTTGTTCTGCTAACTTCGCTTCCGTGTCGCTCATAGGGTTCCATTTCCCGCCTGGGAATGCCGCCGGCATCACCGGCCGGGGAAGATCAGCCTCGATTCTTCTTTTGGAGCGGACGTCTCGGGGAACGTATGGCGCAGAAAGTCAACGAAGGCGCGGCCGCGGGCGCGGCGGTTGGAATGCACGGCGGCCAGGCGGCTCAAGAACACCAGCGAGCGGATCACGTCCTCCTCCTTGGGCAGCGCCAGGGCGCCGCGCTTCTTCTCCTGCTCCTGGTACTCGTCCAAGAATTTCTTCACCTCCCGGAAGACGCCGATCTGCGAACCCTCCTCCGGCAGAGACTCGTAGTAAATGCCGCTCGACAACGTCTCAAAGGTTCGGATCAGCTTTCCCATGGCGGCCTGGATGTCGTGATCCGTTGTCTTGGGGTTATCCAGGGCGTGGCGGAGCAGCCGGAATCCGATCTGCCCGATCAAATGCTCGTGCTCGGCCAGGAAGCCGTCGCTCACCTCGATCTCGGGAAAGGGCAGCTCCTGGGGCGGCGGCATCCGCTCCCATTCGTGGCGGCGCGCCTCCCGGAGATACACGCAGTCGAGCGGACAGTCCACCGTGACCTCGCGCTCGGCCCCGCAGCACGGCGCGCAAATCGAATTCCGAATCCCGGGACAGTCGCGGCGGGACTTCTTCTTCTGACAGATTGCGCATTGAGTGGTGGCAGCCATGGAAAACAAAAATTATAGCATGGGGTTCTTACGCCGGGTGGCCTCCGGAACTATAATGGGTTCGCCATCGGGAGGGATGGGGCAAATTCAGAGGGAGAAGGTTACCCGGGCCGCAGAGCTTCGCGGAATGTGCAGGTTCTGCCTGGACCGGCGGCGCAGGCCGGGGGAACACGATTGCGGAGGGAATTTAATGACGGAACTGGAGAAGGTCGGAGCGGAACTGGCGAAGTTGGTGCTTGCTATTCCGAGGTGGGAAACCGGGACAGGGAGAGATTTCTTCGAGGTGCGCAAAGGACTTTGGGACGGCATCGAGGCGAAGGCGCGCGAGTTCCTCCGGGCGTCGGAGGAAGCTCAACGGGAGTAATTCGGGTTTTATGGGTCAATTGCCTCACCTGCGGGATATTTCCCACAAGTAACCATGGCCTAGTTCTTCGCTGCCCGGCGGAGAAAAAGAATTGCCTCGGGGGGCGATGAACTGGAGGCAGTGGCAACATCGTGTGCTGATTATGCTTACGCTCGGTGTTCAGCCATGGAGTGCTCCGTCTTTCGCGGAAAGCGTGCGCGGAAAGCGTGGAGCGACCCCGGAACGGCCGCAATTCCCATTCGGTCGAAAAAGTGCTCAAGAATCAGAGGATTGGTCCAGGGAACAGAGCGCATGGTAAGGCATCTTTCTGCTCGCAATTTTCTCGAAAACAAAATGGGTGTGTAGAATCGAGATTTTCGGCGTCGGGCTGGGAGATGGAAGCTGGACGCTGGAGAACGAATTAGAGAAATTGGGACCAGACGGGGCAGTTGTGTTTGTCTTGATGCGTAATCGAGAAGGAGAAGCCATGGAACGTGTTCCGCAGAGTGGAAGGAAGTCCGTATTGGGTTTCTTGTTGGGGGTCGGGGTGTTCGCCTCATTCGCGCTCGCCCAACTGCCGACCGCCACGATTCTCGGGGTGGTGAAGGATGCCTCAGGGGCGGTCGTACCCGGAGCGAGCCTGACCGCGCGCAATACCGAGACGGGACAGACGCGCACGGCCGTGAGCGCCGGGGACGGCTCCTACCGGTTCTCCGCGCTCCCCGTGGGCAGCTATGAAGTCCGCGTGGAGCAGAGCGGATTTCAAACGGAAGTGCGCAGCGGATTCACGCTCACGGTAGCCCAGGAAGCGGTCATCAATTTCACTCTCCAGGTGGGCGCAGTCACCCAAACGGTGGCGGTGACAGCAGAGGCTCCGCTGGTGAACACCACCAGCGGATCCGTAGGGGCCTTGGTCAGCGAGCAGCAGGTGTCGGACCTTCCGTTAAATGGCCGGAACTTTGCTGATCTGACCCTCCTGCAACCGGGGGTTGTCCAGCATCGCTGCAGCTCTTGCGCTGTCACGTTCAAGGGATCGTTGTTTAGCGCCAACGGCATGCCTCTGCGATCCAATTATTTCCTATTAGATGGGGCTCCGATGGGCGATGTGTTCACCGGCGATGCTGCTTCGAGTAGCAACAGTACGCTGGGGATCGAAGGGATTCGGGAGTGGCGGGTGGTCACCAATTCCGTCAGCGCCGAATACGGCATGAGGATGGGCGCCCAGGTGACCCTGGTGAGCAAAGGGGGAACCAACAGCTTCCACGGTTCGCTCTTTGAATTTTTGCGCAACAGCGCGCTCGATGCCCGCAATTTCTTCGATTACCCATCCGCAGCCGTCGGCCCCGATTTCCGCTTGCCGGCTTTCCGGCGCAATCAGTACGGGGGTTCTTTCGGCGGCCCGATCAAGAAGGACAAGGCTTTTTTCCATGCCACCTATGAAGGGTTGAAGGAACGGTTGGGCCTCACCAACATTGTCGACGTGCCCGGCGCGGGATGCCATGGCGCGGCAGGCGCAGTGATCACAAATGCCGCCTGTCCGCAACTGGGGACGGTCGCGGCGGTCCCAATTGCGCCGGTGGTGGCGCCGCTGCTAGAGCTCTACCCGCTCCCCAATCTGCCGGGCAACCGGTTCACATTCTCGTCCACTCGACCCACCGACGAACACTACGGACAGATTCGCGGCGACTATACGGTTTCGGAAAACGATGCAGCTTTTGTCCGATTCACTGCCGATCGGACTGCGGTAATCGCCCCTCTGGCTTTTCCGCAGTTTCGGGACGATCTCACCAGCGGGTTAACCTTGCTGACTTTAGCGGACACCCATATTTTTTCATCGGCCCTGGTGGGCACGTTTCGGGCTTCTTTCAGCCGCAGCGTACTTCTCGCCAATTCTCCTTCCGACCTCATCGGCCCACAGTACTCCTTTGTGCCAGGAGGCTGGTTCGGTAACATCAGTGTAGGAGGCTTTACCGGTATTGGGACGACTAGCTTTAATCCGAACCATTCCAAGCTGAACACGTTCACTTACAGCGGAGATCTGTTCTACACGAAGGGGCGGCACAGCTTCAAATTCGGTGCTCTCTTTGCCCGCCAGCAATTGTATACGCTTGGATCCGGCTCCACTAGAGGGTCTGTCACTTTTGCCAATCTCAGCTCCTTTCTGCAAGGCCAGACGAGCACGTATACCGCCCTTTCGCGCACCAGACCGGACCGAACCTACCATTACAACCTGCTGGGATTTTACGTGCAGGACGACTTCCGGGCTCTGCCCAACTTAACATTCAACCTAGGGCTGCGCCACGAGTTCCATACCGATGTCAATGAGGTCTACGGCAACGGCGTCGCCTTGCGGGATATCCATCGCGATGCGGCCTTCACGCCGGGGCTGGCATTCCAGAACCCCTCGCTCAAGAGCTTTGGCCCGCGGTTTGGATTTGCGTGGGACGTCCGGGGGGATGGAAAGACGGCAGTGCGCGGGGGCTTTGCAGAGATGTTTGACATCGGCAATGTGGGTTCCCTCCTGATCATTTCCAAGGGCGGTCAGCCACCCCTGCTCGGTTTGAGCACGGTCACCACTCCGGGGACCTTGAGTCTTCCCCTCTTTTTTCCGCCGGCGGCACTCGGAAAATTGGCGCGCACGGTAGATTACAACCTCCGGCAAACTCACATGCTGTCCTACAATCTCACCGTAGAACGGCAATTGCCTGCCAACATCGCGGTGTCCCTGGCCTATGCGGGGTCGCGGGGATTGAATCTGATCAAGAACCCTAACGCCAATCCTACGATCCCGACAGTCCGTGACGGCCAGTTGTTTTGGACCGGCACAGAGCCGCGCTTCAATCCCAATTGGACCCAGGGGATGATTTATAGCGCTTCCGCGGATTCCTGGTACAACTCGCTCCAGTTTGTCGTTACGAAGCGGTTGAGTCAGGGATTGGAATTCAACAGCGCCTACACCTGGGCGAAGCTGATTGATACGTGCGCGCAGGTTAGTTCTGCCGGGGAGGCGGGCGGGAGCAGATGCAGCACTTCGACCGTAATCCCGAACGAATACGATAAAGGACTGGCCGACTGGAATGTCTCTCATTCCTGGCGTTTCAGCGCCATCTACCGTCTCCCGGAACGGACCGGGTTGGGAGGCCTCGCCGGGGGTCTGCTGAACGGATGGTGGACCAGCGGAATTCTGACCACCCAGACCGGCCTTCCCCTCACCACGTACTTGTCGGCCATCCGTTCCCGCCGCGGGGAGGCGGCCGGGCTCGACCGGCCCAACTTGGCGCCGGGTCGCAGCAATGACAACATCGTGTCGGGCACTACGGACGGCTGCACCGGTGTGGCGGCAGGACAAAAGCTGGGCACGCCGAACCTTTACTTTGATCCCTGCGCATTTTCGATCCCGGCAGCAGGATTCCTGGGAAATCTCGGTCGGGATACTCTCACCGCCCCAGGGTTGTTTAACCTGGATTTCTCGCTGGTCAAGGATACAGCCCTGCCTTTTTTTGGCGAGAGCGGGAAGCTGCAATTCCGCGCCGAAATCTTCAACATCCTCAACCGGGCCAACTTCTCCAGACCCGCTTTCAATGTCTTTGCCGGTACCGCCGATGTTCAGGCGCCGCTTCCCAACGCGGGTCAGATTACCCGGACCGACACCACCTCGCGGCAGCTTCAGTTCGCGCTGAAGATTGTGTTCTAGGAACCCCCGCCGCCTCCCGCGAGAAGCGCCGGCGGACGCAAGGAGTGATTCCGGAGACAGGCTCGCGCACAAACCGAACGGGTAAATGGAGGAATGCCATGAAACATCCCGGTTTTGGGAGCAGCGAGACCGGCGTAAGTCTGGACCGGCGGATGGAAAAGTTGCTGAGCGGTGGGCCTTCCCGCCGCGAGTTTCTGCGGACCCTGGCCGCAGTTGGAGCGGGGGCGGTGTGGCCCGCGAGCGGGCTGCTCGCCCAGACCGCTCGCCCGGCCGGGCGCGCCAGGCCAGGCAGGATTGACGTGCACCACCACATGCGGCCGCCGGAGTATATGAGGCAAAGGGGGGACCAGGGCGCAAATCGCGCTTGGACGCCCGATCGCTCGATTGAACAGATGGACAAGTACGGCATCTCGACCGCCATCCTCTCGATTTCGACGCCGGGCGTCTGGTTTGGAGACGCGCAGCAAGCGCGCAGCCTGGCGCGAATCTGCAATGAATACGGGGCGCAGACGGTCCGCGACTTTCCGGGACGCTTCGGCCTGTTTGCGATCCTGCCGCTGCCGGACCCGGATGGCTGCCTGCGCGAGATTGAATACGCTTTCGACACGCTGAAGGCCGACGGCGCCGGCTTGCTGACCAGTTACCTCGATAAATGGCTCGGTGATCCGCTCTTTACTCCTGCTTTCGCGGAGCTCAACCGCCGCAAGGCGGTGGCATTTGTTCACGTGACCACGCCCAATTGCTGCCAGAATCTCTTTCCCGGCCATACCGGATTTCGGGCCGAGGTGGACTACGACACCACGCGCACGGTCGAGAGCCTTCTGATGAACGGGACGCTCGCCAAGTTTCCGGACATCCGCTTCATCTTCGTTCATTCGGGCGGGACGCTGCCGGTAATGGCTGGCCGCATCAACGACCGCATCCCCAGGGACCGGAGGGACCTGGCGCCACTCGGAGTGCTGGGGGAGATCAAGAAGTTTTATTACGAAGTCGCGCATGGGACCTATGCGATGCCGCTCGCCGCGCTGACCAAGCTGGTTCCGATGTCGCAAATCTTGTTTGGAACCGACTACCCGGCCGAGCCGGTTGAGACCACGACCGTGCCGCTCGCCGAATTCGGATTTTCGGCCCGGGACCTGCAAGCGATTGATCGCGGGAACGCCGAGCGATTGTTTCCGCGTCTGAAATCGTGACCGCCGCAACACTTGTTTTGGGTCGCCGTTCGCTCTCCGGTCACGTTGCAGCCATCGTCAACAGTCAGGAAGGAGAAAACCATGAGTGAGAAAAGCAGCTCCGAGATGACCCGCAGGGAGCTTTTGAAAACCGTGGCGGGGGCGGCTGTGGCGGGGGGGG
>Ga0209343_10007675_pt1 | contig 12664 bp, 12 predicted proteins | sample RifCSPlowO2_02_FD_184026 | JGI IMG/M metagenome (GOLD analysis project Ga0209343, IMG submission 184026) | Groundwater microbial communities from Rifle, Colorado - Rifle CSP2_plank lowO2_0.2 (SPAdes) (version 2) | ecosystem: Environmental > Aquatic > Deep subsurface > Groundwater | place... | reverse complement strand
GTTCAAGTCCAAGACCGTTATCTGTGGTGCCGGTGGCGCTTCCAACATCTTCAAGCCGCGTTCTGTCGGTGAAGGTGCAGGTCGTGTCTGGTACGCGCCGTGGTCATCCGGATCTGCCTATGGTCTTATGATCGAAGCAGGCGCGAAAATGACACAAATGGAAAACCGTATCGTACTAGCCCGATTCAAGGATGGTTACGGTCCTGTCGGCGCCTACTTCCTGCACCTCAAGACCTATACCCAGAATGCCTATGGTGAAGAGTACGAATCCAAGTGGTTCCCTGAACTGCAGAAGATGGTCGGCAAGGAATACCTGGATCCGGAGGTTTCGCACCGTACTCATAGACCTATCCCGACCTGCCTGCGTAACCACGCAATCATATCCGAGGTGAATGCCGGTCGTGGCCCGATCCACATGGTCACCATGGAAGCCTTCCAGGACCCTCATCTTGAAGAGATCGGCTGGCACAACTTCCTGGGCATGACTGTCGGTCAGGCGGTACTGTGGGCGGCAACAGACGTTGATCCGAAATACGAAAACCCTGAACTGACCACTTCCGAGCCATACGTCATGGGCTCACATGCAACGGGTTGTGGCGCCTGGTGTTCAGGCCCTGAAGACCTGTCTCCACCCGAGTACTTCTGGGGATACAACCGCATGACCACCATTGAAGGCCTGTTCGGTGCGGGTGATGCGGCTGGGGGTACACCTCACGCATTCTCATCAGGCTCTTTCACTGAAGGTCGTTTGGCTGCCAAGGCTGCCTGTAAATATATTGATGATGGCAAAGCTGAGGGCATCCGTGTTTCTGACGCTCAGATCAATCGCCGTAAGGAACAGATCTACAAGCCTCTGGAAACGTATCGCGTGTACAGCAACGAAGTGGTCGCGGGTACCGTCAATCCGAACTTCATCAATCCAAGACAGGGGCTTGATCGTCTGCAGAAGCTGATGGATGAGTACTGCGGTGGTTTTGGTGTCAACTACATGACCAACGACAAGCTGCTGAACATCGGTCTCAAAAAAATGTCCATTCTGGGAGAGGATCTGGAAAAAGTCGCCGCTTCGGATATGCACGAGTTGTTACGTGCATGGGAGTTGAAGCATCGTTTCCTGACTTCTGAAAGTGTGTTCCATCATACGCTGTTCCGTAAGGAGACACGTTGGCCGGGATACTACTACCGTGGTGATGCGATGAAGCTGGATGACGAGAACTGGCACGTACTGACAGTTTCTCGTCGTGATCCCAAGACAGGTGAGTACACAATGGAAAAAGCACCGCTCTACCACTTGGTAGGTGATGTAGAGAAAGCGCCGCCGGAAGGTCACCACTAAGCAATTGCAGGCTTGATTTATGCGTTCTGTTCAATCGGGACCATGCGGCTATTTGCGATAGCTTGTCAGTGTATTTAATGAGGACCGGCATATTCCTGTTGGTCCTCTTTTTATCTCTTTCGCAAAAATGGAGTTGGGTTGATGAATATCATCGATAAGACAGATGAAGAAATGTTGGAGATCGCAAATCCCATGTGGGCGGATCTGGTCAAATACTCGAACGAAGGCAACTACGGCGCTTTCACGCGCAACTTTTCGAGCACTTTCATTGCGGGTGCGAATGAGGTCGAGATGGGCAAGCAGTTCGCACGCAGCGAACTGGCCAAGAATCTGTCGCCGGACTACGAGTATCTTGGCATCATCCGTCGCGGTGAATATGTCACAGTGCTATACAAACAGAGAAGCTCGAAAAAACCGGGGGAATGGCTGGGAAGGCTGGTGCTGGGTTATGAAAAGGACAGGGTAAAAATCTTTGGTGCCACCATTTTCTAACAGGTTTTTAAAAAATAAAATACACATGTCAGATACCATTGAAGACGAAAAATTCGTTGAACTGAATTACAGGGTCATCGATAACAAGACCGGCGACATCCTGGTCACCGTGGATTATCCGCTGGGCTATGTGCACGGCGTGAATGATGTGATGTCCGAGGACGTGACCAAAGCGCTGTATGGCAAGAAGGTCGGCGACATCATCGAAATGCCTATCGATACCAAACTGCTCTACGGCGAGCGCGACGAGTCACTGGTATTCACCGACCGCATAGAGAATGTCCCGGAGGAATATCGGGAGATCGGCATGACCATCACCATGGAAAACGAAAGGGGTGAGCCGAGGAACTTCATCGTCACCCGATTCGACGACAAGACATTGACCATCGACGGCAACAACCCGCTTTGTGGCCGTGAGGTCACTTTCATGCTGGAAGTGCTGTCCATACGCGAAGCCACCGAGGAAGAGATCGAGCTTGGCGGAGCAGTCGGCGCCGATCCCGCCCTGAACGAGATACTCGAACGGGCACAATGAATCGCTCTACCCTGTACCTCCTCCACCCCGCGAACAAGGCACTGGAACGCGCCATTGCGGATTCCCTCTGTTTGCTGAGCGCACAAGAAGCAGCTGCGGCCATGCCGGATACGCAAGTCGCCGTCGCGGACAATTTCCGCTACACACGCGGCAATTACGAGCAGCACCGCTACAGCACCCGCATCTTCGAGCGCCTGCGAGAAGCGCTGGAAGCATCGCTGGCAGCCTCCCCACGCGCAGAGACACAGAACTGTTTCGGCAATATCCTTGCCGCACTGGGGCAGCAGCGCAGAGATGCTGCATTGTTCGAGCAAGCCATCCCGTGTTTCAGCCGGGCACTGGATGCATACAGTCAGGAAGACTCACCGCAAGAATGGGCGGCCGCGCAATACAACCTGGGCACTGCCCATCAGGCGCTGGGCCGCTTGCTTGAGACCACCAATCCGCTGAAGCTAGCGGTAGACGCCTATACCAATGCCTTGCTAATCTGGACGCGGGAAGCACATCCGGAAGACTGGATGCAGACCATGCATCAACTGGGCGCAACCTTGCACACCTACGGTATCCAGCTCAAAGGCAACCGACAACTGCAAAAGTCCGTGGTAGCCTACAAGAACGCGCTGGCCGCACTCAATGCAGACGATCACGCACTGGAACTGGCCGCCACGCATAACAACCGCGCCGTCACTTTGCATCATCTCGGTGAGTCGGAAGAGAATCCTGACCGCTTGAAGGAAGCGATCAATTCATACGAGAAGGCATTGACGGTCAGCATGGAGCAGCAACTGCCCATCCACGTCGCCGTCCTCTGTCGCGTGAACAAGGCAACCGCGCAGAACGTGCTGGCTCGATTGACGAACGATGCCGTGCTCGCGGAAGAAGTTGCGGATGAATTTGAAGTGATTATGGAATGTTTTCCTCACGCGCTACAGCCGCTCTGTCTGAAGCATTGCCAGGAACAACTGAAACTGGCGCAGTCGCAAACCGCGTTGAGCAGTCAGGTCGCGGGGTGAAGAATGGCTCAGACCCGCCCGGACAGTCTGTTCTCCACCTCGATGAATGCGCCGGTATCCGCAAGGAAGCGGATCGTTCGGGCACCAAACCCGACTTCCGGGCTGGATTCATTTTTATCAACGGATAAAGTCAGCGCCACCCCCAACCTTGGAGACAGATTGTGGCTTTTACAGACTTCAACGATCTTTTCTTTTACAGGTTCCAACTGTTTTACGATGATGTCCGTTAAAGCGAATACATCCACTGCCCCAGCAATCGTCTCCGTTGATAACTCCCATGAACTTATCACGGGTTTATCCAGGCCACCGTATGCACCGGCAGCATCGACGGAGGTGGGTTCTATCCCAAGCAGGCGTGTAACGTCGTCTGGGTTGAAATGATAGCCAAGCAGTGCAAAGTAAGCCCGTCCTTTATTCGATGCCAAGATGGTTTCCCCGTTAACAAAATTCTGTGTCGAAGTATAAGGTATGGATTAAACAGGAGGTATTCCATTGTCGCATGAAGCCACACAGGAAAAGAAAAGAGACCCCAATGATCCGTGCCTGTTTTGCAAGGATCCGCGTGGCGTATCTCTGGAGCATGAACTTGCATACAGTGCTCTTGACTCCTACCCGGTGAGTCCGGGGCACACCTTGGTCATCCCGCGTCGGCATGTCGCCAGCTTTTTCGACCTGACGCCTGAAGAGATCAATGCCTGCATGGGGTTGATCACCGAGGAGCGCATGCGACTGGACGAGGAATTCAAGCCTGATGGCTACAATATCGGCGTCAATGTCGGACCGGCGGCCGGACAAAGCGTCTTCCATGTCCATATTCACATCATCCCCCGCTACAAAGGCGACGTTGAGAATCCCCAAGGGGGCGTGCGGCATGTGATTCCAAAGAAGGGACATTACACGCGCCAGATTGCAGAGCGCTTCTAAAAATCCAAAGTTCTGATGAAACTACTAGCCAATCCACTAACCCAGCAAGCAGGCAATCCGCACGGCGGATGCTCGAAATTTGAATTTATAGAAGTGCCCCGTATAATTCAGTCAGCCAAGTGGGAGGGGCTGATATATTTGTTTATCTTCCTCCCGTTTTCCACCAGCAAGGAGATGTGAATATGAGTGATGACAAGAAGCCTTTTACCCGCCCCAAGGTTCCGGATGGCCACGCATTCCACGTGACGACCCGCCAGAAAGAAATCGTACCGGGGCAGTTCTTTGTTGGCTATGAAACTACCTGGGAACCACACCAGAAGGAAGTGCCCTACACCACTCCCAAGAAGCCCTAAAGTCCTCAGCAAAGAATAATCAGCCGCGCGAGCCTGAATTGTCGCGCGGCTGATTTATTTTGTGATACGCATGCTTTCTATTTCTTACACGAACGTCATCAGATCCGCTTCCAGGTATGCAATGGCTTTTTATCGGCCAATGATGACTTTAGTTATTGGTGTCAAACAGCGTGCAAAACTTTCCAGATAAGGGATGAAAACAGCGTCTAATAGTTTTCGCCTCGGCATATAACCATCCGGCGTTTTAGCCGGAGGCATCTGGAGTGTTTTACATGGACATCATTTACGAGATTCGCAGGCGGCATTTAGTACAAAGCAAACGGCTTGCACCCTCCCCCTGAATTGGGGAGAGAATAAAAGGGGATGGTTCTAATCAAGTCTGCGCCCAAGGCAGGCCATCAAAGCGCCAGCCGCTGTGCGAGTTGCGGTGATGGCTCTCGTCGAGGTCGCCTTCGAAACCATGCTCGACGTTGTAAATATCCTTCATCCCGGCTTGTTCCAGTGCCAGTCCGGCATCGGCGGAGCGGCGCCCGGAGCGGCAGATGAGCACCACCGGACGGTTGACGCTGGAAGCTTTGCGCACATGCGCGACAAAATGCGGATTGATCTCCCAGTCCGGGCCATCCACCCAGGGGATAAGAATGGAGCCGCGCGGGTGGCCGACAAACATGTATTCCATCTCGCTGCGCACGTCGATGAACACCGCTTCCGGGTTGGCTTGCAGGAAGTCGTAGGCTTCTTTGGGGGTGAGGTGCTGCATGGTCGTTTCTCCTTCTCGATCTGTGCCGGATGCGTGAATTATATCCCCATCACTTCCCGGCAATGTCCTGCAATTTTTTCAGCTGAATGACATGACCATCCAGCCCTGCCGCCTTCACGCCGCCGCCAGTGCATCGGAACGGTCGTGGCTGTCGGAAACGATGCAAATTTTCATGTCGCTGGTCATGTTGCGGATATTTCGCTATATTAGGCACAATTCACACACGAAGTGTCTATAACCATATCGGGTGAGCCTTGGCATAGCCCTGATGGTGTGGATAGCAGAAAATCCATATCCGTCATGTCGATATTCAAGAGGAAGCGTCAAATCCTGACGCAACCTGTCTCGTTGAAGGCTCGGTTTTACCCCCTTTCATCTAACAAGATTCAGGGATGTTCTTATTGAGCGCTACGAATAAAAGAATGGAGCCCACAAAGGAACCAGACCGGACCGGTTTTTTCTGGACGCGCATTCCCGACTTCACACCTCCCGCCAAAGACGGCGGCATCACTGCGTGTGTCGAACAGGAGTTCGTACCCCCACGTGCAGGCGATCTCAAAACGCTGCTGAACAGATTCCTGGAGACCGCAATCAGCATGGTTCACGCCGGCGCAGGCGTGATCCGGGTCACCCTGCCCGACGAACAGACTTTGCAGATCATCAGCTCCATCGGCCTGTCCAGCGAACAACTGGAAGCCGAATGCATCGTCGAACTGGTCTGCGAGGAATGCGGCAAGGGTGCATTCAGGCGCGGCCTGTGCTCCACCAATATCGAAAATTGCGAGGTCAGGCAGGGTGGGGAAACGCACCGGCAGTTCAAGTCGGTCATTTCGGTTCCGCTCGAAAGCCGCAATACTCCAGACGTACTGCTTGGCGTTTTCACACTATTCTTCGATACCCCGCAATCTTCCTCCGGTCACGCTGCGGACACGGCAGTCACCTTTGCCGATTTGCTGGGCGCCCTGATCGAACATGTCAGGTCAAACCGCGAAACCAGGCGAGCCGAACTGTTGATGGAGCGTCAATCGATCGCCAACGAAATACACGATTCGCTGGCGCAAACACTGAACTATGCGCGCATGAATACCACCCTGCTGACCGATGCGGTGCGCAACAACGACGGAGCCATTGCGACCCGATACGCACAGGACATCGATGAGGCGCTGGAGATCAGCCAAAAAGCGGTGCGTGCCCTGATTACCGATTTCCGCAGCGAGATGGACCCCGCCGGCCTGTTGCACGCGCTGCAAACGCTGGTCGAACGTTTCCGCCAGCAGAACAACATCGTGCTCGATTGCGCCATCCGCGTCGCCGATCTCGACCTGCCTCTGGAACATGAAATACAAACCTACCACATCGTGCACGAAGCGCTTTCCAATGTCGCCAAGCATTCCAACGCGAGCCACGCGCGCCTGATCGTGGATCACTGCGCCGGTTATTACGTCTTCACCGTCGAGGACAACGGAACCGGCGGCGATGACCTGACCCCGGTAGAGGGGCATTACGGGATTATCATCATGCGCGAGCGTGCGCAACGCATCGGCGGTGAGATCAGGACTGAAAGCGCCAAGGGATTGGGAACCAGCGTACAATTACTGTTCCCCGAGCCGGGAACAAACTGGAGAATCATGCATGACGAGTAAGCTAAAAATAGCCATGGTGGATGATCAGGGCCTGTGTCGGCGCGGATTGAGCGAACTGCTCTCCCGCTGCTATGATTTCAACGTGCTGGGCGCAGTGGGCACCATTGAAGAGTTGCGTCCTCTGCTGAACGAACAGCCCGATCTGCTGGTCATTGACCTGCGCATGAAACCGATGGACGGCTTGGAGATGCTGGAACAACTGCGAAAAGAGGGCTGCACCATTCCTGCCGTGATGCTGACCATGAGCGATTCTGAAACGGATCTGGGAAATGCAATCCGCGCCGGCGTACGCGGCTACTTGCTCAAGGACATGGCGCCGGACGAGGTGGTCGACGCAATACGCCGCGTTGCCGCCGGCGAACTGGTGGTCGCCCCTGCCATGACCGTCAAAATGATTTACATGTTGCGCGGCGACCAGCCCGGAGAGGAACCGAAGAATTCGCTCAAGCTGCTGACCCAGCGCGAACGCGAGATTCTGCAGCTGCTGTCGCGCGGCGACAGCAACAAGGCCATCGCGCAGACATTGTCGATCAGCTATGACACGGTAAAGCAGCACGTACGCCACATCCTGAACAAGCTCAATCTATCTTCCCGCGTAAAAGCCGCCGTGCTGTTCGCCAAAGAACCGGGCAGTTCCAATAACGATCAGTAACGGGAATACAACCCATAGGGATTACCCATGCTACCCCATGGGGTTATAGACACTGCCAGGCATTCTTCCGCCTAATTGCGCACCCGGATTCTTCGGCAGGCTGAAATTCTGGACAACGATACCACTAAACCATCAGGAGGGAACACACATGGCACATGTAGTCATCATGGGAGCGGGAATCGGCGGTATGCCGGCGGCTTATGAAATGCGGGACAAACTGGACAAGAGCCACAAGGTCACCGTCATCTCTGACAGCGAAAACTTTCATTTCGTCCCATCCAACCCTTGGGTGGCCGTGAAATGGCGCGAACGCAAGCAGATCGAGTTCCCGGCGCGCACCTATCTGGAGCGCAAGGGTATCGACTTCATTTCCACCGGCGTAAAACGCGTCCATCCCGACCGGAACCAGCTTGAGCTCAACGATGGCAGCACCGTCGCCTACGATTATCTGGTCATCGCCACCGGCCCGAAACTCGCCTTCGAGGAAGTCGAGGGGCTCGGCCCGCACGGCGGGCACTCCTACTCGATCTGCCATGTTGACCATGCGATGAAATCGCACGATGAATGGGAGCGTTTTTGCGAGAACCCCGGCCCCATCGTGGTCGGTGCGGTACAGGGCGCGTCCTGCTTCGGCCCTGCTTACGAGTACGCCTTCATCATGGATACCGACCTGCGCAAACGCAAGATACGCAACAAGGTGCCGATGACCTTCGTCACTGCCGAACCGTACATCGGCCACCTGGGTCTGGGCGGCGTGGGCGATTCCAAGGGCATTATCGAATCCGGCATGCGCGACAAGCACATCAAGTGGATCTGCAATGCCAAGGTCACCAAGGTCGAAGCGGGCAAGATGTACGTCACCGAATACGACGACATGGGCGCGGAAAAGAAACAACATGAACTGCCCTTCGCCTACAGCATGATGCTGCCTGCTTTCAAGGGCGTGGATGCGGTATTCGGCATCGAAGGCCTGACCCAGGCACGCGGCTTCATCCTGGTGGACAAGCATCAGCGCAACCCAAAATACAAGAATATCTTCGCGGTCGGCGTGTGCGTCGCCATTCCGCCGGTGGAACCGACTCCCATTCCGATCGGCACACCGAAGACCGGCTACATGATCGAATCCATGGTGGCCGCCACCGTATATAACATCCATGCCGACCTCACCGGCACGCCCGCTGACAAGGAAGCCACCTGGAACGCGGTCTGTCTGGCCGACTTCGGCGAGACCGGCGTAGCCTTTGTGGCAATACCGCAAATTCCGCCGCGCAATGTGAACTGGTTCTCCGAAGGCAAATGGGTGCATCTTGCCAAAGTCGCCTTCGAAAAATACTTCATCCGCAAGATGAAGAAGGGCACTTCGGAGCCCTTCTACGAAGGCAGCATCATGAAAATGCTGGGCATTGATAAACTGAAAAAGTAACTGCAGGAAAGCCGGAAAAAAGCCGCTGCCACAACGCAGCGGCTTTTTTTCAGCCGCCGGTTGGGCAGGTATGGAACAGGTCGCAGAAGACCGGTCTCAAATTACCCGCTCGTTGCCGCCGTCAATCGGAATTTGCGCACCGGTGATTTTCGCGAACAGTGCGCCGCACATTTCCGCAGTGAGCTCCGCGACATCCTTGCTGCTGACTTCTTCATGCAGCACGTTGTTGCGCTTGTAGTCGTCGACCGTCATGCCGTAATGGGCGGCGCGTTGCGCCAACACCTCCGGAGTCCAGATGCCGGTGTCGAACACCGCGTTCGGGTGAACCAGATTGATCCTGATCGCGTCCGCACCCCACTCCAGCGCGGCAACGCGGGCAAGCTGCGTCAGCGCGGCCTTCGACGCGGAATAGGCTGCCGCGCCCGGACCCGGCGCCGGGACATTCTTCGAGCCGATCACCACCACGCGGCCATATCGCGGCGCCGCTTTCAGCAACGGGTGCGCCTCGCGCATGATCGCCAGGTTGGAGTCGAGATTGATCGCCATCACCTTGCGCCACTCGCCGTCGCCAAGCGCGCTGATCTTCTTGCCGCCGGGAAAGATGCCGGCATTCAAAACCAGCATGTCGAGGCCGCCGTAATGGCGAATGGTTTTTTCGATGATTTCCCTGATCGCATCAGCCGAGGTCATATCCGCCGTAATGCCCAGATAGTCGGCGCGCCCGCCATACAGGGATTCCACCGCCGGATTGATGTCCACGCCCACCACGGCGGCGCCCCGGTTGAGGAACGATTGCACGCAAGCCTTGCCGATGCCGGAGGCCGCGCCGGTCACCAGCGCGACCTCACCGGCAAACGCTTTCGGCGCACCGGCCTTTTTCAGCTTGGCCTGTTCCAGGTCCCAGTATTCCATGCTGAACAGCTCCGCCTCGCCCAGCGCCTGATAGCCGCCAAGCCTTTCGCCGCGCAGGATGATGTCCTGCGTATGCGAATAAATGTCCTCGACGATCTGCGTGTCGCGCGCCGAACGGCCCGCGCTGACCAGGCCGAACTCGGGATCGAGGATGACGCGCGGCGCGGGGTCGAGCATCGTCAGCGGAGGCTTATTCGTCTGTGAAGATTGGGCCGCTTGCGAATTTTTGTCGAAATAATTTTTGTATGCCTGCGTGTAAGCCTCGACATCGCGCCCGAGCAGCGGCACGCGCTTGGTGCGGATGATGTGGTCCGGCGTGGCCGGGCCGCGCTGCGAAATTTCCGCGATGTTGGGATCGCGCGCGAAGGCCAGCGCGGCGCTGCCGGTGTTGCTGCGCAACAGCAGCGGGAATCCGGCGGCAACGGAGATTTTTTTTCTCAGTTCCGCCAACCCAAGCCAGTTGGCACTTTCAGTGAGCTCCACATTTACCGTTCGCGGTGAGCCTGTCGAACCGCTTGTTTCCCTGCCTTCGACAAGGCCTTTAGTCCTGATCTGCGTCGAAGGGTCTGGCCGAACGGTTTCTTTATAATTCTCCAGATAATCCTCGGCGCGGCCGACCAGTTCAATCATGCGCTCGTAGGCCTGCTGCGCGCTGTCGCCGAAACTGAAAATGCCGTGGTTCATCAGCACCATGCCGATGGTGCTTTGCTTCGCCTGTTTGGGAAATACCTCGGCGCACAGTTTGGCCAGATCGAAACCCGGCATCACGTAGGGCAGCACGATGACCTTGTCGCCGAACAGTTCGCGGATGCGTGCCTCGCCGTCCGGCGTGTTGGTGAGCGTCACGATCGCGTCGGCATGGGTATGGTCGACGAAGCGGTGCGGAATCAGCGCATGCAGGATGGCCTCGACCGACGGCGCGGGTGCGTTCGGGTCGAGCGAAGCCAGCTTGAGTTCGCGCGCCATGTCGATGTCCGACAGCTTTTCCAGGTGCGACAGCTTCAGCATCGTATCGAGGCGCACCGCGACGAAGTCCTTCTGCTCTATCGTCGCGAGGTCTGAGCCGCTACCCTTTACAAACAAAGTCTCCACATCCTCACCGAAAATGTTCCTGCTGACGCCCTTCACCGAAGTGTTGCCGCCGCCGTGCAACACCAGATTCTGGTTCGCACCCAGCAGGCGCGACGAATAAACGCGCTGCGCGAGGATGTCCTGATTCTTGCTTGCTTCCGTATCGTTCCAGAGGTTTTCCATTTTTGTTCCTGTTAATTTTTCAGCCACACTGGTGTCGTAGGGCGGATGAGCGAAGCGTTATCCGCCGTACATACTTACCGCAATATTTGCATCGCCCCCGCATCCGCCTTCACCACGCCACGCTCGGTAATTAACCCGCTCACCAGCCGCGCCGGGGTCACGTCGAAACCATAGTTCGCGGCACGCGAACCCTTGGGGGTCACCTGCACGGTGCGTACCTGCCCGTCGCTGCACAGCCCGGCGATATGCGTCACTTCTTCCTGCGCGCGTTCCTCGATGGGGATTTCCTTTACGCCGTCCTGCAGCGTCCAGTCTATCGTCGGCGTGGGCAGCGCGACGTAGAACGGCACGCCGTTGTCGTGCGCCGCGAGCGCCTTGAGGTAGGTGCCGATCTTGTTGCACACGTCGCCGCGCGCAGTAACGCGGTCGGTGCCGACGATCGCCATGTCCACCATGCCGTGCTGCATCAGGTGTCCGCCCGCGTTGTCCACAATCACGGTGTGCGGCACGCCATGCTGGCCGAGCTCCCACGCGGTCAGGCTCACGCCCTGATTGCGCGGACGGGTCTCGTCCACCCAGACATGCAGCGGAATGCCCGCATCGAATGCGGTATAGACCGGTGCCAGCGCCGTGCCCCAATCCACCGTCGCGAGCCAGCCGGCGTTGCAATGCGTGAGGATGTTGACCGTGGCATTTTTCTTCTGATGAATCGCGTCGATGATTTCGTAGCCATGCCGGCCGATGGCCGCATTGATCGCCACATCCTCGTCGGCGATGCGTGCCGCCTCCTGCCAGGCCGCAACGGCGCGTTCGCTTTCAGGCAACGTCACAAGCAAAGAACGCATCTTCTCCACGCCCCAGCGCAGGTTCACCGCCGTGGGGCGCGCCGCGAGCAGCACGCGGCAGGCCTCCACCAACGCAGCATCCGAGGCGTGCTCGCGCATCGCCAGCGCCACCCCATAGGCCGCCGTCACGCCGATCAGCGGTGCGCCGCGCACCTGCATGTCCTTGATCGCGCGCTCGGCGTCGCGCATCGTGTTCAGACGCAACGTGGCAAAAACATGCGGCAATTTTGTCTGGTCGATGATCTCCACCGCCGCGTTATCGGCGGCGGGCCAGATGGTGCGAAATGGTGTGCCGTTAATTTTCATGGTTTGTAGGGTGGGCAACTCGTTGCCCACCGATTTATTGTGTGCCGCGTGGGCAGATAAAACCTGCCCACCCTACGCTTGCTCATTAATCACCTTCAAGTTCACAATTCACGTAGGGCGCAATAACCAACGGGCATTGCGCCGGATGTTTTATAGCAAATGGTGCAATGCGCTTCGCTTATTGCACCCTACATTAATCACCCTCAAACTCGCACA
>Ga0209343_10007674_pt1 | contig 12664 bp, 10 predicted proteins | sample RifCSPlowO2_02_FD_184026 | JGI IMG/M metagenome (GOLD analysis project Ga0209343, IMG submission 184026) | Groundwater microbial communities from Rifle, Colorado - Rifle CSP2_plank lowO2_0.2 (SPAdes) (version 2) | ecosystem: Environmental > Aquatic > Deep subsurface > Groundwater | place... | reverse complement strand
ACGGTGTGCGCGGTTTGCATAATATCCACTTCATCCTGTCCCACGCCCACGGTCTCGACCAGGATCAACTGCCTGCCGGCGGCATCCATCAGGTCAATGGAATCGGCAACCGCCCGGCTCAAACCGCCGAGGGCGCCATGGGTTGCCAGGCTGCGAATAAACACACCCATTTCCACGGCCACATCGTTCATGCGGATTCGATCTCCCAAGATCGCGCCGCCGGAAAAAGGCGATGACGGGTCAACCGCAACGATTCCGACTGTCAGTCCCCGCTGCCGCGCTACACGGGCCAGGGCCCGGGCCAAGGTGCTCTTGCCGCTCCCCGGGCTTCCGGTAATTCCCACCACGTGCGCCCGGCCGGTATGCGGATAAAGGCGGTCCAATAGAGCCTCGGCGAATTCTCCTCTCCGCTCCACCCATGTCAGACCCCGCGACAAGGCGCGATCCGATCCCGCCAAGATATCCTCCGCGAGTTCTAAGACCGACGCGTCAGCCTTCATACGGTTTGTATCTTCCGGAGAGAGTCTCGATAGAGGTCACGGTTATCAACGACTCGCCGGGCTTTGAATTCTGTGCGCGGAAGAGTTCCCTGGGGCACCAGCTCCAAAATCGGCCGTACCCCAAGACGGGCTCGAAGTCGTTCTCCCATCGTGGCTTGAAGTGCGCCGAGGAGACCATTATCCCCGTGGCTCGGCGCGTATTCCGCGCGAATCAGCAGTTCGTCCATCTTGTCCTGCCGGGAAATAATCACCTGGAACTCCCCGCCAAATCCAGCGATGGCCCGGAGAGTGTCCTCAATCGCGCTCGGGTAGATGTTCTCGCCCCGGATAATGAACATGTCGTCGTAGCGCCCATAGATTCCATCCGGCAAACGCGGGTACGTGCGTCCGCAGAGACAGGGCGTGTCCACCCATCGGGTCCGATCGTTCGAAGCCAGTCGGATCATCGGTTGGGATGTGCGTTCGAGGTGGGTGTACACCGGAGTTCCTTCCGACCCAAACGGGACAGGCTGGTAGGTCTCTGGGTCACACACTTCGGTATAGACGACGTCCTGCCAAACGTGCATGCCCGTCCGAGAACGGCATTCGCCGTTGGTCATCCACGGCGTCATCTCGGCCATACTTCCCATATCAATGCAAACTCCGCCGAAGGTTTCTTCGATGAGGCGCTTGGTGGCCGGAATGCCCGCGCCCGGTTCGCCAGAAAAGAACAACGTACGGAAGCCAAAACTGCGTGGGTCTACACCTTCCTGGCGAGCAACCTCCGCAAAGTGGAGGGCATACGAGGGAGTGCCGTAGAATGCCGTCGGGCGCACGGTCTGCGTCCATTCCACGGCCCGGATGGTCTGACCCGGTACACCGGCACCGAAGGGAAACATGGCCGCGCCCAGGCGTTCTCCTCCTACCAGGGCTCCCCACGAGCCCACATAGAGACTAAAAAAAGAACAAATGAGGACACGGTCCACCGGACGAAGGCCGGCACCCCACATGACGCGCGCGTGCGCGTTTCCGATCCTCTCCCAGTCATCCTTCCCGATGCCGAACACAACCGGGCGCCCGGTTGTGCCGCTCGTTCCATGGATTCGGGAAACCTCACGGGGTTCGATGCAAAGCAGATCGCCAAAGGGAGGAGTACGCTCCTGCACGGCGCGCAGCTCAGCTTTCTGGATGACCGGAAAGCGTGCTAAGTCGTCAAGGCTTTTCAGACTCTCTGGGGACACGCCCGCTTCCTGCCAGCGCCTACGGTAAAACGGGCTTCGTTCCCAGGCATACTGAACCTGATGGTTCAGCTTGCGAAAAATAACCTCGTCCCGCGCAGCGCTATCCGCGCATTCCACTTCCGGTAACCAGTACTCATCGTCTTCTCGCGGACGATACGCCGGATCATAACGCGGGGGCCAGACCGTCAGGTCAATCCCACGCGCACTCCTCAGCCGCTGAAGATCAATCGCCAAAGTTATGCTCCTGTGATTCAACAACCTTGCGAAGCTCGACCAGTTTCCGTATCTCATCCGGGATTCGATCAACGGGCGTGTCTTGGGATAGCACCTTGGCAACCCCCTTTTGTACGAGGGCAGGAACGTCTTCGTCGGGAATCACACCGCCCGCCACAACGAGGATGTCTTCGGCGCCGGAGCGGCGCAGCAGTTCCATGATCCGCGGCAAGATGGTCAGATGAGCACCAGAAAGCAAGCTGACACCGAGAATATCCACATCTTCTTGGACGGCGGCCACCACCACTTCCTCGGGCGTCCGGTGCAGCCCTGTGTAGATGACGTCCATGCCCGCATCCCGCAGACATCGTGCCACCACCTTGGCGCCCCGGTCATGTCCATCCAGTCCAACCTTGGCAATGAGGACGCGGATCCGTCTGGCAATCATTCCGCCCCCTGCTTCGTCGCCCCCGTACTGGCTCGCAAACCAGCCGTGACAACAGTTCGAGCCCCTCGTAAATGGGCCGCCGTAAGGTCCTGAGCGCGAGCCACGTCTCGGTTCAGAATGGCTTCGAGTATCGCTTCGTGCTCGTCCCACACCCGGTTGCGGTAGCTGCGAGCCTTGAGCGTCAGCATCATGGCGCGCCGGATGTGAGTCCACTGGGTCTGCATTACTTCGACAACGACGCGGTTCCCGGACTCACGATAGAGTTCAGTATGAAACGCCCCATCGAGATCAATGAGCCGGTCCAGAGCGCCAGCGCCCACGGCCTTGCGTCCTTGCGCGATGATCCGGCGAAGCGCCCTCCCATCGAAATCACCCTTCCCCGCGACCCTTCCAGCCACATAGGGCTCGACGGCTTCGCGAAATTCATAGATTTCGCTGATCAAGGAGGGATCGAGCGGAGCGACGATGGTGGCGCGGTTTTCGAGGCCGCTCACCAACCCTTCCGATTCCAGTACGAGAAGCGCTTTGCGGATGGGTTCGCGCGACACCCCGAGTTGCGCGGCTAATTCCTCCTGACGAACCCGCCTGCCGGGCGGCAAGCTCCCGTTCACAATGGCGGCACGAATCTCCTCGGCGGCGCGCGTGGTAATCAGAGGCTGCGGTGCAATCGGCTTCATGAAAGTGGGCCTTTTCTTCGAATGCAAGAGAATGTAGGAATCCTGGATCAACCGCGGATTCTTGGTATCCTGGATCCAGGATACCAATATTGCCCAACCGACCGGTGCCTGTCAATAGTTTATTGATTTGTGTTTTCCCGAGCTGGACGTCGCGGGTTCGATTCCCGTCTCCCGCTCCATAATTATATTAGAATCGGCACGTTACGGTAACGCTGTTGTGGTAAGCGAAAAACCGTGACTCCCAAAGACTCCCAAACACCGCCGGCATTTCTACAAGAGTCGGTTGACGGACGCACCGCATTATATTATTGTACCGCTCAATTGGAACAGTGATACGGTGGTGATCCTATGGCAATTAAGATCAAACGGAGAGAGTTCTTGCACGCAGCAGCCGGTTTGGGCATCGCCAGTCTGGTGCCCGGTTGTGGTAATAATCAATCGGGGCAAACCACGCAAACTGCTCAAACCAGTCAGATGGCCGAGCAGACCTCGCAAGACAACCGCATGTCAGCCGCTGAAAAAGACACTTCTATATTGGTCTTGGGCGACGGACCACTGGGGCAGGATGCAATTGTCGATAAGGATGTTATGGTCCGCATGGGAGATGGCGTTCGCATCGCTTGCGATGTCTATCGCCCTAAAGCGCCGGGAAGGTATCCGGTTTTGTATGCCCATGCGCCGTATATCAAGGATTCGGTCGATCTCCCCTCGTCCGGCATGTACCGCTACCGGGAGACCGGAAACATCGCTCGCTGGGTGAGCCGAGGATACGTCTATGTTCACGCTGACGTGCGCGGCAGCGGAAAATCTGAAGGCTCGTTCTTTCCTTGGGGAGACCGCGAGCAGCGTGACTCCTATGAAATGATCGAGTGGGCAGCAGTACAGCCTTGGTCGGACGGCAAGGTCGGCATGATCGGCGAGTCCTATTACGGCATGGCCCAATGGGCGGCGGCGATGCACAATCCTCCGCATCTTGCCTGCATCGCTCCTTATGATGCCGGAGCTGACGTGTATCGGCACTTTGTCTATAAGGGCGGCATTCTTGCGACCGGCTTCAATAATCACTGGTTCAACAATAGCGTGCGAGGCCGCCATTTCCTGGATTTTCCCGAGCGGCCCAAGCGCGGCGATTACATGGCGTATGATTTTCAGCTCGATTACTACCGCCATCCTACATTTGACGAGCACTGGAAGAGTCGCCGCTTCGACTTAAAGGCCATCAAGGTTCCGACCTTCTCCATAGGAAACTGGGAGGGTCTACAAGTGCACTTGCTCGGCAACCTTCAGGGCTTCATGCAGACCTCGGGTCCCAAGAAACTGCTTGTCAACGCCGGGGACCCGCAGAAGCTGTTCCAGGAGGACCTCATCGAGCAGGCGCTGGTGCGCTGGTATGAGTACTGGCTCAAAGGAATAGACAACGGCATCATGAAGGAGCCGCCGGTCCGCATTTATGTGCGGAATGGCGAGGGGTATCGGGATGAACAGGATTGGCCGCTGAAGCGCGCGGAGACGCGCAATTTGTATCTGTCAGCGGGCCGCTCAGGCGTGGTGGATTCGCTAAATGACGGCGCTCTCTCATGGACAAGCCCCAGAGGCGGCTCGAACCCGACAAGCTATTACTCCCCTGACCCGGCCTGGACAATTCCGGGCACCGGGAACACCGTTCCCGGCAGGTTCGGCTTGTCACATACCACCCGCAAGATTCTTACGTTCACGAGCCCGCCGTTGGACCAGGACCTGGAGGTCACCGGCCCTCTGGTGCTGAATCTGTGGGCATCGTCTACCGCGGCCGACACCCACTTCATCGTCAACCTCATGGATATGGCGCCCCTCCCTCCCGACGTCGCCGCGGCATTCAAACTACTCGATGCCTCTCCGCCGGCAAGGCGCGTAACGGCAGGATGGCTCAAGGCGTCGCACCGCGCCCTGGACCCGGAACGCACCACGCCTCTAAGCCCATATCACACACACACTGATCCGCAGCCGCTGAAGCCCGGAACTGTGTATCCATTCGCGATCGAAGTGTGGCCGACTTGTTGGGTATTTAAGGCAGGCCATCGGATCCGCCTAGATCTTGCGTCGTTTGACGGCCAGACCCACCTGGGACACTTGCGCGGCACCGACAGCTTCTATCATGATGCAGAGCGGCCAAGTCACCTAGTCCTCTCGGTAGTTCCGAAGAAGCAGGCCTGAATATCTCCCGCAGCATCAGCCGAAAGCCGCAATCCGAAGTTAGACCTGCCACAAAACCCTGAGCAAGCCAGCCGATTGTCAGCTAGTAGTCAGGCGATCTGCCGACGATTTTCCTGGCAGCGCGGCTTCGACTGCCTGCAGTGCTTTCTGCTCCAAGCGAGGCCGGTAATCTGCGTTTCCCCTGTATTACAATGTTTCCTGTGATTCTTCTGATTCTTCGATTACTGGCGATTGGCGCCGTGGCGGTGGCGGCCTCGGCGCAGTCTGCCACCGAAGTGGAGGCTGTCGTTACCACGGGCCTCGGCACATTCCGGTTCGAATTTTTCCCAGACAAAGCGCCGAAACACGTCGAGCAGTTCATACGCCTGGCCCGGGAGGGTTACTACGATGGGTCCGCGTTTTATCGTGCGGTGCTGAATGGAGTGATCCAGGGCGGCGATCCGCTGTTGAAAGACGCTAACACTCCCCGCAATTTATGGGGGTCCGGCGGCTTGAACATGCTGGCCGGGGAGATTTCGGATCTGAAACATGAGCGGGGAGTGGTTTCGACCTTGCGAGTGCCGGACAAGCCCGATAGCGACGGGGCGCAGTTTTTCGTCTGCGTGACTCCGCAACCCGGTTTGGACGGCCGGTATTCGGCGTTTGGACGCGTGAACGAGGGCATCGAGGTCGTCGAGAAGATTTCCCAACAGGAGCTCGATGCGAATGGCCTGCTGAACTCGCCAGTGCGGATTCTGAAGGTTGCGATCGAGTCGAAGAAGCAAGAGCCTTTCCTTTCCGCGACGCCGGATGAGATGCGGCGCACGGTGACGCTGCAGACGACCCTTGGCTCACTGAAGTTGAAGCTGGAGCCGGACTGGGCGCCCAACAATGTCCGCAATTTTTTGAAGCTTGTGGCCACTGGTTGGCTGAACGGAACGGAGTTTCACCGGATTGCGAAGGGATTTGTTGTGCAGGGTGGCACGGGGTACACCCGGTCCACCGGACCCACGCATGCGGCGGACCGGTGGGTGCGTTCGGTGAAAGCGGAACTGCGGGCGGACGTGAAGCACGTGCGCGGCGTCGTTTCGATGGCGCATGGGGACGATCCGGATTCGGCCACCACGTCGTTCTTTGTAATGCTCGGAGCGGCGGCGGCTCTCGACAACCAGTTCTCGGCGTTCGCGCGAGTCGTGGAAGGGATAGAGGTGCTGGACGAGTTCGAGAAGGAAGAGGTCGAGGGAGAGAAGCCCAAGCGCCGGCTGGAAATCATCGAGGCATCGATCGACTGAAGAGAATGTGGGTTTAGATTCACCTGGCCCTATGATTCATTCGATCGAATTGAAATCGTTGAGGTTAGCACGCTGAACAGAAAATCATCTTGGCCCCTGAAAACCTTGCTTTTCGCGAATGCTCGGACTCCGTGGTGACTCCATTCGCGGTCAATACTTGAAAACGGGGTGAACACCGTTGCTCTCGGTAGTTCTCGGTGTTCTCTATGTTGTTCAATAGACGAAGTGAGAGCAATTTCCCAAGCTGGACGTCGCGGGTTCGATTCCCGTCTTCCGCTCCATTTCCTTGATTTCTCATTTCAATTCGTGCGGATTGCTGGCCGGAACACCCTATACCAGTTCGATCAGGACCCGGCGGCCGACCATCGCGGCGGCCCGTTGCAGGCTGGAGAGCGTTATGTCGTTTTGAGGGTCCAGCAGACGGTCCACCTGAGTGCGGCTCGTTTTTAGCAGCGCCGCCATGCGCGCCTTGGAGATCTTCCTTTTCTTCATGGCTTCGGCAAGCTGCCAGGCCACGACCTCTTTGATGGCTTGTGCTTGCGCTTCTTCAAAGATCCCTTCCTTCTTGAGAAAGTCGTCAATGCTTGAACCCATATGCTTCTTGCTCATTGCTCCAGCTCCTTTTGACGCTGGCGCGCCAGCGCCATATCTTCCTCCGGCGTGGTTCGCGTCTTCTTGATGAACCCGTGCAAAGCCACGAGGTGGTCTTGGTACAGGCAGAGCAGCACGCGCGCCGTGCGATCTGTCGGCAAATCCGTCCGGACTTCCCACAGCCCTTTCCCCAGCGGACGGCACAGCGACATGCCCACGGGCCAGCGCCACGTGCACGCAGCAGGTCTCTGCCAATGGCCTGGCGCTCGACGACGGATAAACTCCGCAGCCACTCCCGGACCGGTTCCCTGCCCGCTCTTGTGCGGAAGAAGATCAGCGGGATTTTCTGTGGCTGATGCCCTTCCGGCAGGAGTGATTTCACACAAGAAAGTGTACCGTAAAAGGTGCACCCTGTGCAAGGCTTCAAAGCCGGTGTTTCCGCAATCCAGTGTTCTTGAATGTCAACCTGGACTCCGTTGTGACTCCATGCGGGTGGTTTGGTGCGGAAACATTGTGAATTTGGTGGCTTTTGTTGACCGTCGTTGCGTGCTATGTTGTTGAGGAGCCGTTTGGTGAGCGTTTTCCCAAGCTGGACGTCGCGGGCTCGATCCCCGTCTCCCGCTCCAAATTTTTCAATACCTGATAGAATCCTTCCAGCGGAGCCCAGACGGAGCCCAGACGGATCAACGATGGCTGCGGATTCTCCAACCGTACCGGATTCTCAGAGTTGCCCGCCACTTTTCACGGTAGGCCACTCGAACCTGGATTTCTTGCAATTCCTCAAGCTTCTCAAGGACCACTCGGTTGACCTGCTCATTGATGTGCGCAGCCAGCCGCGCAGCGGCCGGTTCCCGCAGTTCAGCCAGCCGGGCTTTGACAAAATGATCGAGGACGCAGGCCTTCGGTATCTCTTCCTGGGCGAGGAGTTGGGGGGGCGTCCCGATGATGAGGACGCCTACCGGCAGGATGGCTTGGTGGTTGGAAGGCAAGTGGACTACCGGGAGCGGCGGAAGTCGTACGCCTTCCGCACCGGCATCGAACGCGTTTTGGAAGAACTCCAGCGGGCCTCGTGCGCTCTGCTGTGCGCGGAAGAAGACCCGCTGGAATGTCATCGGTTTCTCATGATTTGCCCGGAGCTGGTCCGAATGGGGATTCGGCCCCTCCATATTCGGAAGGGTTCCGAGACTGAAAGCCAATCCGAAAGCCTATCAAAGACCGAAAGCCAAGAAGACGCCGAGAACCGCCTGCTGGCCGCCCACGGCTTTGGCGGCGTCGCGGCTGACACCCTGTTTCCCCAGTCGCGAACAGAGGCTCTGGAGGAAGCGTACGATTTGCAGGCCGGCAAGTTTGCCTTCCGTCTTGGTCCGCTCGCGGTGGACCGCTGGTAGCCAACGCATGGTTTCCACCCTGTTTACCATCGGCTTCACCCAAAAGACTGCTGGACAGTTCTTTGGCCTTTTACAGGACGCTGGGGTTCAAAGGGTCATAGATATTCGCGAGAATCGAGTCGGCCAGCTCTCGGGGTTCGCGAAATATCCGGACATCGCCTTCTTCCTCGAACGCCTATTGGGAATCGAATACGTCTACGAACCGCTCCTTGCTCCGAGTCCGGAAATCCGCCCAGTCAGGCTTGTTGACGGACCGCAACTTTCTCCTTGTATTCGCCCCGCTCCGTGAGGTACAATCCAGTAGAAATTCTGAAAGACTTCTTGGTTTCCTGTGCCGCTCCTAGCGACCAGCCTTCCACCGGAGAGGTGATTTATGGCTATGAAGCTCCTGAGGTTCCGCGTAACAAGTTTCCGTTCTGTCGATGACAGCGGCTGGGTGGAAGTAGACAATGTGGCCGCTTTGATCGGTACGAATGAATCCGGCAAGACGAACATCCTGCTGCCGCTATGGAAATTAAACCCCGCGAAAGAAGGCGCGATTCATCCGACTTCCGACTATCCGCGCAAGCACTACAACACTTTCCGGCACCAGACGCCGAAGCCAGTTTTTGTCGAAGTGATTTTCGACGTGGGACCAGAACTCGCGCAGCAGCTTGCGGACGAGACAGGAATGCCCGCCGAGCAGCTGCGTGAAGTAAGCGTGTCGCGTAGATTCGAGGGTGAACCAATCGTCGATTTTCCAAACGCGGTCCCGGCACGCAGCATCGACAAAGAACGTGCCCTGAATGTGCTCAACGAGGCTGAGATGGATTTGACGGTGATGACCGCCCTAAAGACCGAGGAAGATTTGAAGAACTTGGCCATTGCTGCAATCGCTTCTGCAAAGACCAAGCTGTCAGGATTCGATGAGATTGGTGCCGTACAGATCGACGAATTGCTGTCGGGATTGGGCACGGTAAAAACCGATAACGCGCCGAAAACGAGCACGCTAGTGCCCCGTTACCTGCGGCTCTCGGAAGAACTGCGTGCGATGAAAGAGGAAATCTCTCGCGAGCACCCGCGAGAAGTGGATGCCGCTCTGAATAGAGTACTCGAAAATCTGCCTAAATTTGTCTACTACTCCACCTACGGCAACTTGGATTCGGAGATCTACTTGCCGCACGTCATCCAGAACATGACCCGGAAAGACCTTGGGGCCAAGGAGCAGGCGAAAGCGCGCACCTTGAAAGTGCTGTTTGAATTTGTGAAGCTACAGCCAAAGGAAATCCTGGAGCTTGGTCGCGACTTCAAAGACCCACAAAATCGGCAGCCCACTGATGATGAAATTGCGGCCATTGCCGAAAAGAAGAAGCAGCGCAGCATCCTGCTTCAATCCGCGTCAACGTTGCTGACGACGCAGTTTCGCTCGTGGTGGAAACAAGGCGAATACCGTTTCCGTTTTGAAGCCGATGGCGACCATTTCCGCATCTGGGTATCAGATGACAAGAGGCCAGAGGAAATCGAGCTTGAAGGTCGCAGCACTGGTCTCCAGTGGTTTCTGAGTTTCTATCTCGTGTTCTTGGTAGAAAGTGCGGACGCTCATGAAGGCGCGATTCTGCTGCTCGACGAGCCAGGCATTTCGTTGCATCCACTTGCGCAACGTGACCTGTCTGCGTTTTTCGACAGTCTGGCGGAAACCAATCAGTTGATCTATACCAGTCATTCACCATTTCTGGTGGACGCCGACCGTCTCGACCGGGCGCGGAAGGTCTATGTAGGTGAAAACGGAACCAGTAAAATCACGGCTGACCTACGTGCATCGGACGGCGACATCACCCAACGAGGCGCTGGATATGCGGTACATGCCGCACTCGGCTTGACCGTCGCTGAAAGTTTGCTGCTTGGCTGCCAGCCGATTATCGTTGAAGGTGCTTCTGACCAGCACTATCTCAGTGGGATTAAGACGCTGCTGATTGCTTCTGGTCGGCTCAAGCCCGGTCGAGAACTGGTGTTCCCGCCTGCTGGTGGCACGAAGGGCGTCAAAGCGGTAGCGAGCATTCTGGGTGGCCGTGACGAAGAGCTTCCTATTGCTCTGTTCGACAGCGACTTGCAGGGTAGAAACACAGCGCAATCTTTGCGTGCTGGTCTGTATGCTGGCGAGCCTGAACTGGTGTTGGAACTTGGATCGTTTACGGGTATGACGGATTCGGAAATTGAAGACCTCATACCGCCCGAATTGATTGCCCGCGAGCTTGACAGGTGGCAACGTAGCTCGGATGTCCCGTTCGCGGACGAAATGAAGTCCGGCGTGCCAATCGTGCCCCAGATCGAAGCATGGGCAGTACGACATAAAGTAGAGCTCGCGAAGCCTGGCTGGAAAGTCGAACTCGCAAAAAGAGTGAAGCAGAGATTGCTCACCGAAGGCCCGCAATCGCAGTCATTATCATCAGGTTTCTTGGACCGATGGCAGAGGCTGTTCACCGCATTTCAGACGGCCCGGAGCGAGACTACTCCTCTAAAGTCTTAAAATGCCGCCAGAACTTGAGAGCTGAAGGATGCCGCAAAAGCATGGAGCAGTGGAGAAGGCCAGCGAGCGACATTCGCGCCAGTGCAGCCGTTTCGACTCTGGATCGCATTTTGCATCATCTGGAAAAGGCGAGCGGCAAATCACGGTCCGAAGTCAGTCACTTTGCTCTCCACGAACCCAATCCCCGCGTGGTTGGAATCCTCGCTCAAAGAGCGAAAGTCCCCTTGGAGAAGATTTCGTTCGTCTCCAGGACATCGGGCAATCTTCCCGGCGCGCCGGGACGTGCGGGGTCAGCTTGTGCGCAGCGTTGAACAGAGCACAAGCAAACCCGAATGGCGTCCGCCCGGTCATCTTCTTGGCCGCCGTCGGCCCCGGTTTACTCTGGAGTGGGACCTACCTTCATTAGACCTTCGGACCCCTTATCGGATGGAGTGGCCCGGATGCGGAGGATTTTTCATCGGCATGGTTCCATTCCTTCCTCGTGGCAGTCTAGCAAATCAACAGCAAAGGCGTCTCCGCGATCGCGGGGAACAGATTGGATTCCGCTTGCAATGACGGGGGGCGTCAGCTTACTATACCCCTACGGTTGGGGTCGTCTGGATACCGCCTGAGGGGACGCGGGTCTGGGTCAGGAAGCTCGCGTGGGAGCGGGCAGTTTTCCGTAGGGAAGGTGAGGCGTCGTGCGCGGTGTATTCATTCGAGCACTGTTCTTGCTGATCCCGCTAAGCGTGCTGGGGCTGACCGCGTTGGTGGCCCGCTCGGCGCAGGCGCAATATCCTCCGCCGTCGAGTCCTGCGCCGTCGAGTTCACCCTCTGCTTCGCCGGCGGGCAACGGAGTCACCCACGGAAAGAAAACCGTCCGGCCGTACCGGACGGAATCGCCGATCACGCTCGACGGCAACCTGGACGAGCCGGCCTGGCAGGAGGCAACCGTCACGTTGGGATTCACGCAGAAGGACCCGCAGGAGGGGTCGCCCTCCACGGAAAAGACCGAATTCCGCGTGCTGTACACGGCCAAGACTCTTTACGTCGGCGTGATCGCCTACGACAGCGACGCGCAGGGAATCCTGGCCACCGACCGGCGGCGCGACAGCAAGCTCGAAAACGACGATACGCTGGCGCTGGTTCTGGATACGTTTCACGACCACCGCAACGCGTTTCTGTTCCGGACCAACCCGCTGGGGACCCAATACGACGCCCTGATCACCGACGAGGGGCGCAGCCTCAACGAAAACTGGGACGAGAAGTGGGACGTGGTTTCGCAGGTTCTCCCGGTCGGGTGGGTCGCGGAATTTGCCATCCCCTTCAAGAGCCTCCGCATGGCGGAGCAGGATGGAGTCGGCTGGGGAATGGATTTGGAGCGGGTGATCCGCCGCAAGAACGAGTTCTCCTACTGGAACAACTTCCGCCGCAACTTCAAGCTCGAAAACGTCTCCCAAGCCGGCCACCTGGGAAGCCTCGAGAGGATTGATCCGGGCATGCGGCTGCGGATCAAGCCGTTCGCGGTCGCAGGATTTAAGAATTCTTCCAACAACGCGCGGAGCAGCTTCCGCAACGCCTCGGATTTCGGCATGGAGGTATTGAAGTACCGCCTCACCTCCGGCCTGACCGCCGACGTGACCTGGAATACCGACTTCGCGCAGACCGAAGTGGACGA
>Ga0209343_10007673_pt1 | contig 12664 bp, 13 predicted proteins | sample RifCSPlowO2_02_FD_184026 | JGI IMG/M metagenome (GOLD analysis project Ga0209343, IMG submission 184026) | Groundwater microbial communities from Rifle, Colorado - Rifle CSP2_plank lowO2_0.2 (SPAdes) (version 2) | ecosystem: Environmental > Aquatic > Deep subsurface > Groundwater | place... | reverse complement strand
CCCGCCGCAAGCGCCCCCGCGACGTCGGGAGGGGGCATCTCCACCATCTTCAAATCTTCCGCGCGGAGCCCAACTGTTTTCATGGCGCGGAAGGCCAGCAGACGCTCGTCGGAGAAACGCGACGGGATAGCGAGCGTCTTGCCGCGCAAGTCGACAAGCGAATGAACCGGCCCGTTTTTTGCCACCACCATGGCCGAGCCGTAGCGATGGCCGAGGTACACGATCTTGATCGGCACGCCTTGCGCCCGCAAAGCGATGGCCATAGGGGCAACCATGAAGGCGGCTTGCATCTGATCCGCGAGCAGCGCTTCTTTAATCTCCGGAAAGCCTTGAAACAAATGCGGAATGAATAGGTTGCTTGACGCAGATTTTATACTTGACACAGAACGGCGGGAGACATAATCGGTAACCGGGCAGGTCAGGTGGCAAGTAACCGGAATGTAGGCGACGTTCAACTTACGAGCCGCGGTGGCGAGCCGCTGATTGGAGATCGCGGACCAATCCACGTTCAAGGATAAGTGCGCGACGGTAATCGCGCCGGTCCACAGCAGCACGCCGCCAAGAATTCGCCTAGCCTTCATTGCGGAAACCCCACCGGACCGATTTGACCCCCTCCAGCCGGCGTATCCCGAGATCGAGCGCCAAGCCGATGACGCCGATGAGGAGCATTCCGGCGATGACCAGGTCGTAGCGCTTGCCGGCGTTGCGGGCGTCAATGATGAGGTAGCCCAGTCCCGAGGTTACCGCGATCATCTCGGCGGCCACGATCACCAGCCACGCCACCCCGAGCGCGATGCGCAGTCCCACCAGCACTTGCGGCAGGGCGGCTGGGAACACCACTCGCCGCAGCAAACCCGCAGTCGAGAGGCCGAAATTTTCTCCCGCTTGCCGGTACATCGCGGGCACGTCGCGTACTCCGTTCATCGCGGAGACCACAATCGGGAAGAACGCCGCCAAAAAGATCAGGAAGATGGCAGCGAGATTTCCGGTTCCAAACCAGACGATGGCGAGTGGTATCCAAGCGAGCGGCGAGATGGGCCGAAGCATCTGAATGACCGGGTTCGCCGAAGTGCCTGCCAGAGGATACCAGCCGAGCAGCAGCCCGGCCGGGATGCCGCAGAGGACCGCGAGCGAATATCCCGCCGCCACGCGCAGCAGCGAGTCGCCGACGTAGCTCCAGAGCAGCCCCTTATGGAGCAATTCGCCCAAGCCGCGGGCAACATCGATCGGCAGCGGAAAGACTGTGGTGCCGGACCATCGTACCGCGATCTGCCAGAAGCAGATCGCCCCGCCGAGGGTCACCAAGGGCCACGCGACAGGCTCCCAGCGGGGACTGCGTCCAGCCGTTGCGCTCGGCTCCCGGTGGTCGCCTCGCGGGACCATTCTTCCGACGCCAAGGTACCGCCGATAAGTCTCCCTGAGTCTGCCAGCCATTCCCGACTCCGAATTTCAGATTCCCTGCACCTAAACTTTGTGGGCGAGGCCGATTTCTTCGAAAATTCCGTCGCGCAATTCGAGATAACGCGGCGCGCTGATGTCGCGCGGATGCGGAATGTCAATCTCGACGATGCGGCGGACGCGCGCTGGGCGCGCCGACAGCACCACCACGCGGTCGGCGAGCTGCACGGCCTCTTCGATATCGTGTGTAACAAACAGGATGGTCTTGCGCTCCAGGGTCCAGATGCGGAGCAGCTCGCGGCGCATGCCCAGCCTCGTGATGGAGTCGAGCGAGCCGAACGGCTCGTCGAGAAACAGCATGTCGGGGTTGACCGCCAGCGCGCGGGCCACTTCCAGCCGCTGCTTCATGCCGCCCGAAAGCTCGTGCGGATAGGCGCCCTCGAACCCCTCCAGGCCCACCAGTTTCACGTAATGCGCGATACGGCTGGCCCGCTCCGAGCGCGAAAGGCGGAACAGCCCAAAGCCGATATTGCCTTCAACCGTCAGCCACGGGAACACGCCGCGCTCCTGGAAAACGAAGATGCGGCGCGGGTCCGGGGCTTTCACCGGCTCGCCATCAATCCGCACCGCGCCGCTCGTGGGCGGAATGAATCCGCCAACGATGTTCAGCAGAGTGGATTTGCCGCATCCCGAAGGACCCAGAATGCAGACGAATTCCCCTTCGCGGATTTCCAGCGAGATGCGGTCCAAGACCGCTATACCGCCACCATTTTGGCGGAATTCCTTGGAGACCTCTTCCAGACTCAACTTGGTCTTGACGGCTCTGGCCGCCGGGATGGAGAGGGTATGCGCCATTGATTATGTTCCGTGCCCCCAGCGCAGCGCCGGCAATCTTTCGAGCCGCCGGAACACCGCGTCCAGCGTTACGCCGATCGCCCCGATCAGCGCCATCCCAGCGATCACCAGGTCGTAGCGGTTCCCGGCGTTGCGCGCATCGATAATCAAAAAGCCCAGGCCCGAGTTGACCGCCACCATCTCGGCCGCGACCACCACCAGCCAGGCGATCCCGAATGCCAGCCGCAGGCCCACGATCAGCTTTGGCATGACCGCCGGATAGAGAACCTTGTAGATCAATCGCGACTGGGAGAGGCCGAAATTCCGGCCCGCCTGCAAGTAGATCGCCGGGATGCCACCGACCGCGTTCATGGCGCTGACCGTGAGGGGAAGAAAGGAGGCCAGAAATATCAGAAATACGGCCGCCAGATCGCCCACTCCAAACCACAGGATGGCCAGCGGGATCCAGGCCAGCGGAGAAATCGGGCGCAGGATCTGCAGGGGCGGGTTCAGGGCCATCGCCGCGCGGCGGTGCCAGCCGAGGTAAAGTCCAAACGGGATCGCCGTGACCACCGCCAGCAGATATCCCCAGGTAACGCGGAATAGTGAAGCTACCACATACTTGATCAGCAAACCTCTGCGAGCCAGTTCCACGATTCCCTTGGCCACCGCCCACGGCCCTGGAACCAGGGGCGCGGCCTGAAGGCGAATGGTCCACTCCCAGATCACCGCGAGAGACACTGCAAAGAGCAGCGGCGCAAGCCAGCGGATATGGTTGCGCTCAACTTTCTTCATTCCATCCGAGTCCATGCGAAAGGGGCTCTACAATTCCGCCGCAAGCTGGTGCGACTCGAGGTGAAATCGACCTCGCTGGCAAGCAAAAACTTCATTGCAACAACCGCCGACTGGCCTTCGATGGCTCCGCGAGCAATTGCCTCGGGGCAACGACCAGTAAAGGAAATTAGCAAAGCCCTACTTCTTTGTCAAGTAAATCATTTCGTGGAGTTGAATAGGGTTGTATATCACACAGACATCCGGCTGCGTCCAGGTGCCGGACGGCCACTACGCATATCGCCGAGTTGGCACCTGCCATCGTTTCGATCGGAGAGGCGCCCCGCCGCCGCGGCGGGCTGACGGGGGTTTCCCTCATCGGGGCCCGAACGGGGCTAATTCTTTTCCTTAAACCCAGCCGGTATAGCGACATCGGAGTCCGCAACTGCGGAAGAAACACTGAGCAATTCGGTTGTTGAGGTCATCAGGGTACTGCGGCCAGGCGTGGAGGAACCCGAATTGGACTCCTTATCCTCCGCTTTCTTCTGGATGGCCTTCTTGACCAGGCCGCCGAAGATTCCTCCCGCGATCGACTTCTTATCCGTGCCGACCGGGATGTCGGTGGTGGACTGGTCTTCCTTCTCCTGCTTGGCTTGTTGAGCGGCCAGCTCCGCGTTCGCCACGGTCTGGAAGCTAGTAGTAGTCAGGACTGCCGTTCCGTCGAGCTTGCTTGCCTCCTCTTTCACCTTTCCCATGGATTGCATCAGGAAAGGATTGGCCGCCATCATCGCCGCCATCTGTTGCGCCATGGCGGGATCAAACGGCAGCGCGAGCTGTTTGAAGTAGCGCACATCGAAATCGTCAATTTCCTTGAGGGCGGCAACCTTGGGGGTAAGCCAGAGGTTCATGGTGGTGACCATGCCGCCGGCATCTTCGAGCTTCTTGCCTTTTTCATGCACGCCGATGGTCATCACCACTTCTTTGCAATCGTAACCGTTGATGGCTTTCTTCTGGCCGGAGTCCTGGATGCTGAAATCGAACTCCATCTGGTTTTCCTGGGGAGCTTCCTGTGCTGGAGGCGCGTCCTTCATCTTGGCCATTTCTTTCTTGGCCTTGGCCTGGTCCTCGGCGAATTTCCGCCGAATCTCGTCGAAGGTGGTAACCTTGTACGACTTGCCTTTAAGGTTCACGTCGTAGATCTTCTCTTGGTCGAGATCGATGATCTGACCGCCGTCAGAGCGCATGGTGCTCTTGCGATTGCCTTTGACGGACACGTTGTCGGTGAGGCCTTCCCTGGCGGTTTTGCCCCCGAACATTTTCGCCATAGCGCCCAGCATGCCAGTGAACTGGACCTGGGTTTTCTCTTCCTTCTTGACGTCGGCGCCCGCCGAAAGTGCTCCAACTACAAACGCTGTCAGCACAACGATGCGAATTGTGGACATAATCCACCTCCCCCTGAGTGGTTCGCGGTGAGATTCCTGACCCGCAAACAACCCACATTATACACTTACTCTCGATCGGGGCGGTGATCCTGTTGGCGCTTTCAGTTCAAGGGTAGGCGGACAGCACGACTTCCCGTGAGCAATACTCAGACTGCGATTTGAATCTGATTTAATTTTCTTCGGGGAAATTCCAGACGTTCTTGCCGGGCTCAAGGCACACGATCCCGATTTGGTTGGCGAGCGGAGTGCCTTTCCTGCCGGTCCAGACGACGCGGAACAGCGCCTTACGCCAGTGGTGGCGCACTTCGATGGTGGTTCCCGGCAGGGTCAGCAGACCCAACCCGTCCAGCCGCGCGCCATTGCGGCTGATGTCCAGGGATTGCGCGCTTTGGCGGAAGGTATTGCCGTTGAGGTCCATGCCGCGGACCCAAACGCGGAACACCTCCTGGGTGCGGCGTTCCCGCCGCGCTTTGGGGCCGGTTTTCGACGAGGATTTCGACCCTTTCCGCTCGGAAGTCCCCGCGGCTGGTCTCTCCGGCATCCGGATCTGGAATCCGGCGCCGGCTTCTTTTGCCTCCAGGGGATACTCGCGCTGCGCGCCATGAATTGGGCAGGTAAAATCCCAGGCCGCTTCGAGGATCTGCTGTAGCGACTCGCTGCGGTCTTCCAGGATCAGCCACTGGTCGTCATCGCCCCCCTGCTGGCCGCGCAAACCTCCGTGAGCCTCCAGGTGCGGGCACTTCAGACGCAGAGCGTAGTTGGTGGAGGGCGGCGCGGTCCGGACCTTCTTGAGGATGGCGTCAAAATCAATGTCCTCATTGAGCGACTGCGCCGCGCTCGCCCCAGTGGGATGAGATGGTTTTTTCGCTCCATTTTGCGAATCCGCAGTGCCTGTCGTCGAAGGGAAGTTGATGCCCCAGAAATTGCCGTCCTGGAACAGGAACTCTATTCCGTAGGCGTAGCCCCCCAGCCGCTTGGAAAACAAGCCTACGACGCGGGCGTCCCAGTCCTTGGAGTTGCCGAGCAGGCAGATGCTGACCTCCTGGTCCGGCACCAGTTCATTGCTGAGGAGGATCTCTGCGCCGTAGCGGCTCAGGACCAGGGTCTGCGCCGGAGCGATGAAGTCCCGGCCCATGGCGTCAATTCCGGAGACCTGGATCGGCAATTCCCGAGTGAGGCGGCCGCTGCGCCGCTGTTTGATGTTCGTCGTCTGAGTTGCCATGACTCCCTCGCACCGGGCCCGCTACAGGCCCATACCCCTAGCCTAGGAAGCAGTGCGGGGAGTGTCAATGGAACTCTGGTGACTAAGTTGTCACAGGACTCCAGGCGGCGAAGTTGGCAGTTACTGGGATTGGGCGGAGAGGCCGCGCATGATGCTGATGACGGTCTTCTCCTCATCGTCGTCGCGCCCGACCGTGATCATGTAGCCTTCATTCTCGCTCGGCGAGCTGGTGATGACCCCGCCTTGCTCCGTGACCATGTAGTCGGTCTTCTCCGGAAGCTTGCCACGGTAGAAGTCGATTACCTGCTGCGGCGAATCGGATGTCCGGAAAATGAAGGTATCCATCGAGCCCTTCGCGTTCCCGATGCGCAGATTTCCCTGCTCGCCCTCAGCTCCGGGATAGATTGGTATCCCTAGTTCAGCCTCGGTAACCGGGGCGTTGTCCATGGTCATGTTGCCCATCGGGGTTGTGATGCTTACTTTGTCGCCGGACTGATCCACCTTCACCGCGCGCGAGATTCCCCAGATGCCGAAGATCACCGCCGCACCGGCCAGAATCCCCATGCCGACAAAAATTCCCACCACGATCAAGATGATCTTCACCGCGCTGGTGCTTTTCTGCGGCGGAGGCGGCGGTGGCGCGCCGGCGGCCGCGGCAGGCTGATATGCTCCGGCGGCTGGCGGCGCGGAGGCCTGCGAAACGGGCGCCTGCGGTGGCGCTGCCTCCGTCACCACCGTCCCGCAGCGATTGCAAAATCGCGCCCCGGAATCCAACGAATTGCCGCACTTGGTGCAGAAGTTTGCCATGGCGATCCTCCCAGCTTCTTGCCTTTTTCCGGCCAGTCTCCAGCCTGCTCGATGGCAACCATCCTACCAGAATTTGGCTCCCTTGCGGTGTCATCCCGAGCGCAGCGAGGGACCTGCACTTCCGCAAGAATGCCGTGCGGACGCACCGTGATCGCATCGAGGTACACATTCAATGTATGATGGTAGCAAGCCATTTCATTGCGGAGGTAAACCGATGAAGCATCACCTTTCCGTTGCGATGTTCGCGCTGCTTGCCGCGATCTGCGTGTTCGCGGCGCCCCTGCTTGCCCAAGAAGTCGCACAGCAGGCCCCCAAGGGCTGGAAGCTTCGGATCGATCGCAGCACCAGCGCGTCCGACCCTGACGGCACCGGCGATGCCAATCTCGTCACAAAGGGATCGGGCTTTCATGCCAGCAGCCCCAAAGCGGCCGTCTACTGGAACCCGGCCAACACCGCCAGCGGGAACTACTCGCTCAAGAGCACATTCACGCTGATGGGCGTCGCCCGCCACAATGAATACTACGGCCTGATCTTTGGCGGCAGCGATCTCGACGGCGCGGGGCAGAGCTATCTCTACTTCATGGTGGCGCAGGATGGGACCTGGCTCATCAAACGCCGCGAAGGTAACGGCACGCAGGAAGTGTCGGCAAAAACAGCCAGCGCCGCCGTGAAGAAGCCCGACGCCAGCGGAATGTCCGCCAATACGCTGGAAGTGCGCGTGATGGCCGGCAAGATCGACTTCCTGGTCAACGGCGCCGTCGTCAGCAGCGTGCCCAAAACCGGGCAGGCAGCGAACACCGACGGCATCTACGGCTTCCGCGTGAACCACCACCTCGAGGTGCAGGTCGACGGCTTCGCCCTCGCGAACCTCTAGCCCGTTGCCATTCGCCCCTCCACTGCTGTCATCCCGAGGAACCCCTCGGCTGCGCTCGGGATAAATTCCGCGACGAGGGACCTGCACTTCTCGTGTCAGCCCCGGCGGGGGCGAAAGAGAGTAGCCCAGGGCGCCAGCCCTGGGTAAATGGAGGCTGAACATGTCTCCTTCCACTCTGCCGAAGGCGTGAGCGCAGTCCCGAGCTTGCCGAGGGGCGAAGCGATCAATCAAATTCTCTAAGAATTGAATTATCCGCTCCGGTGGAACCTCCGCTTGAGCCTACGGCAGTAAGGAAGGAATCATCAGGGTTATGCAATTGGCACGGTTGAAACCGTGCCCTGACGAATGCCTCTACTTCGGCCGGAGCCTGTCCTGAGCTTATCGAAGGAGCAGTGTGGAAGAGAGCTTTGATCGAATCTGTTTCCCACGGCTCACGCCGTGGGCTAAATTCTGCCGCCCCTCCGGGGCTTGGCCTTATAATGAGAACCGATCCGCAGCGAAAGAGTTGGAGATGTCTCGATGTTAGAGCCAATTGTCGAATTCTTCGAAAAACTAATTACAGACTTTTCGTGGAAGCGACTTTGGTTCGTGCTCACTATCCTTGTGGCATTGCTGCTGGGGTTCTGGGTATATGAGTCTTACACAGCCCAGTTCCGGCTCGCCAGAATCGAGAAGGAAGTGGCACTCCTTGAACGCCTCTCCAAATTGCTTGATGGGACTGATGGTTTAGGCAACGAACCACTCAAGAGAACGTTCGATGCCTTGACGGCAGAACTCGAAGGCATAGTGCGAGGTTCAGAAGCAGGCGACGTCCTGACTTCTGGAATGAAGAAGGCAATCGCTTCGGCACTTCCCTGGTTAATCCTCGCAATCCTTCTCTTGCTCTCACCCGGAGCTTTTACCAAGCAAGTCTTCTTGGGCATGGCCGTTATGGCAATCCCCTTTATCTATTTAGGCGCTAGACTTCCGGATTTTGAAGCTTCTTGGATAAACTACTGGGCTTACCCCATTGGACACATTACATTGATAGTAGTCGTCATCCTGTTGTGGCAGCGACGCAAGCAAAGATCTGCTGAGCGGGGGCATTAGACTATCAGCCACAACCGGGTAGCCACGGCACGCCTTGTGTGCCGTGGGATTTTGGCCGCAACGAACCCGGAACGTGCCCACGGCATAAACGGCATGCCGTGGCTACCAACGCCACCGCTTGCTTGCGCGCGCCATTCGACTTTGCTCATGGCCCTGAGCGTGAACCGATGGGCGGCTCGGTCACCACTCCCTATTCCCTATTCGCTACTCACCTGACAGTGGTATTCTGAAAGCTCAAGAGAGGGAAATCACGATGGAGATATATCAATTGAAGGGGTGCGGGACGGCGCTGGTTACGCCGTTCGATGCGACGGGCGCGCGCGTGGATGAAGCGGCGCTGCGGCGGCTGGTGCGGCGGCAGCTCGAAAGCGGAATCGATTTTCTGGTGCCGTGCGGGACCACCGGCGAGAGCCCGGTCTTAAGCAGCAAGGAGCACTTCCGCGTCGTCGAGATTGTCCAAGAAGAAGCGAAGGGCAAAGTGCCGGTGATCGCCGGCGCGGGCGGCAACAACACCGAGCGTGTGCGCGAAGGCATCGCAGAGTTGGAGCGCATGGGCGTCGACGGCATCCTCTCGGTCTCGCCATATTACAACAAGCCCACTCAGGAAGGCCTCTTCCAGCACTACCGCGCGCTGGCCGAAGCGACGCGCCTGCCCATCCTGGTCTATAACGTTCCCGGGCGCACCGGCTCCAACGTGGAGCCGAAAACCCTGGCGCGGCTGGCGGCCATCCCCAATATACTTGGCGTTAAGGAAGCCTCCGGCAACATGGGCCAGATTGACGAGATTCTGCGCGTCATGTCGGAAAAGTTTGGGCCGGAGCGCTTCCGCGTCATCTCGGGCGACGATGCGCTGACGCTGCCGATGCTCGCGATTGGCGCGGTCGGGGTGATCTCAGTGGTGTCGAACGTGGCGCCGCGCGAGATGCGCGAGCTGGTCGCCTTGGGCAATGCCGGCGACCTGATCGGCGCGCGAAAGATTCACCGCCGCCTGCTGCCGCTGATGCAGGTGCTGTTTGTCGAGGCCAATCCCATCCCGGTGAAATACGCGCTGGCGACGATGGGGATGATGTCGCTCAGCTACCGCCTGCCGTTGGTTGCCCCGGCGGCGGAGACCCAATCCAAAATTCAAAAAGTCCTGGAAGAGCTTGCGATCATCCCGTCTGGCCTCGCAGCCAAGGAAAGGGTATATGTCGCTGGCGGAGCGAATTGAAAAACTTTTCCACCAATCATCGGGAAACGACAAACCCGCCGCCTACGGCCCGGAATTCTTCGAAGCCTTCAACGAGCTGAAAGAGGGGCTGAACAGCGGCCTCATTCGTGCGGCTGAGCCCATGACTGAGCCGATGTCGCGCGCCGCCGAACCCGCCGCAGACGCCGGTCCAACCGGCTGGCGCGTGAACCCCTGGGTGAAGATGGGCATCCTGCTTGGGTTCCGCATGGGCGTCATCGAGAACATGTCCGCGGACCATGGCCGGCTTCCCTTCTTCGACAAGTCCACGTTTCCACTTAAGAAGCTCAGCGTCGATAGCGGCGTGCGCGTGGTGCCGGGCGGCTCGTCGATCCGCGATGGCGCCTATATTGCCCGGGGCGTAACCTGCATGCCGCCGATGTACGTCAACGTCGGCGCCTACGTGGATGAAGGCACGATGATCGATTCGCACGCGCTGGTGGGCTCCTGCGCACAAGTGGGCAAGCGCGTGCATCTCTCCGCCGCCAGCCAGCTTGGCGGCGTGCTGGAGCCGGTCGGCGCGCTGCCCGTCATCATCGAAGACGACGTGCTGATCGGCGGCAACTGCGGCGTCTACGAAGGGACGGTGGTGAAGCGGCGCGCGGTGCTCGGCGCGGGCGTGATCCTAACTGGCTCGACGCCGGTATATGACTTAGTGCGCGGGCGGATCCTCCGCCGCGAAGGCGGCCAGCCGCTGGTGATCCCCGAGGAAGCCGTGGTGGTGCCGGGCTCGCGCGCGGTAACGAGCGGCAAAGGCAAAGAGTGGAACCTCTCGCTCTACACGCCGGTCATCGTCAAGTACCGCGACTCCAAGACCGATCAATCCATCCAGCTCGAAGATTTTCTCCGCTAGATAACATCTGTGGATTGAAGAAGATATGGGGAATTTGCGGGGCGCTGAATGGCAGGCTGAGGCACCGCAGTGTCTCTGGTCAGTCCCCGATTTTCCCGCGTCTCCAGCCAACCCAACCGGCATATACTGACTCTGAACCGGAAGGGAGGGCAGTCGCACGAGTTCTTTAGGTTGGCGCAGAGCCGGAAGCTACCCCCCCGTTTAAGGCATTCGCATGGCTGTGGAAAAAGCTGCAACTTCTGGTCGAAGCTGGGGTTTAACTAAATTGAATATGAACGCCGTGGCCGCTGGCTCCGATGCGGAATTGATGCTGCGGGTGAAGGAGGGAGACGAGGGCTCCTTCGGGAACCTGCTGGCCCGGTATCGCGACCCGGTGGTGAATTTTCTTTACCGCATGGTGCAGAACGCCGCCATCGCCGAGGAACTTGCCCAGGACGTGTTCCTGCGCGTCTATCGCGCGCGAGAGAGCTATGCGCCCAGCGCAAAATTTACGACCTGGCTCTACTGCATCGCCACCAACGTGGCGTTGAATCATCTGCGCGACGGGCGCATGGCCAGGCAGATGGCCGCCATTGACGATCCGGAAAGCGAAGTGGGCCGGGAGTTGCGCTCGCCCGACCAGAACGTGGAGGAACGGCTGCTGGCGCAGTCGCTGGGTTGGGAGGTCCGCCAGGCAGTTCTGGCGCTACCCGGCAAGCAGCGCGCTGCGGTGCTGCTGCACAAGTACCAAGAGCTCGATTACAAACAGATTGGCGCGGCGCTCGGATGCTCCGAGTCCGCTGTGAAGTCGCTCTTGTTCCGCGCCTATGAAACATTGCGGGAACGGTTGAGCCATTTAGCGGGAGGCAGATCATGAATTGCAGACAGACAGAACTCCGCGCCATCGCTTACTTGGACGGGAAGCTCGGCCGCAAGGCTGCGGAGGCAGTGGAGCGCCATCTGGCGGGTTGCGCCACTTGCGCGGAGCAACTGCACGGTATCTCTGAAGTCAGCTCTCTGCTGCAGGGCTGGGAGCCAGTGCAACCCTCGGCGTCGTTCAACGCCCGCCTGGAGCGCCGCATCCTGGCAGAGCCCGCCACTGCCGCGGCATGGTGGGAACGTCCGTCGCTTTGGCTCCAAATGCATCCTTTCGGCAAACCGGCTCTGGCCGGCGCGCTGCTGGGCATGATGCTATTTGCGGTTCTGCTGGCGCGCTACACACCCGGCACATCGGCGTCGCTCACCGCCAATCTTCCGAGCACCCAGATGGTGGCGACCGTCTCCGATGGCAATGACGATCTGGCGCTTTACCAGGACCTGCCGGTCCTCGAAAATTTGGATTTGCTGAGCAATTTTGAGGTTTTGCAGGAGTTGCAAGCCACAAGACAATAATTGTCTTTGTAGGGATTGAGGAAACTTTCCATGACTGATTCATCTCGTAGCATTCGCGGGCAGTGGGAGAGGCGGTCCGGCATTGCGCCGCTGACCTTGCGCGGTTTCCTGCTATGGCTGGGAATTCTGGCTTTGGCCGCTCCGACAGCGTGGGCTCAGAGCGTGGATTCCACCCCGGGGGAATTCCGGCGGATCGTCCAGAGAGAATTCTTTCTGGAGCCCGTCTTGTGGCAGCAGGGAGGCAGGCCGGGTGCTCCGGCGGGTCGGGTCCCACGCGCGCGGCCGGTGCCGCCCGCGGCGTTGCTGGAGCGCCTGAAGAGGCTGCCTGCCGCGGAGCGTGAGAAAGTTCTTGAGAATAATCGCCGCTTTCAGCAGCTTCCTCCGGAGCGGCAGGAACAGCTTCGCGAGCGGCTGCGCGAACTCCAGGAGCTGACTCCGGAGCAGCGCGAACTGGTGGAGCAGCGGTTCGCAATTTTCAACAACCTGACTCCAAAACAGCAGGAAAAGGCCCGCAAGATTTACGAACAGCGCTGGCGCCGGATGCCCCCGGAGCGGCGCCGGGCACTGCTCCAGGAATATCGACGCTTGCGCGCACTCGACGCTGCGGAGCGCCAGCAGCGCCTGGAGAGCGCCGAACTGCAAGATCAGTTCAGCAGCGACGAGCGCGACGTACTGGCCCAACTCATTGCTCTGTAAGCGCTGGCTGGCAGGCAGCAACGCTTCCGTAGCTGTCGGCGGAAGCCTCCCCTCCCAGCGGCTTCCCGCCCCCGACACA
>Ga0209343_10007672_pt1 | contig 12665 bp, 9 predicted proteins | sample RifCSPlowO2_02_FD_184026 | JGI IMG/M metagenome (GOLD analysis project Ga0209343, IMG submission 184026) | Groundwater microbial communities from Rifle, Colorado - Rifle CSP2_plank lowO2_0.2 (SPAdes) (version 2) | ecosystem: Environmental > Aquatic > Deep subsurface > Groundwater | place: Rifle... | reverse complement strand
CCACCAAACACTACTTCCGGAAATAAAAACCAAATCACTTGGCCCCGCCAATTCACCTAATTTGCCAACACTGTTTATATACGGTGGCAACTCGTCAGAAATAAACCTCCCTTTCCCAAAGTGGTTATAAAAAATCAAGGTGACTATTACAAAAGATAATAATGTACTAATTTGTATAACAAAATATCTCTTTGTATAAAAAAGATATGCAACGAAAAGTGCTGCTCCAAATTCCAACTCCCAAACCCACGCGGACCAGTCCTGCCAAAAGTCCCAGTCGGCAATAAATCTAAAAAGCGTCAGAAAACCAAAAGAGAAAAGCCAAGTTGCCAAAAACACTGCGAACCTACTTTTGAATTTATGGCTTGCATAAACAACTACAATCGCAATCAAAACAGGAACTGCTGTTTTTGACAAGCTAAAAACGCGGAGTATTGCCCCTACCCCACTCAATCCTCCGGTCGACGGATTGGCTAAAATAGTCAGCCACAATCCCGGTGTATACCAGATTGTGGAAAAAAGAGTTGCCAACAAAACTATCTTGAACGCACGACTGACATAAACGCCGATCTTTTTAAATTTAAGGCTTTTAGTTCTAAATGCCTTATAAAAGCAAATAGCCATAAAACCAACTAATAAATCCGAAATAATAGTTGGGTCAATTAGGAGCAAAAGTGCTCCTAAAATTGCCGAGGCCCAAAACCATACTTTGGTGTTGGCTTTGGTTTTAAAAAAAGCAAAGAGAGCAAACGGCAAAATACCCCGAGACACACTGAAAGGCAGATCAGCCAGGGTTAGTGAAAAAAAGTATTTCCAAGGAAAGACGGCTAAGACAATGCCAGAGATTAAGGCTATCTTGGAATTATTAGTCAAAGCTTTAATTAAGACAAACCAGCCCATAAGTGACAAGGAATAAGTAACCAACAACAAGAGATAAGAGGCTTCAAAAAACGAAGCAAGGCCAAAAGCATTTTTAAGTACTATTAATATGGTAGGTAATATCGGGCCTGTCAGATATTTTATTGGTGTTGAACCTAAATACCAATAGGGATAATTTCCACCAAAGCCGTGTTCGGCAATATAACGAGTCAATGCGGCAGCGGCTGGAATCAGTGATGTCTGAGGAGGATACATATTAAAACAAGTTTAAATTTGAAAGTGAAAAGTTAAAAGTGGCTTTCATCAGAATCTTCAAATGTGTCGGGAAACGGATCGATATGCTTTTGGGCTATTTCATCATAAGTGTATATCATAATTATGACGCCAATTACCACCATCGGCAGCCCCAAAAAAAGACTCCAACCTTGAATTCTCAAGGCTAAAATTGCTATGCCTCCCAAGACCAAGACGATCGGAATAAGTCCTTTGTAGATTAGTCTGATCGTATTTGTATTAGCATCAGACTTTGACTTATTAATATTTTCGGGCATAAAAAAAATAGTTAACGGCGTTGCTTAATTTTGGCTTTTTTTGGCCAAGACGCACGATTGTAACCTCTGGCGAAGGCATCTTTTTGCGCTATCCGAACTAAAACAATAGTAAAAATGGCAAAGGCTAGCACCACCAAAACAAAAATTGCCAGTGTACTTCGGTTGGTTTTCGAAAACGGCCGATAAAATGCCATTGCGTCATCTACCGGCGTAGAAATGGCCAACAACCAGTCCTTATTGGCATAGTTTATCGGAGCATAAGCAACCAAATAGCGTCTAAGGGTTCCGTCTATGTCGGGATAAGTAACATTCACTTTTCCTTCTTTTGCGGATTTAAGCCTTTCTTTTAACAAACTTACTAAACGCTCCGAAGCGGGAAAATTAACTCCCGAAAGATAATTAAAGTGTAAAAAATTGCCATCGCTATCCAGCAAATTAACTTGCGTCCTTTCGGAAATTTTCAATGGATCAAGGTAATCCGAAGTCAGATCCTTAAGCAGCACACTCACGACAAGAACCCCCCGAAATCCGGCATTTTGGACAATGGGAGTTGATATCGTGATAATAGATTGCCCTTTCGAGGCTCCCAAGCGGGAAACAATGGGCTCGCTGACATAAACCTTGCCCCTTGCAGCTTCCTTTGCCCAAATAAAATAAGGCCGGTTGGCCAGCAAAGTTCCTACCTCCGGCTTACTTATCTTGTTTATATTGATTTGCACAACTCCGTCCTCATCCGTCAAGACTGTCCCCGTAACCGGCGTGTCGGCCCACCCGGAGACAAAATCGCTCAGAATATCTTCACTGGGCTGATCCGCTTCGGATATAAAATAGGCTGTTTGCAGCAAAGACTTACTTACAAGCTTAAGGAAACTTTCAATTGAGAGCGCTCCGGATCGGGCAATTACTTGCTCACGATGTAAGGTTTGCTCAATCAGTACTGCTTCATTTACATTCGTTGTCCAATAAAATAAGGCCACAGCCAAAACCACTAAAAAAGCAGTCAAGAGTGCCAAAATCAAATTCAACTTTCGGGTCAAAAAACCTAAAACATTCATCTCTACTTTGAGATTAAACCTATTGAGGGCCACGGTCAATCAGATTTATTTGTAGCATTCCCGCGAAGCTTGTCTTTTACTTTGCCTACCACGTCCTCTATTTTCCAGTCGCTTTTGACCAAAAAGTTTTCGGCCTTGAGGTCCATTCCCTCACCTATCTTTTTACTGTCAGTAAGATTAGTCAAAAGAATCACGGGAACACCCTGTCCCCAGGAATTGTCCCGCAATTGTCGTAACAACGCTATGCCGTCCATTTTCGGCATAACAATGTCGAGAAGTATCAGGTCAGGCTGCTCCCTTAAAGCAACCGTTAACCCTTCCTCGCCGTCACGGGCAGTAACAACACGGTAACCTGCCTTTAAAAATTTATCTACCAAGGCACTTAGGAGCGAATCTTCATCTTCAACAATTAAGATTTTTTGTGACATATCAACTTTTAAGATGACTGATCAGATCAGAGATTATCTGATCTAGTCTGTATTCCGCCTTTGTGTAATATTTATCGATCCCCAATTTTAAATAGGTATTTACTTTATCGCTGCTTGCGGTATTTGATACCACGAAAATCGGGACCGACCTGTACTTGGAACTCTTGGATTTAAGCTTTGCCACAAAATCCAAGCCGTCGAGTTTTCCGAGTAAATAATGATCTAGCCAGATCGCATCGATGGCGGTGTTTTTGGCTATATATTCTAAGGCTTCCTCCGAAGAACGAGCGGTAACAACCTTTATTTTTTTGGATTCCAACTTTTGAGATATCGCATCCAAAAGCGGCCTCTCATCCTCAACAACCAACACTGTTTTTTCCAAAAACTCACCCATAATCAAGAATGGTATACCATAGAAAACTCAATGTGGCAAGACCACTTCAAGCTCACGCCTGCCCTTTTTTGATCTCATGCCGTAACAGGGAAGTGTAACAAAAAAGTTAGTACCCTTTTTTTCCCTGCTTTTAAACCAAATTTCGCCTCCCACATTTGCAAGAATAGTTTTTACAATGTATAAACCCAACCCCGTACCGTCAGGATCAAGAACCCGCGCATTATCCGCCCGAAACAGCTTGTTAAAAATATTAGATTGCTGGCCCGCGGGTATTCCACAACCATCATCTAAAACGCTTATTAAAATTTTGTCCTTAACTTGCCCTACAGCTATTTTTACCCAACCACCATTTGAGGTATATTTAATGCTATTGCTCACCAAGTTTTGTACGATTATCCGGGTCAGTTTGGGATCAAGCAAGTACTTAGGAAAAGACTTGCTGATAACAAACGTTATTTTTAGCTTTTTTTCGTCGATCTTAACTTTAAACTCGTCTAAAACGCTTCGAACAATTTTTTTGAGGTCCACTTTTTCGGGTTCTACTATAAAAGTTCCCAACTCCAATCGCGAAACATTTAGTAAGGAGTTAACTAAGTCGACCATCCGGTGCGATCCACGAGCTACTTCATTTATATAACGCCGTTGTTTCTCGTTTAGCCCACCGGCATCACCGTCAATTAACATCTCCGTATACCAGTTAATTACGGAAAGAGGTGTTTTGAGTTGGTGTGATGCTAAAGACACGAACTCGGTTTTGGCCCGGTCGATATCCCGCTCGACGGTTATATCCCTAAAAACTTGTACGGCACCAAGCCGCCTGCCGGCAAAAATAATGGGTGTAACCACGGCATTTACCGGAAAACGGGTACCATCGCGTCTGACATAATAATGGGCTTCCCTGCCGCTTCGCTGGTAATTGGCACCCCCAGATAAAATTATCATTATTTTTCGTTTTGCACCAAGAATTTTGTTTCCCTCTTCATCTTCTGATTTCACAAGGTCCATGAAACTTTTTCCTTTTGCTTCCGCCTCAGCCCAGCCCATCATTTCTTCAAAAGCCTTGTTAACGAGAATTATTGTGCCTTTCTGGTCTGTAACAACCAAAGCGTCACCTATGCTTTGAAGTATGGCTTCGCCTTTCGCCTTGGCGCTTGCAAGTTCTTTCCCTTTTTCTTCGATTTTGGCTTCAAGTCTGTTTATTTGCTCGGTTAACTTATAAATTATTGCGGATTGGTTTTGGGCAAACTTTGTCACTAAATCTAGGTTAGACGCTATTTTATCTTTCGTCTAGAACAAAACTGTAACTGAACCACCAGAAGAATAGGCAGTTTTTTAAAGAAACTGAGGATAGATAATTTTTTTCTGGTTTTTAACAAAATTTTTGGAAATTATGTAATAATTTTTTAATCTCAAGTTTCCGGAAGTTCTTTCAAGCCGACCTAAATCTGCCCTTGTGGCAGTTTCCTTAACCTCAAAAGCCACACCACCGTCCAATATAAAATCAATTTCAAGCCCGCTTCTTCGTCTTTGATAATAGTTAACTTTCCCATAGAATTTAAGCAGATTAAATACGCTGTTTTCCAAAACTTGGCCTAAGTTTTGCATAGTAATTATCCGAGCTATGCCGCTATCACAAAAATAAAGTTTCCGGCGAGCCGATATCTCACGATCAACACTTCTTGAGAAAGGAGAAACAAGTCGAATAAAGTAGGTGTCTTCTAAAAATTGCAAATAATTATTAATGGTTATTCTTTGCACGCCTAATTCCTGCGATATCTTTGTCACATCTAATTTTGATCCAATTCTGCCTGCCAAAAGAATAATTAAATCCCTAACTTCTCTTTTCTTCCTAAAATAAGACAGTCCTAGAATTTCTCTTTCGTAATAAGAAGAAAAAATATCTTTTAAGCGATTATTCTTCTCGTTTAAATCCCTCTCTTTTACAACCTCGGGAAAACCTCCAAATTCCAGATATTCGTCGAATAATTTACTAAATCTCTCGTACTCAACGATTGAGTTTATCTCGGTTTTCTCGCTAAAAGACTTAAGGTACTGATATTCGACACCCTTGAAAGTAAGGAACTCTTGAAAGTCGAGTGGATATAGCTCAAATATCTGCTTTCTTCCGCTCAAAGACTCGGGAAATAAATTCCTTAAATAGTAACTGGCAGAACCCGTTACCACAAACTTAATCCGGTAATGATCTATAAGATATTTAATAATCTTACTGATCTCTGGGAAATTTTGGATTTCGTCTATAAAGATATACATCCTCTCATCTTTATCCAATCTTAAGTTATCAACTATATGGTTGTAGTCAACCTCCTCGAAGTTTTTAATATCCAGTGGGTTTTCAAAATCAAACCATCTTTTATTCTTAGTCTCAATTTTGTCAAATATCCTTCGCATGAGTGTTGTCTTGCCGGTTCTTCGCATACCGGTTATTACGCTCGCCGGAGGACGTCTTAGATGATCATAAACTTCCTTTTCAATCTTTCTGGGAAAACTAGCCTCCATATGTAAATATTACTATACAAAATAGTACCAAAAATGTAAAGAGGTATTTTTAAGTCTCTGTATTAGACTCCAAAATAAAACTGTAACTGAACCACCAGAAGAAAAAGAGCCAAGCGATAACAGCAAAAGTTGATCCATAATCATGAAAAATAATTGCTACATTTTGACCAAAATAAAAAGCAATTAAGGCAACTACGGCAATTCTAAATAGATTTACCAGAAATGTCCCTAAAAGGCCAATTGCCAGAGCTTTGACTTTGGACAAATTTGTATATTTATCCCCCTGCAGTCCCACAAAGGTAGTGATGACAAAAAAAAGCAAACTTTGCCAGCCGACACAATTCCAGGCAATCTCGATAAGAAATGGGTTATCCTTCCCTATTGCTAAATACTCTCCCACCACTTGCGGTTGAAAACCAAACGGCCAAAGCATCACTCCAACCAACCGCACTTCCCACGGCACCACATAATCTCTTATATATCGATAACTATCTAACCGCATAACAGTTCGAGTCAATATATCATTAAACGTCGTCATCAAGGGAAAAAACATCAGCACAACCACAAGGATGAGGAATATAAAGATAAAATGATCACGCTTTGAACTTATACTTAAATCTCGTAATTGTTTCATAAAGGGCTATTGCTATGCCTGGTTGACTGCCGGATTTATTAAGGTCAAATATTCATATACCATTCTTGAAATTTCCTGCATCAGGCGGCTTGCTGTATCTTCTTCTTCCGATTTGACCATCACGCATAGTATATACGGCCTTTGAGGAAGATAGACTATACCGCAATCTGAAAAAACATCCTGATCATCAGAAAAGGATTTACGGATACCGAATTTGTGTGCTGCTTTGACACCTTCGCCTAAAGGACCGGTAATGCCTTCCGTAAATGTACTCTGGGTCATAAGAGTTAGCAGCTCATTTGAGTGTTCGTAGGTCAGGTAAGCAGAAAAAAACAAGCTGCGCAGGATTGAGGAGTAGTTGCGAGGCGTCACATCAAGCGTCAAACCATCAGTATCACTGGGAATATCCAGGTAGTCGTATACATCACTGATGTTTCGTTCCTCACCCACAGGGGCTTGAAGCAACTCATTTACCCTGTCATTCAAAACTTCATAAGCCGTGTTGTCCGACTCAACTACTGCAAGACGAATTGCTTCCCTAACCGTTACTTTCGCGCCTGCACCCAGTTGCCAAAGAGAGCCGTACTCTTTATCTAAATGGTACTCCTCAAGTGTTAAAATGTCGGTGAAGGCAAGTTTCCCCTCTTCAATCAGCTTATATGCCCGCATGACTGCCGGGATTTTGACGAGACTTGCCCTGAAAAATGGTTCGCGGTCGTTCACCCCTATACCGGTACCGGTAGGCAAGTATTCAAAAAATATGCCCGCCTTTTCCGCAACGCCGGCTATATATTCACGCAGCTTCTGCCGCAGAGGCACAAAATTGATGATGATATCGTTGGGGTTTTCAATAAAAATCCGCTTAGCCAAGAACGGATAGCCGACGGTCTGTGGAACTGTTTCTGGATATCTGCTTAACAAGTCTGCAACCATAAAAACATTGGCTGCCAAACTAACAATCGCGATACCGGCTACGATTTTGTTCATCCGTCACGGCTCCTTTTCCGTAAAACATTAAGTATTCCAGGCATAAATGGAGCAAGAAAAAGTAATATCATATTCTCCGGTACTGTGGCAAATGAATAGGTGGCCACATCCCTTAAAGTCACTGCAGCTTTGCTGGGATCGGACACCGTGTGAGTCGAGCTGATATAAGCCAAGTCTGTGCTGACATAACCCAAATCCCAAGTAGTTCCCTCCCAAGTGGAACCCATGTCGCTTGACGCTCGGAAACAAGCTCGCTCGTTGGTAGCATCGGTTGCTATTGCAAATAGTATCAAATCATTATTGGTTGAATCATACGTCAAGCTATGTGTCGTGATATTTGTATAACTGGCGGCGCAATCGGTATCCAATATCGCTGTCCCCAGGTCAGACCAGCTGCCGGTGCAGGTCGCACTGCACCGATAAACATGCAGTTCTCCTGCTGCACCTTCAGCACTGACGTACAAGTTATTGCTGGCGTCTTTTACCATTGAAATTTCATCACTGTTAAACGAGTTGACGGTAAAAGGCGCGGAAGTGTTCCATTCTGACCCGCTATAAATGCCATGTCTGACTCCCGAAGTTGTCCGCCACACCGCATGCAGTTCGTCTCCGCTAGTGACTTCAAATATGCCTTCGCCGCCGGCTGTCGGGCCGTCAGTGGTATTGGTGATTGAGGTAAAATCGGTTGACTCGCAGCTTCCCGGATACTCACTTTTTGTTATCCTGTACACATCGGGGTCATTATCATTGTAAAAATATAAATACGTACTGGCTACCCCAAAGGCATTGATGTCAACAGCTCCGACCGCCCCCATATCCGGTCCCGTACAAACCGCTTCATACGTTTCAGAACTGGCATCAGTCGTGATCCGTCTGAACTGCGGATTATCACTACTATTGTCATTCCACGCCACCCAAAAAGTATTGTCGTCCATGACTATGGTCGGATCATGATCGTCATTGTCATCGTCAATATCAGACAACTGCGTCCAGGCACTCCCTGTATTGTTATCCGAAATCCACAATTGGATACTGCTGCTGACATTGGCCACAGCGTAATACCTGTCTCTCGTTTCCATAAAAACTACCTTACGTTGGATACCTCCATAGTCATCAGTTCCGTTTGCATATCCGCTGCCCACAATTGTCACCGGCGGGTCCAAAACCACAGGATAGGCTCTTTCCGAAGCATTCAGCCAAGCCAAACCGTTAGTATCTATCGTTTTTTCCACATCATAGCCAAACACGCCTTTTGTGAGTGTCAAAGCAACATCCTCATTTTTATTATCTCGGTTTACCAGTTCTTCCAAAAATGCATTACCAAATTTGAATATTTCGTTGTTCTGATTGTCAAAAAAGCTAAACGTTGCCGGCTCGGAGGACAAAACGTTGATTTCTTTTGTCTCAAGTCTTTGAACAACACCGGTGACGGGAAGCGGCCGTTTGATCACGTATTTTTCCGTAAAGCCGCGGCGGCCGAGCTGATAGACCAAATCAACACCCGGAACAATTTCCTCATACCGCACTTCGCGCTCGTTGGCTATCAGACTGCGGACAGGCTTGACCGGCCCGATACCTTTTATTTCAGTCGTCGTCAGCTCAAGCTCCTTTATCCCCAACTTCAGACGCACTCTCGGCTCTTTATGGAAAATCATTTCAAGTATTTCTCCGCTCGGCGTTTCAAATTGGATCTGAACCGGAGTTGTGATCTCTTCTATTTTTTCTGGTGTTTCCGGCTGTGTTTTGGTGAGTGAAGCAAGCCTCGGCGGAGCCGCAAACACTGGGTTCTCGGCAATTGGGATGAAAGGTGCCAGTGAAAAGAGGAGTACGGAAAAAGACATCAGCACCGAAAGAGCAATATTTCCCCAGCGTACCTGTCGTAGTAATCGGCGAGGGGCTTTGAGGTAAACAGGTGATACTGTTGCCGATCCCGTATCGGCAGTGTATGTACTATAATTATAGGTTGCGACCACGGACTCTTTAGCTGGAAATATCCCTGAAATAAACCTTGCCAAGGCCCCGCGCCTGAATATATCCGTAATTCTGCCTGTCTTGGGAGTCCGAAACCATGGACCTTCTTCTTTTTCAAAGAAGCCTTTGATGGAAGCGTAGGCCTGGAAGGGTACCATGATATATGAGAGGGCGACGAATGAGGCAAGGCCAAGATAGTCCCTTTCTTCCGATTCCTCCAGAAACATGCCAACTGCATTCATCAAGGGCAGGGAGATCATGTTGGTTAAGACTAAGGACCAGCCCCAGAGGGCTGTCCAGAAAGGAAGACGAGCCGGGAAAATGGTTTCGCTGATTAACCAACTGATTGTTCCAATGAGGAAGAAGAAAGCTTGGAGGTAATAGGGGGAAAGGTAGAGGAACTCCAGTTTCTCACTGGTTGTAAGATTGGGATTGGTAATAAGCTTGGGGAACATACGCCTGATATTGTAACTGTGTCCTTCTGCCCAACGCATTCTTTGCCTCACCAAGCGCTTGATGGTACTTACACACTCACTCGGGGCCTGGATGTATGGGGTATAGACTACTTTGTAACCCTTTTCGTAGAGTTTGAGGGTCAGTTCAAAGTCTTCGGTGATTGAGGTTCCCCAGCCAATGGAGTCAAGAATGTCTTTGCGGATCATATATACACTTCCCGATATTTGTTTCAGGCCTCCGTAGAGCTCTGTACCAGACCGCTCAATGACATAACTGCCTGAGTATTCGCTCCTGACTCCCCTGGTAATCCAGTTCTCGGACTTATTCAAGACGTGCCACTGGTAACCCTGCACCGCGGCTATGGGATTGTGATTAGTAATTAGTGATTGGTGATTGGTATTTTTGTTCCCACCAGTCACTTTTTTGAAGTCAAGTGTTCCACTTGAGGCAAGGAAGTACTTCAAGAACAGAGTCAGGGTATCAGGATATGGCACAAAGTCGGCGTCAAAGACAGAGACAAATTCCGCTCTTGGATCCGTCAGTTTTCTTGCAAGCTCCAGTGCTCCACCTTTGAAGCCGGCCCTTGACGAGCGGTGAATGTGTTTGACTACTACACCGGGTCGTACTTCCCCTTGTGTCAGTTTCCAATCGTCTCCTGTTTGAGATTTGATATTTGGTGCTTGAGATTTGAGATAATTGGCAATTATCTGTGTCGTTTCATCCGTTGAATCATCACAGAGGATTACCTCGTAGTCTCCTTTGTAGTCAAAGTTGACAGCTGCCTGGATACTTCGCTCAACCACCTTCTTCTCATTGTAGAAAGGGATGTGGACCGAGATAAATGGGTACTTCTCAAGAGTTATATGGGAAAGGTCGGGTGTGAGACCCGCAGCAAAGGATTTGGCTTTAGATTCCGGCCTAAGGTTCCCCAGTATCCAGGACAGCAGTCCCTTTTTACGACCGTTCACTGCTGACTGATCACTATTGACTGAAGATTGCGAGAAAGACAGAACGACTGCCAGAGTAATGTAGTACTTCATGGAGTAAAGTAAAAAGAATGTACCGCAGATGAGTGCAAGATAAGCAAAGGCTAAACCTGCTCTGGTTGTAAAACTGACACCTGCAAAACTGGTAGTAAATAGACCAACCGACCCAAGTAGAAGTACTGTAACAAGAGTCGAAAGACCCGCTACACTCGCAAATCTGACTATTCTTGTTCGCGGTATTAAGGGAATTGCAAAGAAGCGAGAAGCCTGTGACAAGACAGAAGTTATTATACTTACAATCGGGGTTATTTGGTCTTGCGCGTATGCAAAACGTTTCTCAACGGTCAAAAGACCAGCTCTTCTTAGAACATTCTGGACACCGTGGTGGCCAAGAATCGGTTTTGCGCCAATTTTAGGAAGATTAGCCACAAGGCGTCTGATACCCCATTCCGGATGATTGGCTACAAGGGAACAAACGGCTTGCGCGTATAAATCAGGTGCTTGCCGCCAGTAACGATCAATATGGCGAATTTTGTCTTTAACAGCATTTATTCTCGCCTCCGGGTGTAATTTGCACCTTCTTATCCATTTATACAGTGTTACTCTTGAAACTCCATACTCTTTCGCGACCGAAGCAGCACTTCTCTGTTTACTTAAAACCTCTTCACACATTCTGAATCTTTCGAGCGGCAGGAGCTCTTTAGGAAACAAATGTTTTGGAGTTCGGGACTTTCTTGGTCTTCCGCTTGATATCGGAGCTAGGCCTTTAACGCCGAAAGTTTTATATCTTTTAATCCACCTGTAAAATAAGACCCGCGAAACACCCGCCTCGCGGCAAACGGCATTAACCGGTTCTCCTGTTAATACTCGCTCGACTAATTTAACCCTTTGCTGGGCAATTAACTTGGGCTTCATGGGCAGCAACTATTAATGTTAACAGTTTATTTTCACTATAGGAGCAATAATAGCCTTAACTATAATGTTAACACTTAGTGGGTAACATCTGTCAAGAGGCTATAGAAAGAACTACCCAAAGCAGAACAAACTCAATATTATTAACAAGCTGTCAAAGTTTGCAAGAAGTTTTCGTCACTATGGGTTTTTGGTGACATTTTTTTGAATTTTTCGTTCGGCTATACTAGATAAAATCTATTTATATTGAAAATAGCCAAAGTAAGGTATTATGTGTAGTATAAAAATCGTACTCAATAATGCCGTTTTAGTGGTCAGTTAAATTGTCACTATAGGTAGTTTCGTCATCTTTCAAAATATATGCAAATATTCCTTTACCCAACGAGTTATTCTTTTATCTAAAAGCTTTAGATAGCAGCATAGAGGCTGTTATCTTACAAACAAGAACATAATCTTTTATCATCGGCTAAAAAGCCTGGAGCTCCGATGTAGTAGATTAAGTTCAAGAATGATACCCATAAATGACTATAGGGGCAAATCTCGCGTATTATAGGTAAATAAGCTCAAAATTTGGGTAAAAAAGTGTTAACACTAGGTGGGTAACTGGTTAATTGCAAATTTTACACATTCCTTTGTTATAGCTGGCAGAAAAGATCGTGATCAAAAAAGTCCCCAGATTGTTTAAAGTCACACCAACCCCGGCCAAAATTAATGGTATACCAAACAAAAAATGATAAGGTTGCTTCATTGATTGAAAGATTATATAACCGGCGGTACTGACTATTAACCATACAAGTGAACCGGTGAGCGACAACACCAATGCATAGCAAACAATAAACACACCAATACAGAACTCAACGGCTTTTTCAAAGCCAGAAGGTGGGACGCGCGAAGC
>Ga0209343_10007671_pt1 | contig 12666 bp, 9 predicted proteins | sample RifCSPlowO2_02_FD_184026 | JGI IMG/M metagenome (GOLD analysis project Ga0209343, IMG submission 184026) | Groundwater microbial communities from Rifle, Colorado - Rifle CSP2_plank lowO2_0.2 (SPAdes) (version 2) | ecosystem: Environmental > Aquatic > Deep subsurface > Groundwater | place: Rifle... | reverse complement strand
ATAAGTGATTTGGATGCCTGCCCGGATGAAAGGACTAAATCGAGTGCCTGCTGGTAATACTCATCACGTTCAACATTCACCTCGCTGTCATCTGAAGATTGCTGAATCTTATAACTGTAATCAGGACTACCCTGCATCCTGATATAATCAACCACTTTCCTCACCTCTGCCTCGGTTATGAAGGCGCCGTGTATCCTTGATAGTTTAGATGTACCCGGCGGCAGGAAAAGCATATCCCCTTTATCCAGCAGATTCTCTGCACCATTGGCATCGAGGATGGTCCTCGAGTCAATCTTGGAAGACACCTTGAAAGATATCCGTGCCGGAAAATTTGCCTTTATAACACCGGTAAGTACATCAACAGAGGGGCGCTGGGTTGCTACAATCAGGTGGATGCCCGCTGCCCGTGCCATCTGGGCAAGCCTTGCTATGGAATCCTCTACCTCTCGTTGTGCAGTCATCATAAGATCTGCAAGCTCATCAATAATAACAACGATATAGGGAAGGGCATCTGCTGCCTCGACTATCTTATTATATCCATCTATATTCCTGACCCCCTTTTCAGCCAGGATACGGTATCTCTTCTGCATCTCTTCCACAAGTTTCTGCAAAACCCATGATGCCTCTTTAGGCTGTGTTATGACAGGTGTCAGAAGGTGCGGGGCACCCTCATAAGTCGATAGTTCCAAGATCTTTGGATCTATCATAACCATCTTGAGGTCGGAAGGTGCGGCATTAAAGAGTAAACTTGAGATCATGCTGTTAAGTGCTACACTCTTACCGGAACCGGTAGCGCCTGCTACTAACAGGTGAGGCATCTTCGTCAGATCAGCAACCACTGGATTTCCTGAGATATCCCTGCCGAGTGCGAGGGTGAGCTTCGACTTAGCGGATCTGAAAGCCTCTGATGATATAATCTCTTTTAAATATACATCTTCCCTCTCATTATTCGGCACTTCTAACCCCACTGTAGATCTACCGGGTATTGGAGCCACTATCCGTACACTCCCGGATTTCATGGCTAATGCGAGATCATCTGAAAGATTTACTATCTTCGATAATTTAACACCAGGGGCCGGTTCAAACTCATACATAGTTATTACAGGCCCTGGATGGACCTGCACTATCTGACCATCAATACCAAAGTCGAGTAGTTTCTTTTCAAGTATATTGGAGTTCATCAAAAGGTCTTCTTTATTTACATTACTTGTGGCCGGGGGAGGGTCACTTAATATAGCCAGTGGAGGAAGCTTATACGTCCCGTCAGGAGTAATATCCATAAACTCAAAGTGCTCCTGATGCGGCGGGATCTTTTCAGAAGATATCTTTTCTACAATCCTTGGTTGATCAACAATAGAAGGTATTGATAAAGGATTTGCCTCAATCAGTTGTTCAGAAGCTATATCTTCATCTTCATCATTATATGCTTCCATGACATATTCTTTTTTATTTCTCTTCCATAATATTACTCCCTTTATAAATGAAAATATCTTGTTGAGCCCATCCCAAATGGAATTGGCCATGCGGTGAGGGGCAACCCCTGTAGCAAGGACAATGGAGATTAAAACTAATGTAAAGGTTATTACATGCGTACCAAATACCGCACAACATCCAAATAATGCGGAAGATAATATATTCCCTAAGAGGCCGCCGGCAGGTATGCCCCCGTTTATGGATACAAATATGCGTTCAAAGTGTATTTGTAAAAAGGTTGGGATGGCTAAAAAGAGCAAGATGAAGCCAATAATCCTGATTGGATTCAGGGGGTTTTCCTCACCTTTCAACCTCTTCCAGCCTGTAAATAATAAAACAATTGAAAAGAGATACGCAGCACTGCCAAACAATGAGAAAAGGATATCAGACAGATACGAACCAAGAAGTCCCACTACGTTATTTATAACCGGTTTAGTTGATACAGAGTTAAGAGAAGGATCATCAGGGCTGTATGTTATAAGACTTGCAAATAGAATTAGAGATATGGCTATATAGACAAGCCCTCTGATCTCTCCGGTCCAACCCTTCTTTACTTCTTTCTTTCTTTTATTCATAATTGAATATTATACCTCAATGATTACAGGTATGATCATGGGCCTCCTCTCCATCCTCTTTTTAATGTATCTCTTAAGAGAGCCGGTTACCCGCTCTTTGACTAATATCCATTCCTGCTTGACCTCCTGGTCCATCTCCTCAAGCACAGTGAGGACAATCTTCTTTAATTCCTCCATTATATCCTTTGCCTCTTCTTCATAGATAAATCCGCGGGATATAATCTCCGGTCCCACTATTATCTTTGAGGTGCTCTTTTCTAATCCTAATAACACTATAATCACACCATCCATTCCAAGATGCTGGCGGTCCCTTAAGACTATACTGCCCACATCCCCTATGCTCTTTCCATCTACAAAGACCCTTCCTGAAGCTACCTTCTTCTCTTTGACCCCGCCTTCATTTGTAAATTTGGCAACATCGCCATTTTCAAGAATAAAGATATTCTCCTTTGGGATATTAAGGCCTTCTGCTAATCGTGCATGATATACAAGATGCCTGTACTCCCCATGTATAGGGATAAAGTATTTTGGTCTTACAAGGTTGATCATCATCTTCTGTTCTTCGCGGCAGGCATGTCCTGACACATGTATATCAGATACCTGCTCATAGAATACATTTGCACCCCTGCGAAACAAGTGGTTAATCACCCTCCCGATAGCACGTTCATTACCCGGAATGAACCTCGAAGATAGGATAACTGTGTCACCCTCTTTGACCTTTATCTGCTTGTGATCATCCATTGCCATCCGTGATAGAGATGACATTGGCTCTCCCTGACTGCCTGTGGTTACTATTACAATCTTATCATCAGGCAATGTATACAGGTCATCCATTGTTGCCATTACAGTTGGAGGATATCTCAGGTATCCCAGTTCCACAGCGATTCTTGAGTTATTAATTATACTCTTTCCGTTTAAAACAACCTTTCTCTCAAATTTAGAAGCAACATCTATGACCTGTTGTATCCTGTGTATGTTCGAGGCAAAGGTCGCTATAATAATCCTCTTTTTTGAAGTTAAAAATATCTCCTCAAAGGCCCTGCCGACCTCCCGTTCGGAAAGAGAATATCCCTCCTTCTCAACGTTTGTACTATCAGACAACAGTACAAGTGTTCCCATATCTCCGTAATCACCAAACCTATGGAGGTCCATCAACTCTCCGTCTACCGGTGTCTGATCAATCTTGAAATCCCCTGTATGAATAATACGGCCCGCAGGAGCAGTTATGCCGAGTGCAATTCCATCCACAATACTATGCGTTATCCTGATGCATTCAACAGAAAATGTCCCGATATTAATAACATCCCTCGGTCTTACAGGTATAAGTATACTTTTATCATATATCTCATGCTCTTTGAGCTTTTCTGAGATTAATCCGAGGGTAAGCGGAGTACCATAAACAGGTATGTTTATCTCTTTCAGCAGGTAAGGCAGGGCGCCAATATGGTCCTCATGTCCGTGTGTGATAAATATGCCCAGTACCTTTTCCCGGTTCTCTGTAAGATATGTAATATCCGGTATAACAACATCAACACCGAGCATCTCTTCTTCCGGGAACATTAAACCGGCATCAACAACGATAATATCATCACCGGATTGATAAACGGTCATATTGAGACCGATTTCGCCGGCACCACCGAGGGGTATAATCAGGAGGGAATCATCCATATGTGCATATTAATCTAACACTTTCCTCAGACAAATTCAATCTGAGACCTCCTGACCTCGTGGAATTTGTTATGATACCAATTCGTAAACCAGCCGCAAATTTGTACCAGGAAATATTGTTTCTGTTGAAAATGCATAGCGAGCGCAATCCCTGCAGCTTGCTGCAGGGAGCTTCAATTAAGTTCTTCACACAAATATCGTATGGACTCACTGCTCATGTGATTAGCTTATTAAAAATTACCATAAAAAAATTACCACAACATATTGACGTCTACTTAGTACCAGTATATAATACTCCTATGAAAACAACCATAGAAACGATAATAGCAGAAGTCCTTTCTCTTTCGCCGCAAGCACGTGCTTTCGTAGCCGAAAAACTCATCGAAAGCCTCGACTCAGAACTGGAAGTTACTCTGTCTTCCGCCTGGCGGGAAGAAGTGCGAAAGCGCTGTCGCGCGATCGACGAAGGGACGGTGGAGTTACGTGACGCCGAGGATGTTTTCTCCCGAGGCTATTCGGCTCTCGGATGAAGCCGGTTCGTTTCCATCCTGAAGCCGAGGCAGAGATGATGTCGGCGGCAAAGTTTTACGAGACCCAACAGAAGGATCTCGGGAAACGCTTCCTTGCGTCCGTTCAGGACGCTCTCAACAGAATCCAAGTCAATCCACTCCTATACCACGAAATCGAAGATGGCGTTCGTCGCTGTCTCACGATGAAATTTCCTTTCGGTGTCGTCTTTCGAATAATGCCGGATCAGTACGCGATCATTGCCGTGATGCACCTGCATCGTGACCCTGGGTACTGGAAAAGTCGCGTTCCATAGACTGACGCAAATCCATAAATAGACCATAAGGACGAGTGAAGGCACGCAACATAATTTTCAGGCAAAATTACAGATGGATAATAACCCGTTAGAGGGTACTGCCAATACATGATCACAGACGAAGTATGAAGAACATACGCTGACGACCCTTGAAAGACCCCCAAAAACCCAAAAAAATCTTCTATCTTTTTTAGGAAAAAAGCGACAAGGGTTTTTCCTGTTTGGCGCGGGCGATAGGGGAAGTTCAACAAGTAGCCGATATGCGATGTAGTGAATTATTACAATCTTATCATCAGGCAATGTATACAGGTCATCCATTGCTGCCATTACAGTTGGAGGATATCTCAGGTATCCCAGTTCCACAGCGATTCTTGAGTTATTAATTATACTCTTTCCGTTTAATACAACCTTCCTGTCATATTTAGAAGCAACATCTATAACCTGTTGTAGCCTGTGTTTGTTCGAGGCAAAGGTCGCTATAATAATCCTCTTTCTTGAAGTTGAAAATATCTCCTCAAAGGCCCTGCTGACCTCCCGCTCTGAGAGAGAATATCCCTCATTGAAAGACGGTCATATTGAGACCGATTTCGCCGGCACCACCGAGGGGTATAATCAGGAGGGAATCATCCATATGTGCATATTAATCTAACACTTTCCTCAGACAAATTCAATCTGAGGTAGTGGATGACAGGGTCATGTCATAGTTCAACATAGCTTGCTGATATAACTGAACAATCATTTTTTACTGGCTTTCAGGGAAAGATGGTAAACTTGCCATACTGTTTGAAATGTTCGTCAACAGCAAATGCGGCCTTTAATCTTAGTCTCTTCATTATGGCAAAAGATGTGGCATCGGTATAAGAGAACCCCTTGTCATTATAAGCCTTCAGAATATCCCATGCCGCCTTTTCATCCCCGGCACCGACTCTGTGGAAAATAATCAGTGGGTTATTCATGATAAGTTCCGCCATTTCAACTGCGACATCATGCGATCTGCAGAAATAAGTGTAAACTTCATCAAGGATAAAATTTGTAGTATGCAGCCTTAACCTATGGTCTTTTACTGTTTTCAAGAATCCCTGTGCATTGTTATAATTAATATCATCAGATACCCGCATTGCTATAAAGGCACTTGTATCAATGAATACATTCCTGTCTTTCATTTCTTCCGACCTCTGTATAGATAGTCATCATGTTTCACTGAACCATCTTTCCTACCCATAGACAGGCCCTTTTTCCCTATTGCAAAGAGGGGGTTGTCTTCATAGTCTTTTTCTTTAGGCATCTTTTCTTCTATAAGCTGCCTTACTACTTCAGCAATGCTGGACTGTCTCTTTTCTGATTGCCTGGATAAATATTCATACTCATCCATAGTTAAATAGATCTGCGTCCTTACCTCCGTCTTATTTGACTTTATTTTCATAATTATTAATTATACTTAATATTAAGTATGCAGTCAATGAATTATTCGCGGCGGGCAGATACCACTCTGTAATCTTCAATAAAATACTACAACCTTCTCCCTGTAGCAAGCTACAGGGAATAAACAAGTTCAATACCTTCCTCTTCAATTACGGTCAATCAACCAATTTCCCTATCTTTAAACCTCCCTTTGGGTCAGCCTCAACTCTCTCCAGACGATAGTCATATTTAACCCCTGGCTTTGCATTCATATCACTGAAACGATAAAGTAAGACATCCTTATCATCCTGTCCAAAATAGGGAATCAAGCTGGAAACAGGGGCATAGCTATCCTTCCCTTTTTCTGAACGTTGGAGTATAAATCCCTTTACACCCCTTCTCCCCTCCCAGGTAAGGACGATCCTGCCTGAGTCCTCCTTTACCTGCAGGGAAAGACCTTCAGGTCTGTCAGACTGTCCGCTGATCTGAGCATCTGTGCCTGCCGTATTCCCGATTTTACTGACCACAATAATATTCCCCTTCTCATCCTCTATACTGACCGAGAAGGACGACGGTCCTTGTGGCTGAAGTGCATTACCTCCAGTTATTGCAGGATTATTCTGGAGTGCAACGACCCCAGTCGTTGCAGCCGTTGCAGCAGGAGCCAACTCCTCTTTATTCCCTACCCCCGGATTACCCGATGCGCCGAAGGCAGTTGCAACGGGTCGAGGGATGGTCAGGGTGGGGGGTAGTCCCGTGTTACCGGAAGGCATATTCTCAGACTCCTCCATTACCACGGACATCCATGCAGCGGGCTGTCCAGGCTGCCTGGATTTACCCTCTATAATATCCTTATCGCTTGCAACCTTTGTCTGTTGTGAAGCGCTCGATGCCTTGTCTTCTTTGCCTGCAGTCCCTTGCGTGTTCTCACCTGCCTTTGCCACCGCATCTGTAGCCGGGATGACCTGGTGGGCTGTAACCTTGCCCCGGGTGTCTATGTCATGGAGCCGGTAGTAGTAAGTCTTACCTGACTCCACATTGGCATCTGTAAATGTATATGTCGCCTTTCCAGCTCCGCCCATGGCAGGGATCATTCCCTGTGTGATGGGTATAAAGGGGCCATTGGGTGATTCACTGCGCAGGATCACAAACCCCTCGTTGTCTATCTCGAATGAGGTAGACCAGTTGATGATTACCTGATTCCCATCAGGCAGGGCAGATATGTTCTGCAGGGTGACGGCGGTAGATAACTCCTCGGCAATAATGAACGGAGAAAAACTGGTGGTATTACCGCAGATGATATTGGCCGTGGTATCCAGACTGGTAGTGATATTGTTCCATCCGCTTCCATTATAGTGGAAGAGTCTGAGTCGTAGCTCCGAGCTGTAATTAGCCTCATCATAATCAAGGCAGACCGTGGCCGCACCGGTAAAGTTTGCCGTTGTTGCGATATCATACCATACAGGGGTCCTTCCCATGCTGTGGCCGGAAGGCGGGGCATCCCCTGTGTTGCCGGTGGTGACAGTGGTGTCGCCCGGGTAGTTCACCCCCGGGTATTTCACTGCCACGTCGCCAAAGGAGGTCGGCCGGGTCACCTCGACATCAGCGCCGCAGGAGGTGTCCCCTGAAGGAAAGTTCTCATCGGTCTGGCCGTCTGAATCATCGTCTGCGCCATCGCAGAATTCTGTGCTGTTCCGGTAGAGGGTGACCGAGTCGCTATCGAAATTGGCCGTTGCAAGGTCTGGCCTCATGTCGCCGTTCAGGTCGCCGATCGCCACGGAGACCGGCATGCTGCCCGGGTCGCCTATGCCCCCCGCATAGAGGGAGACCGGATTGGTGCCCGGGTGGTCGCCGACCCCCGCATAGAGGAAGACCCTATTAACCCCCGGGGCCGCCACGGCCAGGTCGAGCCTCCCGTCGCCGTTCAGGTCGCCGAATGTCACGGCAGACGGGGCTGAGCCCGCGCCGGTATCCAGCAGGACCGGTACCGGCATGGCGCCGCCCGGGTGGTCGCCGACCCCCGCATAGAGGGCCACCCGGTTAATCCCGGGGAGGGCCACCGCGAGATCTCCGATCCCGTCTCCGTCTGAATCCCCGATTGCCACGGCCGCCGGGGCTGAGCCCACGCCGGTAGAGGTCGTAATCGGCACCGGGTCCGGAGACGGCGGCATCTCCTGGCCTACAAATATTGAAACCGTATCGTTACCCGTATTCGCCACTGCAATATCCCCGATCCCGTCACCGGTTACATCGGCGATCGCCACGGCTGCCGGGGCTGAGCCCGCGCCGGTATCCAGCAGTACCGGTACCGGCATGGTGCCCGGGTGGTCGCCGATCCCCGCATAGAGGGCCACCCGGTTAATCCCGGGGAGGGCCACGGCCATGTCTCCGATCCCGTCTCTATCTACATCCCCGATTGCCACAGAATTCGGGGTTGAACCCGTGCCCGGGAGGATTATGTTTGGGCTAAAGGTGAACCCCTCCTCATTCAAGGGATCCGCATACACAATGCTGTCATAGCCCACATGGGCATCGTAGCCTGTGCACTCCTCGTCATACTCGTCTATCTCGACCCTCGCGATATCCTCAGTATCCGAGATGAAGCCGATAAACCGGACACCGGTATAGGGGGTAATGGGCATGACGATCTGGACATCCGGCTCGTCATAGAGGATGTTGCCGGATGAACCGAGTACCCTGACCCCAAGATTTGACCCGCCGTCTATCTGAAGGATCACATCAAGCCCGACCGCGCTGACAGGTTCCATGAAGTGGAGCACCAGGTCGTCATTATCGAGCGAAGGGTCGCTGCACGCGGCGATATCTGTCCCGCCCGGGGAGAGGAGGTTTGCCCCGGTTGTTGCAGGCATCCCCGTTATCCCTGTAATTACCGTCAGCGGGGCCGATGTCTGCGTACCGCACCGGTAAGTACTCCCGCCGTAGGGGTCGCAGCCGAGCCAGGGGGTCTTGAAATAGATCCCATCAACCGTCTGTCCCTCGACATCCGTCCACGGGGCGAGGTCATCAAAGGTGACCTCCCCTGTATGCGCCCCGCCGAGATCGGTCAGGAATGCCCCCCTGACTGAATAGGCCGTGACCGCGGCATGGGCCGTATCCCATGCCGGCCATGGGACTATCCCTGTTAAAGTGAAACCTGTTAAAAAGATCACCAGCGCCAACCCCCTCATCGTCTTACTGAATCTCCTGTGTCTCATGACCGTTCCTCCGTAAGAAAAAGATTGTTCCTATATATGAAAACTCATTAAAAAACCCGCAAATAAAAAAGCCGAACTTCCGATGTATCAGTAATTAATACTTATCTTACTGTCACCTCGGTAGCCCGGCTTGCTTATATCGTTATATTATATTGATTGGTTCGGCTGGTTTGGACCAACCTCGCCATTAAACTCTAAGCTCCGCAGCTTTGCGCCCTTCCCTCGCGAGAAGTTTGCCTTGATAGAAGGTGTAATGTTAATTAGTGGTATCTGAAGATTTTATCCTCCTTTGTTATTAGGCTTTGTTATTAGGTTACGTTTATCCTTTTTTATGCGATTAAAGATAACAATATATTCTGCTGTTGTAAATACCCCATACATACCCTTATATGGGTAAAATCGGGGTATTTTTATCTATTGTTACATATTAAACATGTTTTATTTTGGCTGACAGGCCAAGATTAGCGGCTATTAAACTGTTAGATAATACCCTTTCTCCTTGCCTTTAGTAGTGCTTCATGTCTTGTTTTTGACTTAAGCTTTTCATAGATGTTCTTTATATGGGTATGGATGGTGTGGAAACTTAAATTCAGAGATTTTCCTATCTCTTTATAGGTTAATCCCATCTCAATGCTCTTTAGAATTTCCCTTTCCCTTGCGGAGAGAATAAAAGGGTCTATATTTGCCGTATTATGAAACTCATTGATAACTGCCCTTGCTATGCATGGACTCATAGGAGCGCCCCCATTATATAATTCTTGGATGGCCTCAATGATTTCCCTTGGTGGTACTCCCTTAAGGATATATCCTGAGGCACCTGCCTTAATCGCAGCAAATATGATTTCCCTCTCTGCATGGCCAGTAAAGACCATAACCTCAACATCAGGCATCTCCAAAGTAACCCTATCAATTAGCTCCACCCCTGACATACCTGGCAGACCAATGTCTACCAGCAACACGTCAGGTGAAACCTCGCATATCTCCTCCAGCGCCTTCTCTCCTGAATTATAGGCACCGACCACTTGCATGGTATCTTCACCATTCAGGAGAATCCGCAGGTTCTCAAGCTGCATGGGGTCATCTTCAACGATGGCGATCCGCATAGAACAATTTGCCCATAATTCTTTAGTTATATCATAAATTAATTATTATACCGTCAAAATGGTAGCAAAACCCCATTTACTTGTCAACTGTATGACGAGCAAAATATGCTTTGCGGTATTAGTTTGTTATTCCCAGATTGGCTATAACTCTATGTCAATCCCAGAATTTTAGCCCTTTGGTAATCTTCTTGGAATCCTCAATGTGTTCCATTATCTGATCCACTATCCTCCCCCATTCTTCCATGCTGACATTTTCAGGACGTACAGAGGGATCTATCTCTGCTTTACCGAGAATACGCTCGAGAACATCTTTTTTAATGCCCGTCATAGAAAGAGAGTTTAACAAAGTCTTTCTTCGGTGGGAAAAGGCAGATTTAATAATGGCCCAGAAGAGGTTCTCATTTCTTACGCTTACTGCAGGTCTTTCGCGTGGAATGATTTTAAGCACCGTAGAGTCAACCTCAGGCGCCGGATAAAAGGCCGCCGGTGGTATATCAAAGGCAATAGTCGGGATCGCATAGAATTGAACAGCTATTGATAAGATACCATAGTCCTTACTGTTTGGAGATGCAACAATCCTGGCTGCCACCTCTTTCTGCAGCATTATTGTCATACTGACAAGCTGCTTACTCAACTCCATAAGGCGAAACAGTATCGGCGTGGAAATGTAATATGGAAGGTTTGCAACAACCTTGAATTTTGTTCCTATCCTCTCGAAAGGAAACCTTAAGGCATCCGCTTCAACAATGGTTAGATTCGGATATGAGGAAGTGTGTTCCCTGAGCTCTTCAACAAGTCCCTGATCAATCTCTATGGCTATAACCTCACCTGCAAGTTCAGCCATAAGGAATGTCAGGATACCCTTACCCGGTCCAATTTCAACTATAACATCATCTTTTTTAATCTCTGCAGTCTCAATTATCATTGAGGCTATATTCTTATCTTTCAAAAAATGCTGCCCAAGGGATTTTTTTGGTCTTTGAGCCCTTTCAGATTTTTCATGCATGCGTACACCCCACCATTTCTACAGCGAGTTTTAGCGCCTCTATCAGGCTCCTCGGGTCTGCACAATTTTTACCTGCTATATCATACGCTGTTCCGTGGTCTACAGAAGTGCGTATGAATGGCAGCCCTATAGTAACATTTACTGCATTCCCAAAGGCAAGCAGTTTTATAGGTATTAAACCCTGGTCGTGGTACATGGCCACAAGAATATCATAGTAACCCTCTTTGGCTTTATAGAATAGTGTATCTGCAGGGAGCGGATCACTGACATTCATCCCCTCCCCCCTCGCATCAAGGATAGCCGGCATAATCTCATCCCACTCTTCTTTACCAAATAATTTCCCCTCTCCGGCATGCGGATTCAGGGCAGCTACTGCGACCCTCGGCGCATGGTTGTCAAAATAACCCATTGCCTTGTGTGCAAGGCGAATGGTCCTTAATACACTGCTCCTCTTTATATGCCTTGGAACCTCCTTTAATGCCATATGTGTTGTAACAAGAATGACACGAAGTCCTCCTCCCACCATCATCAGGCCAAAATCTTTTGTACCTGATATTTCAGCAAACATCTCTGTATGACCAGGATATGGGAAACCTGCTGCATTTACAATCTCTTTATTTATAGGTGCAGTTGTTATTGCATCAATCTTTTTTGATAATGCAAGACCTCCTGCCATTTTTATATACTCCGCTGCTGCAGTACCACATGTCTTATTGGGCACCCCGGGTTTAAGGCTGGTCATATTTACATTATTGAGATCAAGTACTTCAATCTTCCCTTTATCCTGTGAAAGATCGCTGATATCTTTAATCTTCTTTATCTCTCCTGAAAGGTTACATAGTTTCAGGGCATTCTTCATTACTGCTGCATCACCGATTACTGCAGGATGACATATTTTGTAGATGTCATACCCAAGGAGTGCCTTGATAATTATCTCAGGTCCTATACCTGACGGGTCCCCCATTGTAATACCTATAACTGGTTTTTTTGCCATTGGATCACCCTCCTAAGTCTGATTTTGTAATACCTTTTCTTCCGGTTCAATGTGAACAACAACCTCTGAAACCTCAGAAAACTCCGTTTTTATGCGCTCCTCTACCTTATGGGCCAACTGATGCGCCTCTTCAATATTCATATCAGGAGGCACATGCAGCCTTAGATCAACAAAGACATCAGAGGGTGTCCCCCTTGTCCTGATGTCATGACATTCCTGTACACCATTAACTGCAAGTACAACACCTCTTATGAGCACCGGGCTTATCCGTGAATAATCACTCAAGACCTTTGCAGCCTCAAACAGTATTGTATAGCCGGTTTTGCCTATTAGAATCGCTATTACAAAAGCAGCAATTGGATCTATTATTGGAAATCCTATATGCACCGCCACGAGACTGATTAATAC
>Ga0209343_10007670_pt1 | contig 12666 bp, 12 predicted proteins | sample RifCSPlowO2_02_FD_184026 | JGI IMG/M metagenome (GOLD analysis project Ga0209343, IMG submission 184026) | Groundwater microbial communities from Rifle, Colorado - Rifle CSP2_plank lowO2_0.2 (SPAdes) (version 2) | ecosystem: Environmental > Aquatic > Deep subsurface > Groundwater | place... | reverse complement strand
TGCGATACGGATTGTACTCCTACGGGAGGCAGTAGCCGAGAATATTCGACAATGGGCGAAAGCCTGATCGAGCGACGCCGCGTGCGGGAAGAAGGCCTTAGGGTTGTAAACCGCTTTTACCAGGGAAGAATCCGCCTTTTGGCGGAGTGACGGTACCTGGGGAATAAGGGGCTCCTAACTTCGTGGAAACTTCCGCCACTTCGGGCGGAGGCGCGACCTATTGCCGTAAGGCAATACGGAAAAACTTAGCTTATATGCTGGAAAACCCAGTTAATAATTCAGTACCCTTTGAGGTGACAATCTGAATTAAAATTTGGTTGGTTTTTACTAACAAAATTACTGGAAAATCAGCAGGGAAGTTGTTATAATTAAGTAGTAAATGAGTAAATTTTCTTCTGAACAAAAACAGATACTAGTTGGAACGTTACTTGGAGATGGCTACATATATCGTGATAGATATGACGGATGCTATCTTGAGATAAAACATTCAGAAAAACAAAAAGATTACGTTTTCTGGATGCATAAAAATCTATCTGATTTTTGTCCGAGCGGACCAAAGCAACGCAAAGATAATAATCAATGGAAATTTATGACTTCGTCCAACGAAGATCCGCAATCTTTTAGAAAGTCTTTTTATCAGGAAGGTAGAAAGATCGTTCCAAAGAATATTCAGGAAATGTTAACTCATCCTTTGGGTTTAGCGGTTTGGTATATGGATGATGGTAGTTTAGATTATCGGCCCAGAAGCCACTACAACTATTCTTTGTCTACCAACAGCTTCACCCTAGAAGAGAATCAGCTACTAGTAGATGTTCTGAAAGATAACTTTGGGATTACTGTTTCGGTGCAAACTCCGCTTTGCCGCGGTGTGCATTATCCGGAACTATACATTGGAGTAGCGGGAAGAGATAAATTTATTGAAACGATAAAACCATATCTTTTGCCATGCTTCAAGTATAAAATTCCTCCGTTTGAACGTCTAAATTATGATTAACCCCTCAGAGACTTAGTAACAAAGTTACTAGATGGGGACTTTTTAGTTTCCATAATACGCTGAGCATCCTCGTTTTTGAGGATGGAGAGATAGTCCAATATTGACATTTAAAATTTTATAATGTCTGGTATTAGCCAGCAGGAGCGGTAATACGAAGGCCCCAAGCGTTATCCGGAATTACTGGGCGTAAAGAGCGAGTAGCCGGTTTTGCTAGTCTGATGTTAAATCTCACGGCTTAACTGTGAGGCCGCATCGGAAACGGCAATGAGTCCGCAAGGACTCCTAGAACTAGAGCAAGTCAGAGGCAAGCGGAACGTGCGGTGTAGGGGTGAAATCCGTTGATATCGCACGGAACACCAAAAGCGAAAGCAGCTTGCTGGGGCTTTGCTGACGGTCAATTGCGAAAGCGTGGGCATAAAAAAGGATTAGATACCCTTGTATTCCACGCCCTAAACGATGCAGGTTAGCTATCGGGAGCATCGACCCTCTCGGTGGCGAAGCTAACGCGTTAAACCTGCCGCCTGGGAAGTACGATCGCAAGATTAAAACTCAAAGGAATAGACGGGAATCCGCACAAGCGGTGGACCATGTGGTTCAATTCGATAGTAAGCGAAGAACCTCACCAGGGTTTGAAATCCAGCTGCAAGCTTTCCGAAAGGAGAGCCGCCTTCGAGGGTGCTGGACAGGTGCTGCACGGCCGTCGTCAGCTCGTTCCGTGGGGAGTTCCTTTAAGTAGGTAAACGAGCGCAACCCCTATTGTGTGTTATAAGTGTCACACGAGACTGCCCAGCCCCATTTTCCGGAATTGGTTTCGGGGGAATGGTGCTGGGAGGAAGGCGGGGATGACGTCAGGTCAGCGTGGCCCTCTGATACCCTGGGCTACACACGTGGTACAATGGGCGGTACAATGGGTCGCTAAAGCGCGAGCTGGAGCCAATCCCATCAAAGCCGTCCTCAGTTCGGATTGGAGGCTGAAACTTGCCTCCATGAAGTTGGAATCGCTAGTAATCGCAGATCAGAACGCTGCGGTGAATACGTTCTCGGATTTTGTACTCACAATGAAAGCGCCTAGCAGGTTATTTTTCTAAGTGGTTTAAATCCACTCCCTTACTGACCGAAGTAAGGCGTAGTCGAAGACTAGGTCTATATTGTGAAATATAGACCGAAGGAGTCGGAAACAAAAAGCAGCTTTTGCATTAATGGTCTAGTCGATCTATGGTTGGCAGTGAGCATAGAGAAGACTCACAGTGCTTTATGGCAAGATCGCAAGAGATGCTTAGAAAAGAATTTTAACTGACCTAGGGAGATCTGACGTAATTTATCCACTATTTTTATGTGGTGAGATGTGGCATAATGGAATTGACGCCGCGTCAGAAGTCAGCTGAGTTATAGTATTCTTAGACTCATTGGGTCAAAGAAGAAGGACTCACTCTTAATTTAATGTTAACCCCAGACTATATAATTGGACTAGTTGATGGTGAAGGTAGCTTTACTGTCTATATTAGAAATCCAGATGATTTAAAAAAGGTGAAACGAAGGGTTCGTGCTGAACCAAGGTTCTATATTAAGCTTATAGAAAAAGACAAAAATATTTTGTATGAGCTTAAGAACTTTTTTGGTTGTGGCAGCGTTTACTTCCAAAGGGATAATCGTCTAAATCACCAAAATTGCTACCGCTACGAGGTGTTTAATTGGGTAGATTTGGAAAGTAAGATTATACCTTTCTTTAAGAAGCATCCTCTAAAATTTGAGTCAAAAGCAAAAGATTTTAGGATTTTTTGTGATCTTTTTGAGAGGATGAGAAATAAAGAACATCTTTCAAAAAAGGGGTTAGCTAATCTTTGGAAAATAAAATCCAAGATGCATTAGGAGCTCGTCGTATGCGGGAAATCTGCAGGTACGATGGGAACGTCAACTCTAGATTCCTAGAGGACAATTGCCCGTCAAGTCAACGAAGTCGGGGATACCCAAAAGCCCGTATTTATATGGGACTACGGTAGATTCGATAACGAGGGCTAAGTCGTAACAAGGCAAGGGTAGCGGAAGCTGCTCTTGGATCACCTCCTTTCTATTTTTGATAACAAAAATAGCGTGTCGTTAGAGATAACTATTTTAAATCTCTGCCTGGTCCGAAGGCTAAATCGGAGATCGTTAGATGGCCCGATTATAAATGGCCGTCTAGTCTGGTTGACTGTAATAGGTAATAACACAAACACAAAACCGCCATCGGGCGGTTTTGTGTTTGTGTTATTTGACCGACATATTGCCTACTTAATCTGGTAAGTGAGGGATATGGTTATTAAAATCTCATTTTCTCCGGCTGGTAAAGACGAGGCATCTCCGCCTGCTCCGCCGCCAAGTCCTTTGGCGTAAAATATTTCATTTGGAAAGCCGCCGGTATTTTCACTAAAGCTGACAATTTTTCCGAGGCGGATTCCCAACTGTTTCTCAAGTTCGTTTGCTTTTTTCTTAGCGTCAGAAATGGCTTTGGCTCTTGCTTCCGCTTTTAGCATCTCCGGATCGTCAACGGAGAAGCCTAAATTTATGACATTGTTTGCGCCTGCGGAAACCAAACCCTCCAAAACATCGCTGACCTTATCAAGGTCCCTGACTTTTACCTCAAAACTTTGTGTTACTTGATAGCTTTTTATTTCCGGTACTCCGGATCGTGGGTAGTTATATTGAGGATAGATATTATATGAAGTGGTTTTGACGTCTTTCTCTTCTATTCCCAGTTTTTCAAGTAAAGCGGTGACAGCTTTTGACTTGGGTGAGTTTTTGTCTTGAGCAGCTTTTGAGGTTACCCCTTCGGTTATGATTGCAAAGTTGATTCTGGCTATGTCCGGTTTGGCGAAAACTTTGCCTTCGCCTGAAAAAGATATAGTATTGCCGGTAATAGGCAGATTTATTTTCTCATAGGCGCTGACGGCCAAATAAACGGAAGCAATAACCAAAAAACATATACCGAAAAAATAAAGAAATTTATTGTTTGTCATAGTAAGTATATGATACCTAAAAATAAAAAATTTTCAAAGCAAGATATATATTTGGTTCTCCACAACGTCAGGAGTGCCTACAATGTGGGCTCAATTTTTCGGACAGCTGACGGGGTAGGAGTAGATAAGATTTATCTCTGTGGATATACTCCCATACCGAAACTAAGCAAATCAGCCATACGACCCACTCTCGACCCTCGACTCTTCGCTCGGGAATTTTCGAGTGGGCATATGGCTGATTTGCTTGAAAATCACAAAATTGCCAAGACCGCCTTGGGAGCGGAAAAGTTTGTGCCCTGGGAGCAGTATAAACAAACATGGCGGTTGTTAGAAAAATTAAAAAGAGATGGCGTCAGTATTGTTGCTCTTGAACAGACAAAAAAATCTATGGACTATAGAAAATTTAAACCTAAATTTCCGATGGCTTTAGTTTTGGGCAACGAAGTTGGTGGACTAAGTGAGCAAATTTTAGAATACTGCGATAAGATTATAGAAATACCGATGTATGGTAAAAAAGAATCACTTAACGTTTCGGTTGCGACTGGGGTAGCGCTGTATAAAGTAGTTGAGTAACAAAAAAGTAAGTCACGGAGACTTACTTAAGTTTTTTGGCCAGCAGGTTCGTACTTGAACCCGGTAGTGAAAATCAGATTACGAGAGTCTGTTTTAAAGTAAATGTTGAAAATCAGCTCACGAGTGTTTGCGTCAGCTGTCTTTTCTAGCATCAGTTGCAAGCCCCTCATAACGTCGCAAAAAGGAACAAACTTACCAGTTTTTTTTGACAACGTATCTTGCAATTCTGTTGGTGTTGGTGCTTCCGACGGCCTGTGATTTGTTAGCTCAACAGAGAGTAACAAACTTACACCTTGAGGTCCGTCCATAAATCTTTCCATCTTCCATCTCCTCTATTTATTTTGTTAAACGAAGGCTACAATGAGAGTACCACATAAAACCCTTGAACGCAAGTTACTTGCCGATGGCTATGGGCAGGTTGTTGGCGTAGATGAAGTCGGCATGGGTTGTCTGGCAGGTCCGGTGGTGGTTTGCGCCGTGGCTTTGACGAACGCTTTTTATAAAAGATCCCACAAAAAACTCCACGGGGTTAGAGATTCCAAAATGTTACTGCCAAGACAGAGAGAAGACTTTGCCCACAGGCTTATGTCTGAGAAAGATTTGGTCTATGCCTTAGCCTATTCTCATCCGAAGACGATAGATAAAATAAATATATATAATGCCGCCAGACAAGCCATGAAAAAGGCTGTTCTCAAGTTAAAACCCAATTTAAATTTAAAAAGCATCGTCTTGGTAGACGGTAAAACTAAGATTAAGGGTCTTAGTACAGAACAAACCCCGATTGTCAAAGGAGACAGAAAGGTGTTTGCTATTGCCTGCGCTTCAATTATTGCCAAAGTTTATAGAGACAAAATGATGACTAAGTACGCCAAAAAGTTTCCCGGTTATGGCTTTGAAAAACACAAAGGCTATGGAACAAAAGAACACCAAGTTCAGCTTGTCAAATTGGGTCCTTGCCCGATACACCGAAGGTCATTTGCTCCTGTGGCCAAGTTAATATAAAATTAAAGCAATGGAAGTTAAACAAAAACTTTTTGTTGAGGACATAATGAGCGGGGATCCGGTGGCGGTTGGGCCGGAGGATTCGGTTGTTTTTGTGGCGCGGCTTTTGTTTGAGAAAAATTTCAACGGCTTGCCGGTGGTTAATGAAAAAAAGGAGGTAATCGGAATTGTTACGGAATATGATCTAGTTTCCAAAGGGGAAGCTTTGCATCTGCCCACACTTATTAACCTATTGGGCAATGTGGATGTTTACAAAAAAGACAGCAGTTTGATAAGAGATGATCTTAAAAGACTTTTGATTTTGAGGGTTAAAGACATTATGAACGGGGAACCTTTAACGGTCAGAGACACGGCTCCAATCCAAGTGGCGGCGGAGCTTTTTGCCGCTCACCACAAAGTCAATCCGATTCCGGTGGTTGACGCCGACAGTAAGCTGGTTGGCGTTATTAGCCGTTTTGATTTGGTTAGATTTTTTGCGGATTATAATATGCCTAAAGATATAAAAGCTGATGAACCGGAAGTTTTGGACCAGAAGGTGGAAAGTTTTATAAACGACTTTGAGAAAAAATTTGTTTTAGTTTCAAAAGGCCGAGCTAAGTTTTGGCCGATTGCCAGCTTACTGTTTGCAATTGCCGGATTTATCGTCGCTTTTGCTATTATTTTAAGAATTGCCACAAAGTAATGTCTCATATTCTTCACGAGGAAAAAATAAAAGAATTGGAACTTAAGGCGAGTGAAATTCGCCAGTCTATTATTGAGATGCTTGTTGAGGCCGGGTCGGGCCATACGGCGGGGCCTTTGGGTATGGCCGATGTTTTTACCGCTTTTTATTTTCATATTTTAAACCACGACCCCAAAAATCCTTTTTGGGAAGAAAGAGATAGGCTCATACTTTCCAACGGCCATATTTGTCCGGTGCGTTATGCGGCTATGGCACACGCCGGCTATTTTCCTGTTCAAGAGTTGAAGACTTTACGCAAGTTCGGTTCCCGTTTACAGGGCCATCCCGAAAGAGAAAGATTACCGGGTGTGGAGACAACTTCGGGTCCTCTCGGTTCCGGTTTGGGTCAGGCCTCCGGTGTGGCTTATGCCGCCCGTATGGACGATAAAAAGTTTAGAACTTACTGTTTTATGTCTGACGGAGAACACGACGCGGGAAATATCTGGGAATCGGCAATGTTTGCCGGAAAATACAAGCTAAGCAACTTGACTGGCCTGATTGACCGTAACAACATCCAAATTGACGGTATGACTGAAGATATTATGCCTTTGGAAAATTTAAGAGCAAAATATGAGGCTTTTAATTGGCATGTTTTGGAAATTGACGGACACAATTTTGAGGAAATAGTTAATGCTGTTGAGCAAGCCAAAGCAATATATGAAAAACCGACGGTAATAATCTCACACAACATTCCCGGCAAGGGGATTCCGGAAATTGAGTTTGATTATCGCTGGCACGGTATTCCGCCCGGCAGTGGCCCCACAGACAAGATTCCTGCCAAAGAACAGGCAAGTCACTTTTTAAATGATTTAAGAACATTAAAGGGAAAAATAGAGTCGGAGCATCAGTAAAAAGAAAGGAGGTGTATTATGCACGGAAATTGTAAATGTTTTCACCATTGGGTGACAAAAATTTTGGGAGTTTTGGCTTGGTTGGCGGCAATCGGATTTTGGTGGGTGGCTAAGAGCGGAGATTTCATCTGGGGTATGGACGCCGACAATCTTTTTAAAAATGTTGTCATCTTAAGCCTGCTGGCTTTCGGTACTGTTTTTTGCGGTTGTTGCGGCAAGGGTAAGATGATGGGTGATAAAATGTCTGAAGGAGGAATGTGTACGCATGCGAACGGCTGCACTTGCGGAGACTGCGGACGCTGCAGATAATTAATTATTTACAGACTCCGTCCATTTCCAAGTGGGCGGAGCAGTAAGCAATTAATTTGAGATGTTAAATAAAAAAGCAAAATTAGTGGAAAATTTGTTAGAGAAATCAAAGCTGGAGATGGCGGCTACTCGTGTCGGTTACGGCAGGGGCTTGGTTGAAGCTGGCGAAAAAGACCAGAGGGTTGTCGTTTTGTGCGCAGATTTGACCGAGTCAACCCACTCCCATTGGTTTAAAGAAAAATTTCCTGAAAGATTTGTTGAGCTTGGCGTGGCCGAGCAAAATATGGCGACGGTGGCCGCCGGTATGGCAAATTACGGCAAGGTTCCTTTTATTTCTTCTTACGCCGCTTTTTCTCCAGGCAGGAACTGGGAACAGATTCGTACGACTGTTGCGCTTAATAATTTGCCGGTTAAAATCGGCGGGGCGCATGCCGGAATTTCAGTCGGTCCGGACGGGGCAACCCATCAACAACTGGAAGATATCGCTTTGATGCGGGCTATGCCGAACATGGTTGTACTTGTACCTTGTGATGCGGTTGAGGCTCAAAAAGCGACTGTTGCGGCGGCTTTGAATGGCAAGCCGAGTTACATACGTTTCGGTCGGGAAAAATCTCCTGTTTTTACAACCCAAGAAACACCTTTTGAAATTGGCCGAGCGGAAATTTTTAGAGACCTGCTTGCCGGCAGGCAGGAGGAAAAGACCTGTGCCATCATTGGCTGTGGCATGTTGCTCTACAATGCTTTAATTGCGGCCGAAGAATTGGCAAAAGAAGGAATTGACTGTGCAGTTGTCAACTCCCATACTATCAAACCCATAGACGAAGATGTTATCATAGATATAGCTAAAAAAACTGGTGCCGTGGTTAGTGTGGAGGAGCATCAAATTGACGGCGGACTGGGCTCGGCTATCGCTGAAGTTTTAGCCCGTAACTATCCGGTACCGCAAGAGTTTGTCGGCGTGCAAAACCGTTTTGGCGAGTCTGGTAGGCCGGACGAGCTAATTGAAGCTTTTGGTATGGGCGTCGGTTCAATTAAAGAAGCGGTTAAAAAAGTTTTAAATAGAAAAAAATAATTTTGTGAGCAATAAAAAAACAAAGTTAGCATTAGCGCTGATTATTTTCATCGGTCTTTTACTTGTCAACACCAACTCTGCCCAGGCAAGTTTTTTTTCAAGTACAGTCGGGGTTTTTAATAAAGTTGTAGAAGGTATCCAAAAAATTAGTATTGATCTTAGTAAAATTTTTGCTAAGGATAGCGGTCAATCCGGTTGCGTGCCGGAGTCGGTCTGCAAAAGAGTGGTTAGGCAGGGATTGGCCAGTTACTGTGCCGAGCCGCTAGGCTCGTTCTGTCCACCATCGAAATCAACGCCGACAATACCGGTTACGAAAACAAGTTTTACACCGACACCTTCACAGATATCAACCACCACAACCCCTCCTACCACTACCACCACAACTCCTATCACAACCACAACAGTTTTTGCTACTACGACAACTATCCCGACAACTACTATCCCGACGATTACCTCTACGACCATTGCCCCACTACCGTATTGCATTCCGCTTTCTAGCTGTTCTTTTTCTTTAGGCAAATTTTGTATCAAACCATTTGGATCTTTGTGCACAATGGTTCCGACTCCGACTATAACTCCGACTGTTTCTCCTGTTCCTGTGCCCACGACAACTACGACAACCACGACAACCACGACAACCACGACAACCACGACAACCACGACAACCACAAATCCTGTAATTGTAATCACAACCACAACCACCACAACAACAACGACTCTCCCTCCGACTACGACTACTCAAGCGCCGATAATCACCACAACTACGACAACAACTACAGTACCGTCGATTACGATCACCACGACTACCCTTCCGCCTTCCCTTCCCGTTATCCTTTCTGGCCGTGTAACTGATAGTAACAGTAACGGTATCAATGGAGTCCAGATTTATGATAACACTCGCACCGTTTCATCTGTCAATCAACAAAAATCCATTCTAGCCAACATCTTTGACTCCATTTTTGACTGGCTTAAATTTATCCAGCTCAAATTTAATCTAGGCCGAGCGGAGGGCTCCAATCTTAAAATTGGCGAGACAAATGGCAGTGGCGAGGTTGTCTTCACCGGTGAGTTTATTAACTTTCTAAGAAGCAACACCAGCGGAGATGTAACCGCAAGCAACGGCAACCGCACCATTACAATTCAAAGCCAAAATAGTCTGCCGCCAACCCTGCCGACTATTGTGGCGCGTTACGAGAAAGATTCACTAAGGCAGACCAAAACTATTATCGTCGGCAGTAACGGGGCAATGGATTTTTCTATTACGTTGAATGTTAGCGCCACCACGACAACTCAAGCGCCGACTACCACCACAACTACCACAACTATGTCACCTACAACCACAACTACGACAACTACCTTGCCAAGTAGTTTTACTTACTACGTTTCTCCATCCGGTAATGATAGCAATGCCGGAACTTCTGTGAGTGTGCCGTTTCGTACTATTGAAAAAGCTCGAGATGCGGTTCGTGCCATTAGCGCAAATATGACGCAGGACATTACGGTTTATCTAATGGGTGGAACTTATAAATTAGACCAGACTCTGGTTTTCAATCAAGATGATTCAGGTACTAACGGGCATAATGTTATTTATCGAAATTACGGCAGTGAAAATCCTGTAATCGGCGGCGGTATGCTTCTAACCGGCTGGGTACAGGAAGGGAATAAATGGAAAGTTAATGTTGGCACTGGAATAGACACTCGCCAACTTTATGTTAATGGTGTGCGCGCCACACGCGCCCGTAGTGTCGGTGGTCTGCCCGGAGCAGTAGAAACGACCGTTGGCTATACCACTACTGATCAGGCTATGCAGAACTGGGGAAATGAGCAGGAAATTGAATTAGTGCAAAATATGGCATGGAAGCAGTTCCGCTGTCCGATCGAACGGATTGTCGGAACCGATATCACCACGCAACAGCCCTGCTGGCGGAACGCCCAGGTGCATCGTGACATTGATGCCGGTTGGGACCTAACCATGGGCGTGCCTAGCTGGATTGAAAACGCCTATGAACTGTTAGATCAACCAGGGGAATGGTACTTGAATCGTTCTACCGGTTGGCTCTACTATATTCCTCGTGCGGGGCAAGACATGGTTTCGGTTGAGGCGATAATTCCAATCCTAGAAACTTTGGTCAGTGGTACGGGGAGCCTTAATCAACCAATTCAGAACATCAAGTTTCAGGGCATAACTTTTGCCTATGCTGGTTGGACTCGTCCCAATGACCAGGATGGCTTTGCGGAGGTTCAGGCTAATCTGCATTTAACCGGTGCAAGTGCCCAAGTCTATGACACGCCTTATTGGGGAGCGACATGGAGTAGGATGCCCGGCAATCTTACTTTCCGTACCGCTAAAAATGTTCGTTTTGAAAATAACACCTTTACTCATCTGGGTGGAGTGGGACTGGACATAGGATATGGCAGTCAGGACAATGCCGTTGTCGGTAATCGTTTTACCGACATCTCTGGTACCGGTATAACCTTAGGTGAGGTAAATAACGCTAGGACGAGTGACTCTCGGCAAGTTGTTAAAAACAATCAAATCAGCAACAACTACATTCATAACATAGCAGTCGAGTATCAGGGTGGAGTAGGAATTTGGTTGGGTTATACCCAAAATAGTTTAGTCTCACACAATGAGTTAACCGACCTGCCCTATACCGCCATTTCTATTGGCTGGGGTTGGGGTGACGCCGATCCTACTGTGGCGCGGGACAATAAAATTACCAATAACTTAATCTATGACGTGATGAAAACTTTGGATGACGGCGGAGGTATTTACTCGCTTTCAGCTCAGCCGGGCAATATCTATGCCAATAACGTGACTAGAAATGTAGTGAAAGGTAGCGGATTGTATCTAGACCAGAAGAGCCGCTATATTACTCTTGAAAATAATATTTCGGTAAATAATATGGTGGGTGTCGCGGCTACTGGCGGCGACCATATTATTCGTGATAACTGGTGGATGAACAGTACAGGACAGTTCGCGAACGCTATTGCTACCGGAATATTTGGTCCCAGCCTGGTGGAAAACAATCATATTATCAGTAGTCTAGATCAGGCTCCGGTCAGTATTGTAAATAATGCCGGGTTAGAGGCTGGCTACGCCAACATTAGAAGCAGTCCCGTCAGTTCTTCGCAAACACCCCAACCGAACACAGCCACTACTGTTACAGTCCGGGCTAGAGGTACTTTGGCAGGAGGCCAGTATCCAATTATGGAATTACGGCAAGGCAGCATTGCTTTGCAAAGATGGACTGTAACCGGAGGCTATAGAGATTATACTTACACCACGAGCGGTAATATTGGCTCAACTAATCTTTCTGTCCATTTTCTAAATGACTACTTTGACGGCATTCAAGACCGGAATTTAATCATTGATTATGTTTCTGTGAATGGCAGAATTTATCAGTCCGAAGATGCTTATCAGTACGGCTACTGGTCTCCGACGACCGGTTGTGCTTCGGGTCGCTTTGGCAGTGAAACTATTTTCTGTCAGAATGGGTATTTTGAATATTCCACTTCCCAAAACAGTTTTCTTGGATTCAACAAACTATCCCAGATACTTAGTCCTATTTGGGAATATTTAAAATTCAGAGAAAAGTAAAAAGTGACTAAAACAAAGACACAAAAAATAATATTTCCTTCGCTTCTGTTTTTGGTATCAGTTTTTGGTTTGTCGGTCATGGAGGCGGATGCGGCAAGCTGTGACCTTTCAATGTTGAGAAGACCCTTTTGGGGTTCTGATGGCACACAGCAAGTTATTATCAGTCGTGGCGACAACGTGACTGTCAGTGTACCCGCCAGTGACTCTTGCGGGGGCCAAAGTATTGAATTTAAAATTTATAAAACTGACAAAAGCACTGCCGCCGGACAAAGTCTAACCGGCAATTTGCAAAAAACTGATAAAAAACTCAATGGTTTGTGGGTTTTTAAAATAACGGACACAATTGAACTGGATAACGGGGACTACTATGCCAGATCAAAAATCGGCAATAGTTTTGGAGACTTTTCTCTTAACTTGCTAAAAGTTGGTTTGCGCCAGGGTTGCACTTTAAAAAAAGCCGAGGCTCAACCCAAGTTATCTACTTATCCTGCCATGGTCAATTTGGCCGTTACCGCTGAAGGCAGTTGCGACGGTGCGGGTGTGGCGG
>Ga0209343_10007669_pt1 | contig 12666 bp, 10 predicted proteins | sample RifCSPlowO2_02_FD_184026 | JGI IMG/M metagenome (GOLD analysis project Ga0209343, IMG submission 184026) | Groundwater microbial communities from Rifle, Colorado - Rifle CSP2_plank lowO2_0.2 (SPAdes) (version 2) | ecosystem: Environmental > Aquatic > Deep subsurface > Groundwater | place... | reverse complement strand
AGTTGAGAACTTAGAGGGACAGCGCAGTGGAAAGAGGGCCGGGCGCCGAAAGCGCTCGGCCCTTTTTTCGTGTTTTCGTGTTTTCGTGGCTCTTCTTCCGGCTTTCGTGCCTTCGTGGCTGGCGAAGATATCTTCTTCGTGTCTTCGTGTCTTCGTGGCGTGGCTCAGAACGCCATCAGATACGTCACCTTCGCGATCACGGCACGGTCGATGAGGTCGCCCGTGCTCTCCTGCCTCCGCTCGTTGTACACGAGGAAGAAATCGCTGAGCGGCCGGTGGATGAAGTTGAACCGGACGTTGGAGCTGAGCTGCCCCGAGTCGGTGCTGTACTGCAGCAGCGCGTTCACGAACATCCGCGTGTTGAAGTTGTAATTCACGCGGCTCGTCACCAGCTTCGACACGTACGAGCCCGCCGCCAGATCGATGTCGTTGATCTGCAGGTTCACCGATGCGTTGAACTGCTCGCTCAGGCGGAAGCTCGGGCCGACGGTGTACCCGCGGCGGTAGCCGTCGTAGAACTCCCCGGTCGAGTATCGAGCTTCCCACGAAAGCGTCGCTGAGTTGTTCGACCGCCAGAGAGCGAACCACTCGTTGAACTCGTATCGCCCCGGGTTCACGCCAATTCCGAGGGAGCTGTTGATGGTAAACGGCTCGCGGATTTCCTCCACATTCGGGTTCACGCCGATCTCGATGAACGCGCCGTCGTGAAAATTGAACGGCAGATGCCAGTCCTGGTAACGCGACTCCAGGCCGAGACCGTCCCGGCGCCTGAACATGTCGACCCGCCAGTGCGGCCGGATCTCGCGGATCCCGAGTCTCGACGCCCATGCGGGACGATAGGCGCGCCCTGCATCCAACGCGACATTGTCGACGCCGCGGCGTGGGACGAAACCCATCTCGTCTCGGAACCGCTCGCCGATCGTGTTGTAGTGCCCGCGGAACTGCAAGGTGCGCGATTGGTAGTTGAAGCTGCCTCGCGCGGCGAAGTTCTGGCCGGCGCCTGGCGTCACCGTCTCGGGTGAGAACGTCCCGACACCGTAGCCGTTGAGGCTCAGATCGCCGAACCGGAAGTTGGCGTCGAGACCGGCCACGCGATTGTAATGCGACCCGCTCTCGTCTTTGTTGAGTAGCACGACGCCGATATCCGAATTCCTGAGGACGTCGCGTTGCAAGCGAATCGCCGTGAAGTTGGTCGCTTGCGTCGCGTCTTGCTCGCGCTGCTGGACGTTGAGCAAGCCCACCGAGAAGCGGCCTGTGCGGCCCGACAGCCGCGTGCCCGCGAGGATCGGGATGGCCGCGCCGGAGTCCGACAGCCCAATCCGGCGGCTGAAGAACAGCCGCATCGCCTGCGACCCGTTCTGGCGTCCGCCGCCCGCGCCGCCACCGCCGCCACCACCGCCACCAGGCCCGCCCCCGCCATCACCGAACTGAAAGATGCCGGAGTTTTCCAGAAAGAAATCGCGCTTCTCTGGGAAGAACAGGCTGAACCGCGACAGGTTCACCTGCTGCTCGTCGGCTTCGACCTGGGAAAAATCGGTGTTGACGGTGAAATCCCACGTCAGCCCGCTCGTCACGCCGTACTTGACGTCGAACCCGCCATCGAAGTCGCCGTCCGCGCGGCCCGTGGCGACCGTGTTCGAGCTGGTTTGCGCGTACGGCTTCAGCCGAATGTTCTTGCCCGGCCTGAGCCCGCGTAGTCCGTCGATCGATCCCGCCATCGACACGCGTTCCAGGCTGTAGATGCGCGGCAGCGGCGACCAGTAGCTGTCTTCGTTCAGGCGCCGGAGCTTGCGCTCGAAGTTCAGCCCCCAGGCCTGTGGGTCGCCATCGCGAAACTTGAGCGTCCTGAAAGGAATCCGGATCTCGGCGTACCAGCCGTCCTCCGCAACACGCGTCCTGACGTCCCAGATGCCGTCCCAATTGCTGTTGTTCTCGCGGCCCTCGTTGGACATCTGCGCGTCCCACTTGGCCCCTGCCGGATTGACGGCGAACTGATATCCGTTCCGCTCGTCGTCGAACGTGTCGATGATGATGCGGAAGCCGTCGCTGCCGCCGGTGTTGAAGTCCTTCTTCAAGTCGTTGACGATGATGGCGCCTGGCTCGGCGTCTCTAGCGAAGACGCCGAAATACATCGCCTGGTCGTCGTACAGCACGCGAACGTCGGTGTCGAAGGTGGCGGGCTCGCCTTCGCGGGGATCGTTCTGGATGAAATCGTGCGCGACGGGCGCGTCGCGCCACGCCGCCTCGTCCAGCACTCCGTTGATAGAGATGGGGCCCGACACGCGCGTCGCGACCAACTTGCGGTCGAGGCGCGCCGTCGCGTAGTCGATCGCGTCGCCGGACTGGGCACGTGCGTCATCACCGCAGAGGACGCAGAGGACGCAGAGGACGCAGAGGTAGATGGACCGTACGAGGTATTTCCTCGGCGTCCTCGGCGGTGAAAACGGCTCGATTCTCGAATCAGCTCTCAAACTCATCTCCTGACCGGCACCGGAGCGACCGGCGCCGTCAGCACTTGCGTCCATCCAGCGCCCTCGGGCTGCCGGACGAACCTGGGCTCGATCTGCGCGCCGAACCGGTGCGTCCAGATCGACACGTGGAGCACCGTCCCATCCGGCAGGCGGTGGTGCGTCTCGTCGTTCGGCGAAAGATCGGGCGGCGCCTGCGGATCGGGCTCCTGAATCACCAGCAGCCACCCGGCCGCCGACAGATCGCCGGCCGGTCTCGCAAGGTAGTTCACGAAGTAACCCTCGCGCGCGTTGGTCCACGTGTACGCGCTCGCGCGCCCGACCTCCGCCGCGTCCGGCCAGCGGCCGAAAGCGGCGCGGGCACGCTCAATCTCGATGAGCTCTCGCTGCAGACCGGCAAACGTCGCCTGGTCCGGGCCGACGAGCGTGGCGGCCAGCACTTGATGGGGCAACAGGCTCCCGACCCCCGACGTTTCAAGGGCCGACGACCTGAGCGCCAGGTACACCGCCACCGTCGCGACGACGAGCGCGGCGAGGCCCAGCACCCCCGCGCGCTCACGGCCTGCGGGCCCCCGCACGGCTGTGGCGGTCAGAAGAGTCCCATCCCGTGCAGCCCGGCGTGAATCGGAATGGCCGACAAGAGCACGGTCGCCCATCGCCCGCGCAGGCCGGGACTTTCTGGAAGGCCGGGGCCTTCTGGACCCGGCGGAACGCGTAGGCCGGGTCCTAGTGGACCCGGCACCAATCGGTATACGAGTTCGACCGCCGGTTTCGTGACAACCAGCAGCCAAAGAGAGGCGAGAAGGACGGGCACGGCGAAGGCCCCGAGCGACACCAGCGTGTGTGAGCCGGCGAGCGGCTCGGAAACCCGGTACACGGCCCCAAACAGCAGTCCATCGACGACGCCGAACACGGCTGAGCTGGTCCACAGCCAGACGGGTCGGGGGTCCGTGATGTTCTGGAGCGCCGCGACCACCAGTACGCCTGCGGCCCATGCGTGAAGGGTGAGCATGCGAGCAGGATCGTTCGTTCCGGACATCAGCGCCGAACCGGCGAGGGCGACGAGAAAACCCGCCCCGAAGACACCCAGCAACGACAGCGCGGAGCGGGTCGGGCGCCGCGGAATCGCAAGGCAGAGGAGAAACAGGAGGTGCTCGACGCCCAGCGTGAGCTCGTTCAGACCCATCTGTCCGAAGATCGACAAGACGCTCCGCCACTCGGGATTGAGCGCGACACGCCGCGGCGCCCCGGTCATGGCAATAATGCTGATCGGGCGCTCGCCTGCTGAATCGACCATCGAATGGATCCGCATCTGCACCGCACGGTTGGCGGCGCGGAAATCGTTGACGCGGATCGAGAACCGCGCGGGCGGGGTCGCGGCAGGCGCCAGCGCGTACTCGAAGTCGAGATCGACGAACGCCGTGTCGGGGTCGACCTTGGCGCCCGCGAGCAGCCGCGCAGTCGCGAGGTGCGCGGCAGCCGACTCGAAGCGTCCAAACGAGTCGTCTGGCGGCCGACTGATGACCCAGGCGGCGCGCGGGGCCGGCAGCGGCCGACCGTCCTGCATCACGTCCAGACTGCGCGCCACGTAGGACGCGACGGCGGCCAAGGGGCCGTCGATCGCCGCCAGATCGAGGTAGCCATCGGCGCCGATCGGCAGGCGCGCATCGGCCAGCACGGCCGCAGGGACACGGGCGAGGACACGCAGTACGCTGCCCTCGGTCCTCACATACGCCACTACTTCGAGCGGCAGTTGATGCGCGCCGATCGGCGCGACGAGAAGGGTGGCCAGGAGAACCGTCGCGCACGGAGCCAGAAACGGAGCAAGAAGATGTGTCGTTTTCACGGCCGACTGAACTTTCGCACCATGCCCCCGGCCAATCGACGCCCGGGGCCTCTCTTACTTTACAATGAGCCACGCGGAGCCACGCGAAAGCCGAGAGGCCCGCGCCGGGTGCAAACATGAGCCGAGCCACGCAACCACCAGAGCGCCTTGCGCCGGCGTGTAGCGCGGGGCTTCAGTCCTGCCTACGGCCGCGCGCGTGTAGTGCAGGACTTCAGTCCTGCCCACGGCCGCGCGCGTGTAGTGCAGGACTTCAGTCCTGCCCACGGCCGACGTGTCGCGCGGAAGACCTGCGCTATTCCGCGTTGAAGACTGCCTTGGCCGCGTTGATTGCCACCGCAGTCGCGGCATGCGGTCCGGGCCAGCCGTCCAGCCAGGTCCGCTCCGAGCCGAGCCCGTCGAGTGCCGTCTCTGCTTCGTCCACCCTCCCCGCCGCAGCGGTGTACATCACGAACGAGACGTCGGGCGATCTGTCGATTATCGACGCGGCGACCAACACCGTGGTTCGCACGGTGCCGCTCGGCAAACGGCCCCGCGGCATCGCCGCCAGCCCGGATCGCCGAACGCTATATGTCGCGCTCAGCGGGTCGCCTGTGGCCGGTCCTGGCGTCGACGAATCGAAGCTGCCGCCGCCCGATCGAGCCGCCGACGGCATCGGCGTGGTCGACGTCGAGCAACAGAAGCTCGTCAAAGTGCTTCCGAGCGGAACCGACCCCGAGCAGGTTGCGGTCACCCTCGACGGGAGGCACCTGATCGTCGCCAACGAGGACGGCGCGAAAGCGAGCGTCGTCGACGTCGCAACCGGACAGATTGTCGAGAGCTTCGCGACCGGCGCGGAACCGGAAGGCGTCTCGGTCGAGCCGAAAGGCAATCGCGTCTGGGTCACGTCGGAAGATGAAGGCGCGGTGTATGTCATCGACCTCGGCGCGCACAAGGTCGTGAAGCCGGTTGCCGTGGGACCACGGCCGCGGTCGGTGGCGTTTCTCCCCGACGGATCGAGGGCGTACGTGCCCTCCGAGAACGGCGCCACCGTGGCCGTCGTGGATACGCAGCTATTGCGCGTCATCGACACGATCGATCTCGGCAAGGGTATGCGCCCCATGGGGACCCAGGTGGCCCCCGACGGCAGGCGCCTGTACGTCACCACTGGCCGCAGCCGGGCCGTCGTGTTCGTGGACACGGCGACCAACGCGGTCCTACGATCGGTCGAGGCGGGCACGCGGCCGTGGGGCATCGCGATCAGCGGCGATGGCAGAACGATCTACACGGCCAACGGACCGTCGAACGACGTGTCGGTCATCGACGTCGAAACGGCTCGCGTGACCCACACGGTTTCCGTGGGCCGTGGATCGTGGGGCGCGCTCTTTCTCGAGCGGCCGGCTGGGCCGGCCGCCCGCTGAATGTTACTGGAAGCTATCTCACGAAATCCGGGCGCCACGAAAGCCGAAATCACGAACAAGGAGTACTAGGGGTTTTGTTTCGTGTTTTCGTGTTTTCGTGTTTTCGTGGCCGATCGCATATATGAGATGACTTCTAGAACGAGAACAAAGGAGACTCAGGTGATGCAGGGCATGGGTCGTCGCAACAGCCGATTTATTGTTGTCCTTGCGCTGGGGCTGCTCGTCCTCTCGCTCGGCGCGGCCCCACGATCAGGATTGCTCCGGGCCCAGCGGCCGTCAGCTGCCGGCGAGTGGCGCTATTACGGCGGAGACGCCGCCAGCACGCGGTACTCGCCGCTCGACCAGATCACGCGCGCCAACGTCGGCACGCTGCAGGTCGCGTGGCGCTGGACCTCGCTCGACGACGACATTGCCAAAGCCAACGAAGCGGCCCGGCCCGGCGCGTATCAGGACACCCCGCTGATGATTGACGGCGTGCTCTACACCGAGACCGGGCTCGGCCTCTTCGCCGCGATCGATCCGGTCTCGGGTAAGACGCTGTGGCAGTACGACCCCGGCACGTGGAAAGGCGGGCGGCCGCCTAATCTTGGCTTCACTCATCGGGGCGCCGCGTTCTGGACCGACGGCACGGCCCGACGAATCATCAGCGGCATGCACGACGCGCACCTGATTTCGCTCGACGCCGAAACCGGAACGCCCGATCCGGCGTTCGGCGCCAATGGAAAGGTCGACGTCATCGCCGACCTGCCCCACGCGGTCCGCCAGCGCAACTACGCGATCAACTCCACCCCCATCATTGTCAAGAACGTCGTCATCGCCGGCGCGAACATCAGCGATGGCCCGGTCAACAGAGAGGCGCCGCGCGGCGACGTCAGCGGCTACGACGTCCGCACCGGCAAGCGCCTCTGGACGTTCCATTCCGTACCGCAGGCGGGCGAGTTCGGACACGACACTTGGGAAAACGGATCGGCCGCGTACACGGGCAACACCAACGTCTGGCCGATGATCACGGTGGACGAGGCGACCGGCTACGTGTATTTGCCCTTCGGCACGCCCACCAATGATTACTACGGCGGCGATCGACTGGGGCAGAACCTTTTCGCGGAGAGCCTCGTGTGCCTCGACGCCACGACGGGCAAGCGCATCTGGCACTTTCAAGGCGTTCACCACGGCTTGTGGGACTACGACTTCGCGTCGGCGCCCGTGCTGGCCGACATCACGGTGAACGGCAAGCGCATCAGCGCTGTCGCGCAGGTCAGCAAGCAGGGGTTTCTGTACGTGTTCGATCGCAAGACGGGCGTGCCGGTCTGGCCGATCGAGGAGCGCGCGGTTCCGCAATCGACCGCGACGTCGTCTCCAGGCGAAAAGACCTCGCCGACGCAGCCCTTCCCCACCCGACCACCGGCCTTCGAGCGTCAGGGGTTCCTCGACAGCGACGTGATCGACTTCACGCCGGAGCTGCGAGCGCAGGCGTTGGAGATCATTCAGCAATTCGATCACGGGCCGCTCTTCACGCCGCCGTCGCTCAGGGGCTCGATTCAACTGCCCGGCAATGTCGGCGGCGCGAACTGGGGCGGCGCGGCGCTCGACCCCTCGACGGGCATGCTCTACGTGCCATCGGTCACCAACCCGATCGTCGTACAGGTCGTCGCCCAGGATCCCTCACGCGGCAACATTCGATACCGGCGAGGCGGCACGGCCAATCTGCCGACGCTCGACGGTTTGCCGCTCGTCAAGCCGCCGTACAGCCGAGTGACGGCCTACGATCTCAACACCGGTACGATCGCGTGGCAGGTGCCCCTTGGCAACGGTCCTCGCAATCACCCGCTGCTCCGGGATCTCAACCCGGGTCCGCTCGGCAACGGCGCGCGCGGCAACCCGCTTGTCACTGCGACCCTGCTGTTTGTCAGCCAGGCTGGCGGCGGCATCGGCATTGCCAGCGCGCGGCCGGTGGGCGGGCGCCCGCTCACGAACCTGCCGCCGGAGCCGCCAAAGGTGCGCGCGTTCGACAAGAAGACGGGCGAGCTCGTGTGGGAGAAAGAATTGCCGGTCGGGCCGGCTGGCACGCCGATGACGTATTCCTATCGGGGGAAGCAGTATCTCGCGATGGCGATCGGCGGAGGTCTGCAGGCGGAGATTATCGCCTTCGCGTTACCGTAGCAACGATCACCGCATCCCTCGACAGGCTCGGATGCCCTGCGCCAGTCGCCCCTCGACGGTGCTCGGGGCGACCCTGAGCCCGTCGAAGGGTCGAAGGGCAGAACGCGCAGAACACTCGGACGTAGTGTCCGGCTTTAGCCGGACCCGATTGAGGACGTCCGGCCGGCGGCCATGCCGTGAAGCATCAACGCGCCGAGCGAGGCGAGCGCGAGCACGGTGAGCTCCGCGATCTCGACACCGACGTTGAAGGCGGTCAAAGCCGTCGTCCACCGGGCAAGCGGCGCGGGCACCGCCGCGAAGGCGTTCCCAAGCGCCGCGCCGTGCGCGAGGCCGAACACGGCGACCAGCGCGACGCGCCAGGGCTTGACCGTCCTCGTCGCGAGGTTTTCGATCGCGACGTACGCGACCGAGAGCGCGATCGCGCTGCCAACCGCCCATGCCGGCGCCGTGACTCCTCCCAGCGCCACGACCCACAACGCAGCGGAGTGCGCGACGGTGAATGCGGCGACCTGCCGGACAATCGGCGCGCGCTCGAGGCGCAAGAGCAAGAGTCCCAGCACGAACAGCACGAAGCCGGCGCCGCGCGGCAGAACGGACACGTAGCCCAATGTCGCGTATTCGCGAGCGACTGCCCATGGCGACGGCGCCGCGAACTGCCCGGCGAGGTCGAGCGTGCGGCTCCACGCGTCGCCTGTCACGATCCATTCTTTGTCGATCCGGCCGTCGGCGCGCGCCACGGAAAGCGGGTACGCGTCGGCGACCATCCCGTAATACCAGCGCAGCGTGCTGGCGCCGGCGGGCACGCGACCGCGCAGGCGGTACGCGGCGAGCGGCTGCTGACCATCGGCCGCACCCTGCGGCGCCGGCGGCACGTATTCAGCCGACTCGGGCCGCACCTCGCGCCCGTCCACCCAGATGACGATGCGGTCGATGAAGACGGCGGCAAGGGCGCGGAGACGCGCGTCGCGGTCGCGTCCGTTCGGCCGTCCGGCGGCGCGCGCGGTCGTCGACCCGCTTTCCATCGCGAGGAACGACTCGAGGCGCAGCAGCAGCCAGTTCGGATCGTTGGCCACGCGCACGTCGAATGTGCCGTCGCGCGAGAACGTGAAGGACACCGCCGTGTGCTCGGCTTCGTGCGCGTGGGTCGTCGCCGAGAGGGCCAGCAGAGCCGCCACCGCGAACGTCACCCAGCGGAGACCACTCGTCATGCAGTGAAATGCCGTGACTAGAATAGTGTCTTCTTCTTCGTGCTTTCGTGTTTTCGTGGCCGTCTTTCGTGGCTATCATGGGCCCGACGAATAGGGACGGAGTGTCCATGAAGCTTTCCATCGCGGCTCTTCTGACCGCAGCCACCGCGGGGATGGTCTCCGCACAGAACAAGGTCGACATCGTGAAGGTCGTCGGCTGCCTCCGCGAGCAGGGCGCGGGCAACTGGATGCTGGTGGCCGCCACCGAGCCCGAGATCAGCAGTGCGAACGCCCCGCCGAGAAGCGAGGTTCCCAAGGAGGCCCCCGCTGGCAAGAACGAGTTCAAGCTGATTGGCGTCGGCGAGTTCAATCTGCCGGCCTACAAGGACCGCACGATTCTCGTCAAAGCCTTGTATATCAAGGCGATGCCGGTCAGTCGACTCAACGTCACGTCGGTCACCGAGGCGCTGCCGGCCTGCGCACCGACCGCGCCTCAATAGGTGTAAACTGGGCCGAACTCTGAGTGGTTCCGGGTAGGTCGTTGTCGTTGGCGCGCTGCCACGCGCCTTCACGACTAACGACTATCGACTAACGACTATCGACTAGAGGGCGTCATGAAGCATGTGCTGTCCGTGCTGGCGGCGATCGTGGCAACCGGAGCAGCGACGGCCATGACCGTCCGCACCGAGGCCGCCACCGCGCCGACGTTCGCCAAGGACGTCGCGCCCATCATTTTCGAGAAATGCGCCACGTGCCATCGCGCCGGCGAGATCGCGCCGATGACGCTGATGTCGTACGAGGACGCGCGGCCGTGGGCCAAAGCGATCAAGGCCAAGGTCGTGTCGCGCGAGATGCCGCCGTGGGGCGCCGACCACGAGAACACATTGAAGATGCGCAACGACAGGAGCTTGTCGGAGCAGCAGATTCAGACGATCGCGGCCTGGGTGGACGCGGGCGCGCCGCGCGGCAACCTCGCCGATATGCCCGCGGCCCCAAAGTTCGCCGAGGGCTGGACGTACGGCCGCGAGCCGGACTACGTGATCGAGATGCCGACCGAGATACAGATTCCTGCCGAGGGCGAGCTCTCCGTGCTGAATTTCTACATGAAAGTCCCGTTCGAGACCGATCGGTTCGCGCAAGTCGTCGAGCTCCGCCCCGGAAACCGATCGGTGGTGCACCACGCTTCGATTTATTTCACCGACCTCCCTGAGGGTGCGACGCTCGACAAAGACGGCCGGATGATCCTGCCGGAAGGCCGTCGCAATGCCGGCCGCTCGGGCGAGGTCGGGCTGCCGGGCAGCTCGAAGCTCCTGTCCTTCGTGCCTGGGCGCGGCGTCGACCAGCATCGCGAGGACATCGGCAAGCGCATTCCCGCCGGCAAGTACATCAACTGGCAGTTGCATTACAACCCGACCGGCAAGCCCGAAAAGGATCGCAGCAGGCTCGGCATCTGGTTCAACAAGGTGCCGGTGAAACACGAAGTGCTGATCCGCCAGGCGGGCGATGCGCTCGCGACGACCAAAGGCGGGCTCTCGCTCTATCGTGCGGAAGGGAAGGAAGTCGAGTACACCGCGGAAGAAGGCAGCCAACAGCGGAACCGCCGGACGCCGAACATTCCGCCCTACGTCGAGAGCTGGAGTCTGACAGGCATCACGCCGGTGACCGAGGACATCACGCTCTACGCGATGTCGCCGCACATGCACCTGCGCGGCAAGAGCCTCAAGTGGGTGGTCACGTATCCGGACGGCCGCGAGCAGACGATCCTGAACGTGCCGAAATTCGACTTCAACTGGCAGATCAACTACGAGCTCGCCGAGCCGCTGCGGATCCCGGCCGGCAGCAAGATCGCCGGCGTCGGCTTCTACGACAACTCGCTCAAGAACAAATGGAATCCCGGGCCGCAGCTCGAGGTGTTCTGGTCCGAGCAGAGCTGGGACGAGATGTACCAGCCCTTCACCGAATACTCGGTCGACAGCCAGGATCTGACGAAGATCGTGCCGGTGACGCAACAGCAGCAGCCGTAGCTGCGGCTGTCAGCTATCAGCTATCAGCTATCAGCGATTGGATTCGAGAGCCGAGCGCGAGAAAAACGCTCGGCTTTCTCTTTCGAGTCCCGAGTCCCGAGCCCCGAGTCCCTACAGAGTTCTATAAACGACATTCATGCAGTAATAGAACGGATCCGCCTCGTCGCCCAACCGTCCGCCCTGCGATTCGCTGACGGCGACGACCTCGAGCTTCCCGTCGTTCTCGCTCAACCACTTGTTGACGTCGTCGATCAGGACCGCGATTTCGCCGCTCGTGCCGAAGTGCTTGATCTGCTGTGCCATGGCGTCCATTCCATTCCACCGATCCCCCGCCTCCGCTCGCGCGCTCATCAGGCGAGCTACGGCGTGGGCGTCACCTTCGAGTAACCCGGGTTCGCCGGCTTCCCCATCCCCGTGAAACGCACGCGGTAATACCGTTGCCCGTCGTTGACCTCACCGACGAACAGATTCCCTTGCGAGTCTGGTTGCGACGCGAGGCTGTGCAGGTGGAAGAACTCCCGGGCGTTGTGTCCGCCGTGTCCACCGACGGAATCGAGAAGGGTGAGCGTCTGCCGATCCAGGATATGGATCGCTTTATTGGAGCCATCGGCGACATAGAGGTACCGCTGCCCCGGATCCCTCGACAGCGCGAAGCTGTGAACCGTACCTTCGGCCTGCAGCGTGTTCCTGTTCACGAAGACTTCGCGGACGAACGTCCCGTCGAGCCTGAACACCTGCAGGCGGTTGTTGGTCCGGTCGGCGACGTACACCAGACCGTCGTTCGCCACGACGACCGAGTGCACCGGCGTGCTGAACGACTGTGCCGGCGGCCCCTGGATCAACTCCGGGCGAGGGGGGAACTTGAACGTATCGTCGGGCCGTTTTCCGTACGCGCCCCAGTGGCGCTTGTACGCGCCGGTGTCCGCGTCAAAGACGATGAGCCGCCTGTTCGTGTACCCGTCGGCAACGAACACTTCGTTGGTCTTCTGGTACACGAAGATGCCGGCGGGTCCGCTCAGGTTCGCGGTGTCGTTGCTGCCCTTGCTCTGGTTTCTCTTGCCGATCTGAAGAAGGAATGTTCCGGCGCTCGAGAACTTCAGCGCGTGTTGGTCTCCCTTGCCGTTACCCGCGATCCACACGTTGTTCTTGTAGTCGACCGTGATGCCGTGCTCGGTGACGGGCCATTCGTACTCCTGACTGGGACCGCCCCACGCCTTGACCATTCGCCCGTTCCGATCGAATTCCAGGATTGGGGGCGCCGGAATGCAGCAGAGGGCCGCGGGGGGCTTGAGAGCCGCGGATCGTTCGCCCTCGGCGACGGTTGCCGGACGATGGAGGACCCAGATGTGGTCCTGGCTGTCGACACTGATGCCACTGACTTGCCCGGTCGTCCATCTGTTCGGCAAGTTTTGAAAAAAGAGCGGGTCCAGCTCGAAATTCGGCACGCTTCCCGCCGGCGCCTGAGCGGACGCGGCCGTCTCTAGCGCGGCTGGCGCGAGTCCGATCGTGATCACGAGGGCCAACACCGCTCCGATAACAGCAATCGTCATCTTCATGGCCGCTCCCTCCCTACTTCGCGCGTTA
>Ga0209343_10007668_pt1 | contig 12667 bp, 10 predicted proteins | sample RifCSPlowO2_02_FD_184026 | JGI IMG/M metagenome (GOLD analysis project Ga0209343, IMG submission 184026) | Groundwater microbial communities from Rifle, Colorado - Rifle CSP2_plank lowO2_0.2 (SPAdes) (version 2) | ecosystem: Environmental > Aquatic > Deep subsurface > Groundwater | place... | reverse complement strand
CCCGCCGCGCCGGCGTGGCGGCGCACTGTCAAAGCCGATCCCCCATTGCTGTTCCGATTTTCGGCGCTGACCTACAACAGCCATCGCATTCATTACGATTACCTCTACACCACGCAGGTCGAGAAATACCCGAGCCTGCTGGTGACCGGGCCGCTGCAGGCCGTCTTGCTTCTGGATCTGGCCCGCCGCAACACCACATCACGGCCGATCGCTGAATTCTCCTGCCGCGCTGAGCGTCCCGTATTTGAAGGCGCGTCGATTTCCGTCGAAGGCATTCCAAGCGCTGAGGGCACCGGGGCGCGACTCTGGACATCGGATCAATCCGGTACTATTGGAATGGCGGCATCGATACGATTCGGATGAATTTGTTCGATTTTGAACCGGCAACACAAGGATGCCTGTGATGGTGGCGTAGGTTGCGATGCCAGTTGTTTCAGGATAGGCCGCACCAATTTCAAGGAGAGGGGACCGAGATGGAACAGTCGAATCAATGGCGCGCGCGCGTCAAGCTTGCAGTGCTTGCATTGCTTGTGATGCAGACCGCCCTCGCGCAGGATTACCCGTCAAAGCCGATCAACATAGTGGTTCCCTACGACGCGGGCGGCACCACGGACTTGGTCATACGCCTGGCCCAGTCGCGGATGATCGCGGTACTCGGACAAGCAATTACGGTGGAGAATCGCACCGGCGCGGGCGGCCTCATCGGCACCGAGGTGGTTGCGAAAGCGGCGCCGGACGGCTACACCTTGCTCGGTACCTTCGATAGCTTCGCCGCCGTCCCCTTTCTGTATAGCAACGTCAATCACGACCCGATCCGGGATTTCGCGCCGATCGCGCTCATGATCCGTGCGCCGCAGGTGCTGGTGGTCAACCCCGCCCTGGGGTTGAAGAATGTCGAGGAGTTTCTGCTGCTGGCCAGGCGCAAGGGTCCCGAGCTTGCCTTCTCCACGGCGGGACCCGGGTCCTCGAGCCGGCTGACGATGGAGCTATTCAAGACCATGGCGAAGATAGATACGACGCTGGTTTCGTACAAAGGCGGCGGGCCAGCACTCAATGCCGTGCTGGGAGGGCATGTTGCGGGATTCATGGCGTCGATTGGGACCGCGTTCTCGAACGTGAAGGGCGGCAAGCTGGTGGCGCTTGCCGTTTCATCCAGTAAGCGCGCGCCGCTTCTAGCCAATGTGCCGACGCTTGCCGAAACCTTTCCGGGATACGAAGCCCAATCGTGGGTCGGACTGCAGGCGCCCGCCGCGACTCCCGCAGCGATAGTCAGGCGGCTGAATGCAGCAGTAATAAAGGTGCTCACGGCGCCTGATGCCAGAGAGATCCTCGAGAGCCAGGGGATGGAAGTCGTCGCCAGCACGCCCGAGGCGTACGGCGCGTGGCTTCGCCAGCAGATGCAGACGTGGGGTCCCATAATCCAGTCGCTGCATATCAAGTTGAACTGAATTGCGCGCTGCGCGCCGAGGCGCCCTGGCAGCCAGGCGCGGCGCGGGTCATGGTTGCGACCAGCGATGATCACGCCGGAGAACGCGATGGCGGCGGATAGGGGGACCCTTTCCCGGACCGGCAGCGCATATCAGACACCAGAAAATGCAAAGGGCACACCATGAGCTATGAATATATTCTCTATGACGTGGACGACCGGCTGGCGACGATTACCCTCAACCGTCCGCAACGGCGCAATGCGCTGAGTTGGCCGATGCTCGAAGAAGTGAGCGCCGCACTGAAAAAAGCGGAAACGGACACTGATGTCCGCGTGATCATCATCAAAGGCGCCGGACCGTGTTTTTCCGCCGGACACGACCTGAGCCCCGCGATGGGCAAGGGGCGCAGGCAACTCGATGACAGGCCGTGGAACGAGATCATGGGCGGCGAGGGCGAACGTGCAAGTGTCTGGGATGCGCGCGCCCGCGTTCAAGACCATCTCGATTTCGACCTGGAAATCTGGAACTGCTGGAAGCCTGTCATCGCCCAGGTGCACAGCTACTGCCTTGGCGGCAGCATCGGCATGGCCCTCAGTTGCGACCTGCTGATTGCCTCAAAAGATGCGCGCATGGGCTATCCGCCCGTCAGGTCCATGGCGCCCGGGGAGGAAATCAGTCTTTTTTCGTGGCACGTCGGCTTGAAGAGAGCCAAGTGGCTTTCGCTGACCGGCGATAGCATGACGGCCAAGGAAATGCTCGATTACGGCGTGGCGAACTGGATTGTCCCGAACAACAAGCTCGACGCAGAGACGCGGAAAATCGCCCGGCGCATCGCCAATATTGATTCGGAGCTCTTGAACCTGTCCAAGACGCTGGTGAACCGCATTTTCGAACAGCAGGGCCTGCCCCATTCCATGAAATCGAGCGGTGAAATCGTCAGCTTCGGCCCGAACCTCAAGTCACTTCGCAATTTTGAGAAAATGGTCCACGAAAAGGGGGTCAAGGCGGCGGCCGAGCAGCGCGACCGGCCCTTCGGCGGCATCGTGGGACGTTATCCGCCGGTGGACGAAGAATAGGGCTGCGCCCGATGAGCGTTGCACATCCGCCGATCCGGGGAATCACCGACATCGAGGCGCTCGAGCGCATTCCGATCGAGCAGCAGAACGATGTCTGGACGGTGCTCGACCTGGTCGCGCGCGGCGCCGCGCTCGACCCCGGCAAGGCGGCGTTCCAATATCTGCCCAGCGGCAGCCTGGACGATACGCCCGAGTCGATCAGCTACCGGCAGCTTATGCAGAGGATCCACCAGGCAGCCAGGCTGTTCCATTCGCTCGACGTGGGCGCAAAGGACGCGGTTGCGATCCTGCTGCCGATCGTGCCGCAGAATTATTACGCGCTGTTCGGCGCCATCACGGCGGGCATCGCTTTTCCCATCAACTGGATGTTCAAGCCCGAGCAGGTGGCCGAGCTGCTGAACGCGACCCGGGCAAAGGTCATGGTGGCGCTGGGACCGACCCCGGGATTCGATATCTGGGAACGCTTGAGCGAACTGCGCGAGCGTGTTCCGAGCCTCGCTCACATCCTGCAGGTCAAGGGGCCGGGCGGTGCGAGCGACGCCGGATGCGATTTCGACGCGCTTTGCGCGCGGCACTCGGGTGAGCGCCCGGAATTCGAGCGGGTCATCGATCCGCGCGAGGTTGCTTTCTACGTTCATACCGGCGGGACCACCGGCATGCCCAAGATCGCGCAGCTCATCCACCAGGCGGTCACGTACAAGGCCTGGGCCTACGCCATCCTGCTCGACCAGCAGGCTTCGCACTGCGGCTTTGCCGCCCACCCGTTGTTCCATATCGGGGGCCTGGTCCACCATACCATGAGCGCTCTGGCGCGCGGGCAGACCAGCGTCATCCTGGGCCCGATGGGTTTTCGCAGCAAGAACGTCATCCGCGATTACTGGAAGCTGGTGGAGCGCTACCGCGTCACCGATCTGGGCGGCGTGCCGACCACCCTGGGGGCCCTCGCCAACGTTCCCCCGGACGCCGATATTTCCACGCTGCGGCCCTACACCATGACCGGGTCTGCCGGCCTGCCGATCCAGGTTTCGAGGTATTTCGCCCAAACGATCGGGGTCAGGATACTCAGCAACTACGGGATGACCGAGAACACCGCCACCATCGCGCTGCCGCCCCGGGACGGCGATCCGAAGTTCGGTTCGAGCGGCTTGCACCTTCCCTTTACCAAGATCCGCACCGTGATCATCGACCCGGCTGGAAAAATAGAGCGCGACTGCCGCACCGATGAAATCGGCGAGATCATCATCAGTGGTCCCGGGGTGATACCGGGCTACCTGGACGATGCCTTGAATGCGAAGCTGTTCCTCCCGGGCGGGTGGTTGAGGACCGGCGACCTCGGACGGCTGGACGCGGACAGCTATGTGTGGGTGACCGGCCGCGCCAAGGACTTGATCATCCGTAGCGGCCACAACATCGATCCCACAGTCATCGAGGAAACGCTCATGGCGCACGAGTCGGTCGCGCTGGTGGCCGCAGTGGGCAAGCCGGACGCGTACGCCGGAGAACTGCCGATCGCGTTTGTGCAGCTCAAGCCGGGCGCAAGCGCGAACGCGCACGATCTTAAGGCGTTCGCGCGGGCGCGAATCCCGGAGCGGGCGGCTGCGCCGGTGGAGGTGTTCCTCGTCGATCCCATGCCGCTCACCGGCGTGGGCAAGATCTTCAAGCCGGAACTGCGCAGCCGCGCGAGCCGGCAAGTCTATTTTGAAATCGTTCAATCGATCGCGGGCGCCGCGTCGGGCCCGGAAGTTGAGATGGTCTCCGACCCGGTTCACGGTACGCTGGTGGTCGTGACCCTGTCGCGCACGGAGGAAATTCGCGATCGGGAGGCGGAGCGCGGCATACGCTGCGCTCTGGATGGATTCACCTGCGCCTACCGGATCGCGTGGCGCAATCAAAGGAGCATGACATGATGCAAGGTGCCGAGAGCAGCTACCAGGAATATCTCGCCAAAGGTGAGTTCAGAATCCAGCGCTGTGATGACTGCAGCAGCCACATTTTCTATCCGCGCTTTCTTTGTCCCGATTGCGGGTCATCGAACTTGTCGTGGATCAAACCTTCGGGCGCGGGCACCGTGTATTCGACCACGGTGATGCGCAGGCGCGCCGAGGCGGGCGGCGACTACAACGTTTGTCTGGTGCAGTTGAACGAGGGACCGCGGCTGATGAGCCGGATCGAAGGCGTTGCGCCGACCGAGGTCCGGATCGGCATGGCGGTAACAGCCAGAGTGGCCCAAAGCGGCGAAGACGGCTTTTTCGTCGTATTCGATGCGGCGGGGAACTGACATGGCGGACACGATCTTGAGAGGACAGGCGGCGGTGGTTGGCGTCGGCTTGTCGGAATTCGGCGAAGTCCCCGGTTGGAGCCACTTTGAATTGATGGCTCAGGCGGTGCAACGGGCGCTGGCCGACGCCGGTCTCAACAAGGCCGATATCGACGGCGTGTTCGCCGTGGTCGATCGCGCCTCGCTTCCGGCGGCGATGACAGCGGAGTACCTGGGCCTTCGACCCAAGGTGATGGAAGGCACCATGCTGGGAGGGTCATCCTTTGTCAACTTCCTGCAGTGGGCGGCGCTGGCGCTGCAGGCGGGGCTGTGCGAAGTGGCGCTGATTGCCTATGGCAGCAACGCGCGCAGCGGCAAGATACGTCCAGGGGGGGCAGTGCCCATCCCCTATGAATCCGCCTACGGCGCGCGCCTGGTGACTTCCTACGCGCTCGCGGCCGCCCGGCACATGCACCAGTTCGGCACCACTCGCGAGCAACTGGCCGAGGTCCCGGTCGCGGCGCGTGCCTGGGCGCGCAAGAATCCCAAGGCGACGATGCGCGGCCCGTTGACGATCGAGGACGTGCTGCGCTCGCGCATGGTAAGCGATCCGCTGACGGTGGCCGATTGTTGTCTCATCAGCGATGGCGCGGGCGCGGTGATCATGACCCGGGCCGAGCGGGCGAAAGATCGCCCCAAGAAGCCCGTCTACCTGCTTGGGGTCGCGGCTGAAACGAGCCACCAGGGCATCGCTCAGATGCACGACCTGACGGTGAGCGCCGCGGCGCAGTCGGGTCCGCGCGCTTTTGCGATGGCGGGCCTCGCGCCCAAGGACGTGGATGTCCTGCAACTCTACGATGCGTTCTCGATCAATACGCTGCTGTTCCTGGAAGACCTGGGTTTTTGCAAGAAGGGCGAGGGCGGCGCATTCGTCTGCGGCGGCGGCATCGCTCCCGGCGGCAGCCTGCCGGTCAACACCAACGGCGGCGGCCTTTCCTGCCTGCATCCGGGAATGTATGGCGTCTTCACCATTATCGAAGCCGTGACCCAGCTTCGCGGCGAGGCCGGAGAACGCCAGGTGCCAGACGCGCAAGTCGGCCTCGCCCACGGCAACGGCGGCAGTCTTTCCACCCAGGTCACGTCGCTGTTCGGGACGGAGGACACTTTATAACCGTGGAGGGATCATGAACAAGCTTGGATGGTAGGGGGCCTCAAAATCCCGAGAATCGTGTGATTCGAAACGGATCTGCCCCGCGAGGACAACGGCAAGATTTACAAACGCCGGATCTTCGATCCCTACTGGCAGGCGGCCGGCCGGCGCATTTGATCGGCAGCCGCTGTTCTTGACCTAAATCAAGGAACGCCCGATCGCTTGGCCCAAACTCGAACGGTCTCTCGCCTGGGGAGTGGGAATGAAGCGCTACGCTGGCAGCATGGAAATCCCGTTCTCCGTCGAGGGGGCGCCATGAAACCGAGAGGTGGGGTTTGCCTTCTTGCGGGTGTCGCCGCATTCGCGGCGTTTCAGGCCCCGGCGCAACCGTACCCGAGCAAGCCGATCAGGGTCATCGTGGCGATCGCGGCCGGCTCCCCCACGGACATCATGATGCGCACCGCCGGCCAGCAACTGCTCGGGCCGCTCGGCCAGTCGCTCGTCATCGAGAACCGCCCAGGCGGAAATCAGGTGATCGGCGCCGAGGCCTGCGCAAGATCGGCCCCGGACGGCTATACCTTCTGCGTGGTCACCAACACCGCCATATCGGTGAACCCGCACATCATCTCGAAGCTCTCCTACGAGCCCGACCGGGATTTCAAGCCGGTCACCGCGCTTTGGTTCTTGATCAACGGGCTCGTCGCCACGGCTTCGCTCCCCGCGAACTCCGTGAAGGAATTGCAGGCGCTCGCGGCAACCAGACCCGGGTCGCTCAATTTCGCAACGCAAGGCAGCGGAACGGGCCCGGACATCTTCCGCCAGTGGCTGAACGAACAGTGGAACACGAACATCGTCGGGATTCCGTACAAGGGCGCGAATCTGATCATGAACGCGCTGATTGCGGGAGAAATCCACTTCAGCCGGATTGCGCCCTTGGGGGATTACGTGGCGGTGCAGATGAAGGCGGGCAAGGTGAAGCTTCTCGCCGTGGGCACATCGAAACGCTTGGCTCAGTTCCCGGACGTGCCGACCTATGCCGAGGCGGGACTGGACGGTTTCCCCGAGAAGACCTGGTGGGGTCTTTTCGCCCCTGCCGGCACCCCCGACGCGATGGTGAGGCGGATCCATTCGGAGTTCGTGCGGCTGTTCCACGAGCCGAAGTTCGCAGCCTACCTGGAAAGCCAGGTCGTCGAGCCAGCGATAACTTCGCCGGAGGAGTTCGCGACCTTTCTCAAAGAGGATCGCGAACGCGCCGGGCAAACGGTGAAGAAATATAACGTCCCGCGCCAATGAGCTGGGACGACGCTGAAAAGGAGAACGAAACATGGCCGATGATTTGAGAGCCTGGTTGGCGAAAGTGGAGGCAAAGGGCGAACTGAAGCGTATCGACGGCGCCGACTGGAACATCGAAATCGGGGCGATCTCCATGCTTCATTCCCGGAGCGAACCCTGTTTTGCGCTTCTTTTCGACAACATCAAGGATTACCCCCGCGGGCACCGGGTTCTGACCTGCTCCGTGACCAATCGCAGGCGCCTGGAACTGGCTTTGAATCTTCCCGAAACGAATTCCAATCTCGAGTTGGTGAAGGCCACGCGCGAGAAGCTTGCTGCCTGGGAAGCGACCATGCACGAGTTTCCCTATGAGGAAGTGACAAGCGGGCCGATACTGGAGAACGTTCGCTCCGGCAAGGACGTGAATCTCTTTGAGCTGCCGATACCGAAGTGGCACGAGGAAGACGGCGGCCGATACATAGGCACCGGAGACGCAATCATCACCCGGGATCCGGAAACGGGTGAAGTCAACCTCGGCACCTACCGCATCATGGCGCACGATGAAAGAACCACTGGCCTTTATATTTCTCCCGGCAAGCATGGCCGCATGCATTACGAGAAATATCACGCGCTTGGCAAGCCGTGTCCGGTGGCGATGTCCTTTGGCCATCATCCGATCATCAATCGCGTGGCGTCGCTGGAAGTGCCGCCGGGCAGCGAATACCAGTTTGCCGGAGCAATGCAGGGCGAACCGGTCAGGGTGATCAAAGAGGAGATCACCGGGTTGCCGATCCCGGCCGACAGCGAGATCGTGGCGGTAGGCTGGTGCCCTCCCGACAAAACGAAAGTCGAGGGCCCCTTTGGGGAATGGACCGGCTATTACGCGAGCAAGGAGCGCGAAGCCCCGATCGTGCAAGTCGAGCGCATCTATTTTCGAAACAACCCCATCATCCTCGGGGCGCCGCCCATGCGGCCGCCATCGGATTCGACCCTCTTCATGATAGCGAAAGGGAGCGCTCTACTGTGGAACGCTCTGGTGAAGAGCAATGTTCCGGATGTGCGCGGCGTGTGGATGAGTGAGGTGGGATATCAGCAATTCGTTGTCGTCTCGATCAAGCAACGCTATCCCGGCCATGCCAGGCAAGCCGCTTTTATCGCCTCGCAAAACCGGCCGGCCGCTTATCATGGCAGATACGTAATGGTGGTCGATGAGGACATCGATCCGACTAACATTGAAGACGTCATGTGGGCTCTGTCGACCCGGTCGGACCCCGAGAAGGACATCGACATCATAAGGCGGGCTTGGAGCACTCCGCTAGACACGATGATCCGCAAGCCCACCAACGCCTACTTCAGCTCCAGGGCCATCATCGATGCGTGCAAGCCGTATGAATGGATCGACGAATTTCCTGCAAGCATCAGGACGAGTGATGAATGGAAGACCAGGGTGAACGACAAATGGGGTGACGTTTTGAGTCTGAAAGGTGGCCGCAGAGTCTGGTGAGGAATAGGAGAAAACCATGACAGAAGTTCTCTTGGAGCACCCCGCACCGCACATCATGAATAGACCAAGCCTGACTGCCGTCCTGCTTGCTTCACTCTTGGCCGTATGCGGCGGACAAGCCGCCGCCCAGCCGAGCGCAGCGTATCCGACCAAACCCGTAAGAATCGTGGTCACTCTGGCCGCCGGCGGCTCCAGCGACATCGTTACGAGACTCTTCGCGCAGAAGCTGTCGGAGCAGCTCAAACAGCCGTTTCTCGTCGAAAACCGGCCTGGAGGAGACAGCATTCCTGGAACGATGTATGTCGCAAAAGCCTCCCCGGATGGGTACACTCTGCTGCTGGCCAACACGAGCATTCTCACTATTCGCGTTAGCCTCTATTCGAAGCTTCCGTACGATCCGCAGCGTGACTTTGCGCCGATATCAATGCTCGTGACGCAGCCGACCGTTCTGGTTATGCATCCGTCCCTGGCGCCGCGCTCGGTCAAGGAACTCATAGCGCTGGCAAAAGTCGAACCGGGCAAGCTCAATTACGCTACTTCCGGAAGCGGCACCCCATTTCACCTGTCGGCTGAACTTTTCAAAGCGCAGACAGGAACGGAATTGGTCCATATCCCCTATAAGGGATTCCAGCCCGCCTCCGTTGACCTGCTTTCCGGGCGCGTGCAACTCATGTTCGCCACTGTCCTGGATGTGTTGCCGCACATCAAGAGCGGCAAGCTCAGGCCGCTGGTTTATACCGGCTTCGAGCGGCACGCTTTACTGCCGGATGTGCCGACGACCGCAGAAGCCGGAATCAAGAACGCGGAATCGTCCTCGTTTTTCGCATTTGTTGCCCCCAGGGGAACGCCCAGGGAAATCATCGGCACGCTCAACGCTGAGATCACCAAGATCAAGGCGCAACCCGATGTGCGGCAGCGCCTCCTTCATGATCTTGGCGTGGAACCCGGCATCGATTCGCTGCAAGAGTTCGAGGCTTTCCTTCGCGACGAGGTCGTAAAGTGGGCCAAAGTCGTCAAAGCCTCCGGCATAAAGATGGACGACTACCATTCCGCTACGAAGAGGTAAAGGCAGATGAGAAGTGACCGGAATCGCCGCGCCGCCGTCCGCATCATTGGAAGCGCGATTGCGGCGGTCGCACTCGGCATGCTCTCTGCGGTCGCGTGGGCGCAGGCTTACCCTGCCAAACGCATACGGCTGATCATCCCTTTCCAGCCGCTCGTGGCCGAGAACGTTCCGGGGGCGAACGGCGTGATAGGCCTGGTGCGGTCGGCAAAATCGGCCCCGGACGGCTACACGATCGCAATCGGGGCATTGAAAATATTTTTATTCTAATGATTGAATACAAAAAACAGCACACAGCGTGCTCAAAATTTGGGCAGACTTATTTTTGTTTGATTGGAGGAGGCAGAAATGAAACGGATGTCATTCCTGGTCAAGCTGGTGCTGTCGTTCCTGACGCTCACCGCGCCGGCAGCGGCGCAACCGTATCCAAGCAAGCCGATACGCATGATCGTGCCGGCGGCCGCAGCAGGGCCCACCGACTTTCTCGCGCGAGTTGCCGCGGAGCATCTGTCCAGGACGTTTGGACAATCGGTCATCGTCGAGAACATGGCCAGCGCAGGCGGTATTACCGGACTGCAGCAAGCGGCCCGATCGCCAGCCGACGGATACACGATATTCATTGCATCGCAGGGCATGATCGCCTTGGGGCCGTTCCTGCAACAAGGGCTGCCGTTCGACTACGACAACGACTTCTCGCCGATCATCATGCTCTCAGCTCCCCCGTTCTTTCTCGTCACCAACCCCAATGTGCCGGCGAACAACCTCGATGAACTCTTGACCCTGCTTCGCTCCAAGCCGGGGCAACTGAATTACGCATCGACCGGAGGGACGGCGAGTACCTCGCACTTGATTGGCGAGCTTTTCAAGAAGGTGGCGAAGGTGGACATCGTGCACGTTCCATACAAGGGAAACGCGCAGGCCGCAACCGATCTGGTAGCGGGTCAGGTGCAATTGACATTCTCCCAGGCAGCGGTAGTCATGCCGCTGGTCAAAAGCGGCAAGCTGCGCGCCCTCGCGATCGGAACCTTGCAACGCTCATCCGTCTTCCCTGACATTCCGACCTTTCAAGAGGGCGGCATGCCTGGTTTCCAGGCGATGAGCTGGTTCGCGCTGCTGACCCGGGCAGGCGTGCCCACGGAAATCATTACGCGACTGAACGAAGAGCTCAATCGTATGCTTCAACTGCCGGAGGTCAGGGCAAAGCTGATAGGCGCCGGACAGGACCCGGCAGGGGGGGCCGTCGGTGAAACAGCGAAGCAGATACTTGCCGAACGGGCCAAATGGAAGCAGGTCATCCAAGACGCAAAGATCTCCTTGAAGTGAATGCAAAGGCCGCCAGGGAAGCGTTGAATTCGCGGAAGGAGTAAGACGGTGCAAGAGGAGAAGTTGGATAACGCCCGTTTCGACGGGATCATCATCGGAGCCGGCCACAACGGCCTCATCGCGGCGGCGTACCTGGCGAAGGCCGGGCTCAAGGTGGCGGTGTTCGAACGCAGACCCAATGTCGGCGGAGCCTTCACCACCGAGGAGGTGACGGCTCCCGGCTTCAAACACAATATTCACGCCGTCTATCTGAAGATCCATGACAGCCCGGTCCACAGCGACCTGCAACTGGATCGCTACGGCGTGTCATACATATTTCCGTACGTCAAACAATCCTTCATCAAGCATGACAGTTATTTCATTTTCTACCAGAACCTGGAAGCGACTTACGAGTCGCTGAAGCGGGTCTCTCGCAAGGACGCGGAGACGTTCAAAAAAGTCGCCAGGCAATGGCGGCAGTGGTATGTCGACTTCCTGCTGCCGCAGATGTACTCGGCTCCCAAGCCGCCGGACCAGTGGGAGGAGGAAGTACTGAAAAAGCCCGGGGGAAGGCAATTCCGGGACGTGACGCTCAACTACAGTCCGGTGGAATACGCCGCGGAGTTGTTCGAATCCGAATACGGCCGCGCCACCGTGACTCGAGGCGCGATTTCAGCCGAGTACGATCCTACCACCAAGGGCATTCCGACGCTGGTGTTCGCGACGATCGTGAACTGGTTTGCCGGCAACACGGCGATCGTGCGCGGCGGGACGCTGCGGCTTCCGCTCGCCCTCGCAAAAATCATCGAGGAGAACGGCGGGAAGGTCTTCACCGGCCAGGGGGTGGAACGCATCCTCGTGGAAGGCGGCGCCGCGAAAGGCATCGCGCTGAAGGATGGCAGGGAGTTCCGCGCGGATCGATTCGTGGCGAGCTCCATCGATCCGGTGCACACGTTCCTGTTCATGGTGGGCGAGGACAGGCTCCCGCCGGAGATTCAGGAGAAGCTGGCCGGATACCAGTTCGCGGCAAGGTCGATCTTCCGCCTGCACCTCGCGTTGAAAGAGAGGCCCGTATTCAAGATTTCCGAGCAAGACCCGACGATCAATGATGCGTGGCGTTTCGTCGTTGGCTTCGAGTCGGAAAAGGACATTCGTGAGCGGACAGAGCAGAGCACCAAAGGGGTGGTAGGCGACGTTGTGGGAGTGACCGCTGGCGTGACGTCCACGCACGACCCCACTCTGGCGCCTCCAGGCTATCACACGGGGTACGTCGGAATAGTGGCCCCGTTCGAGCTGGCTGATGGCGGGGCGGGGCGGTGGCCCGACATCGCCCGCGAGACCGCCGACAAGGTGATGGAGAAGCTCAGGGAATACGCCCCGAACATGACCAAGGACAACGTTCTGGGCAGTTTCCCCTACACTCCGAAAGACATCGAAGAGTACCTGCCGGATCTGGTGAGCGGGGATATCTGCCAGGGCAAAATGTGCCCGGAGCAGATCGGATATAACAGGCCCTGGGCAGGCATGTCGGATTACCGCACTTTCATAGACAAGCTCTATCTGTGCGGTGCGGCTGCAGCCCATGGAGGACATGCCACCGGCGCGCCGGGTTACAA
>Ga0209343_10007667_pt1 | contig 12667 bp, 9 predicted proteins | sample RifCSPlowO2_02_FD_184026 | JGI IMG/M metagenome (GOLD analysis project Ga0209343, IMG submission 184026) | Groundwater microbial communities from Rifle, Colorado - Rifle CSP2_plank lowO2_0.2 (SPAdes) (version 2) | ecosystem: Environmental > Aquatic > Deep subsurface > Groundwater | place: Rifle... | reverse complement strand
GCACCGCTTCGCCTCCCTGCAGATCCGCAACCAGGGCACCCTGGGCGGCAATATCGGCAACGCCTCGCCGATCGGCGACGCCCCGCCGCTGCTGATCGCCCTCGGCGCGCAGATCGTCCTGCGCAAAGGCAACGACACGCGCAGCCTGCCGATCGAGGATTATTTCCTCGACTACAAGGTAACCGCCCGCCAGGAAGCCGAATTCATCGAGAAGATCCTGGTACCGCGCGCGCAACATAATCAGGCGTTCCGCGCTTACAAGGTGTCCAAGCGCCTGGACGACGACATTTCCGCGGTCTGCGCCGCCTTCAATCTGCGTATCGAAGACGGTGTAGTGCAGGACGCGCGTATCGCCTTCGGCGGCATGGCGGCGATTCCGAAGCGCGCCGCCGCCTGCGAGGCTGCGCTGAACGGCGCCGCCTGGTATCCCGAGGTCATCGAACGCGCCTGCGCTGCCCTGGCCGAAGACTTCACGCCACTGAGCGACTTCCGGGCCAGCAAGGAATACCGCCTGCTCATCGCGCAGAACCTGCTGCGTAAATTCTTCCTCGAGCTACAAGCTCCCGAAGTCGAAACCCGGGTGACCGCCTATGTCTAGCCATCACAAGACCATCAAGACCCAAGAACAGCTGGCCGCCCTGTTCCGCGCCGATATCACCACCGGCGTCGGCCGCAGCGTCAAGCACGAGAGTGCGGACAAGCACGTGTCCGGCGAAGCGGTGTACGTCGACGACCGCCTGGAATTCCCCAACCAGTTGCACGTCTATGCCCGCATGAGCGACCGCGCCCATGCGCGCATCCTCAGCATCGATACCGCACCCTGCTATGCGATTCCCGGTGTGGCCATCGCCATCACCAGCAAGGACGTACCCGGCCAACTGGATATCGGCCCGGTGGTCGCTGGCGACCCGCTGCTGGCCGATGGCAAGGTCGAATACGTCGGCCAGGTGGTGCTCGCGGTTGGTGCAGATAGCCTGGAAACCGCACGCAAGGCGGCCATGGCGGCGATCATCGAATACGAAGACCTGGAACCGGTGCTGGACGTGGTCGATGCGCTGCGCAAGAAGCATTTCGTCCTCGACAGCCATCAGCACAAGATCGGCAACTCCGCGGCCGAACTGGCGACAGCGCCGCAGCGCCTGCAAGGCAGCCTGCATATCGGCGGCCAGGAACACTTTTATCTGGAAACCCAGATTTCCTCGGTGATGCCAAGCGAAGACGGCGGCATGATCGTCTACACCTCGACGCAGAACGCCACCGAGGTGCAGAAGCTGGTGGCCGAAGTGCTCGGCGTGCCGATGCACAAAATCGTCATCGACATGCGCCGCATGGGCGGCGGCTTCGGCGGCAAGGAAACCCAGGCGGCGGGCCCCGCCTGCCTCTGTGCGGTGATTGCCCACCTCACCGGGCGGCCGACCAAGATGCGCCTGCCGCGCATGGAGGACATGAGCATCACCGGCAAGCGTCACCCGTTCTATGTCGAATACGACGTCGGCTTCGACGACGACGGCCTGCTGCACGGCATCCAGATCGACCTGGCCGGTAACTGCGGCTACTCGCCGGATCTGTCTGGCTCGATCGTCGACCGCGCGATGTTCCACGCCGACAACGCCTATTTCCTCGGCAACGCCACCATCAACGGCCATCGCTGCAAGACCAACACCGCCTCGAACACCGCCTACCGCGGCTTCGGCGGCCCGCAGGGGATGGTCGCCATCGAGGAGATCATGGATGCGGTTGCCCGCAGCCTGGGCAAGGACCCGCTGGAAGTGCGCAAGCTCAACTACTACGGCAAGACCGAGCGCAACGTCACCCACTACCACCAGACCGTCGAGCACAACATGCTCGCCGAGATGACCGCCGAGCTGGAGGCCAGCAGCGAGTATGCCCAGCGCCGCGAGGAAATCCGTGCCTTCAATGCCAAGAGCCCGGTATTGAAGAAAGGCCTGGCGCTGACTCCGGTGAAATTCGGCATCAGCTTTACCGCCACCTTCCTCAACCAGGCCGGCGCGCTGATCCACATCTACACCGATGGCAGCATCCACCTGAATCACGGCGGCACCGAGATGGGCCAGGGCCTCAACACCAAGGTCGCCCAGGTGGTCGCCGAGGTGCTGCAGGTGGACATCTCGCGCATCCAGATCACCTCGACCAACACCGACAAGGTGCCGAACACCTCGCCGACCGCCGCGTCCTCGGGTGCCGACCTGAACGGCAAGGCCGCGCAGAACGCCGCGGAAACCATCAAGCAGCGCCTGGTGGATTTCCTGGTACGCGAATACAAGGTCACCCCGGAAGACGTCGAGTTCCGCAACGGCCAGGTGCGCGTGCGCGAGCGGTTCCTGAGCTTCGAGGAAGTGATCCAGAAGGCCTACTTCGCCCAGGTGTCGCTGTCGTCCACCGGTTTCTACCGTACGCCGAAGATCTACTACGACCGTGACAAGGCCGCGGGTCGGCCGTTCTACTACTTCGCCTACGGTGCGGCCTGCGCCGAGGTGATAGTCGATACCCTGACCGGCGAATACAAGATGCTGCGCACTGACATCCTGCACGACGTCGGCGCCTCGCTGAACCCGGCCATCGACACCGGCCAGGTCGAAGGCGCCTTCGTCCAGGGGATGGGCTGGCTGACCATGGAAGAGCTGGTGTGGAACGCCAAGGGCAAGCTGCTGACCAACGGCCCGGCCAGCTACAAGATCCCGGCCATCGCCGACATGCCGCTGGATCTGCGGGTCAAGCTGGTGGAGAACCGCAAGAATCCGGAAGACACGGTGTTCCACTCCAAGGCCGTGGGCGAGCCGCCGTTCATGCTCGGCATCGCCGTGTGGTGCGCGATCAAGGACGCGGTGGCCAGCCTGGCCGATTACCGGGTGCAGCCGGCAATCGATGCCCCGGCCACACCGGAGCGCGTGCTCTGGGGCGTGGAACAGATGAAGAAACTGCAGCAAACGGCCAAGGCCGCGGCGGCAGTCGAGATCGAACCGGCGTAACGCCAACCACCTTGGTGGATGTGCTGCGCGACAGCTACGCGCCCCGATCCACCCTACGGGCCGCTCCGTAGGGTGGAAAACCGCGAAGCGTATTCCACCAGGGTCGCGAATGAAGAACAAAGCAGGTGTAGAACAATGACAAAACACACCGAACCGAATAGCCAACCGACCCCGTCGGTGCCGGTTCCGATACTGGACCCTTCGCCGAGCAACTGGCGCCTACCGCGCCCGGGACAACTGCCGCCAACCTGGAGGCTGAGCAAATGAGCTGGATCAGCGCCCTCGCCGAACTGCAGCATCAGGGTGAACCCTGCGTGCTGGTGACTATCATCGAAGAGCGCGGCTCGACCCCGCGCAACGCCGGCTCGAAGATGGTGGTCACCAGCGACCGCATCTACGAAACCATCGGCGGCGGTCACCTGGAATACAAGGCGATGGAGCTGGCCCGCGAAATGCTCGCCACGCGCAGCCAGGATACCCGTCTGGAGCGTTTCAACCTCGGTGCCAGCCTCGGCCAGTGCTGCGGCGGCGCCACCGTGCTGCTGTTCGAACCCATGGGCCAGCCCCAGGCGCAGATCGCCGTGTTCGGCGCCGGCCATGTCGGCCGCGCCCTGGTGCCGCTGCTCGCCAGCCTGCCGTGCAAGGTGCGCTGGATCGACTCGCGGGAAAACGAATTCCCCGAGCAGATCCCGGCCGGGGTGGACAAGGTGGTCAACGACGAGGTGGTCGACGAGGTCGACAACATGCCGGCCGGCAGCTACTACATCGTCATGACCCATAACCACCAGCTCGACCTGGAGCTGACCGCGGCGATCCTCAAGCGCAACGATTTTGCCTACTACGGGCTGATCGGCTCGAAGAGCAAACGCGCCAAGTTCGAACACCGCCTGCGCGATCGCGGTTTCCAACCGGAGGTAGTGCAACGCATGCGCTGCCCCATGGGTTTGCCCGAGGTCAAAGGCAAGCTGCCGATTGAAATCGCCGTGTCCATCGCCGGCGAGGTGATCGCCACCTACAACGCCGCCTTCGGCCAGGACGCGAAAAAAGGCGAGAGCAGCGTGGCCAAGCTACTGCCCGCGTCCCGCCGCGCCACTCCGTAGGGTGCGCGGGGCCGCCTAGGCTGCGCGCACCAATACCCCATAGAACCCGGTGCGCACGGCGCACCCTACGCATGATCGAGATGTAATAGATGACCAGCGACCTGAAAGCCTACCGCTCCGCCATCCTGCACAGCCTCGCCGACCCCACCGTGGTCGGCGTCGAGCAGTCCTATGAATATTTCGAGGATGGTGTACTGGTCGTCGAAAACGGCCAGATCGCCCGGGTCGGCCACGCCGCCGAGTTGCTGCCGACACTCAAGGGCGTCGAGCTTACCGAGTACCGCGACGCCCTGATCACCCCCGGCTTCATCGACACCCATATCCACTACCCACAGACCGGGATGATCGCCTCCTACGGCGAGCAGTTGCTGGATTGGCTGAACAGCTACACCTTCCCCACCGAGCGCCAGTTCGAAGACAAGGCCCATGCCGCGGATGTGGCCGGCATCTTCCTCAAGGAACTGCTGCGCAACGGCACCACCACCGCCCTGGTGTTCGGCAGCGTGCACAAGCAATCGGTGGACGCCTTCTTCGAGGCCGCCGAGGCGCTCAACCTGCGGATGATCGCCGGCAAGGTGCTGATGGACCGCAACGCCCCGGACTACTTGACCGATACGCCCGAGTCGGGCTACGCCGAGAGCAAGGAACTGATCGAACGCTGGCATGGCAAGGGCCGCCTGCACTATGCCGTCACCCCGCGCTTCGCCCCGACCAGCAGCCCGGAACAACTGCGCCTGGCCGGCAAGCTGCTCGGTGAGTATCCGGATCTGTATATGCACACCCACCTGTCGGAGAACCGTCAGGAGATCGAATGGGTCAAGCAGTTGTTCCCCGAGCGCAAGGGCTACCTGGATGTCTACGACCACTTCAAGCTGATCGGCCCGCGCGCGGTCTTCGCCCATGGCGTGCACCTGTGCGACGAGGAATGCCAGCGCCTGGCCGAAACCGGCTCGGCGGTGGCCTTCTGCCCGACCTCTAACCTGTTCCTCGGCAGCGGCCTGTTCGACCTGGCCAAGCTGGAGCAGCACGGCGTGCGCGTCGGCCTGGGCACCGATGTCGGCGCGGGCACCAGCTTCAGCCAGCTGCAGTCGCTGAACGAGGCGTACAAGATAATGCAGTTGCAGGGCAAGAAGCTCGACCCGTTCAAGTCGCTGTACCTGGCCACATTGGGCGGCGCCGAGGCGCTGTACCTGGACGACAGGATCGGCAATTTCGCCAGCGGCAAGGACGCGGATTTCGTGGTGCTCGACTACAAGGCCACGCCGCTGATCGACTACCGCATGCAACAGGCCACGAGCCTGGCCGAGAAGCTGTTCGCCCTGTGCATGCTCGGCGACGACCGCGCGATCAAGCAAACCTTCGCCGCCGGCCAGTCGGTGCATTGCAGGGATTGAAGGGGGGGGAATGTGACCGCTATCCCGTAGGGTGGGTTAGCGGCGCATGGCTGCCACATATGAAACGACACAAGGTTTGAAGCGCCGCGTAACCCACCACAACGGAGCCAAATAGAAACCGTTGGTGGGTTACGCCGCGCGCAGAGTCCTGCGCAACGTCAGATACCAAGTACAGCGCGGCTAACCCACCCTACAGGTCGACCGCCAATCAACGACCGGCAGGATTACGTCCCGGCTTTTTCTTACCAGTCTGTAACAGGTGCGAGAACACCGCGTGCAGGTCGTCGGAGGCGCCCTCCTCGTCGAGGTTGAGCTTGCTGTCGATATGATCCATGTGATGCATCATCAGGCTCACAGCCTTGATCGCATCACGGGCCTCGATGGCATCGATCAGCTGGTTGTGCTCGTCGTAGGAGCAATGCGAACGGCTGCCGCTTTCGTATTGGGCGATGATCAAGGAAGTCTGTGACACCAGACTGCGCTGGAAGCTGATCAGCGGCGCATTCTTCGCCGCCTCGGCCAGTTTCAGGTGGAACTCGCCGGACAGGCGGATACCCGCACCACGGTCGCCACGGGAGAAGCAGGCTTGCTCGTCCTTGACCATCTGCCGCAGTTCGGCCAATTGCTCGGTCGTGGCATGCACGACCGCCAACTCGGTAATCGCACGCTCGACCATGCGCCGCGCGTAGAAGATCTGCCGGGCTTCTTCGACGCTGGGGCTGGCGACCACCGCACCACGATTGGGTCGTAGCAGCACGACGCTTTCATGACCCAGGCGCGACAAGGCGCGGCGGATGATGGTGCGACTAACGCCGAAGATTTCGCCCAAGGCCTCTTCGCTCAGCTTGGTGCCAGGCGCCAGGCGCTGTTCGAGGATGGCGTCGAAGATATGCGCGTAGACGACATCGTCCTGAGTCCCGCTATGGCTGCTTTTTCCGGTACCCGGCTGTTTCTTGAGAGGCTGCAATTGCTCGTTCATTCTGGCTCGCGTTAAAGAGGTTCGGCCTGTTTCCGAGACTCTACTGCTGTTCACCCGGTGACAGGCAAGCAGTACGTGGCGAAAACAGAAAAAATACCGGCACATTGTACACAATTCGATCAGTTCGTTCACGATCTGAACGACCATCACGATGCCGCGCAGCAATGGCGATCAACCCTGCCGAATGTTGCCTGCGCGGCAATGCGGCCTGATACCACTAAATTGATTTCTTATAAAAAACGATATTTCTGCAGAGAAATCAGCTTAAGGCGCCATTGATCACACTTGTAGTCGCGCAGAAAACACGCGCCGCGAGCGGCCGTAAAATCTCGACCAACAACTTTATCTAGCTGTTTTTAATAGATTTTTAAATATGCAAAGGCTGCAAGTGCCGCACTCAAAGCAGTGCAACACCGCCTGGTATGACACTGATCTGGCATCCGATCGAGAATAGAAAACATTATTTGCTTTTTTTGTATACAACCTCATAATCGCGCCAGTGTAGCTTTCTGACCTTATGGTCAACAAATGAGCCAGTGAGCGCACCCAAACACACCACCTACCTCAGAGAGCCGAAGCGTGCGCAATAACGACTCTGGGTGGTACACAACAAGAGAGATGAGGAGTACCCACTGTGGAAAGCGCTAAACAAGAACAACAGGCGACTCACGTCCAGGGGTTGGTCAACCCAGGCCTGCTCGAGCGGTTTTTCAAGCTGAGCGAGCACCGCACCACGATCAAGACCGAACTGCTGGCCGGCCTGACGACCTTCGTCACCATGGCTTACATCATCTTCGTCAACCCCAGCATCATGGCCAGCGCGGGTATCGATCACGGTGCGGCCTTCGTCGCCACCTGCATCGGTGCGGCGCTGGGTTGCTTCCTCATGGGCCTCTACGCCAACTGGCCGGTTGGCCTGGCACCCGGCATGGGCCTGAATGCCTTCTTCACCTATACCGTGGTCGGCGAGATGGGCTATAGCTGGCAGATTGCCCTGGGCGCCGTGTTCATCTCCGGCGTGCTGTTCATGATCATGAGCCTGTCACGCATCCGCGAATGGTTGCTCAACAGCATCCCCACGAGCCTGCGCTTTGCCATGGGCGCCGGGGTCGGCTTGTTCCTCGGGCTGATCGGCCTGAAAACCGCTGGCATCGTCGTCGACAGCCCGGCCACCCTGCTCACCATGGGCTCGTTCGGCGAGCCGACCGCGCTGCTGGCCGCCCTGTGTTTTCTGCTGATCGCGGTACTCAGCCACCGCAACGTGTTCGGCGCCATTCTGTTCAGCATGCTCGGCGTCACCGCCGTGGGCTGGGCCATGGGCCTGGTCGAGTACAACGGCCTGATGTCGATGCCGCCAAGCCTGGCACCGACCTTTCTGGCCATGGATATCGCCGGTGCCTTCAACGTGGCGATGATCAGCGTGATTCTGGCCTTCCTCTTCGTCAACATGTTCGACACCGCCGGTACCCTGATGGGGGTGGCGCACCGCGCCAATCTGGTCGACGAGGACGGCAAGATCCAGAACCTGTCGAAAGCACTGAAGGCCGACAGTACCTCCAGCGTGATCGGCGCCATGGTCGGTTGCCCGCCGGTGACCAGCTACGTGGAAAGTGCCTCGGGCGTTGCCGCCGGTGGACGTACCGGGCTGACCGCGGTCACGGTCGGCGTCCTGTTCCTCGCGGCAATGTTCTTCGCCCCGCTGGCCGGCATGATTCCAGCCTTCGCCACCGCCGGCGCGCTGATCTATGTGGCGATGCTGATGATGAGCGGCATGGCGCATATCGACTGGAAAGACCAGACCGATACCATCCCGGCGATCGTGACCGTGGTGATGATGCCGCTGACCTTCTCCATCGCCAACGGCATCGCCCTGGGCTTCTTGACCTATGCCACGCTGAAGCTGCTGACTGGCCAACGTGACAAGGTTTCGATCAGTCTGTACGTTCTGTGCGTCATCTTTATCGCCAAGTTCGCCTTCTTGTAAGGCCGACCCGGGCAACACCCGAGCCCCGGCGTTGCAGCGCCGGGGCTTTGCCTTAGGCTATGTCGCTGTTAGGTGTTGTATCGCCAGGCGCGAATTGCCTGCGATCCGAAGGAGGGTCCGGGCGGCGTTCCGTGAACTCGGGGCGAGCTTTTCGCCGTATCCGCGAAACGATCAGCAGGCAGCCCTGCGGGCTGCATTCGCCGCGGGGTCGCGCCTCCTACAAGAGATCGCGCACGCCACAGTCAACGGGTACATAGCCTTGCCTTACTCTGGAGACCTGCAATGAGTCTGGAAACCTGGCTGCTGTTCAGCAGCGCCGCGCTGATCGTGATTCTGATCCCCGGGCCGCTGTCACTGCTGATGGTCAGCAACAGCCTGAACTACGGCCTGCGTCGCTCGCTGCCGGCGTTTCTCGGCGGGGTATCGGCCTCGATCTGCCTGCTCAGCGCCTCGGCGCTGGGCCTCGGCGCCCTGCTGCTGGCCTCGGAGCAGTTGTTCAGCGCCCTGAAGATCGTCGGCGCGCTCTACCTGTTCTACCTCGCCTGGCAGAGCTGGCAGGCCTCGCGCCAGGCCGCCAAGCCGGTCAGCAGCGAGGAGCAAGCGGTCAACCCGGGCTTTGCCGCGATGTTCTGGAAGGCCTTCGGCCTGGGCGCCAGCAACCCCAAGGACATCCTGTTCTTCGCCGCCTTCCTGCCGCAGTTCATGAGCGCCGAGCGGCCGATGCTGACCCAGCTGCTGGTGATGATCGCCACCTGGGCAGTGCTCGATCTGAGCTGCAAACTGTTCTATGGCCTCGGCGCCCGTGGCGCGGCGCGCTACCTGCGTTCGGGCAAAGGCCAGGTGTGGTTCAACCGGGTCAGCGCGGCCCTGTTTGGCGGTGCTGGCGCGGCCTCGTTGCTGAGCCGCTGATGCCAGGCGTGTGGTGGCGCACTTGACGCGCCGCAGCCCACCTTCAATACCCCGCGTTACCCCAGCCGCGCTTCCGTCGAGGCCTCGCCATCAACCGGCAAGACGCTGGCGAAACAACGCCTGATGCTCACGGCACTGCTGAGCCGCCAGCAGGAACACGCCATGGCCGCCGCGCTCGAACTCCAGCCAGGTGAAGTCGACTTCCGGGTATAGGGCGCTGACATGCACCTGGCTGTTGCCGACTTCGACGATCAGCAAGCCCTTGTCAGTCAGATGATCGGCCGCCTCGGCCAGCATGCGCCGTACCAGATTCAGTCCATCCTCGCCGCAGGCCAGGCCCAGGGCCGGCTCGTGCTGGTATTCGGCCGGCATATCGGCGAAATCCTCGGCATCGACGTAGGGCGGGTTGGATACGATCAAATCGAAACGCTGCCCCGGCAACCCGTCAAAGCCATCACCCTGCACGGTGTAGACGCGCTCATCCAGCTGGTGCCGCTCGATATTCTGGTTGGCCACCTCCAGCGCCTCATACGACAGGTCAGCCAATACCACCTCGGCCTCGGGGAACTCGTAGGCACAGGCGATGCCGATGCAGCCGGAGCCGCTGCACAGGTCGAGAATCCGCGCAGGTTCCTCGGGGAGCCAGGGATAGAAATGTTGCTCGATCAGCTCGGCAATCGGTGAGCGGGGGATCAGCACGCGCTCATCGACGATGAATGGCAGGCCACAGAACCAGGCCTCGCCCAGCAGGTAGGCAGTCGGTACGCGCTCCTCGATGCGCCGCTTGAGCAAGGCTTGCAGATGCGCCTGCTCGTCATCTTCCAGGCGGCAGTCGAGGTAGCTGTCAGCGATCTCCCAGGGCAGATGCACCGCACCCAGCACCAACTGGCGGGCCTCGTCCCAGGCATTGTCGCTGCCGTGACCGAAGAACAATTCTTCGCGATTGAAACAGCTGACAGCCCAGCGGATGTAATCACGCAGGGTCCGTAAACGGGTAGGCACGGCAGTCACAAGAGTCTCTCCTGGCAAAAGTTGCCGCAGTTTAGCCGAACCGCCCGAGCATGACGTATGGCCGCAATTAAATACCGTGCGGCCCATGCGACTCCGTGTCGCAGCGTCAGGCGTTCCGATAGAATCTGCGCCGATTTCTTAACCCTTCCCTACCCCTTCCTTCCGAGATCCACCCCAAATGGTCATAGAACCCTTCTCGCTCACGGGCTTGCTCGTGCTGGCGATATTCCTGCTTGGCATGACGCTTATCGTTTTTGAAGCACAACTGGAGATGGATAAATTCAAGCCGGCCATGTTCATGATGTCCGGCTTGATCGTCATCGGCGCCCACTACGCCATCAACGACCCCAACGGTTTCCAGTATTTCCTCCACGCGCAAAGCGAAACCAAGGAAGAGCTGTTCGGCCTGATCGCCTTCATGGCGTTCATGTGGATGGTGGTCGAACTGCTCAACGAGCGGAACGTGTTTACCGCGCTGAACGGTTACCTGATGCGCAAGGGCCTGGGTGCCAAAGGCATGTTCTGGGCCACTGGTGCCCTGTCGGCGCTGCTCTCGCCGTTTCTCAACAACATCACCACCGCGATGATCTTCGGTAAAACGGTGAAAAGCATCTCCACCAACCAGCGTTACACCCATGTGGCGCTGTGCAACATCGTCGTGGCGTCCAACAGCGGTGTGTGGTTTCTCGGCACCTCGACCAGCCTGATGGTGGTGCTGGCGGGCAAGATCAGCATCGCCGGGCTGTTGCTGTTGATTCCCTCGGCACTGATCGGCTGGCTGCTGTGCGCCGCCACCCTGCATTTCTTCTATCTGCGCAAGCTGGATGGCAAGGATCTGATCCACCTGGCCGATCCCTCGGAAACCGCCCTCAAGCCCGGAGGCGCGGGGCTGGCCATCGTTGGTTTCTTCGCGGTGGTCGGCGCGGTGCTGTGCAACATCCTGCTCAAGGTCAGCATCGAATTCGCCATCGGCATCGGCCTGGGCCTGGTTGCGCTCTATGCCTGGTTGCTGATGCGCCGCGGCATCGAACTGCCCTGGCAGGATCAACTGCAGAAGGTCGAATGGAACGCCCTGCTGTTCTTTATCGGCATCATCACCTCGGTCGCCTGCCTCAACCACGTCGGCTGGCTGACCTATATCTCGCAACTGTTCGAGGTCATGAGCCCAACCGGGGTCAACGTGATTCTCGGCATAGCCTCGGGGGTCATGGATAACGTGCCGGTCGAAGCCGCCGCCCTGATGTCCAACCCGCAACTGGGTCTCGATCAGTGGGCACTGAACGCCTTGATGGTCGGGATTGGCGGCTCGTTGACCGTGGTCGGCTCGGCCGCCGGGGTCATGGCCATGTCGCTGGACAAGAGCTACAGCTTCGGCGTGCACCTGAAGTTCCTGCCGGCCATCCTGGTCAACTTCCTCGGTTCACTGGGCATCTGGTACCTGCAGTTCCAGCTATTCGGCCTCTATTGACCGAACCACGCCCGGCGACCTGCCGGGCGCTCACTCGGTTTTCTTGCGCCGCGGCGCGCGCGCGGATGGCTCATTCGGCTCATTCGGCTCGCGCCTGAGTTCGCGAAACACCGCGATGGAAACCGCCAGGGCGAACAACAACCAGAAATGTGCGGAAAACAGTGACAACAAATCCATAAGCAACTCCTTTTGCGTACGACTCCAGACCCTCTGGATAGGTTCGATTCTGTTCGTCGCCGCGTTAGCGCGCAAGGCCGCGCGCCGAAGAGGTTCACAGCAGCGTCACACAGGCGGACAATGAACGCTGTCGTCCGCGCCAGCGAGGAGTTAGGTCATGTCTCATCCGCAAACACTGTTTCAGCTCACAGGGCGCAGCCATGCCCCCGCCACCCTGGGCAATGCGACCCTGCTGATCATCGACGCCCAGGAGGAGTACCGCAGCGGCGTGCTGCAACTGCCAGGGCTCGATCCGGCACTCGCGGAGATCGCCAAACTGCTGACCGCCGCGCGTAACACCGGCGCCTCTATCGTCCACGTCAAGCACCTGGGCATTCCCGACGGTCTGCTCGACCCCCGCGGCCCCCGCGGCCACCACCTGCCTGAGGTGGCACCGCTGCCCGGCGAGATCGTGGTGGAGAAACGCATGCCCAATGCCTTCTCCGGGACCGACTTACATGACCAGCTGCAAGCGCTTGGCCACCTCGATCTGATCGTCTGCGGCTTCATGACCCACTCGAGCATCAGCACCACGGTGCGCGCGGCCAAGGACTATGGCTATCGCTGCACGGTGGTCGATGCCGCCTGCGCCACCCGCGACCTACCGACACTGGAC